>JACCDH011438720.1_pt1 | contig 24218 bp, 20 predicted proteins | sample 7442481 | NCBI WGS metagenome assembly JACCDH01 (sample SAMN15323433, study PRJNA562643) | freshwater metagenome | isolation source: river surface water | place: USA:Blue River Watershed | collected 2017-08-15
CGCGCGCCGTCCGCATCTGGGTCAGGATTTCATTGCGGCGCTTGCGGCTAAGGCTGGGCATAGCCAGCAACACATCATTGATGGCCAATGTGGAAGCGAGATTAGGCAGGTCTGCAGGGTTGTAAATGGGTTGGCCATTCAATACGTGGCCATGGAGACGATCGTCGTCGTCGAGGAACCCGACGACTTGCATCTCGTGGCTGTTGTTCATGGCTCCAACCAGCTGTCGGCCAGTTGTGCCTGCCCCATAAATCAGAACCTTGGAGCGCGATGCTCGTTTCAGAATGCTCAGATACTGATCACCCAGCCAAACTCTGGCAAGTGCGCGAGATGCGCCAACGAACAGGAGCAACAGGATGGGCTGAATGATGCCAACGGTGCGCGGCACACCTGCAACACCGATGGCAGTGAAGACGGAGGCATAAAGCAAACCGTAAATGCCCACCGCGCGTGCCACAGCAAGCAAGGCTGGCCAGCCGCTGTAGCGGAATATGGCACGGTACAGACCTGAGACGATGAAGATGGGCAGCGCGATCCCAACCGAAGCCCCCACCGCCCACAACGCCGTGCCAGAAAGGGCAACAAACTCCCCCAGCCGCAGATAAAAAGCCAACCAGACGGTTAGGACGCAGAGGCCCAGATCGACGGACAAAGCGACGAATCGCTTTGCCGCCCGCGGCAAGGCCAGGAATGGGACGGCCAGCTTAAACAGAGGCTGTTTCATGGCGTGAAGCCCCCTGAGTCCTGAGTCCTGAGTCCTGAGTCCTGAGTCCTGAGTCCTCAAAATGATCTGTGTTTTTCTTCAATGTGAAACTCCATCCCTTGCCAGAACCTTCAACGCGGTCATCCAAAGTATCTTCATATCGAAAAGCAACGATCGGCGCTCCAGATACTCCGTATCCAGCTGTACCTTCTGAGGAATCGGTAGCTCATCCCTTCCATTGACCTGCGCCCACCCGGTCAGACCTGGCACCAGTTCGTGCACCCCTTTTTCTGTGCGAAGAGCAATTAGGTCATCCTGGTTGAAAAGCGCCGGGCGGGGGCCTACGAAGCTCATGTCGCCTTTTAGGATGCTCCACAACTGGGGCAATTCGTCCAGGCTGGATTTGCGAAGAAACGAGCCGATGGGTGTGAGCCACTGCTCAGGGCTCTCCAGCAAGTGTGTGGCCACCGCTGGTGTGTCGATGCGCATACTGCGGAACTTGGGCATTCTGAAAATGCGGTTGTGGCGGCCCACACGGTCGCTCCAGTACAAGACTGGTCCTGGCGAAGTCAGACGAACAGCTAAAGCCGTCATCACGATCGGCAGCGCAAGAAACACAGCCGCCACCAGCGCCATCGCAAAGTCAAACAAACGCTTCATGAGCGAAAGCCTTCAGCGGCACGCCGCAGCCCTTCATCTACCGACACAGGTGGAATCCAGCCCAACAGCTGGCGGGTTTTGGCAATGTCTAGCTGCAACGAGCCGCACAGGCGCTGATAGATCCCTGGCCTGTTGAACACGCTCGCACCCAGCTTCAACAGCGTGGGCGGCATGTAAAACAGGCGAGCCGGCTTCCCCATTGCTGCACCCATGCGCTTGAGAAGTTGTGCCGTTGATATGTCCTCTCCGTCACTCACCAGGAATGTCTGGTTGGCTGCTGCAGGGTGGTTCAAGCACGTCACGATCAAGTCCACCAGGTTATCCAGTGCGACCAAGCTGCGGCGGTTTTCAGTCACTGCAGCCAGCGGCAGCGGTACACCGCGCACCAGCCAACGCATCATGGACTCGAAGTTGGCTTTCACGCCCGGTCCATAAACAAGCGGCGGCCGAATGATCACCACCTCCATGCCTGTTTCAATGGCAATCTTTCGGAGCAACTCTTCCGCCTCGTGCTTGGAAACTCCGTAGGGGTCCTCTGGTGCGGGAATATCATCGGCGGTGAACGGCTTCTCAACTTCGGTGAATTCGCCGTTTACCTTGATTGAACTGACGAACACAAATCGCCGCACCCCTGCCTGGGCTGCCTGGCGGGCCAGGTTAAGCGTGCCATTCACATTCACCTCACGGTAGGCCTGCAAGGGGTCCGTCGCATCGTCCTGCATCACATGCACTCGGGCTGCGCAATGCACCACGGCATCAACGCCTTGCAAAGCCAAGCCCCAGTCTGTGGTCGGCAGCAAATCACCCAAATGGACTTGCTGCACCCCTTCGGGCGGCGATTCTGCTATGCGGCGAACCGCTGCCACCACACCTGTGCAGGCGGGGTCTGCGGCCAATCGCCTTACCAATGCGTTGCCCACAAAACCTGTGGCTCCCGTCACCAAAATCATTGTTTTGTCTTTTAAGCCTTGGCTTTGCTGATGGTCACAGCCTCAGCCAACAGCGCCTCCAGGCGGCCCATCAATTGGGCACGACCATACTCTTGCTGGGCGTAATTCTGCCCATTCAACCCCATTTGTTTTCTCTCGGCCGCTGGCATAGCGGCCAAAGCCAGAACCGCTTGGGCCAGGCCCGCGCTATCGCCTGCCTCACAGGTCAGGCCAGCATGCGCATCACGGATCACAGCCGCACCCTCCCCATCGAGCATACCTAGCAAGGGAATTCCGGCCATCAGGTACGACTGTACTTTGCCTGGAATCGTCATGCTAAAAACCGGGTCCCGCTTCAATGAGACCAGCAGCGCGTCGGCATGGGCGTAAAAAGATGGCATGCGCTCCACAGCAAAACGACCTGGCATCAGGACCTGTTTATCCAATCCACGTCGAGCCACCTCGGCTTGCAGCCAGTCAGACTTCCGCCCATCACCCACAATGACCCACCGAATCCTGGTGTCGTCTTTCAATCGTTCGGCTGCATCCAGCACCGCCGGCATGTCCTGCGCTTCGCCAATATTGCCGGCGAACACCACGGTGAAGCCATCAATCCATTCGGGCACCTCCGGAGCTGGCTTGACGCTGTCATCCATGAACACGTCCTCCGCCCAACTAGGGAAGTAACGGATCTTGACTTTGTCATCGCAATAGCGGGCAATGCTGCTCAGAAAGCCTCTCGACTGCCCCAGCACCAAGGTGCAGCGGTTGTAGATGTAGCGCACCAAATGCCCCACCCAACACAGCACCCTGGGCGAACGCACCACGCCTATGGCGGCCAGGGTTTCTGGCCACAAATCCAAGGCCCAAAACACCACAGGTGCATTTTTGATTTTCCCCAACCAGATAGCCGGCAGCCCCACTGTCACGGGTGATGGTTCGAATACAAAAATTACATCAGCTGGTTTGCCTCGCAAGCGCCAGGGCCCAAAAATGCCACTACCAACAACAAAGCTCAGGTAGTTCAGCATCAGGCGCAAGCTACCGCTACCGCGAGGCAACATGGGCACACGAACCACTTCGGCACCTTCGTATGTGGCGAAAACGCTGGGCTGCGCCTGGTAGGCATCGAACACTTTGCCCACCGGGTAATTGGGAATGCCGGTGAGCACCGTCACCTGGTGCCCACGTTGCACCAACTCTTTCACCAAGTCATTGATGCGAAAGTTTTCTGGCCAAAAGTACTGGCTTACGATGAGAATCCGCAACTGCGCCTCAGTATTTCTTCCACACCACCCGATTCACATAATCCGTGTAGCTGTGGATGATGCGCACCACCTTCTCGCTCACATTGGGCATGCTGTAGTCAGCCACCTGGCGCAGGCTGCGGTTTGCGCCTCGGGACTGGGTGGCCAGAATGGCCAGCCCTTGCCGGACGCGCTCCACCTCCAATCCCACCATCATCACGGCGGCTTCTTCCATGCCTTCGGGGCGCTCGTGGGCTTCGCGCAAGTTCAGCGCTGGAAAGTTGAGGATGGAAGACTCTTCGTTGATGGTTCCGCTGTCAGACAACACGGCCTTGGCCTGCATTTGCAGGTTGACGTAGTCGTGAAAGCCCAACGGCTTCATCAGGCGCACCAGGGGATGGAACTGGGCACCGGTGGCATCCACCCGCTTCTGCGTGCGGGGGTGGGTGGACACCACCACCGGCAAACCATGGTCTTCAGCTAAAGCATTCAGCACCGTCACCAGTTTGGTGAACGACTTGTCTGATTCGATGTTCTCTTCGCGGTGGGCACTCACCACAAAATACTGCTCGGGCTGCAACCCCAGGCGGCTCAGGGCATTAGACGCCTGAATTTGCGGTAAGTAGTGATGCAGCACCTCGTACATGGGGCTGCCGGTTTTGATGACCTGGTCGGGCGGCAAGCCTTCGCGCAGCAGGTAATCCCGAGCGATGGTGCTGTAGGTGAGGTTGATGTCCGCCGTATGGTCCACAATACGGCGGTTGGTTTCCTCTGGCACGCGTTGGTCAAAGCAGCGGTTGCCCGCCTCCATGTGAAAAATCGGCACCTTACGGCGCTTGGCTGGAATGACTGACAAACAACTGTTGGTGTCACCCAATACCAGCATTGATTCAGGCTGCACTTGCGCCAACACTCCATCGACTGCAGTGATAAGGTTGCCAATGGTATTGGCTGCCCCGGTGCTGCCTTCGGCGCTGTTCAAAAAATAGTCGGGCTTTCGCACCCCCAGGTCGTCAAAAAAAACCTGGTTCAGTTCGTAGTCATAGTTCTGCCCGGTGTGCACCAGCACATGGTCGCAATGCACGTCCAGTGCCGCCAATACGCGCGATAAGCGAATGATCTCTGGGCGTGTGCCCACAACCGACATAACTTTGAGTTTTTTCATGGTGGGGATCACAGGGGGCAAGCAAACGTGTCAGGGCGCTGGCGGTCGAGCACCTCGTTAGCCCAGAGCATCACGATCATTTCGTCTGCACCGATGTTGGTGATGTCGTGGGTCCAGCCTGGCACGGTTTCCACGACTTCAGCCTTCTCACCGCTGGTGTTCAGTTCGTGAGTTTCACCGGTGTGCATGTGGCGGAACTTGAAGTGCGCCTGACCTCTGATAACCAGAAACTTCTCGGTTTTGCTGTGGTGATAATGCCCTCCACGCGTTATCCCCGGATGCGCGGTGAAGTAGCTAAACTGCCCAGAGTCATGTGTCTTGAGCATTTCCACGAACACACCGCGCGCATCGCCGTGCATTGGCACGGTATAAGTGAACGACTCAGGCGGCAAAAAGCTTACGTAAGTGGCATACAAGGCCCGAACCAGGCCCGTGCCCACCCGCTCGGTCACCAAGGTCCGGCGACTGTTTTTGAAGGCTTGGATCAGGCGAGCCACTTCACCCACCGTAGTGGTGTACTGCGGAGCCACCACTGCGAAGCCATTGGTATCAACTGCAGCATCCGCGCCGTCCATCAACTGAATGAAACGATGCAACACATCGTCCACATACACCAGGGTCAAGGGTATAGCGGGGTCATTCACTTTGATGGGCAGATTGCGAGCGATGTTGTGGCAGAACGTGGCCACAGCAGAGTTGTAGTTGGGCTTGCACCATTTGCCAAACACATTGGGCAGGCGGAACACGTGGACTGGCACACCATGCTGACGCTGCAGGACAAACAGGGCTTCTTCTGCGGCGCGCTTGCTGGCTCCGTAAGGGTTGTTCTGCGCCGCTTGGATCGACGATGTGAACACCACAGGCACCTTGCGGCCGGTGGCCCCGGCAACGCCAGCCACCGCTGCGCACAGGGCCACCGTCAAATCGGTATTGCCAGCGGCAAACTCCGCCGGGTCTTGCGGGCGGTTGATGCCCGCCAAGTGAAACACAAAACCCACACCATCCAGTAATTCGGGCAGTTCATCAACCGAATGCTCACGGGTGTAGCAGAGCACCTCCACATCTTTGCGCTCGGCGAGGTGGATCCGAAGGTTTTTGCCGACAAAACCGTTGGCACCCGTGATGAGAACTTTCAAAGCCTCACTCCTCGGCCACGGCGTGTTCGCCAACGGCAATTTTCTGCATGAAGTCCAGTTTCAGCAACAATTGCTTCATGCCTGCCAAATCGAGCCGCTGAGTGTTGTGCGAGTTGTAGTCTTCGCCATGGGCTGTCTGGGTCAGCTTTTGCTCGCCCTGGTCCACAAACTTGGCGTAGTTCAAATCACGACCATCGGCTGGTACCCGGAAATAATTGCCCATGTCCTGGGCAGTGGCCATTTCTTCCCGGCTTAGCAACGCTTCGTAGAGCTTTTCACCATGTCGCGTGCCCATCACGTGCGATGGATGGTTAGGCCTGTTCATAAGTTCCAGTATGGCTTTGGCCAACACCTCAACAGTGGCGGCAGGTGCCTTCTGAACGAAGATGTCCCCGCTATTGCCGTGCTCAAAAGCGAACAGAACTAAATCCACCGCATCGGCCAGTGTCATCATGAAGCGAGTCATGGACGGGTCGGTGATGGTTATGGGTTTGCCGCTGAACACCTGTTCCACAAAAAGCGGAATGACGGAACCGCGGGAGGCCATCACGTTGCCATAACGGGTGACATTGATGACTGTTTTTCCGCTACTGTGCGACTTGGCCACGGCCACCTTTTCCATCATGGCCTTGCTGATACCCATTGCGTTAATAGGGTAGACGGCCTTGTCAGTGCTTAAGCAAACCACGCGTTGGACGCCGCACTGAATGGCAGCCTCAAGCACGTTTTCGGTGCCCAACACGTTGGTTTTAACAGCTTCCAGCGGGTGGAATTCGCAAGACGGAACTTGCTTAAGGGCCGCAGCGTGGAAGATATAGTCGGTGCCACGCACAGCAGTGATAACCGACTGCTGGTCGCGCACATCACCAATGTAGAACTTCAGCTTGGAGTTGTTGTAGCGTTTTCGCATATCGTCTTGCTTTTTTTCGTCGCGACTGAGAATGCGAATTTCACGAATTTCGGACTTCAGGAAACGCCGCACCACAGCGTTACCGAACGAACCGGTCCCGCCGGTAATTAACAACACGCGCTGATTAAACATATATGTAACCCTTTTGAGTATTGCATTTGTTAGCGCTGACTGTTACAAACTCTCGTCACTGCCGCCGATAGCAATTCAATCCCGCTCTCCAAAGTGAAGCTCGAATTGGCGAGCCGAAATCCGTTTTTCGCGATACTTTCGCGTAACTTCTGATCACAAATTATGGTTTGCAAGGCAGCGGCAAGTGCTGACACATTTTTTGGTTCAACCAATAATGCATCCCTGCCGTCCGTCACATAGTCCGGGATTGTTCCGACGTTAGTAACCACGCAGGCCAGACCAGCACTCATGGCCTCGATCATCACATTGGGAAGACCCTCGCTCCATGAGGGCAGTGTGAAAATTTGGCAGTTCTGCAGCAGGTCCGCCTTTGCGGCTTGATCAAGCCAACCGGAGAACGTTACATGGCGATCCAGAGCATGCATCTGTACAAACCGCTGAGCCTTCGGTAACGCAGCACCATCTCCTCCGAAAACAAGATGAAATTCGATGCGTGCGTCGCGCAGGATTCGCGCTGCCTCTAAGAGCTCGAAAACGCCCTTAAACTCTTCCAGCCAACCGAGGAACAGGATTTTTTTGGGGGGTTCTTGCTGCCCGAAGTCACGATCCGCCCCTATGCGGAGATGCTCTTCCGACGCCGTCCAGTTGGGTATGATGGGCGCAGATTCAGTAGTGAATCCAAGCTCTTTGATCGCGAACCGCTGGAAGGCAAGTCCTTGGCACAGGAACATGTCGGATCGGCCTAGGGTGACACGCACAAAAGCGGCGAACCAGGGGTTAGAAGCGTATTGCCGCATGATCCCCCCTGCGCGTGGAAAAACCATGGATCGAACTCCGCAAGCTTGTGCTAACCGGGACATCACGCCTTTTTCGATCGCGCTCGCGCCCTCGGCCAAAAATATGATTACGACATCGGGCCTTCGAAAGATTACGGTGGCTAGGAAGCGCGCGAGCCTTATGCCTGCCAGAAGCATACGAGTCGCAAAGACCGGGGGGGGGTTGGATATCTGAGTGGTATCTACCGTGAACACGACATACCGCTGAATAAACGATGACTCGAGAAGACGGGTGCAGACTGCCACCTGTCCTCCATAGATTTTGCGTATCTGCACAGGAGGAAACCCTCCTACAACGAGCACCCGAGGCTTATTTTTATTTGCGGTCATGCAATTACTCGGTCGTCTGATCTATTTGATCACGCTGTCGATCACTTTCCGATATCCCTCCACCATTTTCGGCACTGAGAAATGCTCTTCTGCGAAGCGCCGCGCATTTCGTGTCATTCGCTCCAGCGCTTCAGCCGACATAACGCTCCGCCGCTCAATTGCCATACAGATATCTATTGGCGAAAGAGGGTCACACAGGAATCCCCGTTGCTCGTTACTGCCCAATATCTCTTGATTGTCTGCAACCTTGGTCGCCACAACCGGGCATCCACTAAGCATCGCCTCACAAATCACGACAGGAACACCTTCATAAATGCTAGGTAAAATTAGTGCATCCGAATCAGCATACAGCGCGCCGATATTGGATACCTCTCCGATAAATCGAAAGCGCTCATTAACTGCAGAGTGCGCCTGCAGGAAATCAAGCATTTGTTGCTTCATCATTCGGGCACGTTCGTCGGAATCATCTCTACCGGCCCAGCTGACACGCGGCACGAATCCGTTTCGTTCAAAAAATATTTGCAGTGCCTGAAGCAATCTCACACCGTTCTTTGGGTATGCCACGCGCCCGATAACCACCAGGGAGAGCGAGCGAGGGTCACGCAGTGGCCTCACCGCAAAAGGAAGATCGGCGCAGCCATTCCAAATAGCCGATACCTTATTAGCCATGCCCGGTAACGCACGAATGTAATCAGCCTGTGCAAAGCTGTTGCAGACGACGTGCCGAGAGCCGTAGTTCGCCAAGTTCGCTAATAAGCGGCGAACTGTACTCTCCGCTTCATTGATTACGCTCATCTCGCAGGCAACATGTTGTGCTCGACGGCTAAAGATCCCGGCGATGGAACAGTAGATGTTAGCTGTCGGCAAGAAGCTTATGACGACATCGGCATCGTCCATCAGACTTTTTAACTTCTTCACTACCTCAAAACTGAAACCGCTTCTGGCACGTCTCTCTAGACGATGGACTGGAACTTTCGGCAGCAGGTCGCTTTGAAAGAAATTGGAATTGGCGTTGTACAGAAATACCGTCGAATCATGCCAAGCAGACAACCCGTTCACGATATTGACGAAAAGACGTTGCGCCCCTCCAGAGCCCAAAGAGTCGATGACAAATAAAATTTTCAAACAAGGTCTCCGCTAGCCATTGGCCGTAAATTGTTCCTGGAAGTACTGATCAACTGAAGAGAACTCCATTGCTCCTACAGCCGCCAGTAGCGTATCGATACGAGCAACAGAGCGATCAATTTCATTACGATCCAGATAAACAACTTGCAAACGACGTTTAAAAGCCATTTCCGCCTTTTCGATCAAATTGCTGACGGATAGACCAGTACCGCTGCCGACATTGACCACACCGCTAAACGTAGAATCGAGCAAGCGCTGGTAAATCTCGACTACGTCGCGGACATGCACGAAGTCTCTTACTGACCGCCCATCATTGAAAGCCTGAAACTTCTTAGCTAAAGACAGCGCATTAGCAATCTTGGAGACCACTGAGAACTCATCAGCGCCGCCATACATATTGAATACCCTTGCAATTACTAAAGGGATACGGGTATCTGCAAAGTGCTCACGCAGAAACAACTCTGATGAAAATTTTAGACTGGCATACAAGTTAGTGATGTCGCACCGGTCGGATTCTGTCGCCCATGCGTTGCTACCGTAAACTGCCGATGTGCTGGTAAATATGACCTTATCGATGTACTGCTGCGCATCTCGGCAAATGGCGGTGAACTCGGCCATCCGCTGGAATGCATACAGAGCGTAGTCCGTCGGAACGTCCCTGCGACCTAACCATGCACTCTTGAAGTAAAGGTTATAGACCACGTTACTACGTCCCTCTTGCGCGAGAAGCGCTGGTAACTGATGAAGTTCGTCGCCGGAAATAAGCTTGGAGCCTTTGACTGCTCTGTTAAGCTCCCGAGACAAATTAGATCGCCTGCCAATGATTAATAGAGTTTTATTCAACTTTTGCCCAAGTAACTCAATGCGATCGACGATTTTTGAATATGAGCTCGGCTATGTGGCACGGAAAGCCTTTGGTTAGGATCGCACTGCCCTTTGTGCCGAAGTCCAAAGTCGTGAAGTAAGCCAGTAAAAACCAGTACATCTTGAGGTTCGTGATATTAAGAGACAACATGATCATCAACACAGCAACACTCCAAATCAATGCGTCTGCACGATTGACAGGATCTCCCAATACAAAAATTCTCCAAAACAGTATTAACCCCACCACGGTTACCAGAATGATTCCGATGACCCCAGCTATCGCTGCCACCTCTAGCGGAAAATTGTGGGGCAGTCCAAAAAATCTCTCATGCATCAGCACGAATCTCTCGTATCCCGTATAACCCAAACCGACAAAGGGAGCTTCGCTGAATGCATCGAACGCCAACCGCCACAAAGGGAGTCGACCTCCCAAATCGGTCAAATTGTTTCCAAAGTTTGCCGGCGATATTCTTTCCAACATAGGAGTGAAAGACTTAGTCTTGTAGGCTATGAATACACCACTGATAAATACATAGATCAGTGCATTACGGACTTTGCTCCGATCCAACAACGCTGAAATCGCCAGAAGCAACAACACAGCAATGACGGCAATCAACGTAAATCGTGTGCCAGTACTTATGAGCGCATTCAGCACAACTATGGCTGACAGTAACAAGGCCATTTGCGTACCAGTTAGCTTCCATTTGGTTCGCAAGAATTCGATCGAAAGCCAGCAATAACCGATCAGCAAGGCAGCAGCCAGTTCATTCTGGTTTAGCCCAAAGATGGTCAATCGTTCCGTCTGCGAAGAAGTGCTCATTCCGTTTATAGTCACCATCATCGCGACCATCACCATAGAAGCCACATAGAGGCGCATAACTTTCTCTCGGCCGGCAGGATCACAATAGAACTCATCTGCCAGCAGCATTAGCACAACGCAGTTAAGCCCGAATGAGATGAAATAATTGTTAAAAATCGTGCCTTCGTGCAGAAACCATTCGGCTCCGATCAGGTACAGGAACATGACCACCACCACATATACCTGGGGGCTGATGCGTATGCCTTTGTGGTGTGCAAGCATGTCATACAGTTTGTAGCACCCAAAGGCTAAGGCAAACAAGAATGGCAACGATGTCTGGGGCAGCACCTGAACACTGCCTAGTGGTAATGACATCACGTAGCCGCCCATAAGCAGCATCCGTAGATGCCTATTGAAATCAGTTACCATGAATATCTGTTGGCAGATGCCTAGATGATGGGTGCTACGTAGTTTTCGAAGGTTACCGGAATGAACGAAGACCCCATCAGTTCCGCATAGCGCGACAACGATGAGCGCGCTCCATACAGTTGCTTCTTTTCCAAAAACATTTCCATTTCAAGCAGCACATCGTCAGGACAAAGTCCGACTCGCCCGCCGCTGCGTTCCTCCATGTACTGAGCGAAATGCGCTGGTACGTAGAATCGCTCGGATAGAAAGCCCGGATGCATCTTGATCACGCCTTGCCCCTGCATGGTATCGATCAACCTGTCGATCGCAGGAAAAACCTCCGCAGGTGCGAGGCGCCTGGGCGCTGGCATCAGCCCTATGGCTGCCACCCCCTTCAAGCGGGGGGTGTATTTTCGCGCCATAGAATCCATATTGGACAGTACATACCGCCGCTCCCTCGTGATGAGAGGGAAGGCTTCTGACGTCAGGCCGACGAAGGCGCTCGCATCGTCCCGAAAGTAGTGCTCGATGCTGCCGTCTAGAATTCTGCCTCGCCGGAACAGCCAACTATTGTATAAACTTGGGCGATAAGTTGGCGACCGATAATAAGACTGTTGCCCTTCCTCAAAAACGATATGCCCTAGACATCGACGGGACGCGAGAAGTTCTTCGACCTCCGGATATGCCCATGAAGCGTAGACGATGTATCGAGAACAGCTGTTCAGAATTTCCCTGCGCAGTTTCCATGCAGCTAGGTTACGACCGCTGATGCGGTTCACATAACGGTCATAACGACTAGCTCTAAGATGGAACTCTCGGAAACCAGTGATCTCAGTGTTGGTATTACGAATTCCGACAGCGCGGACACTATCCAACGGAATTCGATAGGCATCCACCATCATCGTCGCCATGATGATCGCCACCGGGTTGTGTATCAGGAAAATATGCAGACAATCTTCCTGGCGGTTTTTTTCGATCAGCGGTGGGATAGTGGCTAGCGCACTCTGCATTATTGTGTGCTCAACGGCGCGACATGTTCCAACGCAACCAGAACAGGCGGGCATAGATGGCCGTACTCAACCCTTTCCGACGTAAATGCTTCAAAGCCTCGGGTAGCGACATCATCTTGTGCCGAAATCGATCCTGACGGAGTGTGGCTTCTAGATTTTTGATGTCTTCGCTATTCATCGTCTCGGGATGAAGACAAATGGTCCAGATGCCAAAGGGCCGATACTTCGGCCACCAAAGCTGCTGGGGGACGAACATCAAACCATGCTCGACGAAGGGGTGGCATGCGATACCGTCGCTGACGATCCGAATCGGCGTGACCTGCTCGAGCGCCTTCAGCGTATTGGCATCAAATGCATGGCTGGGCGCTACCCAAACACTGGGATGTATACCGCGACTGCTGAATTCGGCGTAGGCCTTGGTCAACATTTCCTTCTGTGTATTCAGATCTAGCCCGGCGAATTCGCTTCGCCCGTGGAACGGCAAAATGAGATCATCTCTGCTCACCTGGTGGTAGAGATGGCGATAGCCATGCAGGGCGATATTCCAGCCCTTCGTCTCCCACTCCTTAACGCGCATCCAAAAGTTTTCATCCTTCGCACCGCGCTGCAAACTGGGATCCTCATTACATGGAATGACCGCCACAATCGGCTGAATACCCAGGCGATCAAGAAGACTTTCTACAGCATCCCAATTCTGATTATTCTGAGTGTCGCACGCGTCATCCAGCCTAACGATGTAGCGCGCACCCCCGGTCATCTTGTCAATTACCCCAGCCCAGGCAGCAGACAGGCGTGACGCGATCCGGAGCCGTGTCATGCTGTTACGCGCGGCCCAACGCTGTTAAACAGGTGAGAAAAGAGGACAAACAACTCTTCGGATTCCAACTTTCTGAACTCGGGACTGAGGTAAGATCGGAAACGGTTTTCTCCGCTGGTATTGTGGCATCCGAGCGCATAGTTAGCTTCAAACTGAGCAAGGAAGAAGGCGACAACCTGTTCGGGCGAACTTATGGGACGGGCAATCACGTCTTCATAGGTCAAACCTTCTTTCCATTGAACGACATTGGGCATTCCCGCATACCATGCATCGCCGAAAATCAATGCCGACTTTCCAAGTATCGCAGCTTCATTGCCAAGCGACCCGGTGATGGTCGAAACGAACAGAGCGTTTCGCATCAGAGTCATGCTGTGGACTTCCATCCCGATCAGCCTGATTCCCTTGATATTCTTCAGCTGCGCGTAGAACAGCGGACTTCTTCCCTGGTGGCCGCGCATCGATTTGTACAGCTGCGACGGATGTTCCTTGACGTAGATTTGCACATGCTCCGGCAGAATGCTACGCAGCTTGATCAGGGCCAGCACCTGGTCATGGAACTCGTGTCCATCCGGATTGGTATTCCGTTCCGGCTCGTAATGAAGCCCGAAATAGACATACGGGCGTTTCAGGTCTGGGGCCGAGTCGCAATGGGCCGCGTAATTGCGGTTCAGGTATGTCCGCTTGGCATTCACCAAGAGCCAAGCGAACATCAGGTTCGCGAAGCTTGGTGAAATCGGAGAATATTCCCCGCACCTAGCAAATTTCAGACGGTGATAAATCCGGGATCCCCACAGCCGGAGAAACGGCTTGGACACGTATCGCTTCAATCGGCCAGGCAGCGAGGAGGAGCGCCGCTGAACCTTCAAGTACTCGGTTTCGTAGCCATCCTTCTTCTGTAGCTCCGTCAGGCCGTTTACATATTGCGCGATGGAAGAACGGACTCGCTGATGAATCTCGTGTTGCCTGGAGACAGGTCCGCCGACAAGGCTGCCGTCATCAAGGGATTCGAGCGTCAGCAAGGGCACGATCGGCCAAGGCTTCAGCTTGTAGCAGGGGATGTCGAGGTATTTGGCGATTTCGTACAACGCGTACTGCGCATGCGAATGCGGCGATTCCGTCGTGATCAGTAGGTCCGGGGCGGCCTTTGCGATCGTCGTCAAGCCCCATATGCAGATGTTCTTAAAATAAACCTCGCGATCAATCCTCGAGAATGTCCCGTAGACATCGAGCCTGTCCATCATCTTGATGGCGCAATCCTTCGCGCGGTAATACGCGCTCGAGGTGAAGAACTCGTGGTTGCTTCCTGCGTAATCGGTGCCGGCGACCCTCCAAGGGAAATGCACCAGCATGTCCATGGAATGCACGACGCCATTTCCGAATTTCTGGCGCGCCGATTTTTCGTGCCTAGGATCGCCGATCCAGAGCACCGGCGTTGCGATGGCTTCGTCATGCAGCCTGGACGCGAGGTCGAACCACGGACGTGCGCCGGTGGTAAAGAAGATGTACTTGATCATGACTGCCGGAAGGAGTGGTTGTTTATTAGTTTTTATATAGAAAGCAGTGGATTCGCCAGATCCACCTTGTGCTTGACCTGGACGCTTCGGTTTTCAGCCATTTCCAGATAACCGACGCTTTGCCCGAACAACTGACCTTCCAGCAGATTGCTGGTCCATAGGCCGATGATCGCGCCGTTGAAACGGTACAGGTGCTCGCGTTCGTATGCCAGACCGTCGAAACGCCCCGGATTGAGCAGCTCGAGGCCATTTTTCCCGTGGCGGAACATGGGCTCGCGTTCCTGGTTGACCGACACCACCGAATCCGACATGGTGACGATCAGGATATCGATCGCCTTATCGACATGCGAGCTTTCCCGCAACGGCGCATGGATACTAAGGAAGAGCACCATGTCCGGCATCCAACCGCGGGTCTCCCTGAATTTCTCGACCGCATGCGCAAGAATCTGCTGCGGCTTCAACGACGCCTGCGCATCGCTGTGCGGGCGCAGTATTCTGAGATGCGGCCGCTGCGACTTCTGCTCCAGGGTCTGCGAGAAATCCAACACTTTCTGGCTCTCGGAGGTGACGGCGACTTCCGTGACGCCGCGCGCGCCGAGCGCCGATTCCAACGCCAGCTCGAGCAGGGTCCTGCCTTGGATGGTTTCGTAGGGAACGCCATCCCAGTCAGGGTAGGATTCGCGCACGGGGATAACGGCGAGACAGGTGGGCCGGTAGCTGCCGTTCAGCGACTCTCGCACCTTGCGCAATATTTCCGTGCGCGCGTTCAGCAAGCGGTCAGAGTTGCGGCTCAGGGATTGCTGGTGCTGTCTGTAATAGAACACCGGCACATCCAGCTGCACGCTGTTCACGCGGTTCAGGAGCTTGAACCACAGTTCCCAGCCGTCCTGGGCGTTAACGTCCTCCGAATAGCCGCCGACGGTCTTCAGCGCACGGGTGCTGACCATGGTGCATGCACCATGCGGCGGAAGGTGGCCGGAAGCGTTTTCCTCGCCCAGCTTCGGTCTACGCTCCACGCCCAGTACGTGCCCGACTTCGTCGGTGTAGTAATAGTTGCCGTAGACCAGCCCGTACTCAGGGTCCGATTCCAGCTTGGCGACCATCAGCAGCAGCGCGCCTTCGTCCAGCCAATCGTCCGCATCCAGACGCATCAGGTATTTGCCCTGCGCCATGCCCAGCGCGGTGTTCGCCACCTTCTGCAAGCCGACCGGAGCGGCGTTCCGGACGACCTTTATGCGATCGGGATGCCGGTGATGAAAATAATCCGAGACGGCCGGAGTATTGTCGTCGGAAGCTTCATCGACGATGATCATCTCCCAGTTCCTGTACAACTGGCTCAGGACGCTTTCTATCGCGGTCGCAAGATAGCGACCGTAATTGCGACAAGGGATGTATATCGTTACAAGTGGGGTGCCCCGCATCATGATTGTTTGCTCTGCGGTTGGTGAAAAGAATATCCCGTGGTCAGGAAGGCAAAGAGGGTTCGCTTTCCGCTCGGGTCGATGATGCGTTCCATACTCTGCACGTAAAATCCGGCTTGCTTGGCAAGCAGCGCCAGGGAGGTAAAGCCGAACGCGTAGTAGTGCTCGAGAAAGAATTCCTGCCTGTCGGACCCAGCCTCGATTGCCGTCTCGCCGTCCGGCAATTCGACATACACGATGCCGCCTTCCGCCAGATACGATCTGGCCGCCGACAGGCATTCGACGAAGTTCTCGATATGCTCCAACACCTTGTTGAAGGTGATCAGCGCATATTTCTGCGGAACTTCGACGGAGGGAAAGCTGCCTGCAATCGCTTTCACCCCGGCCAACTTTTCCGCGTGTTTGACGCTGACCGGGTTCGGATCGATTGCGGTGACGAACCAGCCGTGTTCCCGCATAACAGCCGGAAAGACAGCCATGCCGCAGCCCACGTCCAAGACGCTTCGGTTGAGTTCTGCATGCCGTCCTTCGACATAGGAGATGACGCGGCGTACTCGCCCCCGATTATCAGATTTGTCGGCAGGGAGCTTCATGATTGCATCGAACCTGCTCTTCTGCCGGCCGTAGTCGTAGGCAGCCTGGCCATACTGCTCCTCGTAGATCCGACTCAGATCGTGGCTGTGCCTATTACAGAACAGTCCGCAGACCTTGCAGCGCCACAGCTCCCGATAGTAGCCGGAGATGCCGAAGATGTTTTCGCCATCCCGCGGCGTTTCGAAAGTGGCCAGCAATTCATGTTCTACCGATTTGCAGAGTATGCAGCTGATCGGCTTAAGGGGTACGTCTGGCATCTTGATAGGCGTTTGGGACAGAAATTTTTCGATATGCCAGGTGCTGCTAGGAGTAGTCCTCGCCCCGCACCATGGCCTTGAAGGCCTGAATTTCGCGCATCGCGTGAGCGCCCACGACATCTTCATGGTCGCGTGCGTCGGTGCCGTGTGCGGGCCGCAGCAGGATCAGGTCCGAAGCGTCAATCGTCTCGCCAGCTTTAAGTGTGCGCTTGGCATAAACGCCCCGTCTAAATGAGACCTCGTGACCGTTCGACAATTCGCTTTCCTGGGGAACCTTGACGCCGTTTCCGAGGAAACTCGTGATCTGCGCGACATCGGCCATTAGTTCACGCACTTCCAAGGGCGTCAGCGACACCTTGTGGTCGCGGAACTCCTTGCCTTCCCGCGTATCGGTGAAATGAAATTCGATTACCTTCGCTCCCATCGCCACCGCGGTGCGAATGGCGTTCGACCCCACGGTGTGATCAGAATAGCCTACGCTGAGCCCAGTCGCTTGGCGCAGGGTATCCATCACACGCAGCTGGGCATCGTGGTCCGGAATCGGATACATGGAAGTGCACTGCAGCAGACAGAGCCACTCCGGTTCTTTGTAGCGTGAGTCGACTCGCTGAATGTAGTCGACTGTCTGAACAATCTCGTCCAGCGTCGCCAACCCCGTGGAAAGCAAAATAGGTTTATGCCGCTGAGCCAACTCGCGCAGGATGGGCCATGCCGTCAGATCGCCGGAGCCGACCTTGTAGAAGTCCATGTAGGAATCGACCAGATCGAGCATATCCATATCCCAGACCGATGACAGATACTGCACGCCGGCGCGGCGGCACATCTCGGCCAGCTCGACATGCTGCTCGGGCAACAGTTCAAAGCGCTGGAAATGCTTGTGGCGGTCAGGGCTTTCCACCGGACTGACCAGGGTATCTCCGCGATAGATCTGGAACTTGACGCAATCGACACCGGAGCCAATTGCCTGCTCCGCCATCGCCTTCGCGACCTCGAAGTTCCCCTCATGGTTGCCCCCGATTTCGGCAATCATCAACGGGCCGGCTCGTCCGCGCCAAGGGGACGCCAGCTTCCCCCGCGTAGCAAGCCTGTATAGTCCTAGGAGATCGAGATGGTGCGCCTCAGATCCGGCATCGGACAAGATGCGGGTGGCCAGCCGCAAATCATCCTCTGTATCCAGGGCTAGATGAAAATTCGCGGCCTCGGGGCAGATTCGGTTTTCGAAAACGTAGCGCCGTCCCAAGTCACTGTTCTGGTACAGCCACGATGTGACATGCTCGCGATGCTCTCGATCATCGACGGCGCACATTGTCTTCGCATAAAACGGAACTCGGACGATTTCGACGCTCATCCCGCGCGGAAAGCTACGGCCCGGGACATTGGTGACGAAGTCAAACGCGTCGGTGTCGGCCACTGCCAGCATGGCGCGCAGCACGTCCTTGTCGAGAAACAGGTTGTCGCCGTTGATGCGCACGGCGAAGTCCCAGCCGTAATTTTCCGCACATGCCTGGAAGCGCCCCGCGACGTCGTCTAACGATCCGCGAAAGCATTCAAGTCCGGCACGCCGGCAGTAATCCGCAATCGCATCGTCCGAAGGATCGGTCGAGGTCGCGATCACCAGCGGCCGACTGTCCGCGCCGCGGCGGATGCGGTCGACGATGTGGCCCAGCACGGTGCGTCCGTTGATCTGTTTAAGTATCTTTCCGGGAAGGCGGCTAGAGCCGTAACGACACAACACGACAAGACCAATCTTCATTTGCGTACTCCGATGACTTTTGCAGGAACGCCGCCAACGATCGTGTTGGGTGCAACGTCTTCGCGCACCACCGAGCCGGCGGCGATAACGGCGCCGTCCGCGATGTTGACGCCGGAAAGAATCAAGGACTGGGCGCCGACCCAAACGTCATTTCCTATGCGTATCGGGCGGGCGGTATTGGGCTGGCGATTGATAGGTACGCCTGCTCGCGTGCCGTGATCGCTGTCCACGATGTAGACGAACGGTGCGATTAGGCAGTCAGCCCCGATCTCGATTTTGCTCGACGCATAGATAAATGAATGAAAGCCTATGGTCGTCCGCGCGCCGATTGAAATGCCGGCCTGGGCATTGCACGGGCAAACATGCGCACCCGACTTGATCACGGCATCCGACCCGATCCTTATGTTTCCCGGGTAGCGTAGCAGATGAACGCTGGAGAACAACACTACTCCACCCGATAGGTGGACGCCGCGCATCCTGTTCCACAGCCACCGCAGGCCCCTAAGAAATGGCGAGGGCAGGTGGGCACGGAGTTGTCGATTACCGGCTTGAGCGCTGTCGTCGTTCATACCTTGGTCGTCGCCATTGCTCTGAAGGTCTGGCTGTCTTCCATCAGCTGGGCGAAGTTGCCTCTAGCCTTGATTTCACCCTTTTCAAGCAGAATAATCTGGTCACATAGGCGTACTGTGCTCAGACGGTGGGCGATCAGGATAATGGTGATGTCGTTGTGGAGGTTGTCGATAGCCTCCATCACCGCCTGCTCGGTAAGATTGTCCAGCGCGCTGGTTGCTTCATCCAAAATCAGCACTTGCGGCTTATGATAGAGGGCGCGTGCAATGCCTATACGCTGGCGCTGGCCACCAGATAGTCGAACTCCCCGCTCGCCAACCAAGGTGAGGTACTGGGACCCAAGGTCATTCATCACAAACTCGTGAAGATTGGCGATCCTAGCTGCCCGGTGCAATGCATCCCAGTCAATATCAGCGGGCTTGACACCGAACGCAATATTGGCGGCCACAGAATCATCAGTTAGATAGATTTGCTGAGGCACATAGCCCACCATTCTTTGCCAGGCGCGCCGCTTCTCGTCGCCTATGATGACATGGTCATCCACACTGAGCGAACCGCGTTGCGGCTCAAACAACCCGAGGATCAGATCGACCAGCGTCGTCTTCCCGCTGCCGGTAGCACCGACCAGACCTAAAGTGCTTCGCGCGGGAATTTCGAGGCTGATATTCCATAGCGCTGGCTGGCTGCTATTCGGATATGCAAATTCGACATTCCTGAGGCTAATGAAGCGATTCAGAGCAAGCTTTTCCTCGATGTTGTGGCGCAGCGATGGTTTGGACAGATCAATCAAGTCCTTGTGCAAAGCATCCAAAGCCGGGCCGACAAAGCGCAATTGAGAGATGCTGGCGTAAACCTGCTGGAGGGCCGGCATCAGCCGGTAGCCCGCCAGCACATAGACTGCAATGACAGGCAGCGCGCTGGCAAACCCGCCGCTACTTATCATCAAATAAAGCACTAGCAATAACATGCCACCGAACGCAACTGCTTCCAAGGCGAAGCGTGGAAGCTGAGTCACCATGTGGGCCGCCGCGTTGTCCTTGGCGTAGATCGTGGCAGGTTTTGCAAAGCGGTCTATGTAGACATCTTCAAGTCCGCCAATTTTCACCTCCTTCACAGCGCCGAACACCTCGCTTACAGCGCTAAAGCGACCACGATTGGCTTCCAGTCTCTCCTGGCCAATCTTGGAAAGATATTTCTTTATCAACCGGTAGACAATCAAGTACGAGGCACCCAGAGCGGCACATACCGACAAAGCAAGAACTGGATCGACAATGAAAAGCAGCAATAGTATTGCCACAGTAACAAAGCTCTGCGCGATAAGCGTCATCATGGGCACTAATCCCCCATGCACGACATTGGTGACTTCCGACAAAATGGTCTTGCCCAGTTCGGCGCTGTGACGATTCAGGAACCAAACATAGGGTTGATGCAGGTATGCTGCCACCAGACGCTGTCCGATGCTGCACTCGCGCATCAAAGTAAATCGCACTAGCGCATAAGTCGTTAGCGCCTTGAAAGCCAGCGATACGACAAGGAGCGCAAACACAAGCAGGCCCAGTATGAATAGGAAATCCTGCACTTCTACGGCACCAGTAAATTGGTGCAGCCTCGCAAGAATCGAGTTTGTTTCCACCAGCTGCGGATTCGATAGCACCGCCATAAACGGCATGATTGATGCAACACCGACCGCATCGAGTAGCGCCATCACCAAGATTAGAGCCACCAACAGCACGGTTTGCCTACGCTCGGCAGGCGTAAGCAGATCGAACAATTTTTTGACTGTTGCCATCACAAGCGTAAATCAGCGTCCTTTTGTGCAAGTACGTACTTAAGATCGTAAACAACACAATCTGCCTTACCCAAGGCCCGAAGGCCTTTGGCACCCAGGAGTCTGAATTCGTTATGAGCCACCGCGATGACGATGGCGTCGTAACTTCCAGATCTGGGGTGGGCAACCGTCGTGATGCCGTACTCATGCTGCGCCTCTTCCGCATTGACCCATGGGTCGTAGACATCGACCTCACAGTTGTAGTCTTTCAACTCTCTAATAATGTCTATCACGCGGGTATTACGCAGGTCTGGGCAGTTTTCCTTGAATGTGAGCCCCATGACTAGCACCTTGGCACCTCCCATCTGGATGCGCTTTTTGGTCATAACCTTGACAAGTTGGGCAACCACGTAGGTACCCATACTGTCATTCAGTCGACGCCCGGCGAGAATGATCTCAGGGTGATAGCCGATGGCCTGCGCCTTGTGGGTGAGGTAATAGGGATCGACACCGATACAGTGCCCCCCCACGAGGCCTGGACGGAAAGGCAGAAAGTTCCACTTGCTGCCGGCGGCCTTGAGCACCGCCTCCGTATCAATGCCCATCTTGTTGAAGATGAGCGCGAGTTCGTTTATCAGGGCAATATTTAAATCGCGCTGGGTATTCTCAATGACCTTAGCTGCTTCGGCCACCTTGATGGTTTCGGCCTTGTGGGTGCCAACGGTGATTATCTCGCTGTAAAGAACATCGACCAAATCAGCAATTTCTGGGGTGGAGCCAGAGGTGACCTTCTTGATATTGGTTACGCGGTGTTCCTTGTCACCAGGATTGATGCGCTCGGGGCTGTAGCCGCAGTAAAAATCCTCGTTGAACTTGAGGCCAGAATGCTTTTCAAGAACGGGCACACAGTCTTCCTCTGTACAGCCGGGATACACGGTGGATTCATAGATAACGATATCACCCCGCTTAAGCACCCTGCTCACCGTTTCGCTGGCCTTGATGAGTGGTGTGAGATCTGGTCGCTTGTATTCGTCGATAGGAGTTGGAACCGTGACGATGTAGACATTGCAGGCCCGCAAATCGTCAATATTGGTGGTGTAACTCAGGTGTCTGGCAGCTGCTAGTTCTTCTTGGGTGGTTTCGAGCGTGAAGTCGTCCCCGACCTTGAGATCCTCGATACGACGCGGGTTGATATCAAAGCCGACGACGGGACGCTTTCGGCCGAACTCGACGGCGAGTGGCAGCCCCACATACCCGAGGCCGATAACAGCCAGCCTAACGTCTTGCAGTTCCATCGTGTTCACTCCTTGAAATAATCGCGATACCAAGCCACAAAGCGGTGGATGCCATCCTCTACGGTGGTGGTCGGTTTGTAGTGGAACTGCTCGACTAGGTCGTCAACGTTTGCATAGGTGTCTGGCACATCTCCCGATTGCAGTGGCAAGAGTTCCATCTCGGCCTTCTTACCAAGGGCCTTTTCTAAGGCGGCGATATAGTCCATTAACTCTACTGGGGTGTTATTACCTATGTTGTATACCCGCCAGGGGGCCTTGCTGGTGCCCGGATCGGGTTGGTCGCTGTTCCAGCCAAGGCTACCGGGGGCTGGTCGGTCGAGGATGCGGATGATCCCCTCGACGATATCGTCGATATAGGTGAAGTCGCGCCGATGCTTGCCGTAGTTGAAAACCTGGATCGGCTCGCCAGCCGAAATGGCTTTGGTGAACTTAAAGAGAGCCATGTCAGGGCGCCCCCAGGGGCCATAGACGGTAAAGAAACGTAGACCCGTGGTGGGCAGATTATAAAGATGGCTGTACGTGTGGGCCATCAACTCGTTGGCCTTCTTGCTGGCGGCGTAGAGGCTCAGCGGGTGGTCGACGTTCTGGTGGATCGAGAACGGCATGGCGGTATTGGCGCCATAAACGCTAGAACTACTGGCATAGACGAGATGCTCGACACCATGGTGGCGACAACCTTCCAGGATGTGGGCAAAGCCAACAATGTTGCTGTCAATGTAAGCAAGCGGGTTTTCGATGGAGTAGCGCACACCAGCCTGCGCCGCGAGGTTCACCACACGCTGAGGCTCGTGAGTGGCGAAACACGCTTCCATTGCATTGCGGTCGGCCAAGTCAATGCGCAGGTGCGTGTAGTTCGGATGACTTGCATGGCGCGCCAACCGAGCCTCCTTGATGGCCGGATCGTAGTAGTCGTTGTGGTTGTCGATGCCAACAACCGAATCACCTCGCGCTAATAGACGCAAAACAAGAGTAGACCCAATAAATCCTGCAGATCCAGTAACAAGAACCTTCATAGACACCTCTTGACGATATTCGGCATTTCGAACTTAAGCTGTTCTATTTCAATTTGCAGGAATTCATATTCGGCTACTTTCCGCCTCAGAAACTCAGCCGTCAGCTTTGATTTTTCGGCCACACCAGCCGGCGTAAGAAAATAGGCATAGCGCAACTTATTCTTGCTCTAGCTGAAGTTCTGCATCTTGACCAAACCCTTTTCAACCAGAGCCTGGAAACAGAAATTGATCGTACCAAGCCCCACGCCCAGATCCTTGGCCAGCGCACGCTGACTTACCTGGGGCGTCTGATGCAAACGGCGCAGCACTTCGAACTGGATTTCCTCTTGGAAACCAGCCAATTTCTGTAGTGGGGATACGAGGCTCAAGGTGATTTAGGCACGCTACCGCCGTGCTGTTTCACGATCAGCAAGCGCGGTCAGCGGGTTTTAACAGGGAGTCCGGAGCAATAAAGCGCGGCAAAAGACGCTACCGCAAGTTTGACGGACGAACAGAATTATGCCATACCGTCATGACTTTGAGAAAGGTTTTTTGCCAAACAGGCAATAACGAGGCAGGTTTGTCAGCTCACCTTACGCAAACCTGCCGGTGCGACACGCACGGCCACGGGCTTGCTCAGAATCTCGATCAGCACCATGACCCGACGCTCGCCATCGGCCATTTGGTAGATGCCTTCAATGCCGGCAAACGGCGCTTCAGTGAGACGCACACGCTCGCCCGGTTTGAACAGACGCTCCGGCTCAGTCTGGACCGACGCTTCCTGTGTTCGCAAGAGTTCGATCAGGCCATCATCTACCCGCGCCGGTTCGATTCCGAAGCTGACAAGGCGACTGACGCCCTTGGTCGAACGGATGGGCGCCCAACTCTTGGCCGTGTCGCCCATGCCCAGTCGGATGAACAGGTAGCGGGGAAACAGGGGTTCGTCTGCCACCGTCAGCAGCCCTTGACGGAGCTTTTCTGAG
>JACCDH010097697.1_pt1 | contig 24201 bp, 22 predicted proteins | sample 7442481 | NCBI WGS metagenome assembly JACCDH01 (sample SAMN15323433, study PRJNA562643) | freshwater metagenome | isolation source: river surface water | place: USA:Blue River Watershed | collected 2017-08-15
TAAAAATGATCCTATCCAAAAATAAAAAACAAGCCCAGCAATACACGCAGTTAATGGAGCAACGTCTGCAAATTGAACCTCAATTTCAAATTGAATTGCTGTATGTTCCGGCTATTCAAAGTCTCTTAACCCAGAACCATTACCTGACTGAATTTACCTACAAAACGCTCATCAAGCAAGCAGTAGCAGAACAATGGTATCAAATCTCGTTGATCTCCATAGAACAGTTGTTTTTGGCATCGCGCGCCATTCGAGCCTACGATTACAACGCTGCTATTACACTGATTACCAATAACCCCATTGAACAAATTAGGTTTGGTTACAAGACAATCATGGACTTAATGATTACCTTTTTCCGAATTGAAATTGCCAAAAATCAAAACGAAGACACACAAATTCTAGAACAACTGTTCGAAACCAAGCGTAATAAAGTAAATTTACCCCTACTTTCAGCATCCTATTTTCAAAATTATTTCAAGGTTTAGTTTCATCATTAAATTTTCATTTATGCGCATAGAAGTTTGGTCCGATATTGCTTGCCCGTTTTGTTATTTGGGCCTCGCCAAATTAAATCAGGCCATCCAAAACCTTGGTTTAGAATCGGAGGTTCAAATTGAGTTGCATACTTTTTTGTTGAACCCAGGTTTAAAGACGGATCTTTCTGAGTCCATCACCAACTATTTACAAAAGCACAAGCAAATACCTCTTGAGCGCATTACTGAAATGAATCAGCAACTCGCCCTTCAAGGAAAGCAATTTGGCCTTGATTTTCAGATGGATAAAATTGTTGTGGCGAACACCATTAAAGCGCATTTGCTTTTGCACGAAGCCCACGAGCAAGGTTTGCAAGTGCAAATGAAACTGCGCTTGCTCAAGGCCTACTTTACAGAAGGTCAAAATATAGACGACATCGAAGTTTTGAAAACTTTAGCGCAAGAAGTTGGGCTTAAATCAGACCATCTCGACCTCGCTATTTTGGGCGGGAAACACAGCCGATCCTTTACCCAAGACCTTCAAGAAGCCCAAGACCTCGGCCTCCGCGGCGTCCCTTATTTCATCTTTGATCGCAAAGTAGCGATTCATGGCGCTAGGGAAGTGGCGGTTTTTGAGCAGGCGTTGGGGGCTTAGGGATTGCTATTTACCCTATGTTTTGTTAAATTGTTTAAACGGTAGTTTTCATAAGCCAAATCCTGCATTTTGAGCTCAGATTTTTTAAATCCGATAAATTGAAGCAAGGGCTTGATCTTAGTATTTTGAGGGTCTACCCAAACTGAAATATCATAAGCTGGAAATTGTTCCGCAATTGCAGTTACGAATTGTTTTGTTAGTTGAAAATAAGATCGATTTAAAAAAGGGCTGTTTGAGCAGAAACCTGCATGAAGCTCAATTTCATTTGAAAAGTCAAAAATTGAAACTTTATAATAACCGCAAAGTTGCTGCTTATAATTGATGGCCAATAAATAGTCGAAGTCCTCTAAGCTGATGATGCCATCGGGCTGAAAATGCAAAAGGAGTGCAGCTGGTGAAAAGATGTCTTCAAATTCCTTGAAAGATCCTGTAAATGTTTCGGCATCAAAAAGGCCGAAACTTAATTGCAGCTCATTAAGAAATTTTCTGTGATTTTTTTTCATGATGATCCTTGAAAAAAATTGCGATTGATTTTGAAATAGGCAGTTGCGTTTCATCTTCAATCCACATCCATTGCCCATTTGTATTGCATTCTAAAAAATGATAGGTTTCTTGCTGATCGACGATGAAGTCAAAACATCCAAATTCAAGATTGAAATATTGAAGAAACTCAAGACATTTAGCTTTAATATTCTCGGGAATTTTAAATGGTTTGAAGGTCATCCCGTGATCATAACCCTGCCTCCAATCAATTTTACCTTTATCAGCATCAAATTGCTGACTCTCAATAACTGCTGAAAAGTCATCCTGAGCAATAATGGTTGTGCGTACTTCGAATTTCTTCTCTGTATAAGATTCTAGGAAATTAATATTGTTTCTAAAGTTCATTTCTCCTAATTCGAAGAGCTTTTCTTTATTGGTTAAACTCGTATAAAAAATTAAGTTCTCTTCCTCAGAAATTTCATAACCAAAAGCCCGTATGGGTTTCACAGCAATTTTCTCGGATTCAAATTCATGGATATCCTTTAACTGATTTGAAAAAACAGTTTGAGGTATATTGAACCCCACTTTTGTCGCAACAATTTTTTGCAATAATTTACTACCAGCTTTATATTCATCGACGGCATGTCCAATCCAAGGAAGCTCGTGCAGGGCAATTCTTAAATATTTCAGAAATCCATCTCCTTCTTCTTTTAAAAGAGTAGCCAATTGCTCATTATCAATTGGATCAAAGGTGGTCATGGGTTTACATGGTCTTCTTTCCCAAATAGCGCTGATTTCATGATTTGTAATCGCATGAAGACCGTCCTTGGTTTGAATTCGAAATTCATTTTTATCATTGCTAATTTGGTAGTAAACATCGTAGTGAGAAAAAAGATGCTCCGTATTCAGTCGGAAAAAAGGAACATTCAATTCAATGAGGTGATCAATGACGGGATTTGGATGAATATCCTCTTGGTTGGTAATAATCAGTAGCATAAAACAAAAAAAGAGGCGTGAAGCCTCTTTAAATTAATGGGGTTATCACTATTTTTCTTGTGCGTCGTCGGTTACATTTTTCCATTTTGGGAATAAAATGTTACCAGCGTTCTTTGCACTTTTTGTAGCTCTTTTTTGTGATCCCATTCCATAAGGGAAGATTGTTTTTTGTGTTTCAGGATCATAAATACTATAGTTGAATCCTTCTTCTATATTTTGCTCTCTTGTACCATGTGCAATAAATGGCGGCGTGACTTGGTTTAGATTTGTTCTCATGATATTATAGTTCTGATTAAATGCTTAACATATTTCTGATTTCACTAATTTTTGCGGCTTCAGTACTACTTATTCCATCGCTAGAATCAGCCATTTCGGTCATCATTTCCACAATAAGTTCCCCATTACTAGCATCTTTACTTAATTCAGTTTTAATGCAATCAAGTACCTTACTGCGTTGGTCTGCAGCGCCAGCACCAACAAGGTGGCAAAGCTCTGCGTAAACCTCAAAACCCACATGTTCATTCGCGTCAATTTCTTTACACGAATTGGCTAAGTTTTGTTTTTCTAATTCATCAAAATCTCCATCACTACAAGCAACCATTGTTGCAGGTAGCATCATAATCATTGATGAAAAATGATCGATTGATAAAAAGGTACCTCGTTCGGAGACATACCATTCATGACATTTTTGAATTTCCATAGTTTATTTGTTTTGATTGTTAAATTACGTTCTTGACTATTCTTATATGATACACTAATGATACATTATTCATGATTTGATTCGATCAAGTTTAAATCGTTATAGAGTTGTTTCAAAAAATTGATTTCTTCATCTTTATGCTTCCATGAAAAACCGGCTGTTCTGAAGAGCAATCTGTCATCTGCTGGTACCTCGATGGCAATTTCAGTTAATAAAACACCTTTTGCCATATTTTCAGAGGATGTGGCTAAAATCGTGCTGTCATTTTGATAATATTGCTCCCAAAATGTCTCATGATTTTTGATGTTATCTTCTAATAGGTGCTTGTAAAATCTATGTCGCTGAATAATGTGTGAGCGATTGATGCCCATTCCAGAAACTTTTTTAAAGTCATGATTTTTAAAAAGATTTAAAGCGGCAGGGGTAATCCCAGTAACTCTCCAGGAGTTGGGATTGATTGAAAATAATGAGGATAATAGTTTAATCTTATTGTTGATCGGGGACCTCATTTTTTTGATAAGCAAGTAGTCATGAAAAAGAACTTTCTTGAGTTCATCTATGTTTTCTATAGGATACTTATCCATGCTTTCGTTCATTATGATTCAAAACTCCTTAAATTGCATTACAAAAAAGATACACAAATGATACATTTGCAAAATGCTAGATGAATTAAAAAATGAATTAGAGAAAACGTATAAAAGAAAAATCCGCGATAGAGGTGATTGTGAAGCACTTGTGCAGGATATTTATGAGAAAACGGGTGCCGTCATGTCCTATAACACCATAAGGCGCATGTATGGCTTGGCTGAATTTAGAAAACCTAGGGAGAGCACACTAGATTATCTGTCAAAATACTGTGGATTTCAGTCATATAAAGATTTTTGCCAACGGTACAGTGAAATTGATCAGTGGCCAACATGGGAGCATCTTTATGTAGTATTATCAGAGGTCGACCCTCAAAAAACAATTGATTTTTTGCGGTTAAGAAAGCGTCAAGAGGATCAATTTTCTTTGGCTTTCACAATCATTGTTCGTGAATTAATAAATAGGGGGGATTACGCGAAGCTTGAATTGATTTTTAATGAGCCGTTGTTTCAGTATAGTGTTTTACCCTATGATCAAGTAGCGCAAATCGGAGTTCTTGTTGGTCTACATTTTAGGAATTTTGATAACGAACAATTGGAAAGCCAATTGTTACTACTTCCGAATTTTAGGGATATTGTGCTGAAAATATTTGTCGACTACAATAGATTAAATGGGAAATATGGTCGTTGGATTGAGTTCCTTTATGCACAGCGAGAATTGGACAACGAAACCAAGACATTTGTAACAGCTATTTTAATTTGGAGAAATCACCTTAACCAACTTTCAGTTCCTCATCTTTTACTTCGACAATTACCAGAGCTTAGTATGGAGCAACATCCTATTTTATTTGGTAGATTATTTGGTTTGAAGCTTTTGAATTCATCATCAAAGAAGGAGCAGAAAAAGTTAATTTCTATTATGGAGGACCGACTGAAGTCGGAAGTAACAAAAATTGGAGAGTTGTTGTATATTCCAGTGGTTCAATCATTGGTGCTCAATTCAAAACCACATGATGATTTGATTATCAATTATCAGACATTGATTCATCAAATTAGCCATTGGTATCATGTTTCTTTAGTCGCAATCCATCGCATTTATCAGGTGCGCATATTAATCAGACAAAAAGAGTTTTCAAAAGCAAGGGTTATACTTGAAAATATCCCTTTTGGTCATATTAGACATGGCTACCGAGAATTCCTTGACGTATATATTTCTTTTTTCAGAATGAAAATTGCTCAAGGGTTAGCGGAAAATTTTGAACAACTACATTCTGATTTTACGCTTAATAGAAAACTTTTGACTTACCCCATTTTCACTGATGCCTACTTTGAAAATTATTTCGAAGATGAGAAAAGCATCAATTGATCCCATTCAATTGCTGATAAGCTTTTTTGTAGCGTTTTTTCTTGATGTTGTAGGGGATGTTGCGGGTTGCGCGGCGACACACATCCATTTGCATTTTACGTTTGATTGAGCCGAGTTGCCCTGAGATGCTGGTGTTGGCACTCCAGATTTGCGCATCTGTTTGGTTGTCATATAAGCGCAAGTTAATTTCAACGAAGTTCGTGATGGGCATGAACCAGCCATTATTAGAAAGGGCCATGGCAGCAGCTTCACTGACGGGTTCACGGATGTCAATGTTTCCCCACACGAGTGCGTCGACATGTAAAAGGCTACATAGCTCGGTATTGCTAATTGATTTTTCAGGAAAACCAATGCCAAACAACATGGAATTGACTTCGTCTGGAGGCATTACCTCGGCAAACATGCGCCCTGAACGGCTGTATTGTTCCAATTGGCGGTAAACGCGCATTTGGACTTCTTCTGATTTTTTCCGGCAAAGCTCTAGATACTTTTCATTGTTCATCCAAATTTTGCGCTCAACTGTTGCGTTAATAGGCAGTACTGCAATGCGTTGATGATTTTGCGAAATGGGCACCACATCCGCGACTTCCTGAACGGCCACACAAGAGGAGAGGATGAGAAGGAGACTGAAAAGAGCGATGAGCTGTTTCATTTTAATTTATTTTTTGGGTCTTGCATACGAAAATCGTTCCAAAAGTTTTGGGAGCGCGTACCCGTCAAGGCCGTTTATGGCAACTACGTTTCCTTTGTCTAATTGTAACCAATTGTCTTCAGAAAGCAGTTCTTCTTCATAGAAAATAGCCTCAATTGAGGCAATGACATGGATACAGCCATTTTCTTCGATGAGGTATTCATTGACATATTTGCAGAGCAACTTGACAGGGCTACCTTTGACAAAAGGCACTGGGCAACCACCATGGTAAACAGGCTCCAGGTTGGTCATGTCAAACTCACTGATTTCTTCGGGGTAATTGGCCGAGCTGTGGTGCGCATCTGCAATTTGCTCAGACGTAATATGATTGACCGAAAAATAACCGTATTCTTTGATGTTTTTGTAAGTGTGGCGTGGCACGGTGGTTGGCCTCAAGATAAAGCCAATGAGTGCAGGGTCACTACCAAGATGTGTGATGCTTGAAAAAACGGCTACATTGGTTTTGCCGTCATTCGAAATAGTAGCGATGAGGTTGGCAGATTTATAGCCCGTGCAGCTATTGACAAGGTTGAGGCGCTCGATGCGGCCCATTTTTTCGATTTCAGGGCGGTCAATTCGGATTAATGACATAAAAAGTGTTTATTGCTGAACAAGCAGACTTTAGAAAGGTTTGAATTCCGGAATCAAAAAAAGGATACCGAGGCTGGTGCTGTACGATGCGTATAATTGGTAGTCAACAAGACCGTAGCGCGTGTATTGCGTTTTCCATTGAAGGGCAAAATCTCTGGAGAAAAAATAAGTTGGGCAGAGGCTGATGCTGGCCTGGAGCATGTCGTCTCCTTTGAGCAAAAAATTGTCTTGAATTTGGATATTGCGGAGGTGGCTTAGGCCAACCCCGGCGGTGGCATATAAATAAAAAGGTGTGCGTCGGTTGCGGCGAATTCTCATTAAATCTTGGGTGAGTGTGGCGCTGGCACTTAAAATATTGCAATTTGCGATGTTGGATTTACTTAATTCTATACCAAAACCATGATTGCCCGCAGATTTATAGATACCCAATTCATAAATAGGCCCGTAATCTTGCATACCGTAATTGACCCCGCCTTGCAACTGACCAAACCAAGCATCCCAGCTTCTAGCAAAGGGTTGTGCTAAGGCTTTCTGAAAGGAAAAAACACAGAGTAAAAGCAGCAATTTTTTCATGTTTAAAGTTAAGCATTCAAGAGAAATTCACAACTCATGCAAGGAAATATGTAAGGAAACACGCACTAAAGAGCAGGAGTTTTGTGCTTTATTCACCTTAATAATTTCAGTCATGAAAAGAAAAATTACCTTACTCTCCGCAGGGTTTATGCTATGCCTTGGCATAGTGCGGGCACAAGTACCTTGTGCAGATGACCCCAATGGCTTTGTCGCCAGTAAGAATGTAGGCAGTACAAGTTCATATCAGCTAAAAATTGGTTTTGAAGAAAAGGCTGCCCAAACCTATGATTTCAATGGTACTGGCAAGATCATGAGTGTCCGTGTTTACGGCACGCATCAGACCATGACTTTCTCTGGCGTTCCACTCAAAGTGAGTGTTTACAATGTGGATGCCAATGGAAAACCCACTACGCTCATTTCGAGCATGCAGCACGTTTGGTGGTCTTACCCAGATAACAACAATGGGTATATTCAATTGAATTTTCCGGGTGGCGTTAGCGTCAGTACAGATTTTGCACTCACCGTAGAGGTATTAAATGCACCTCCTTTTGGGAGCACCTTCAATTTGAAATATACGGGTAACGGAGAAGGCCTTGGACAAGATCTCGCTTCTTTATCGGGTACTTCTACCGGGAATAATTGGGCCAGTGCCATGACAAGCTTTGCAAGTAATGGTGATTTTTACATCATTCCTACGATGTCTTTGCTCAATTTGCCGAGTTTCGATATCAATACAGCTTGTTTGCAGACCAATGAATTGATGACGATCACAAACACGTCTCAGTTGGCAACAGATAGCATGTTCAATCAAATTAGTGAAAGCACTTATTCAGGAATCAATCATATTTATTCTTGGGATTTTGGGGACGGAAGCCCTGTCTCACATGCGTTGGCGCCAAGCCATGCTTATGCAACAGCAGGTGCTTACACCATTACCTTAACTACTAAAATTGAAGGCTGGAACCAGACCTGTACCAAAACATTTACCAAGCAGGTTTCAGTGGGGCTTGGGGTTAGTGCAAGCGCGCTCACAAATGTTACTTGTAATGGTTTGGCCAATGGTTCTGTCGTTGCCTTACCTCAAGGCGGTATGGCGCCGTATCAGTTTAGCCTCAATAATGGCCCATGGCAAGCAACGGCTGCTTTTACTAATTTGGCTCCAGGTAGCTATCAGCTCCAGGTGAAAGATCAAAAAAATTGTACGTCAACTGTCACCTTTAACATAATTCAACCTGCCGGAATCAGCATCAATAGCATCCTTGCTACAAACAGTGCTTGCGGGCAACCAAATGGTGCGTTTACTGCTGCCGCAACGGGCGGAATGGGTACTTTGCAATACAAAATCAATAATGGAACTTACCAAAACTCTGGTACTTTTAGCGCGCTTTCAGCAGGGATCTATATACTGAGTGTCAAGGATGCCAACGCTTGTGTTTCCACAGCAAATGTTTCCATCAATTCTAGTACAGCGCCAAGTTTAAACCCACCAAATGTGAACAATGTCAGTTGTTTCAATGGCAATGATGGCTCTATAAGTTTGAGTTCAACAGGAGGGACAGGCCTTGTTCAGTATAGCACTAACAATGGTCAAACTTTTCAAAACAATGGGCTTTTTACAGGCCTAAGTGCCGGTGCATATACTTGTGTCGTGAAGGACAACGCGGGCTGTACAAGTTTTGCGGTTGCAAATGTGACGCAAGGTACAGCCATGAGTGTGGTCGCAAGCCCAACAGCCGTAAGCTGCTATGGTGCTAATAATGGCAGCATAAGTGTTGCTTCATATGGTGGAACCGGAACACATACGTATAGTTTAAACGGCGTCAATTATCAGTCTTTGAATCAGTTCACTGGACTATACGCGGGTACTTATAATGTTTATGTTAAAGACGTCACTAGTTGTGTGAAAACAGCCATTGTGACGGTGAATCAGGCACCTGCTTTGGCAGCTTCAATGGGTGTTTTAGCGGCAACTTGTAACGGACAAGCCACGGGCACTATTACGGCTACTATTAGTGGTGGTACACCTTCTTATAGTTATAGTTTAGACGGCATCATTTTCCAAAGCTCAAATATTTTTAGCAACCTGATCGCTGATACTTTTAGCTTAACCGTAAAAGATGCCAATAATTGTCTATTGACAACTAGTGTGTTGGTAGGTCAGCCAAGTGCCTTGAGTGCAACGGTCAATACGACCAATGCCACTTGTATGTCTAGTAATGGTTCAATTATGGTTGTTGCTGCTGGCGGTGCTGGCAATGGTTATATGTATAGTTTAGATGGCATTAATTTTAGTGCCACAGGATTATTTAGCAATTTGGCAGCAGGAACGCATTTTGTGGTCTTACGCGATGCCAATATGTGTCAGAATACGGTTTCAGGCGTGATTACCTCTGCGGGTGGTCCGCAAATTGGTAGCCTGAGTGCACAGAACGTTTCTTGTAATGGTGGTACGGACGGAACAATCACTGTACTCAATGTAACAGGTGGCACAGGTAGCTTGCAATACAGCAAAAATGGCATCAATTTTCAGCCAACGAATGTATTTAACAATCTGGGTGCTGGTGCCTACATTATTCATGTGAAAGATGCCAATGGTTGTATTGATACAATGGCAAAAACTGTTTTACAGCCCAACGCCTTTTTGGTCATGACAAATGTTACTGATGTCTTGTGTCATGGTGCTTCAACAGGAGCTGCACAAGTTTTGGCCTCTGGTGGCGCTGGTTTTTTTGCCTACAGTTTGAATAATGGACTTAATTATCAGGCAGGTTCCAACTTCTTGAATTTAGGTGCAGGTTCCTACACTGTACTGATCAAAGATGCTGCAAATTGTATTGCGGTACACAACTTTATCATTACTGAACCGAGTCCAATTCAAGTGCACACAGCGACCTTAAATGTCACCTGCTATGGTGCCAATGACGGTGAAATTACAATCACGGCTAGTGGTGGCGTTGCGCCTTATTTGTACAGCGTAAATGCTTTGCCATTCAGTGGTTTGACGAACTATGACAACCTCGCTGGCGACCAAGTTTATGAGGTTCACGTCAAAGATTCAAACCTTTGTATGGTGACTGTTTATCGCTTTGTCAATGAACCTTCTTTGATCCAACTGGACTACCTCGTTACCAATGTATCGTGTTTTGGCGGCAACAATGGCGCAGTTAATTTAAACCTTACCGGAGGCGTGAGCCCTTATACAATTTCTTGGAGTGATCAAAGCATTGGAAGTTCTATTAGTAACCTGAGTGCAGGGCCTGTAGGTGTCGAAGTAAGTGACTTGAATGGCTGTACCGGACAAATGGATTTCATCATTGCTCAGCCTGCTGCGCCTTTGGTCGTGAATGCCAATATTACGCATGCTTCTTCTGCCTCAGCGCTGGACGGTGCATTAGATTTGACCACAACGGGCGGTACGCCACCGTATAGTTATATATGGTCTAATGCAGCCACTGACGAAGATTTAACGGATCTTGGTGTGGGCTTGTATATCGTAACCATCACAGACGACAACGGTTGTTCTTTGGCCACTACATTCCAAATCAATAATATGGTCGGGGTCGAAACACAAGTAGCGCCTGAGTGGTCAATTTATCCGAACCCAGCTACTGATTTACTCTTTAGTGATTTCGGGCTCGCAAAACCACATACTTTGCGCATTTACAATGCACTTGGTCAGGTATTTTTGTTAGAAACCAGTCAAGAAAAGTTAGGGAAAATCGACGTAAGCTTCCTGCCAGCAGGTACTTACATGATTGAGCTTAGCTACGATCTACAGCAAGAAACACGTTTATTTACCATCATCAAATAGCTCGGACTTTTTGATGTAGGTGAGGGCCGCTCTGGAAACAGGGCGGCTTTTTTTGTTCTCAAAAAATTATAAAACAAGCCAAGAAAAATGTAAGCACCTTGCCCTCTAAATGGCTGAATTTTGTAGAAGTAACAACGCAGTTACCCTTAAAAACTGACATTATGATCACAAATGAAGAATTGCAAAAAAATGTGCAAGATGCCATCAAATGGCAACCGCTGTTAAAAGCAGCAGAAATAGGTGTGATAGCCAAAGAAGGCGTAGTATCACTGACAGGTAACGTAAATAGCTTCACTAAAAAGATGGAAGCAGAAAAAGCTGCAAAAAGTGTGGCCGGAGTTCGTGCAGTCGTGGAAGACATCCATGTCAAATTCGCCAATGACCTCGAAAAAACGGATGAAGAATTGGCCAGTGAGATCCTGCGCGGCATGAAGTGGGATTGGTCGGTGCCAGAAGATAAAATTCAGGTGAAGGTCGAAGACGGATGGGTTTCTTTAGATGGTGCGGTTGAATGGAATTTTCAGCGCGAATCGGCAAAAAACTGCACGGCAAATTTAATAGGGGTTAAAGGGGTAACCAATAATATTTCAGTCAAATCAGGATCTACAGATCAGGTAGAAAAAGAAGCGATTGAAAAAGCCCTTTCGCGGAGCTGGATGGTTGATGACCAAAATATCCAAGTAAAAGTGAAAGGGAATAAAGTTGTCTTGCGCGGCGCTGTAGAATCTCTCTTTGAGAAGGACGAAGCAACTCGCTTGGCCTGGAACGCGCCAGGGGTCAATGAAGTAGACAACGAACTGGCTGTCATTTATGATTTTTGAAGGAGAATCATAACTTGAATGAAGAGCAGCACGGGCAACCGTGCTGCTTTTTTTTGTCCGACGTAAAAAACTTACGTACTTGTGGCTTACCTTCGTAAAAATTCTAGCCATGACCTATCTTCTTCTTGCCCTTGCGCTACTTTCTGTCGTTTTGTTGTTTCTGATTTTTTCTAAAATTTCAGCCCAACAAAACCAAAACTATGAGCAGCTCATTAAAGAAATGCTGAGCGCACAGTTTAAAGAAAATCGCCAAGAACTTTCCGAGTCTTTGCGTCAGAACCGCGACGAACTTACCCAAGGCCTTGATCGCCTCACTCAAAAATTAGAAGAGAAACTACTCTTGATCAGCGAAGGGCTCAATAAAAACGCCAAAGAAAACCGAGATGAGCTCACCAACTCTTTAAAAAACTTCTCAGACACCATGGCTGTTAAGCAATCTGAGCTCGTGAAGTCCACGGAAGAAAAGCTCGAAAAGATGCGCGAAACCGTGGACGAAAAGTTGCACAAAACGCTCGAGGAGAGCCTGGGGCAGTCCTTCAAGTTGGTTTCAGAGCGTCTTGAAGCCGTTCAGAAGGGCCTCGGTGAAATGCAAAACTTAGCCAGCGGCGTCGGAGACCTTAAAAAAGTACTCAGCAATGTCAAAACGCGTGGGGTTCTCGGAGAAATTCAACTTGGCAATATCCTGGAGCAAATCATGGCGCCAGAACAATACGAGGCCAATGTCAAGACCAAAAAAGGCTCCAATGATCACGTCGAGTTTGCCATCAAATTGCCTGGCAAAGATGACCTCGGTCAAGAAGTCTATTTGCCAATCGATGCCAAGTTCCCACAAGAAGATTACGTGCGTTTGCAAACGGCCTATGACCAAGGTGATATCGTTGGTATTGAAGCTGCCAATAAAGCGCTTTCCAATAGTATTAAGAAATTCGCCAAAGACATCCGCGATAAATACATTGACCCACCACATACCACTGATTTCGGTATTATGTTCTTGCCGATTGAAGGTCTGTTTGCAGAAGTGGTGCGTCAGCCCGAGCTCGTAGCGATATTGCAGCGCGAGTACAAAATCATCGTAACTGGCCCAACCACGCTTGCCGCCATGCTCAATAGCTTGCAAATGGGCTTCAAGACGCTAGCCATTCAGAAGCGCTCGAGCGAAGTTTGGCAAATTTTAGGTGCTGTTAAAACCGAATTCACGAAGTTCGGAACAGTCTTGGAAAAAGCCCGCAAAAAAATCTCTGAAGCCGACGGCGAACTCGAAAAACTAGTGACCACGCGCACCAATCAATTGATGTCGAAACTCAAAAAAGTAGAAGAGCTCCCAAGTTCAGAAAGCGCCAAGTTACTCGAAGGCCCAATTGAAACTTTTGAGGAGGATTCAGAGGAGGTGTGATAAAATTGCTTAAGCCTCTACCGCAGCTTTTTTAGATTGGCGGTATAAAAAGCTTTCATAAATGAAACGCTTGGCAAAACGCACTTGTTTGTCAGCATTAATGAGCTTTTTGTATACATTGGCATTGACGCCAAAGTATTCGTAGCTTGCGCCATTCGTAAATGTGATTTCAAGCAACAAACCTTTGTGTCTGAAATCGGCGATGCCACATTCGTTGATTGTTTGCTGATACTCTTCAAGTTGTGCAGCTTTTGTTTCAGGGGCAATGCTCACCAAGAAATGATACCCATCTACTACCTGACGTCCCATCTCTGCAGCTTCTTCCTTGAGCGGGTCACCATCCTGAAATTTATCGGGGTGCCATTGTTTCACGAGGGCTCTGTAGGTTTGCTTCAGCGCAGCAAGCTCAATTTGGTTTTCAATCTGGAATAATTTCTTGTAGGCGTTGATGCGTTTCATGTACTGAGTTAGGCCGGCAAAGGTAGGCCTCTTTTTTGGTTATTGGGCTGAATTTGCCAATTATTACTGCACAGCGCTGTTCATGCCCTGAATAGAATCGTGCACAGCCATGGCCTTTTGCACTTTTTCTAAGTGTGCTTGATTGCGCTTTTCAAGTTCTGTGACAGGAATAAATGCTTGCTTGGTAATCGGAAAGTCTTTGAGCATTTCTCCGCTGTAGTAAAATTCATAGCAAAGCCCTCCAAAGGTGTATTCTTTGTTTCCGACAGTGAAATTAGAGCCGCCCACTTCTGGGTTCTTTTTAGGCTTGCTTTTATGAAAACCCAAATTGAAGAGGGTCCCAATGATTTCTGGTCTATAAGATAAATCTTCGCCAGCGCGTTGCCAATGGGCTTGGTACTGCCTGATTAAAAACGCGGTGTACAAATACGAGTAAAAATGATCGCCACCCATAATGAGTCTTTGGATGGTTTTGTGCTGATGCGCCTTGATACTGTCGATTACTAAGCCTGGAGCTGCATCGGTGGTATTGAGTGTTTTGTAAAAGTAATCGCCGGGGTAAAACTCGCTTTTCGGGTTGATCAAGTTTTTTTCAATTTGCAAGGCGGTGTGTTCCAAAATACTCGTCACACCGTAGCCACGGTTTTTTGGTAAAATCACACTGCTAAACGGATACACATATTGCTTGAAGCGTTCGCGGTTGGCATTGAACATGCGCACTTGCTCACCAACTAAACACATCACAATCAGTCTGGACTCCACACCTGTAATTCTAGACGCTGAATCTATGGCCGCTTTGTCTTTGCGCACCGCGTCACAAAAAGTTTTCCAAACGGTATAATTTGAGAATTCAAACAAAGACTTTTTATTGCTCTTGGCCTTGATTTTCCTGAGTTCTTTCTGAAAAAGTTTGTTGTCCTTAAGCAAGAGTGCAGCTGCATCAAACATGCGCTGGGCAATGCTGATTTCTTTTGTGGCAAAATAAGCGTTATTGATTTTTGCGGCATCGAGTGGGCTGTATTTGGCTAAAAGCCCGATTTTTTGCAACAAGATGCTTTCTTCACGCGCAAGATTCGCTTTTTTAGACTTGAGGTCAGAGCCGTATTGCTTGGCCATCGAGCTGAAATAGCGGTTGTTGATATCGACATTCCCCTTTTCGTTGGTCCATTTGAACTTGACGGCAAGGGCAGTCAACATCAAGAAAACAGCGAAAATAGAGAGGAGGTGAAGAACCGTAAAATAAGTGAGGCGTAAGAATCTATATTTCTTCTTCTTTTTTTCTTCTTGAATGACTTCCATGTTGCGGTAAAACTCAGATTGCAAGCGTATTCTACTCTAGATATTAGAATAGGTTACACTTAATCCCAATCATCTGTTCGAAAAGGAAAGAGTGGGAGGCCAGCCATGTTGAAAACAGTCCCGGCTTCGTAGTTTTTAAAGCAATAGCGGATAGCTTTGAGTTGACCAAAGTTCTGTGTCGGGAATTCAATGACTAAACTGTTGGGGCTTGGGCCAATTGCAGCCGTAACTGGCGTAAAGCGCTGAGTAGAATCGGCAATTTCAAAGCCCGTAAAAACTTGGTTGTCAATAGTTTTTCCGGTCAAACCAGTTGTGGCGTTGTCGAAATACAAAACACACGTATTTCCTTGAATTTCATAATGCGAAAAACGAGGTGAATTGACATTTTCGGAAGGCAACATGTACGTTTGAGACAGGGCCAAATTGGCCAAACGCGAACCGATGGGTTTTTTCTGAGGCGGATGAATATTGGCGGCATCTTGCAAAGGAACAAGGTCGATGGTGCTCACAATACCACAATTCGGGACGCTCAGTGCAACTTCACTTTGGGCTTCGCGGAGTTTGGCTGCAGCGGTCGGGTTGTCGTATAAATAAGGTGCAATTTCAACCAGATAAAAGGGCAGGTTGTGGTCAGCAAAAGTAAAACGCCATAAGAAAATGAGGTCTAAAAGTTTTTGGGCATAGCCATCGGGCTTACTCGAATTACCTTCACCTTGGTACCACAAAACACCTTTGATTTTAAATTGGCGAAGTGGCCTAATCATGTTATAGAAAAACACGGTTTGTCGTAAGAAAGACAAAGAATCAGGGATGTTTTTATCGATGGGTTTGTCTGTGTGCTTTTCGAGTGTAGCAGCATTGAGCCAGCCTTCAATGGTTGAACCGCCGTAGCTACTGTTGATAAAGCCAATTGGAACTTGGAGTTCTTGCTGAAGCGCTTGAGCATACGTATAGCCCACCACGCTAAAGTCAGACAATGTAGAACTCGAGGCCTTGAGCCAAACACCACCAGTGCTGTTTTTGGGTGTAAAACTCGCTTCTTTTTCTACATTAAAGGTGCGTATGCCTTTGACGTTGTTGGCCTCGCTAATAGTTTGTTCGGCATCTGCAATGGGTTGATTTCTATAACCGCGGTAGGTCATGGCCATATTGGACTGCCCTGAACACAACCAAACTTCACCGATGAGTACGTTTTGCAGATTTTTTTGATCGGCGGCGTCTGAAATTTTAATCCAGTGTTCTTGGAAAGAACCAGCAGGGGTAAAGAGCTGAATTTCCCAAGAGCCATCTGCTTTGGTCCAGGTCTGAAACCAAGTGCTGCTCCAAGAAACCTTTACAGTAACACTTTTTTTAAGGCTACTTGTTCCCCACAATTTCACCACGCTATTTTGCTGTAACACCATGTTGTCCGATAAAATAGCAGGCAAAGTGAGTTTGGCCTGAGTGCTAAAACTCAGAAAAAAGAGGCTAAAGAATAGAAAAAAGTTGCGCATCAAACTGAGTGCTAAATTACGCAAAGTCAAGAATACAAGCAGCAAACCACAATATTGGAAAACTATTTTTAAATTTGATTTCTTAACCACTCAAATCTTTCAATCTATTTTGCTACGTCGTCTTTTCAACATGGAAATCGCGGAAAACCGCGTCTTTGGCCTCGACATCTTGCGTTTCATCGCTATTTTCATGGTTCTTTTGGGGCATAGCCTCATTTTGGCGCCGCAAAGTGTCAAAAAAGTCGTGAACCCATTTCTTTATGACGGTGTCGCGATTTTTTTCGTGCTCAGTGGTTTTTTGATTGGTGGCATTCTACTTAAAGTACTGAACAAAGGTGCTGCTAGTTGGGCAGGGCTTATTGATTTTTGGAAAAGACGCTGGATGCGCACCCTGCCGGTTTATCTGTTCGTGTTGCTCTATCTATTGATTTATACGGGCTTGGTTTTGCCTGAAAAGTTTCCTTCAGAGTGGTATCGTTTTTTCTTTTTTATTCAGAATATTTTTGGGCATCACCGCCCGGGTTTCTTTGCCGAGGCCTGGAGTTTGAGTATTGAAGAGTGGTTCTACTTATCGGTGCCGTTGCTTATTTTTGGTGCGCTCATAATTTTCAAAACCGGCACCAAAAACACCATTCTGGCGGTCTGCTTACTAATTATTGGTTTAGTAACTTGGTATCGTTATCACCTTTACTACCAATATGGATTTCCTAATCATCCGAATCCATTGCAAATCAAGCAGTTTCAGGATTTTCTCAATAAAGAAATCGAATACCAAGTTATACCAAGGTTAGACTCTATCATGTACGGCGTATTGGCGGCCTACATTGCTTTTTATTACCCAAAGTGGTGGTCGCAAAAATGGAATTTCGTTTTGCTTTTATTGGGCGTCTTTCTGCTTTTTTACACCAAGTTTCATATGGGAAAAACCTACGGCCCTTTCAACAATATCTGGAGCCCGAGTTTAAAATCATTGGCTGTTTTCTTCATGCTACCATTTATGGCAAACTTGAAAAAAGGTTTTGGCAAATGGACCATTTGGGTTACTTTCTTTAGCCTCATTTCTTACTCCATGTACCTGATCAACCTGAATGTTGTGATCATTACGATCATTAAACAAACCATTCATGGCAACTACAGCTCAAAGAAATTCATTCCTTCAGATACCTGGTACCTCGATTACGGGCTTTTCTGGCTACTCACGATCGCAATTTCTTTCGTGCTGTATCAGCTAATAGAAGTGCCTTTCATGAAACTCCGCGATAAAAAGAAAGCTTAATGACCGCGTTTAAAAGAACCAATGCAGCCGCTTTATTTCTTGGTTTTTTGAGTTTATTAGCCGTACTTGTTTTCATTTTCTTGAAGCAAAACGAGGCTACTTCATTACAATATTTTGAGGGTAAAGATTTTCAAATTAGAAAAGTCGGACGTTTTGATACAGGCCCAAGGCTAGTGCCGCGCACCTATGCGCCAGGGGCTTACTTTGAATTTGCGTTTTCTGGAAGTACTTGCGAGGTGGTGCTAGAAGATGAAATTCGCTTTGGTAATTTGCACAACACCATTGTTTATCAGGTTGATGATCAAAAGCCTGTGCGGCTAACCCTGAGCAGTAAACAAAACAAAATAACGCTGCAAATTCATTCAAAGGCAGCCAAACATCTGGTGCGTATTTGCAAGGCTACCGAAGCAACACTTGGCTATATCGGCTTGATCGGCGTGCGTTGTGAGCGTTTGCTGCCCACAAAAAGGCCAAAATTACTCTTTGAATTTATCGGAGATTCGATTACTTGCGGCAACGGTGCTGACAATTCAAAAGTGCCGTTTGGAGAAGGGGATTGGCATGCATATCACAATGCCTATATGAGTTATGGCCCCTTGTTGTGCCGTACTTTGGGTGCCGATTGGCAACTGAGTTCAGTTTCAGGTATTGGCCTCAATAAGAGTTGTTGCGGATTGCGCTACCAAATGCCCGAAGTTTACGGATTTATTGGTTTCAATACCTACAAAAAACCATGGGCCTTCCATCGGTACCGAAAGCCAAATGTTGTGTTTGTCACGCTAGGCCAAAATGATGCTTTAAAAAACCAAACTCAGGCCTCAGCCTATGAAAAAGATTACCTTGCTTTTCTGAATAAACTCCGAAGGTATTACCCAAAAGCCACTTTCATTTGTTGCAATAGCCCCATGGCCACCCCAGCTCAAAAAGAACGTCTCAATGAAAGTATTCAAAAAGTAGTCAAACAACTCAGACAGCAAAAAGACACGAATATCCACTTCTTTGCCTACCAAGGCGTCTACCGAGCAGGAAATGACAAGCATCCAACGCTGCAGCAGCACCAACTCATCAAAACAGAGTTGTTGGGTTTTGTAAAGAGAATGGGCTTGGGTTAAAGATCGATGTCTAAGATGATCCGTAAATTTTCGTGGACGCGTTGCGCCAAGGAATTTGGAAGAGCTCCTATTTTTTTGATGAGACGCCTGTTATCTATGGCCCTGAGTTGATCGATCATGATATCACAGGGTTGCTTGACCTGGGCCGTTCCTTTGGAAAGATGAACGCGTAAAATTTTACTTTCAGGTTGCACCTTGCTCGTGATTGGACAAACTAAGGTAGATGGGTGCATGCGGTTGAGTAAGTCTGTCTGAATAATGAGTACAGGGCGTGTCTTGCCAGCTTCAGTCCCGTGGCGGGGTTCAAGGTCTGCTAACCAAATTTCATTTTTCTTGTGCATGTTCTTCAAAACGCTCAAATTCTTCAAGAATCAACATGGATTCATCACTGACTAGCCCTGACTCATAACCTAACTGTTTAGCTAACAAGCGTCGTTGTTGCAGTCGGTTATAAAAATGCAGCGCTTCGTTGATGTAACGATTGCGGGGCTTATTTATTTTTTCGAGCACGCGTTCAGTTTCATCAAAAACAGTTTCGTCGAGTTTCAAGGAGAGCGTCTTCATGGCTTTTGAATTAGTATATATCAAAAGTATATACTTTTGTTTGAAGTTCCAAAATTGTTAGTTTAAGAATTCTATTTTTCGGATTAAACGCATTTTCTTATTGGATGTGCTTTTCACTTCAAGGAAGTAGGTACCATTTGGAATATCCTCGGTTAAAATTTGAATGAAGTTTCCTCCTTCTTCGAGCTGCAACACCTGAATGTGCATTGTTTGGCCTTGTAAATTAATGAGATTTATACTGACCTCTAGTGGGCTTTTGCTTTGGATCAAGAGTTGCAATTGCTGCGCACTCACTGGGTTTGGATAAATATCCAAAATACTTAAATCGGTGCTGGTGTCGAGAGAATCGATCAAGGTCAAATACGCTTTTTTGAAATTTGGAATACCGTAGCCAATCAGTGCATTAGGGTTGTAGTAGCGGGATGAAGATGCTTCAATTAGGTGCAATAGATCGATGTTTGTGATGCCGAATATACTTCGTTCAGATTGCCACAAACAGGCGGCCATACCCGCCATTATTGGCGAACTAAACGAGGTGCCATTGGCCTGCACAGGTAGGGAGTCAAAAGGCGTGTACACATAGGTTTGGTAACCCATTGCAGCCACATTGGGTTTGATGTCGCCATCTGCTGCAGGCCCCACACTGCTGAAAAATGCGTAGTTCCCAAGGTTGTCTGTTGCCCCAACTGTCAAGATGCTATCTGCGTCTGCTGGCGTAGAAATGTAATGCCAAGAGTCGGCGCCGGAGTTTCCGGCACTTGCTACAACCAGCATTCCGCGAGATGCGGCCATATTTGCAGCTTTGGCTATGAGCGTGCTGTGGCCATCAAATTCAGCGTAAGAATGGTTTTGGGTGCTGTCGTCAAAAGTGGTGTAGCCGAGGCTCGAATTGATAATGTCGGCGCCAACACTATCTGCATATTCGGCTGCGCTGACCCAATTGGCTTCTTCAATAAGGTATTCGCTGTCTGCATTTTCACTGCGGAGCAAATGAAAACTTGCCTTCGGGGCGGTGCCCATGTACACCCCCTCTTGCTGAGCTGCTATTGTCGATAAAACGGCCGTTCCGTGAAAATGATCAGCATACACATCGCCATCGTGGTCTACAAAATCAACTGTTGAAAGCACACGGTTTTCTTGATAAAGCGCCTCAAAACACGGCATGTTGATCGCATTTAGAAAACCTGCATCGATAATAGCAATGTGTATATTTTGGCCTAATTTGTTTCGTTGGTGTAAGGCATCTAAGTCATGTAATTTTTGTTGTGCGTACGCAACGCCATACGGGTAGTGGGGTAAATTGCTCAACGAAATCGCACTTTTGGTATAGCTTTCTTCGTCATATTCAGAGGTGCTTCCAGTAGGTTTGGGTTTATTCAGCTTCTGGACCATTTCAATACTCAGTACAAAAGGCAATGCTTCTACCAAGGCTAGTCGCGTGCTGTCGCTACAAGAAATACTGAGCGCATTAAACCACCGCGAACGGTTCAGAATTTGAACTCCCGGAATGGCAGCTACTTGTGAAACATACCAAGGGTTTATAGGGAGGTCTTGAATAGTGAATTCGAGACTACCTGTAATGATCCTTCTGTAGATAGCCCTGTCCGATAAAAATTCTTGGGGCGCGTCTATTGAATAAGGCGAATTATTTTTATCGGAGAGCCGCACCCAGTATTTGTGTTCGGAGGTCTGAGCATACAATTGTGCTGTAAAGCAAAGTAGGGTCATTACAAAAAAACCGAAAAAATTTCGTTTGCTCATCATGAAATAAAAATACCAAAAATATCACAATTAGACCTGCTGCGCTGCCTGATACAACTTAAGTTCGTCCCAGGTGACTTTGTTGCCGAGTTTTTCTTTGAGTGGGGTTAGGGACGTGCCTACGAAATCTTCGAAGAGTTCGGCGAGTTCTTGAATGCGTTCGGCTTCCATGACATCTTCGAGTTCGATGAGTTCGGCTTTGATCAGGTAGACAAAATGGCTCGTGATGGTTTGCGTGGAGAGCTGACGTTCGCGGGCAATTTCTTGGACAGTTTTTCCTTCGTGTAGTAATTCGAGCGTCTTTTCTTGAGTGCTTTTCTTTTCCTTTTTGGTTGGTGTTTTTTGTTGAAGACGGCCAGACAAAATAGGCGTGTCGTCGGGCTCGTCGAGTAGGGTAGGCACTTGTTTGAGTTCTTCTTTGATGCGCTCAATTCGGCTGCTTTTGTAGTGGCTCATGTCTGACGTCCAGAGCGCACTTTTGGTCAGTTCTTCGCCGTTGGCTAGGGCTTCTACCAAGCGCTTTGCTTTTTTGAGTTGCAATATGGTTTGGGTCAGGATTTCGTCGAGTTCTTCTAGTTCTTCGGCGTAGCTCTTGGTTTTGCGAACGCGGCTGAGTTCGGCAATTTTGCGCAAATTTGAGAGTAATACGGCGTCTAGGGAATCGAAGAAGTAGCGGTAGGCGGCCTGCACACGCTCTTGCAAAAACGCGTGATCGAGTTTATCTTTTTCAAAGACTTGTGCCAATTGACGCACAAATTTTTTGGCCGCTTCGCAGCTCGACTGCACAATCTGATTTTGGGTGCTTATCCAGGCCTTGTTTTTTTGCTTCTCGGATTTCGCGCCCAGTTGTTGGTAACTGGCTTCGTGCTGCCCCCATTTGGAGCCAAGTTCATACCAATCAAAGGCTTTGGTAAGCGTCTGGAGAAGGTAGTGCTTGGTATGCAAGGCCAATAGGTCGGGGAGTTTGTCGGCCTCGGCTTTTTGTTGGCTGTAGGCCATGACTTGTTGGTCATTGGAGAGCCCGTTCATGCGCATGGGCATCGTCAGGACCAAGCCGTCTAGGCTGCGCAAACGAGAAAGCGCCACATAAGCCTGCCCTGGTGCAAAAACATCGGAGACATCCAAAACCGCCTTTTCAAAAGTTAAGCCCTGGCTTTTATGCACAGTAATGGCCCAGGCCAATTTAAGTGGGTAGTGTACAAAAGTCCCGAGTGTTTCTTCTTCCACCTCGCCGGTCAGTTCATTGACTTTATACCGAATGTTGTTCCATTCAAATTTCTCGACCTGAATGCGCTTGTTCTCCTCCGGGAAAAGCACTGTAATTTCGTGCTCATGTAGGGCTACAATTTTCCCCATCTTGCCGTTATAAAACTGCTTTTCTAACGAAATATCATTCTTGACAAACATCACCTGCGCCCCAACCTTTAGTTTCAATTTGAGCTCCAATGGATACAAATGCGGAGGGAAATCACCGTTGATTTCAGCGTCATAGCTCCATTCTTTCCCTTTCAAGGCAGTCAAGGCCACTGCATTCATGTCGTCTGCTTTGGCATTGTGGGTAGTCAGGGTGATGTAGCCTTCCTCTTTGGTCGTATCGAAATCGGGTTTGACATAGCGGTTTAAAATAGCTAGGTCATCGGGGTTCATTTGATTGTTGCGCAACTGATTGAGTACAAGAATGAAATCTTGGTCTTGCTGGCGGTAAATTTTAGTCAGTTCCATATAAAGCGGCCTCACTTCTTGCAGCACGTGGGCATGGAAAAAATAAGGGCCGTTATAGTATTGTCTTAAAGTCTGCCATTCTTCTTGCTTCACCACAGGTGGCAGCTGCAGTAAGTCGCCAATAAAGAGCACCTGAACACCACCAAAAGGTTGATGAATGCCGCGCACATTGCGCAGTGTCCAGTCAATGGCATCGAGTAAGTCGGCACGCAGCATACTTACTTCGTCAATGATAAGTAACTCCACACCGCGTATGAGCTGAATGCGCGTTTTGTTCATGCGAAAATGCCGCATCAGGGTGTCTTTGGTCTCGAGCTTAAAACTCTCGTTGAAAGACGCCTGCACCCCAAATTCCGGAATAAAACCCGCAAATGGCAACTGAAAAAACGAATGGATGGTTACACCGCCAGCATTGAGCGCCGCAATACCTGTTGGCGCCACAATCACCGCATTTTTATGCGTCTGGGCAATCAGTTTTCTCAGCAGGGTCGTCTTGCCCGTCCCTGCCTTTCCCGTCAGAAAAACCGACTGATTGGTCTGGTTGACAAACTGTTCGATAAACGCTGCGATGTCATTTGTATCTGGTTGCTCCATGAGTATTTATCGATGATAGCGAAGTTAGCTACTCTTTTTGAAAGAGAAGTTTATATTTATTACTTTTGATAGTATCAAATGATAGTATCAGTTATGAATCCCCCGTATCAAATTACTCCTGCAATATTAAATCTAGTAGCTGCTATTGCTGAGAAAATCGGTAGGATGAATGCCAAATATTTAGACAAGCCGTCACCACAACTCAGAAAGGAAAACCGCATCAAAACTATTCATTCTTCGTTAAGTATCGAAGGAAATACACTGACAATCGAGCAAATTACCTCCTTACTCGATAACAAGCGCATCATTGGGCCAAAAAAGGATGTAAACGAAGTGCTCAATGCAATAAAGCTCTATGATCAACTCCAGGACTTTGATCCAGTAGCCCCAACTTCTTTTCTTTTGGCCCATCAAATTTTGATGAAAGACTTGGTTTCAGACAATGGTAAATATCGAAAATCGGGTGTCGGAATTATGGCTGGTGATCGGATGGCTCATCTTGCACCACCCGCAGATCAAGTACCTTATTTGATGAATGATTTATTTGCGTATCTCAAAAACTCGCAAGAGAGTGCTTTGATCAAAAGTTGCGTTTTTCATTACGAAATGGAATTCATACATCCTTTTGTAGATGGAAACGGCAGAATGGGCCGATTCTGGCAGACCTTGATTTTAATGAAAGAATTCCCAATTTTTGAATTTCTTCCTTTTGAAAATCTCATTCATCAAACACATGAAGCCTATTATTTAGCCCTTGCATCGAGTGATCAAATTGGGGCTTCAA
>JACCDH010036656.1_pt1 | contig 24197 bp, 23 predicted proteins | sample 7442481 | NCBI WGS metagenome assembly JACCDH01 (sample SAMN15323433, study PRJNA562643) | freshwater metagenome | isolation source: river surface water | place: USA:Blue River Watershed | collected 2017-08-15
AGTCAACTTTGTGCAAGACAACCACAGCCGCAGCGCTCAAGGCGTATTGCGTGGCCTGCACTACCAAGTGCAGCAGCCCCAAGGCAAACTGGTGCGCGTGGTGCGCGGCGCGGTGTTTGATGTGGCGGTCGACATCCGCCAACGCTCCCCCACCTTTGGCCAATGGTCCGGGGTCGAGCTGACCGAAGACAACCAAAAACAAGTCTGGGTGCCACCAGGCTTTGCTCATGGCTTTGTGGTCTTGTCAGACACCGCAGACTTTTTGTACAAAACAACCGACTACTACGCCCCCCAGCACGAACGCAGCATCGCCTGGAACGACCCTGCCATCGGCATCACCTGGCCCCAAGGCCTGCAACCCCAACTTTCCACCAAAGACCAAACCGCCAAACTCCTGGCCGAGGCAGAACTCTTCTAAGCGTTATCCCAAAAATGGTCGACACCCTCCACTACCCAGAAGACGACGAGACTAGCCTCTTGGACCTGCTGCAAACCATTTTCGACGACCTGCGCCTCCTAGTCATCGGTCCCATCGTGGCAGGCCTGCTAGCCCTGGCCGGCACATCCTTCTGGCCCAAAACCTACGAGAGCACCGCGATACTCAAGGTCAAGGCAGAGTCCAGTGTGACAAGCATCATGCTCAGCGCTGCCGTGCTCGGTCCGATTGCCAGCAGCCTAGGCTATACCCACAAAATTCCCTTAAAAGATGCCCGCAAGCTCGACTCTGCAGTTGGCACCAGTGCCTCAGAAGTACTAAAGGGACATGCCCAAGTGATTGAAGTGACCAAAAACGGTTATGGTCAATATTTAATTTTTTTGCTAAAGAATATTCCACTGCTATGAGTTCAGGAATCATCATATTTGCAACTGAACTATATGGCAGCCGTAATGTGCTGAAGCAGTTAGTCGCGCAACAACTTATCCTTCGCTATCGTCGCACCCTGCTGGGTTACCTCTGGACTCTCATCAATCCCCTATTGATGATGTCCGTCATGGCGGTGGTGTTTTCTACTTTGTTCAAAGCGGATTTAAAAACCTTTGCCATTTCTCTGTTTGCCGCCATGATCCCATGGAATTTTTTCAGTTCTGTGGTCACTCAGTCCGGCTCATCCTTCATTAACAATGAAGGATTGATCAAGAAAATTTATCTCCCCAAAGTGATCTTTCCTTTGAGTATTACCTTTGCGCTACTTATAGACAGTCTGCTTTCATTCTTGGCTTTATTCGCCATCATTGTTGCGCTTGGCGGCACGCTTTCCTGGTCGTTGCTATTTCTGCCTATCAGTTTTTTGCTCCTGTTTCTATTCGCACTAGGCCTAGGGCTAATAATGTCGATAGCGACCGTCTTCTTCCGTGATCTTCAGCACGTTATCCTTATTGCTATGCAGGGTTTGTTTTTTTTGACACCCATTCTCTACAAACATGATGCGTTGGCGGGCAAGGTTGCATGGCTGGTTGGAATGAACCCCGTTACGCCCTTTATTGCACTTTTCAGAGCACCCCTTATCGAAGCCACGTTGCCAAGCGGCAGCATCCTTTTGCAAACAGTAGCAATTTCTTTTTCTGCCATGGCGATTGGCTTATTCGTTTTTCTTGGCAAAGAGAAAAAAATCGTTTTCAGGCTGTGAGCTGACATGTCAAGTATTCAAGTTGAAAACCTCTCAATCAAATTTCGTATCTACCACGATCGGTCGCCGTCGTTAAAAGAGTATTTTGCCAATCTGTTCAAGCGGACTGGGAAAGCCGCACATTCTGATTTCTGGGCAGTTAAAGATGTTTCTTTTGAAATAAAGGCGGGTGATCGGGTTGGTATTGTTGGGCACAACGGGGCAGGAAAAAGCACCTTGCTCAAGGCCTTGTGCCGCGTTTATGAAGTATCTGATGGGGAAATATCAGTCAACGGGCGCCTAGCGCCATTACTTGAAATCGGTGCTGGCTTTCACCCGGAATTCACTGGGCGAGAAAACATCTACCTGAATGGCGCAATCCTTGGATACAGCAAACAGCAACTTAAAGAAATCGAGCCAGAAGTCATCGCCTTTGCGGAGCTGGAAGAGTTCATCGATACCCCGGTTAAGTATTACTCTACCGGCATGTACATGCGGCTGGCGTTCTCGCTCGCTACAGCTATGCACCCCGACATCCTGGTGCTGGATGAGATTTTTGCCGGTGGCGATGCCGCCTTTATGGCCAAAGCCAAGTCCAGGATGTATGCCATGATTGATAAGGCCAACATTATGGTTATGGTTTCCCATGATCATGCGTTAGTCAAGTCGCTTTGCAATCGCGTTATCTGGTTGGATCATGGAAAACTCATTGCGGATGGCGATCCAGACGATGTTATTGAACGCTATTTGTCGGGCCGAAAAAATGGATAAGAACGTCCCACTCTTCCCTCCTGAGATCACGGCTGCAAACGTGATCGACGTGGTTCGCTTACTGCGAGATAATTCGTTACGTCACGAGCAATTGCTGGATCAGATTATGGCCCAGCTTCGGCAAATCGAATCCCCTAGACCTGCTTGGTTACTGCACGTGGATAGCTCTACTGTGACTGAACCACTTCTTAATCATAATATAAGGCGAGTAGAACAAAACATCGGCTCGCAGGACATAGTCGCTCGCTTAAAAGGAGCGTGGATAGGCCATTTTTACGTAAATTACCTCAAACATATTTCCTTTGTCCGATGGCTGGCCATTTGGATCTGGCGAACTTTATATCCTTTCTATGTCAATTACATGGCGATACATTATGCTGGCAAAAAAGCCAAGCGATGGAGCCCTTTGATCAAGCTAGATGACTACGTCAAAAGAAGGAGTATTAAAACGATCAAAGTGCTGGATGCGGTAAGGGTGGAAACCCCTGTGCCTCAAGTGATTCCGGCAGAAGACCAAGAATATTTATTTTCCCCACACGATCACTATGATTTTCCGCCGATCTATGTTGCTGAAATCAGCAATGCCATGGTTTATGGCGGCACCAATCTTGTCTTCACTCATGATGCAGTTATATGCCATGACCTGTACGACTTTGAACGTGATTTCACCAGCGAAGAATTACACGGCCGCCATCTGATTGATGCAAAAAAGAAGCGTATGCGCTTGCTGCGCCATGATGTCGCACCTGAGCAGATTCCGGTTGCAGCCGTTTTTCTAGATGCCTGCGCACCCAACTATGCGCACTGGCTGACAGAAGTACTGCCGCGCATCGCTGCATTTTGTTCAGAAAAGCAGTTCGCGAGCATTCCGATCATTGTCAATGATGGCCTGCATCAGAACATCATGGAGTCGCTGTACTTGATAACGGGACCGCAACGTGAAATCATTACGCTACCCGTCGGACGGGCGATACAGGTCGATTCGCTTTGCATCACATCAGTGGCGGGTTATGTGCCATTTGAGCGGCGAGATGATAAACTATCAGAACATTCACACGGATTGTTCAGTTCATCCGCCTTTGATTTAATCTGTAAGAGCATTTTTGCATTTACTGAAAAATTGCCGCCACAAAATTGGCCTGAGAAGATATATCTGCGCCGTAACTCGGGCGCAAGAAAAGTGATAAATGCAACGGAGTTGGAGAAAATTTTGATTGCTAAAGGATACGTAATTGTAGAACCAGAGAAGCTGACTTTCTTGCAACAAGCTATGCTATTTAGTAAAGCAAAAGAAATTGTGGGTTCATCTGGCGCGGCCTTGGCGAATCTGATGTTTGCGCCATCGAATGCTAATGTGCATATTTTGATCGGGAAGTACCCTAATACAAGTTACTGGTATTGGCAAAATATTGCTTGCGCCTCTGAAAAGGTAATTAATTATATTTTAGGACAAGTTTCCGTCAGAGATCACAGCGGAATTCATGCTGACTTCACCGTCAATCTACAACATCTCCCTCAAGAGTTGGGTGGGGGAAGGGCATGAAGCCATACGTTCGTGGGAAATCTATTTTTTTTAGAGAAGTAGCGATTGACGACGCAGAGTTCATTATTGGACTGCGCACTGATCAAGAAAAAAGCAAGCATCTCTCTGTTACATCAAATGATGTTGAAAAACAAAGAAATTTTATTTATAACTATTTGAGTGGTCAGATTGATTACTATTTTATGATCTCTGATTGGAGTAAAAATAAATTAGGGACTATTCGCATTTATGATATTCAAAAGGATAGTTTTTGTTGGGGTAGTTGGATTCTCTCTAAAGATGCGCCACCTAATGCTGCTATAGAGTCTGCATTGTTAATTTATGATTTTGCATTCTTCTCTCTTCATTATAAAAAATCACATTTTGATGTGAGAAAAGAAAATTTGAGAGTTGTAGAATTTCATAAAAGATTCGGTGCTTCGATTGTTGGTGAGGATGATTTGAATTTTTATTTTCAGTACGATCGTGACGCATACATCAGTATGCGCCAAAAATATCGTCGATTTTTGCCATAAGTCTTGTTATGAATCTTGATAAATGCCAACTATTTGATTTACCTCGTATTAACGATCCACGGGGTAATTTGACCTTTGTTGAGGCAAACCGACATATACCGTTCGATATTCGGCGCGTCTATTATTTATACGATGTTCCTGGCGGAGCAGAACGAGGAGGCCATGCGCATAAAGGATTGCATCAACTGATCATTGCAATGTCCGGCTCGTTTGATATCCACCTCGATGATGGCTATGCTAAAAAGACTATACACATGAATCGCAGTTACAACGGACTCTATGTTTGCCCAATGATCTGGCGTGAGATTGACAATTTTTCCTCGGGTGCCGTATGTATGGTGCTGGCATCCGACTACTACGATGAGCAGGACTACTACCGTGAGTTCAGCTCCTTTATCAACGATGCAAAGAGAGCAATCAAATAATGCAAGTTCCTTTTCTTGATCTTGGTCGGATGCACCAATCCATTCGCCAACCCCTCGACGAGGCTTATCGCCGAGTGATGGACTCTGGCTGGTTCATCATGGGCCCCGAGTTGGAGGCGTTTGAATCAGAGTTTGCGGCCTACAGTGAAGTAAAGCACTGCATTGGGGTCGGCAATGGCTTGGAGGCGCTACATCTATTGCTTCTAGCCTATGGCATAGGGCCAGGTGATGAGGTGATTGTTCCGTCCAACACTTTCATTGCTACCTGGCTCGCTGTGAGCCAGTGCGGTGCTACGCCTGTGCCAGTGGAGCCTGACGTCAAAACCCACAATATTGATCCTGCGCTTGTCGTGGCGGCGATTACGCCCCGTACTCGCGCCATCATGCCTGTTCATTTGTACGGACAGCCCGCTGACATGGATCCAATCAACGAGATCGCCGTGAAGTACGGGCTTATCGTCATCGAAGACGCAGCGCAAGCGCAAGGTGCTCGATACAAGGGGCGAAGAGCTGGTTCGTTGGGTCATGCGGCCGGCACCAGCTTTTACCCAGGAAAAAACCTTGGAGCGTTGGGAGATGGTGGCGCGGTGCTTACCAGTGATGATGCGATTGCTGAAAAGGTCAGGCAGCTCCGCAATTACGGTTCTAAAGTAAAGTATCAGCATGATCTTGTTGGTTATAACAGCCGTTTGGATGAAATGCAGGCGGCCTTTCTCCGCGCAAAGCTGCCTGTCCTTGATGAATGGAATACACGTCGTAGAGAAATCGCAGCTCAATACTCCGAGTTTTTTGCGAATATAGATATCAAGTTGCCTTTTGTTCCTAAATACGCTGAGCCTGTCTGGCACCTTTATGTTATAGGCAGCAAACAACGGGATGCGTTGAAGCTGTATTTGGAGCAGCAGAGGGTGGCTACCGTAATTCACTATCCAATCCCCGCACATCTGCAAGCCTGCTATAAAGATTTTCATGGGCGTGAATTGCCCATTGCTGAAATGTTGGCGGAGGAGGTGCTGAGTTTGCCCATGTCTCCTGCAATGAGCTCAGAAGAAGTCGAGTTTGTTGCTAAAGCAGTCATCTCTTTTTCATAGTTCCCAAATATGGTTGGCTAAGTAGTATCAAGGATTATAAATGCAGTGCTATTTATGGGTTTAATTTATTTTAAATTATTATCTAGATCAACCAAAATTAATAAAATTTCTCATGGAGTGTGTTTCGCTTTGTGGCTTAATTCAGTGATTGAAAAATCTCTGTAAATCACTAAACATGTTGTCAGCAAAGATTGCAATTTCTGATCGAACAACATTACGATTAATTTTCTGATTGAAAACGTGAGCTTCGGCACGATCTGAGCTTTTTTGGTGATTTTGTAAGTATTTTTTGCTACCGATACTTGGTTGAGTCGTATGTCCTTTGCTCTAGAGAGTGAGTAGATCAATTTTTAGATTAAGTTTTTTAGCACAGATGAATTTACAAAAGAAAAATGTTTTGATCACCGGCGCGAGCGGCGCTGTAGGGACTGCGTGCGCCAAAATGCTTTTGCAAAAAGGTGCGCGTATTTTTTTGACTGATCGCGTTGATCCAGATCCTTGGCTATTGAAGCAAAAAAATGTATTTTTCAGAGCCGCTGACGTTACGGATAAGAGCGCTGTAGGGGAAACCTATAGAGCTGCAATAGCTAGCTTGGGTCGCATTGATGCAGCAGTCCTTGCTGCCGGAATGGAGGGGAGAGTTGCTCCAATCGAAGAAATATCAGAATCGGATATAGATTCGATTTTTGCAGTGAACCTCAAGGGATGTTTGTTTTGGATGCAATGTTGCCTAGAAAGCATGAAAGTCCAAGGAGGGGGAAGTATCGTTGCGTTGTCATCCATTTCTGGTGTGGTCGCAAGCGCGATGCTAGCGGGATATGTGATCAGTAAACATGCAGTTATCGGATTGGTCAAGACGGCTGCTCTGGAGGCGGGGCCGTATGGCGTCCGAGTCAACTCGGTGTGTCCTGGGCCCATCGAATCCGACATGATGCGTCGTCTTGATCGTGCTTTCTTGGAGCTCAACCCGCATCGCTTCGTAGGTCAATCGGATGCTTATAAATCAATCCCCACTCAACGTTACGTAAAATTGACGGAGGTAGCAAGCATGGTCGCTTTTCTTTGTAGCGACGAGTCTGCATCCTGTAACGGAGGTAGCTATATGGTGGACGGCGGCTTTACCGTAAAGTAGTTACATGCTGAAATCGATATTTCGATTTTTCTCAGGTGTCTCCAGCCCAACATTCAATGCACCGGTAAGTGTTCCTGGGAATGCCACGCCCACTTGCAATTTGACGCTACAGCAGGTGGATTCATTGGTTGCACTGCGCAGCTTGATTGAAAATGGGAGCTGGGTTGATGCTGCAAAACGCGGGCGTGCGTTGCTGGATGTCAGGCCCAATGAAGTTGAGGTGCTGGAGTTGTTGGCCTATAGTCAGCAACAGCAGGGGCAATACAGAGATGCAATTCAACTCAGTGAGCGGGCCTATGCAATTGCACCTGATCGATGGATGACCAATTTCGTGGCTGGAGTGTCATTCAAAGCGCTTGGAAAGCCTCGGGAAGCTTGTGTGTGGCTATCGCGTGCGGCTGAAATCGCTCCTGATGACGCGCAGACAATACGCCTTCTTGCAGAAAGCCGGCATGATGCAGAGCGCCCCTTGGATTCGTTGCTGGCTTTGCGTAGCCTCAGTGCGGAGAGCAGTTGGGTTGAGTTGGAAAAACAGGGACTCGAGTTGCTTGACCTATGGCCTGCCGAGGTCGAAGGCTTGGAACTCGTGGCATACAGTTTGCAGCAACAAGGGCAATACCAGAGGGCCGTTGAGTTTTGCAAGCGGGCTCATTCAATTGCGCCTGATCGATGGATGGCCAATTTTGTCGCTGGAGTTTCATTCAAAGCGCTTGGAATGCCTCACCACGCTTGTGTTTGGCTATCGCGTGCGGCTGTAATCGCTCCTGACGAGGCACAGACCGCGCGCCTTCTTCTGGAATGCCAGATTGAAGTAGACGGAGCAGATGCATCAGTCGAAGCTTATCGACTTCATCGGCAGCGCTTGGGCCTCCAGGGTGCTATTACAGTTGCTCCGGTGCAGAACGTTCGGAATTGGGCGTTGGGAGCCGGGCTTGAGGTACTGAAAGCCGATGACCAAGAAGAAATCTTGTATGAAACTCCCCATGTTTGGGGCCAATCTGAACCACCAACAAAGGTGAAGGTGAAAGGGAATTCGCCCTACGTTGTCGAAATACCCGACGCACGCATTTTCAGCAGATCCAGTCTTATAGTGACCAGCGACAACACGGTTCTTAGCGATGTCGCCGGGCATCCGGAGTTTGGTAATTACGTCGGTTTTTCGTATGAAGACGTCGTGCTTTCCCGAAAGGATGGCAAGTTCGTTTTGGATTTTGAGGCTTATGACATTCAGGAAATTGCTGCCGGTATCTGGATGTCAGGTCTGGCATCGAATGCCTTTGGACACTGGTTGCCGGAATTCCTTCCTAAATTACAATTTTTGCAAAAACACCCCGACTTTTCGTCTTTGCCAATTATCATTGACGACGACATGCCAGCCACCCACATTGAGCATCTGCGCCGGCTTGTAGGAAATCCGCTGTTGATCTTGCCTGCAAAGACATCCTTTGTATGCCGCCGGTTGCTGGTCGCTCCAACCCCGACTTTTTCGCCTGTTGAATTGTTGCCAAACAACATTCCATCGCATCAGGTGGGGGCGCTGTCAGTGCGCGCGCTTGATTTTCTTCGCCAGGGCCTCACCACGGGTCGTGCACAACCTGGCCAACGGTTTTTCCTTGGACGTAAAGGCATGAAATGGCGCCGATTGCTGAATGAGGAAGAAATTTCCACTGACCTCGTAAGCCTAGGCTTCCGAACGGTCTATTTGGAGGACATGACTGCTTCCCAGCAGATCACATTGTTTCAGACGGCTGAATGGATTGTCGCGCCGAATGGCTCAGCATTGCTGAACCTTATCTTTGCGGATACGAGTATTCGACTGCTTGTGCTTTCCCAAGGTAATTTATTCAATTGGGGGAATTTTCAAGGTCCGATGAATACCTTGGGATATAGCCCGGTGTTTCTGTGTGGTGAGGAGGCTGATGCAGTTGATCAAAAACATGCTGACTATGTGATTCCCTTGACATCTGTTCGCCGTGCGCTAGCAGACATGGGATTGGATGAGGCGGCAGCATGAGCGCCACGGGGATTGGTGGCTTTTTCGGGCTTGAAATTCCGGTTGCGGCTGACGGAATACTTGAGTCCTGGACTGGGGGATTACCTGTAGCGTGTTTCGTCAACGCCCGTTCTGCTTTGGCTGCCTTGATTGCGGCCGAACGTCCCCCTACGGTCTGGTTGCCAGCATTTCTCTGCAACGCACTTGCTGAAGCGGTGCCTGATGTGTTGGTTCAATACTATCCTGTCGGCGCCTCCCTTTCACCGCAAGTATCTACTCTGGATGATGTTCGCGACGGAGACATGTTTGTTGGCATCAATTACTTCGGTTATGGTGTGGCAGCAGATTTCATCGACTTCGCGTCAGCACATCCTGACGTACTTTTTGTTGAAGATTGTTCGCATTGCCTAGTCCCTCCGCCGGCTGCATGGGGGCGCTGGCGGTTATTCAGTCCAAGAAAGCTGATGGGAGTGGCTGACGGCGGCGTGCTGGTGGCTATGCATGATGGCCTCAAGGTGCCCCAGCCAATCGGATTTCAAACTTCGCCTGAATCACAATGGGTTGCACAGATGATGCGATTCGAGGATGAGACCGGGACGCGAGCCGCCGATTGGCATGCGTCGAACCAGGCCAAGGAAATTGCGATGATGGTATCGGACGCTGCCATGACTCGGCTCAGTCGTGCTGTGCTGACCCTGACGAATCCGCAACCATTGATCCACCGCAGGGAGGCTAACTTTTCTGTTCTCAATGCCGCCCTGAACCATCTGCTGTTACCACTGGGTCGGCCGATCGGAGCCGCTCCCTTTTCATTTCCCATTCAGTTGGAAGAGGTGCAACGGGACCGTGTACTCAAATCGCTTCATGAACAGCACATATATGCGGCAGTTCATTGGAGTGACTTGCCGTCCCCTGCAGACCGCTTTTCTGTCGAGCACCAATTGAGCCGGCAGTTGATTTCTCTGCCGTGCGATCATCGCTACGGAGCTGGGGACATGGCCAGAGTGATTCAGGCCGTTAGTCAGGCGGTCGGATGATGCATCCCTACGCGACGTTTGACTATGTCCAGTCTCTCAGCCTCGAAGGGCAAGCTTTTGCCGTTCCTGAATGGGGCAGCGCGGTTGTTTCGCGCCCGATTGAACTCGATCTATCAGACGTCGCCGGTAGCTACCCCATGACGGTGCTGGCGCCTGACGCTGATCTTGCAGGGGGGCTGGCTCGCTTGCGCGAAGCGGGGTTTGTGTCAGCCGTGATTGTTCTTGATGACTACCACCGCCCCCCGATCGCGGCATTGGAAGGAGCCTTCGATCTGGTTCGACCCTTTAAAACTCACTATGTAGTAGATAGGTCAGCGGGTGATGCCATGCCAAGCAGGCACCATCGCTATGAAATCAAGAAAGCACTTGCAGCGGTGAAAGTCGAGGCATTTGCCTTGAGAGATCATTTGGAGCAATGGATCAGGCTTTATGAAAATCTAACCAAGCGGCATGGGCTGAGCGGTACCCATGATTTTCCTCCCAGTCATCATGAGCTGCTTTCAGTGATACCTGGCGTCACAGCGGTCGGTGCTTTTCTGGACGGAGAGCTATTGGCAGCGCATATCTGGGTGGAAAACAATGCGCGAGTACATAGCCACCTGGCAGCATCCTCTGAAAGGGGCTACGCGCTAAGTGCTGCATATGCGGTAAACAATGCCTCTATCCGGATTTTTTCTGATGCAAGAATCATCAATCTTGGGGGTGGCGCCGGCTATGAGGATGATTCGAGTAATGGACTGGCTCGATTTAAAATGGGATTTACCAATGCGACTTCTCGTTCCTATGTGTGCGGAAAAATTCTCGATGCGGGAAAGTATGCGCAACTGTCAGCAAACAGGGATGAGGCGACCACTTTTTTCCCGGCTTATCGAGCTCCCTCTTTTAAAAACGTGGGTACTATATGAACATTCGAGGTAAAAGCGTTGTCATACGAGCCATTGAAGAGACTGACTTACCAAAGCTGCACGCTTGGAGCAATGACCCGGACTTGTGGGGCATGCTGGGCGGATGGCACTTTCCAACTTCAATGGCCTCCACATACAAGTGGTTTGAGCAACTACAAAGAGATCCATTGAATCAGCGTTTTGCAATCACGACCGAAGCCTTGGGGCTGGTTGGTTCCGCCAATCTCGTGGACATCGATTGGAAAAACAACAATGCGTTTCACGGCATGATGTTGGGCGAGCCGGCGGTGCGCGGACAAGGCATCGGCCTGGACACGATCATGGCAACCATGCGTTATGCGTTTGAGGAGTTGCATCTTGAGCGGCTCGATGGCTCTATGATCGAATACAACGAGGCCTCGTTGGCAGTTTATTGCAGAAAATGCAACTGGCAAGTTGAAGGGCGCCAGCGCAACTGGTATTTTCGTGGCGGTAGGTATTGGGACCGGATTATGGTGGGAGTTACGCGTCAGGACTATATGGATCTCATGGCACGAACTAAATATTGGGACTAGTGATAGATCGATGCGGACAATTCAAACACTTTTCAACGTATCCGATGACCTCAACCTTTGAAGGCATCACTGCCTTAGCTTGATTTTTGGGCGCCCAAAAAGTTTTGGCGCCATATTTTAAAAATTTATATTATTTAATCGAAATATTAATATTTTATCTGCAAGCAGGAAATTAAAATTAACATGAAAAAGATAATAGAGATTGAAGCCTCCTTGATCAATAAAGAAATTTCGGGATTTGATTTTGAAAGTGTTGCTGATGAGGTAATGAATTCAAAAAATCTCATAATTTTGAAAAATGTTTTCCAAAAGAATAAATTGATCGATCTCAGATCTCGAGTTAATGCTTGGGCTAAAGCCACAGAGCCGGCCTTAGCTGACAATTTTAGTGAAAACTATCACCGAAAAAGGGTCATGGTCTCCAGAGTACAACAGGCACCGCATGTTTTTCACGATTACAACTTCCATAACTTTGACGTCCTCGATGAAGATTTGCAGTCAGAATTGATGGGATTCTTCACGCCATTGATTGCCCTTTATAAAAAACTTAGTGGCAACGAATCGGCCTCCGTGGTCCCAAACTTAGGACCTTATCTACATCCCCAAATCATACAATACCCCAACGGGGGGGGCTTTTTTGGCCGGCATTGGCATAACCTTCTGCCGCAGAAATTGGGTTTCATTGTTTTATTATCGGAATGGAACATTGATTTCAAGGCAGGCAGTACCGTTTTTGAAATTGATGGACAGACAGTTGACGTAGGCAATGCGCAAAATATTGGCGATATACTGGTATGGAGGTACGACTACGAGCATTGGGTTTCCCAAACAGACTTGTCCCAGAAGTTTGACTGGGATTCAGAAGATGGCAGGTGGGTAGCTACTCTTGCATTCTTTGACCCTCAGGGTGAAGCAGTGACGAATCGCCCCAACAACAAAGTAACAACATGATTAGCCAGTCCGACAACTATCGATGCCCTGTCTGCAAGGAATCAAACTTTCGTACCTCCATGACGCAATGGAATTGTTTGTCTTGCAATACAACATATTCATGCATATCCGGAATTCCCAAACTGTACGTTGAGGAGAAAGTGGGTCTTCACGACCGCAATCTCAGGGATCATTTTTACGACGGCATATTTGGTATTTGGTATTCCTTCATGATGCCGTTCATTGTGCTGCCTGTGCGGCCTATATCCACGTCATTACAGCACTGGGCCATTCTTGGAGCTTTTTATGCTTTGGTTGTTGTGTTGTTGGCAGGTTTATTTTCCGGTATAAGCGCGGGAGCGGTATTTCAGTCGGCTGTTTTTGGGATTGCACTGGTGGCCATGGGACTTTTGCTTATGAAGCAGAAGTATCTTGCTTATCTTTTGCTCCTGGCGATTCCAACAAAGATATCTCTTGCATCAAGCAAATTCAGACATGAAGAATCATTTGCGGAAGTGCATGCCAGAGAAATAAAAGCTTTAAAGGGCGATGGGTTAACAAAACTTCGCATATTGGATGTCTCAACTGGGAGCTGCAACTCCCTTTACAAGCATGGATGGATGGATTTGAATGCTGAATACACAGGTATTGACCTATCAGCAACCATGTTGATTCAGGGGCAGCAGTTAATGGCGGCCCGAAACATCGCTGTGGATCTAGTTCTTGGCGATGCAATGGATTTGCCTTTTATGGATAACACATTTGATGTTGTGTTGAACTATGGGGCAATCAATGGAATGGCAAATCCCGGCACAGCCATCCAAGAAATGGCGCGTGTTGTCAAACCCGGTGGACGAATATTGTTTCTGGACGAACAGATGTATGACGATGCATCAACGACTGAGAAGATGTACTTTGATAAGGTACTCTCAGGCCACAATGTGATTCATCACTGCCCGCTTGAATTAATGCCACCTTCGATGACAGATATAAGGATGTCACAGATTTACGAATTTTACTATATTTGTACTGCCCGTAAATTGGAATCCTGAATTAGGCGATGTTCATGAACATCGCACCACCCGCGATGAACTGATTGTTGATTCGGCTGGCATATTTGGCTGTGGCAAGGTCAGCAGCTTTCCGGGGGCCGTCACCGTGTGGCCACTCATAATCATCAAAGATAATCCATCCATTTGGTAGCAAGTGCTGACTCCATAATTCGAAGTCCTGTAAAACTGCAGCTTCGTCATGATTGCCATCCAAATGCAAAACGGCGACGCTGCCCGTATAACTCGTCACGCCAAACTCCTCGGAGAATATAGGCTCTGGGCTCAGATAACGTTCATGCGCTTTCTCTGAGGTCATGCGAAGATAGTTGAAAGGTGGAGCGCTTGAACTCATCATGTTCATGCAAAAACCTGCGGCGACCACGTTCCAGTCCCAGCCACCAGATGCATCCTGGATGTTCATGGGGGCATCAAGCTGAATGGAGAGTCCAAGATCCCACGGATCTACTGCAAGCATGGCCCCAATGCAACATTTGGCGCCAATCCGATTAAGCAGATAACTGCTTTTGCCAAAAAGCGCACCAATTTCGACTATGTCTCCTTTGGGCGCAAAAGGGATTGTCCCAAAAAGGGCGTGCATTTTTTCCTGGGAACACTCGCCGTGAATTGTTTCAACGTGGGTCAAAACACTACCGATAAATTCTGCTGTCAACGGAATTTCTCTTGTGGCATATTCAGTTGCCTTTGCACGGCTTGCATGCCCGGCATCAATGCTGTCCTTGATTTTATTCATTTGACTCTGAAAGGGTCCATCGCCAATCAAACGCAATCCTGGAACAAATAAGGGCAGCTTTTTTTCAAGCAAGTGGAAGGTCGGCGCATGCGGAGTGAAAAGTGACTCGATCCCGTGAACGGCGACTAATTTTTTGAGTTCATAAAAAAAATCGGCGTCTCCTATAAATGGAAGCTTTTCCCAACTGTCGTAATCGTTTGCAGATGAATTGTTGGGGACAGACGATGCGCCTATCGTCCTTTTGCCCCAGCGCCGTGCTTCGCGCGCGAACTTGACGGATGCGTCCAGAGTTGATGGAAAAACAAGAATACTCATAGTGATTCCCCGAAAACGGCGCAACCCAAACCGGATTTTCCAAATCCATCCCCATTGTGAAACATCAGCTTTCTACCATCAACTACGATCACGCTGGGGTAAGACATAGTATGCGAATTCCAGCCTGTGCCCGCTGGCGAAAGTCCCTGCGGATCCTGCTGGCGCACCCAGTTTTTGCCATCGACAGACAAGGCGTGTCCGATGCGGTATGAGCCGGATCCGTCTCGGTAATTTTCACTGCTGCGGTACGAAAACCACATTTCATAACCGGATGCTGTTTTAAGCACGGAGGGCCTTGTGTTAGCCTCCTGCTCATGAAGCGGATGTATGCATTGATGGTTAGACCGGTCCCAATTAATGCCGTCTTCAGAGGTGGCTGTCTTGATGACGTAGATCGGTTCGTATTTTTCATTGATGCTGATCCAGCGAATGCCAGAGCCATACCAGACTTTCCAACGTCCCCCTTCGCATATGACATAAGGGGCCATCGTCATGTAAGACTCTAATGGAGTCCTGTCAATAACTGGACCGTCAAACATGCGTTGAAAAGATGCGCCGCCATCATGGCTGACCGCCAGTCCTATAGACATCCTGTAAGGCACTGTGCCTCCCCGGCTTACACCGCCGTAGTACATCCAGAGCTTATTGCCAACGGGTATGACATGACTAGCTATCACCCCATCTTCGTCATGTGTTCCGGGAAGTCCAAAATCCATGACCGGTCGATCATGCACATACAGGACTCGGGTGGGATCTGTGCGGTCAACTTCAATGAAGCTAGTGAGGCTTCGATTGTCTGCATTGCGAGTGCCGAAATAGATACGGATTCGGCCATTGATCTCCATGGCAGTTGGCGCCTGCACATGGCTTTGTGACCAACTTTCAATTCCTTTGGTGGCATAAACGATGCCAAGCTGCTTCCATTGCATATTGTGGTGGTTGCTCTAGTTAACGATACGTTAGGCGGACATCTTGATTTTTACAAGGCAAGTTAAATCAAATTAGAACTCTGATGTGTCAATTAATTCAATTGGTGATGAGTTCGACAATTCTGGAAATTTCCTCAATCGGCAATTCCGGATAGATGGGTAGGCAAATGATTTCCTGTGCTATTCGGCTGGCCACCGGCAAATTTTCCGGATGGGCAGACGGCAGTTCTCGATACATCGGAAAATCGCTGATCAAGGGATAAAAGTAACGACGGCTGTAAATACCTGCATTCTTCATTTTTTCAAATAATGCGTCCCTGGACATCCGGTAGCTCGGCTGAACCAATATTGGAAAGTAGGAGTGATTGGGAATTGCCCCGATCATGTCTGGGAAGCAGAAAACTCCGTTGACGCCACGGAGTTCTTGCCTGTAGCGATCTGCAATGATTTTTCGGCGGGACAAGGCTTGGTCAATTCCCTTAAGTTGAAGCAATCCAAAAGCTGCGTTGATTTCACTCATTTTCCCGTTGATTCCTGGCGCAGTCACGGTGACCTCACCAGTAAATCCGAAGTTTTTGAGCTGATCGATTCGCTCTTTTGTTTCCGCATCTCCGCAGACAATCGCTCCCCCTTCAAAGGTATTGAATACCTTGGTTGCGTGGAAGCTCAAAATGGATAGATCGCCGTGATTCAACACGCTTGTGCCACCATGCTGCACAGCAAAGGCGTGCGCCGCATCATAAATGACCTTCAGCCCGTGTGCGTCTGCAATCTGCTGAATTCGATCCACGTTGCAGGGGTGACCATAACAATGCACCGGCATGATGCAAGTCGTCTGAGGTGTGATCGCGGCCTCGATGCACTCTGGGTCTAGGTTGAGTGTTTGAGGATCAATATCGACAAAAACCGGCTTGATTCCGTTCCATAAAAGAGAATGTGCGGTAGCGACAAAAGAATAAGGCGTCGTGATAACCTCGCCTTTCATCCCCAAGGTCTGAAGAGCGGTCACCAAGGCTACAGTGCCATTAGTAAATAGGGAGAGATGCTTAACTCCCAGGTAGTCCTGCAAGGCAAGCTCAAGTTGCTGGTGAAACGGACCACAGTTGGTTAGCTGTTTATTTTTCCATATCTCTTCCAGATACGGTATGAACTGGGACAGAGGCGGAAGCAGCGGCTGCGTTACAAAGGTTGTTGGTTGGTCTTGCGGCACGGGCGGGTCACATTCTTGAGGAAGCATCTACCGATTGACAGTGTAAACGGAAACAGCAGATATGATTTGGTGACCCTTACGCGAACAGTGTCGAGCATCCTCTCATTACAAGCTAAGGCCTCATTGGTTTGATCCATGTCTTATATTCAGCATCGACTCCCAGCAAGGCAGCAATGAATACTGGCAAATATGCCTCTGTGAAAGCATTCAACGAAGCGGTATCAACTCTTGTGGACCGTGGCGAGATTGACCGCGCCCTGCATGCCGTCCACGATCTGGTGGAAAAAATCGTGACTGAGCCTTTGTGTACTTCGCAGGTTTTTGGCTCGGCGGTGCTGGATGATCTTTGCCAGCGTATCGGGGCGCTCAGCTTGGCCCGGATCAGTCCAAGTGTCGTTGAGACGGAAGCCAGCCCTGACATAACGCCAGTTGTGGTTTACATCGTCACCAGGCTGCAAAAGTCAGGTGGCCACACCCGGGTCATCGAGGACTTCATCGTGGCCCGGCCGCAAGCCCGGCACATCATTCTGTCCACCGAACTGGCGGGCCGCTCTGACAAGGACTACGTGGCGCAGGTGCTGCAAAAAAAGGGGGCAGTGTTTTTGGAACAGGCACCGAGGACCAGCCATGAGCATAGGCTGGGCTGGCTGCAGACACGCCTGATCGAACTTGCCCCGCAAAAAGTTTATCTGTTCAATCATCACCAGGACAGTGTGGCAGTGGCCGCCATTCAGCCGGAAATGAAGCTGGACGCGAGCTTTTACCACCATGGCGACCATCACCTGTGCCTGGGCGTGTACGTTAACTATTTTGAGCATATCGACCCACACCCAATGGGCTATCACCATTGCCGCGAAGAGCTCGGTATTTCGAACACGTACATACCACTCACGGTCGAGGACAAAGGGGATCGGGATTCGGAGCAGCCCTTTTTGCATGAAGGGGTGTTGACCACCTGCACTGCTGCACGATCAAACAAGATCGAAATACCGTATTTCGTCAGCTATCTCGAGCTGGTGCCCCAGTTGCTGAAGGCGACCGGTGGACGGCACATTCATATCGGGCGGTTGACGCCCTGGGCCCTCTTCAGGATTCGTCGCGGGCTAAGGAGCTGTGGCATCTCCCCAGAGCGGTTTGTCTACACCCCTTGGGTACCCAGTGTCTGGAAAGCACTGCAGCAGCACAAAGTCGATTTGTATGTGGCGTCGTTTCCTTATGGTGGAGGATTGACCCTGATTGAGGCCATGGGGGCAGGTATTCCAGTGGCCCTGCACAGGCATATTTTTTCACGGGTTTTGAGTGGCATTGATCTGGCTTACCCAGGCGCTTTCAGCTGGCGCGCACCGGAAGATTTGCTGAACTATTGTGTTTCACTTGATGCAAAAACCCTGAAAGAGGCTGGTATCTCGGGGCGGCTGCAATATGAGAAATTTCATGATTCGCGCGCTCTCCCGGGCATGCTCAATGATCCCGCGCATAACCGCCAAAACCCGCATGCGTTGGTGCCTTTTTCTGTCGAGACCGACGAATGGGCGCTCTGGTTGGAGCGCCAGCTGACGCTGGCAAGGGTAATGTCGAGGGCGGTGTACCGGGCGCTCAGAAGCTTGCGCGCGCGATGGTAAATGCTGCAACAAGCTTGCTGTGCCGGGCTGACAGGTGCGACAGGGTGGGAAAAGACCAGTTATTTCATCATGGCTGAACCTGAAAAAAATTCCCTGGACTTGTTGCGTTTGGTGGCTGCGCTGCTGGTGCTTTACAGCCACCAATTCGCCCTCATGGGTCAGCCCGAGCCCTCGTTTTTCGGCTGGACATCCTTCGGCGGCGCCGGCATCACCATTTTCTTTTTTCTCAGCGGTCTGCTTGTCTGGTCGAGCTGGCAACGCGACCCTGCGCCTGGCCGCTTTTTGGTACGGCGATCGCTCCGGATTTTTCCTGCCCTCTGGGTCGTGGTGTTCTGTTGCGTGTTTCTGGTGGGGCCTGCGTTTTCGAGCCTGTCCGTGCGCGAGTACTTCCTGTCACCAAAAGCCTGGTTTTATCTGGGAACGGCCTTTCTGATTCCCGGCAGTACCCTGCCCGGTGTATTTGCCGGTAACCCCTATCCACTGGCAGTCAATGGCTCCCTGTGGACGTTGCCGCTTGAGTTCATGTGTTACATCTCTGTAGTGATTGTGGGCGTGTTTACGGTGGCCTCAAGAGGTGTGCTGATTGCGGCGGCCGTATTACTGTGTGTGGTTCTGGCTTCAATGATTCCGATGCTGACGGGCCTCAGGTTTTCAATTCATCTCGAAATGGTTGCGGTCTTCTGGTGGGGTGTGTTGTACGGGCACTGCACGCAGCGGTTACCTGGTGCAAAGACGGGCAGCCCATTGGCGCTGGTGCTGGGGTGTGCTGCCTTTTTGTTGTTTGCACTGTGGGGCCCAAGAGGCCTGGAGCGAATGGCCATGCTGGTGTGTTCTGCCTGCCTGGTGCACTTGGCATTGCGGGTTGCCGCCGGGGCTAGGGTCACAAATTCTTTAGGCGATCTGTCGTACGGGCTCTACATTTTTGCTTTTCCAGTTCAGCAAATGCTGATGCACTGGAGCAAGACGCGTAGTTTGAGTGTTGAAAGCGCTTTTTGCCTGTCACTCATCGTCACGTCGGTGATCTCCTTTGGCTCCTGGCACCTCATTGAAAAGCGGGCGCTGCGTTTCAAGCCGCGTACCATTCGAACGGGGTCAATGTGAAACACAGCGGTACAAGGACAAGGCTGGGAACTGCTCAGGCAAGAGCCTGCCACCGTCAGGCAGGCAACCGCGTGTTGGCGGGCCAAGGTATGCTTGCACACTGTGGCGATCAGTGCACTCTGCGCGCTATTCAAGCGGAAAATCGCGCAGGACATCTGTCGGCCGTGCTAAACCGGTGTGACCGCCTGAATGGCGGGCCTGGGTATCAGTGAAGGCAGTTTTCATGCAAAAAAACACGGGACAAAGCGCCAGCTGGATTTCAATTTCCGTCGTCAGCCATTTGCAACTCGGTCTGGTGACCGAATTGCTGGGTGATCTGGATAAACATTGCGCGGGATCCAACTTCGACGTGATTCTGACCCTGAATGTGGACGAGCCCCTTCCGTTTGGCCTGGACAGCTTTTCCTATCCGGTGACAGTGCTTCGCAACCCTGTTCCCTTGGGATTCTCTGCCAACCACAACCAGGCATTTGCCAGCGCTGGCGGGCAGTACTTTTGTGTGATGAATCCGGATATCCGGATCAACAGCAACCCGTTCGAGGCCTTGTGCCAAGTGCTTGAAAATCCTGCTGTCGGGGTGGTGGCTCCGCTTGTTCTTGGCGACAACGGAGACATGGAAGACAGTGCCCGCCGCTTTCCGCGCCCGCTTTGGATACTCGGCAAGGCCCTTGGCCGACGTGCCGGCCCCGACTATGTCGTTCGGGATGCGCCCATTTTTCCCGACTGGGTGGGAGGGATGTGCATGTTGTTTGCGCGCGGCAAGTTTGAAATGCTGGGCGGATTCGATCAACGCTATTTTCTTTACTACGAAGATGTGGATATTTGCGGCAGGTTGCGATTACTCGGTTATGAAGTGGTGCTGTGCCCCAAGGCCAAGGTCATTCACCATGCCCAGCGCAGCAGCCACACAAGTTTCAGGTACCTGCGCTGGCATCTGGTGAGCATGATGCGTTTCTTTCTTTCACCTGTTTACTGGCGATTGCGCTTTCGCTCCAGGACTGGGTAGTTCATTTACAAATCAGCCAATGCAGCACAGTTAACTTATGGTCTTTCGCCTTTTAAGTGCGCAATGGTTGGCCGTTAGCTTTACCGGCTTGGTATCGCTTGGCTTGAGCATTCTCATTGCGCGCACGCTCGGTCCCGACCTGTTTGGTGTGTATGCAATTGCCCTGTCAGCAGGCGCTCTGGTTGCGATTTTGATGGACGGTGGGTTCAGCAAGTTGCTCCAGCGTGAGCGTACCCGGGTCACACCGAACCTGTCGCAGATGCTGCTTGACTTGCCGGGGTTGTCCTATGGGCATGCCATGTTGGTGGTGCTTGGTTTGTCTGTTGTGGCCGTAGCGATATACCCCAAGCATGCCTTGACGACGTTAGCGGCGCTTTGGCTTTTTGGTGCGATGGTATTGAATCAGTTTGGTCTGGCTATTTTGCGGGGTGATGGACGGCTAGTACGGGATGCGTCATTGCAGGTTGGCAACCGGACCTTGGCTGCGCTTTCTGTCGTGGCGGCCTTGTCACTGGGCGCTAGCCAGCCATGGCAGGTGCTGATTGCACAGTTTGTTGGTACTGCTGCATTCGGCTTTTGGGTGGCCCGCTATTTGCGCGTGCTCCCGATTTTTCGCATGTCGCCTAAGGTGTACGGGGCGATTCTGCCGTTTGTCTGGCTTGATTTTGCGACAACTTTGTACCTACGTGCAGATATGCTGGTGTTCCAGTTCTTGAGTGTGCCTAAGCTGGAGGTCGGGCAGTATGGTGTTGCTTGCCGGCTGGTCGAGGGCGTGTTGCTCCTCGCTTCTCCGGTTAGTTTGATTTTATTCAGACGTTACCGGCAGAACAGCGTTTTACCAGCGCAAATGATCAAGAGCATGGTGCCAACCTTGATGGCGGCAGGGTTCATTGGCCTAGGTCTCACCCTGATGTTTTGGTTCTTTGGCCGAGACCTAATTTCTTTGGCGTATGGGCCGGCTTTTCAGGAGGCTGATCAGTTACTGATGGTTCTTGGTTGTGCGCTCGTTCTCATTTTGCCGAACGGGGTCTTGATCCAGGCCTTTTTGGCCCTGGGGCTGGAGCGCTGGGTTGCTTTTTCTGCTGCTATCGCTGCTCTGGTTAATATTTGTGGCAATCTGTTGTTGATCCCAATCTATGGAACGATCTCAGCGGCTTGGATGACGGTGATGACTCAGGGCATACTCGGTGTCTGTTTGGCTACAGGGCTTGTCTGGCGTTGCAGGCAACCAGCATTAGTTGAGCCAAGGGCATAACTTGAATCTTTCGACTTTCGATTGCTCCCCCACATTCGTGCAAGGCGCTCCATGGAGCTTGCAGGAGGCGGCACCACCGAGCTTGCTGATCACCGGTGGCAGCGGATTTGTCGGTAAGGCGCTGATCAAGCGATTGGCTGATCAGCCTTTGCGCCTTGCCACACGGTCGGATGCTCGGGCCTGGCATCAAGCACTATTGGGGATAAAGACTGTTGTGCATCTTGCCGCGCGCGTACACGTGATGCAAGACACCGAGGCCGACCCACTTGCTGCTTTTCGCGCCGTCAACGTGGAAGGCACCTTAAACCTAGCCCGCCACGCTGCAGCCGCAGGGGTCAAGCGGTTTGTGTTCGTCAGCTCGGCCAAAGTCAACGGCGAGTCCACGCTGCTTGGGCGTGCATTCACAGAAGCCGATACACCCAACCCGAAAGACGCCTACGGCCAAAGTAAACACGAAGCCGAGCAGGGTTTGCGTGAACTCAGCGTCGGCACCGGTATGGAGGTGGTCATCATTCGCCCGCCGCTGGTGTATGGCCCCGGTGTCAAAGCCAACTTTTTGGCCCTGATGCTCGCCGTGCAGCGTGGCTGGCCTTTGCCGCTGGGCGCGGTGCACAACCAGCGCAGTTTGGTGGCCCTTAGCAACTTGGTGGATTTCATCGTCACCTGCATCAATCACCCCCAAGCTGCCAACCAGACTTTTTTGGTGAGTGACGGGCATGATCTGTCCACAACAGAGTTGGTGCGCAGCATGGCGAAAGCAGCCGGGGTACCTGCGCGTTTGCTGCCGGTACCGGTTTGGGCGTTGCAGGCGGGAGCTTCGTTGCTGGGCAAGGGTGATGCGGTGCAACGCTTATGCGGTAATTTGACTGTGGATATTTCCAAAGCGCGCAGTTTGTTGGGTTGGCTGCCGCCGGTGTCTGTAGAAGAGGAGTTGAGGCGAGCGATGGCGGTATGAAGCGAATATTCGATATTATTCTTGGCTGTCTAGCGGTTCTGATCTTGTTCGTGCCGATTTTGCTGGTAGCGATCGCAGTCCGCTTGACGTCCAAAGGGCCAGCCTTGTATTGGTCTGACCGCGTTGGGCGGGGCAATGTGATCTTCAAAATGCCGAAGTTTCGCACCATGCGGGTGGGCACGCCTGCGGTGGCCACTCATCTGCTAGCTGATGCACGTTCACATCTGACGCCGATTGGGTATTTCTTACGTAAGAGCAGCTTAGACGAATTGCCGCAGTTGTGGAGCATTCTGGCGGGGGACATGAGCTTTGTGGGCCCGCGCCCGGCGCTGTTCAATCAGCAGGACTTGATTGCTCTGCGCACGGAGCAGGGCGTGCATACCTTGGTGCCGGGCCTTACCGGTTGGGCGCAAGTCAATGGCCGCGACGAGTTGCCAATACCTGAGAAGGTCAAGCTGGACGTCGCCTATATGCAGCTCCAGTCAATGAGGTTTGACATTCGTATTTTGTGGCTGACCTTCTTCAAGGTGCTGATGCGCGACGGGGTGTCGCATTGATGGCTCCCAAATAATATTCCAATTAAATATAAATGTATTAATTATTCGAGGGACCGGTTTTATTTGCAGACAGTGAAAATGCAGTTCCCAATTTAATGAAGGGGCGGTGTAACAAAACAATGAAAGCTCTTGATCTGACTAATTTCTTTTTAATGCTGCCACGCTCGCTTAAGCGAGCGTTGGCTTTAGGGGCGGATGCATTTGTCTGCGCCATCACGGTCTGGATGGCTTTCAACTTACGTTTGGAGTCTTGGACAGCTTGGTCGCCAGCGCACTTCACGGCGTTTGTGGGCGCCGTGGCGTTCGCATTGCCGCTCTTCATTGTGTTTGGTTTGTACAGGGCAATTTTCCGTTATTCGGGTTTGCCTGCGCTGATCACTGTAATGAAAGCAGTAGCCGCTTATGCGGCGGTCTATTGTTTTGCGTTCACGGTGATCAGCGTGCCGGGTGTGCCACGCTCAATTGGCATTCTTCAACCGCTTTTGTTGTTAGTGGGTGTTTCATTGTCACGCGCTTTTGTGCGTTATTGGTTGGGTGGTATCTACCAAAGCATTGTTGGGAACGAAGACCTCCCAAGGGTGTTAATTTATGGCGCTGGCTCTGCCGGGCGGCAATTGGCTGCGGCCTTGAAGACCAGCCCCGAGCTGGTGGTGGTGGGCTTGCTGGATGACGATGACCGGTTGCACGGGCAGGTGCTCAATGGCCTGAAGATTTACGATCCGAAAAAGGTGGTGGCTTTGGTGGCCAAGCTGCGGGTGACGCAGGTGTTCTTGGCCATTCCGTCGGCATCGCGTGCGCGGCGCAATGAGATTTTGGAATTGGTGCGCTCAGCCCGTGTGCAGGTGCGCACTTTGCCGGGGGTGCTGGAGCTGGTCCAGGGCAAGGTGCAGGTGTCTGACCTGAAAGAGCTGGACATTGAAGACTTGCTGGGCCGCGACCCG
>JACCDH010351444.1_pt1 | contig 24193 bp, 19 predicted proteins | sample 7442481 | NCBI WGS metagenome assembly JACCDH01 (sample SAMN15323433, study PRJNA562643) | freshwater metagenome | isolation source: river surface water | place: USA:Blue River Watershed | collected 2017-08-15
AAAAGCTAACGGACAAGGACGCCACCAAGCAAGGTATTATCAACCAAATAAAATGGTTATTAGAAGGAGCCACTCCTGGAGATCAATTGTTGTTTCATTATAGTGGACATGGTGCACAAGCAGCCACATTGTTTCCGCATTTAGAAACCGATGGCTTGGATGAAATTATCTGTCCCTATGATTTTAATGGTAGCAGTGCCACGGCCTTTAGGGACAAGGAATTTGCCTATTTGTTTGCCGCTATCCCTAAAGGGGTGCATTTTATATGGATTTCAGACTCCTGCCATGCCGAAGACCTTTCCCGTGACCCTGTATCCAGTGACCCCGTTTCCGGCCATGACCTACAATACCGGTATTTTAACACCCCCCAACCTGTATTGGCCGAGCCAGCAGCTACCCTTTTGGCCAATAAAGCGCCTGTTTTAACCCCCTTAAATGGCGCCATGTTAAGTGCATGCAGTTCCAACCAGTTAAGTGCCGATGCCATTATTAATAACCGATTTAATGGGGCATTTACCCATTATTTAATTGAGAACCTAATGGAGTACCCGCACAAGCCTTTGGAACTGATCGTGGATTTGGTAGATGTAGATTTAACCCAAAATGGGTATGATCAAAACCCACATATTGAAGGGCTGTTACAGGACAGAAAATTCTTTTTATAAAACAATACACATGAAAAAAATATTCTTTTGGTTGGGTTTCAATCTGTTTGTTTCGGCTGCCTTCGGGCAGCTGGAGCAAACTCCCACTGCCACTGCTGGGTTAATGAGTAGATTGTTGGAAATTAAATATGGGAGTGAAAGCTATCTAGGTATGGCACTAAAAAAAGAAAGTAATAAAGAAACTAATAAAGATACTAGTAAGGATACCGCCATAGCCATTTACAATACCCTGCGCTGGAAAATAGATGCTTTGGTATATACTTTAAGTAGTGATATGATTGCAGCCAACAGTCCCCGTACATTAAAATTATTGAATGACTGGTGTTTGGAACAAGCTACTCCTATTCAAAATGGATATGCTAAAAATGAAAAGATAAAAGTGTATACACAAATGTTGTATGAGATAGATGCATTGTATACTCAAGCCATTATTAATAATAACGCAGCACAAAGAACACTCAACCTCACTACCAATGTGTTTTATTTATTAAAAGACTCTTATACCATTGTAAAAGGCTTAAGTGATATGAAAAAACAAAAAACCATGGCCTTAATTGAACTGCTGGATCATACTAGGTTATTGAGTGTTGGGGAAATTGGGAAGGGGGTAAAATAAATAAGGCTGTCAATGACAGCCTTATTTTAAAAAGATATATAGGTTTAACTAGTGACTCACTCCTTTACTAAATAATACATTAGTAAAGGTTTTAACTAGTATTTCAATATCAAAAAGAAATGACTTTCTACGCAAATAAACTTGTTCAAGTTTCACTTTTTCGTTAATTGAAATTTCATCTCTTCCATTAATTTGTGCCCAACCTGTGATACCTGGCTTTAATTTTGAAATACCAGTTGCAACTCTTAGTTCCATTAAATCATCCTGATTGTATAATGCGGGTCGAGGTCCAACAAAAACCATTTCGCCCTTAACTATATTGATTAAATTAGGTAACTCATCCAGGCTTGTTTTGCGTATAAACTTGCCAATTTTTAGTAAATAATGATCTGGATTTTCAAGTAAATGTGTCGCAACGTTAGGGGTATTTTTCTTCATGCTGCGAAACTTGTAGATATTGAAGAATGAATAGTTTATCCCAACACGTTTTTGAGTGAAGAAAATAGGGAAGCCATCTTCGATAAGTATGGCTAGCGATACCAAAAGAAAAATCGGGAATAATAGAATTATAAAAAAAAGTGCAAAAATTTTATTAAACATCATCTTGTAAGTTAAATCCTTTTAATACAGGGGTAGGGCTCCATCCAAATGCATTTCTTGCTTTATTATCATCAAATGTTAAAGTTGATGTAATTTTAACTAATTTATTGGAATTTAGAGGAAATGAGTGACCAAAAAAATCGCCAAATTTAGCTAATAATTTAGCAATGAAAAGAGGCATATTGGGTAAATATGTCTTTTCCAATTTTTTTGAAATATATAAACTAAGATCTCGAAAAGTAGGATGAAACCCATCAGTCAAATTATAAATACCGCCAATATTGGAGGCTTGTATTATAGTTGTAGCAATATCTTTTCCTAAAACCATACTTTTTTTAGCAATACCCCCAGCAATGTTGAAATAATAACCTCTTTTTATACTACGTATCATTGAGCCTAAATTTCCAGGGGCATTAGCACCTACTATTAATGGTAATCTAAGAATAGTATATTTGACATTATGCTTTATACACCATTTTTCTACTAATTTTTCAGCCTCTATCTTACTTTTACCATATGGATCTTCAGCAAGTAAAGGTGCGGTCTCATCTATATTTAAACCTGAAATTAATCCATAAACACTTACTGAGCTAATAAAAACAAACTGTTTAGGGAGATGTGATTTTAAAAGAGCATCTAACAAATTATTAGTTCCAATCACATTAGTTAAGTAGAATTTTTTACTTTCATTTTCATTTAATGGGATTGAATGTGCTTTGCCAGCTGCATGTATTACAATATCAAAATTTTGGTTCAAATCTGGAATTTCAAAATCAAGGTTGTAATTATAATTTGAATTTGATCTTGATAGCGTATAAAGTTCGTTTGTATTAGACAATGTATTACAAATCAAAGTTCCTAAATAGCCATTCCCACCTGTTACTAATATTTTCATAAATATTGAGCAATGCGTTTTAAAATTCTTTTTGGAAGTAAAAATATTGGTAATTTTAAACCATTATTTTTCCACGCTTTAAGTATTTCTGTATTACCTAAATAAATATTTTTAATATTTTTATTTGTTGCCCCTCCTAATCTCATCCTAACTAAAACTCGATTTATGTATTTATTCTTAAAATTAAATTTTTTAAAAATTCTAATCATAAACTCATAATCAGAAGCTAACTTATATTCTAAATTAAATAATCCAGCAATGGAATAAACATGTCGTTTTAAAAATAAAGTTGGGTGAGGCGGTACTTCTCCTCTTTCAAAAAAAGTCGTATCGTATTTGCATGAATTCCATTTTCTAACAATTTTAGAAATGTCGTCTTTCGAAACATAAAAAAGATCACCATATAAAATATCTAAATCAGTAATATTTTCAAATTCATTGGCGATAGTTTCTATGACATTATGATTTTCATAGATATCATCGGAATTAAGTATTCCAATAACATCTCCTGTAGCATTAGATATGCCTTTGTTCATCGCATCATAAATTCCATTATCATTTTCAGAGATAATTAAAGCTATTTTGTCTTTGTATTCATTTATAATATCTAATGTACCATCATTAGATGCTCCGTCAATTACTATGTATTCTATATCAATATAGCTTTGATTTAAAACAGATTCAATTGCGGATCTAATTGTATCAACATTATTGTATACAACTGTAATTATAGATATTTTCATTTCTTATATATTTCAGAATATATTTTTAAAGTTTCTTCAAAACACTTATTCCACGAAAACTTTGAAGCCTGTATGAAACCATTAAACATAATATCTTCTCTAAATTTTTCGATTTGTAACATTGCGGCTTTAACGTTTCTAAATTCTAGTTTTTGTATTAAAATTCCAGCATTTCCGGCAACTTCAGGAATTGAAGATGTATTTAATGCAATAAATGGACAACCAGATTTCATTGATTCTAACAAAGGAATTCCAAATCCTTCGTATGAAGATAAATACATCAAGGCAAATGCATTATTATATAAAATATTCAATTCGTTATTTCTGATGCCATTAAAAAAAACCCATCTGTTAGGTAATTTATTCTGTAGTAAATTAATTTCATATTTACTTAGTTTATTGCCTACTATATACAATTTTTTATTTGAAAGTTTTTCTACACAGTCTACAACAAAATCAAAGTTTTTATACTTTTCTCTAGAACCAATAAATAAAATAAAACTAAACTTATCGTCTGTGAGTAAATTTTCATCATGAAAAAAATCAGAAGAAACACCGTTATATACAACTTTTATTTTATCAGGTTTTATGTATGGATGTATGCTTAAAAGATCATTTTTTGTATTTTCTGAAACTGTTATAATAATATCCGCTTTTTTTATTGCTTTAGTTTTTTGCCAAGAGTGAAGATGTTTTCTAATCCCACTGTAATATTTTTCATGAATAAAATCATGAATTGTTATTACATTAATAGCATTTTTATTATTCGAAAACCTGTTATAACTCGAGTGAAAAATAAATTTTTCTGTAAAAAAGCTTTTATTTAAACTCAAAAATCGATTTAAAATCAAAAAGGGTGAGGCCGATTTAATAACATTTCTTTTTATATTATTAAAATTATTATAACATAAATTATTAATGTTTTTACTTTCAAGAAAAACAATTTCATTCTTTTGCTCTAGCATTCTACTAGTAATTTCATACCAATAAGTACTAATTCCACCAGCATATTGTAAAGAGTAAATTATATTATCATAAACTATGTTCAAATTCACGTTTTTTATAAAATAATGAAAAGAAAATCGAAAAGAAAATTAATAGAAGTATATCAAATGGAAAAGAAATAAATTGACTAAATGCAGGTGCAAATGAGAATATTGCAGGTGCGAAATAATATGAGTTGAATATTGCTTCTTTATTTTTTGTATTTTTCAAAATTAAAAGGAAAAAAAATGTTTTAATTAAGAAATTAAGATCAAAAATATTGTAAATAACTACTCCTGATAAGCCAAAATCAGCATAGTATGGGGCCTGGCCTGCAAATTCTGGCGTATGTCCAAGTGCTGCATATCCAGGTAAATAAATTTCATTTAACAAAACTGACCCATACACATATGGTTTATCATGAAAAATTGACCTAGGTATGTATTTGTAAAAATTTGTAATAAAGATTTTTCCATTAAAAAAATTAAAATTAGATTTAAACACATCTTCATAAAATAATGAAGAATAATAATAATGATCAAAATAACTAAAAATTGAATCGACAGAATCAGTTAATGAGAGATTAAACCCATTATTAAAAAATAAAAAAAGAATTAATAAGAAAACAATAGAAATTCCAATTTTAAATATTTTTCTAGTTACACTGTAGTCAAAATGTATTGTTGTTGACAATAAAACAAGTAGAAAAAATGATATTATATATGCTTTCCCTCCAAACAAGTACCATAAATATGAATACAGAATAACATTTATAATAAATTTTTTAACTTTATTAGTTCTATAAATAAATAATATAGTGGAATTAACTCCCAAAAAAATTATAGAAAAAGCATACCAAACACCAGCTCCTTCTCTTGCAAATTGATAACCATTCCTTGGATTTAAAATCCACGAAATTGTATTTGTATTAGTATTAGTAAGTATTAAAAATGATAATGCATAAAATAAAAATGTCAAATAAAAAATATAATTTGAATTTGAATTAGTAATTTTCTTTAAATTAAATATTTTAAATACACTAAATATTTTAAAAAATAATTTTTCAAAAAGATTCAAATATTTAATTAGAATAATTGTTTGAGCTAATATTATTAATAGTTGTACATTATCCATAAGTATGGAAAATTGAAAATATGGATTATCAATTTTAATTAAATCCACAAAAGCTGAACCTGTCCTTTTCAGAAGTAAAACAGGTATTGTTAACAATATGATAAAAGTGGGTATAGAATATAAAGGATAATCATACTTTTTTCTATACAAATAAAGAATGTATAAATATACAGGGATAAAGAAAAAAACATTTATAAAATAGAGAAGAAACATTATAAAATTTTAACCATGTTTTTATACCAATCTCTTTGACTTAAATCGATACTTAGACTATTCTTGAAATACTTATTTTCAATTAAATATTGTATTTTTTTTGCAAATTCAAATTTGTCATGTGCTAAAAAAATTTGATCCTTGAAATATGAAACCTCCTCCCAATATGTACATACAGTTGGCAAATTGAAAAACGAATACTCATAATATTTTATAGGATCAACACAATCTATTAAGTTATTTCTTTTAAATGGAATAATTCCAATATTCGCATTGTAAAGATATTTACCTATTTCTTTATGATTTTTTGGTCCTAGCAAGTATAAATTAGAAAAATTTATTCCATTTTTAAAATTGTTATTTGGGCCAATTATATATATTGAAATATTGGGAAATGTAATGGCCAAATATTCGACTATATCCCAGTCAAACCAATTTTCGATAGCTCCAATATATATTAATTTTATTTCATTAATGTCATTAATATATTCAAAAGGCATTTCTTTTGAATAAGTCTTTAACATTGTTGTATTAATTCCATTAGGTAAATGGATAACTTTATCTAGATATAATGGATTAATTGTTTTTCTTAATGTGTTTGCCGAAACGACAATTCTACTTGAAATTGAATAACAATCATTTAACAAGTGTAAATAATTTGAAGGAAAATTATCAAAAGCAGTTACATTGTCAGAAAGTCTGGTAATAATTTTAATATTATTATTATTACTTTTAATTGATTTAATAGCATTTAAAAAAAATGCGCTTTCTACCCATATTAAATCAGTATCATTAAAAAAACACTTTAATTTGGAATTGTAAAATAAATCAGAAAAGTATATCCAATTCTTTAATATTAAAATTGTATTTAAAGGAAAAATGTTAAATAAAGGAATTATAGAAAATGGAATGAATGATGTAATTTCTTCATTTTTATTATATCTATATCTTTTAAATATCCTTTTAAGATTTTCTTTTTTAAAAAATAATATATAATGAAGAATTGAAATTGGATAAGAAATATATAAAACTTGATATCCTTCTTTTTTTAAAGCTTCAGCATAATGATGTGAACCAACCTTAATTTTAGAATGAAAAAATACAGATGCAAAAACTACAGCTTTCTTAGTTGACATTTGGCAGGTTTTTTGTTTTCATGATTTTACCATACCCATTCGAATAATAATCAAAAAATCCAATATTACTTTTAAATGGTAAATTACAAAAATCATGTATAACTACTTCATATTTGTTAATTTCAATAAGTCTTCTGTGAATTACATCCTTATACAATACCTCTAAAAGAATTCGATTTGATGCAACATCAATTATTCTACATTTTGAATTTTCTTCTAAATTAAATAAACCAAATCTACCGGGTTTCCAATTGTTTTGTTCGACAGCTTCTGTGATAATAGTGTTATGTGCTTTTATGCTTCTAAAGAAATTTCTCATATCTGGATCTGGTGTATAAATATATGTTCCCGGATCCAATACTATAGATTCATCGAAAATTGATAATTCAAAAGATAATTTGTCATTATGAGCATGTCCTCCATTTCCATTTTGTCCATTTTCAGCAGCATTTACAAAAAGATATAATATTGGAGATTTGAAGAGCAAGTAACCAGCTTGTGGAAAGTAAAATAATTGCAAATTATTTAAAAGTGAGTTTGATCTGTCATGTATAGGAAACGTATTTATTTCCGAGTATGGTAAACACAAAAATTCACTCAGATCATTTAATTTTTTTTCTTTAATTAAAAAATTATCATGATTAAAATTTGAAGTAACCTTTTTCCCTTTCGCTAACATCTTAAATATTTGATCTTCTAAATTTGATTCATATGAAACATTAGAATCGTATAGAGAATTTAAGGCTATTGAAAGCGATCTATGATCTAAAATATTTTCATCTAAAAACATATCATCTTCAGATGAATAATTATATAAATTTATATATTTCTCTTTTGCATTTTTTGTAGAAATGAATTCACCAGGAATTGAAAACTTAAAAAATCTTCCGCTATCATTGTCACCTATTTGCGGAATTTCGAAATTATTTTTCATTATTATATGAGTAAAACTGAGAGATAAAAATAATTTATCTAAAAGTTTATTCAATAATAAATTAAAATCATTTTCACTTAACAAATCAACAGGATGTTCGGCTTTAGAATAGTTTACAAATTTTGTTTGTTTTAATCTATTGAGTTGTAATTTATCAAAACCTAAGATTAATGAAGCAGAATATACCATCATTTCAGTGCTTAGTCTATGATAACTTGTTGATGATTCAAAATTAACGCCATCTTCATAAAATTGTTTTGAAAATTCGTTGAAGATTTCATTAATTGAAAAATATAACCATTTATCTGATTCTTCGCAGTTTAATACACTTGATAAAAATAATAAGCCACAAATATTTCCCAAATAATGATTAGATGTTAATGTATTGCTCCATTCTAAATTATTTACTATATGTAGGCCATGTTCATATAAAGAATTTAAAAACGTGTTTTCAAATTCTTGGTTAAAAGTATGTCCACTTGCAGTGAATATTTCATATGCAAGTACGAGATTTGCAGCTCTAATACCCACATCCATTGTACAGGACCAATTTACTCCAAATCTAGGTGGATTATTTTCAATAAAGTCATTGACTTGATTTTGAAATTCAGAAATAATGATATTTTTTTTCTCATTTGAGATATATTTAGAAGAATGATAAATTGCGAGCTGAGGTAAATGTTGCAATCTTGACAATTCCCATGGGACTTTTACATCTACATTATTAGTTATGCCATATTTAATAAATTTATACCAAGTTTTATTGCTCCATGAAAATTTTGATTTGAAATCCTTTTGCCATGCAATTTTTTTATACGAATTAGTTTGATTTTTATTAAATTCATCAGAATTTACACACAACCAACCCGACCCCAATAAATCAAATTTGTGAAGCAAATAATTTTCACATGCATATTCAAATTTGGAATCGACACTAATTTCATCAATATTCAATTTAAAGTTTAATTTATGCTTTTCGATTTTTTTATTGATTCTTCTATAAAAATATATATCCATCAACCAGCCTAAATAAAACTTGATTTTAAAGAATAGAAAAAATGATAGCTTTTTTACTAATAAAGAAAAAGGCATTTTGTATGCCTTTTTTATATAATATTTTAAAGTGAGCAAGGCGTTTATTTATTGTAAATTTGATTCAATCTGTTGAATATTTTTGCTGTATGAATTTTCCATGAATATTTATTTATTACTTCATTTCTTGCATGAAAACCAAGATTTTCTCTTAACTCATTATCCATAATAAGTTCATATAAACCATTAGACAATTCTTTTATATCTCCTGGTTTAACAAGTAGAGCAGTTCTCTTGTCAACAAGGATATCACCAATTTGATCTAAATTAGATGCTACTATTCCTTTACCCATTGACATATATTCAAATAATTTTGTTGGTGAACCAAAAAAAGCAGTCCCATCAGCATTTGGAACATGTGGAGAAACGAATATATCACAACAATCTAAATAATCAGGACCTTCATTTTGTGGTATAATACCTGTAAATGTGGTATGTAATGTTAAATTGTTAGTGTTAATAATATCTTTAACATTTTGCAATCTAACTCCATCGCCAATCATTAATAAATGGATTTTATCTTTTAGATTAGGGTATTCTCTTAAAAGTAATACAAAGGCTTCTGCTAATATCTCTGCACCGTGCCAAGGTCCAAAAGTTCCAATAAATCCTAGTACAATTTTATTGTCTAATCCTAAAGATTTTTTTAATAAGTTATTATATCGGGGTTTGTATACTTCTGGATCTACACCATTTGGATTAATCAAAATTTTGTCTGAATTAATACCAAGCCCAACTAAGTCGTTTTTAATAGGATTACTTACAACCACAATTAAATCGGCCTTATTCAATACTTCCATTTCAATTTCTGTAGACAAATTTTCATATTTCAAAGGTTTACCCCAGTTCTTAGAAATCCACACTTCAGATCCATTAAACTCGATGATCAGTGGTAAATTTTGTTTTGAGGCTATTTCGGCACCTAGAAAATTATTTATTGAATATCTTTGATAAATTAATGAAACTCTATTAAAATCAAAATGTTTGAAGTTATCAATGAATTTTAAATTAGAAGCAATAGTTGGGATCTCATTAAAATCCCAATAATCACAATTAGGAATTAATAAATTGAAATTAACATTTTGATTAACAGTTGGAATTAAATCAGTAGAATAGAAGATCGGTTCTTCTTTAAAATGATTATTTAAATTATTCAAAACACCAGCAATATGACCTACCGAACCACCAGATTTTACTCCAAACCATAAATCTGTTCTTAAATATAATGGCGATTTATTGTAATCTATATTTTTATATTTTAACTTATGGATTGTTTTTAATAATTGAACTCTATTTTTTACTTTATTTATTATGTAGCTTTTGGTGAAAAATGAATAAAAATATTTAAAAAAAAGATTTAATAAAAGCTTATAAGTAACTTTTATTTTTTTACTAGAGATTTCATCATTTATATAGACATTTTTTTTTGCATAAAATTTCAAGATTAGACACGTTAATAACAAATTCGTTTCATATTCAAATTTGTAAATGTAAAAATGTACATCTTTATACCTAAAGAAATTAGTTAAAAATTCTGAAAGAATATGTTTTTTGAATTCAGAGAAAGTAATTAATTTGACTTCTGAATTTGTTTCCAAATTAGTATTGTTGGTTTTAAATATAAACAAGTTCATATTAGGCTTTTTCACAAACAGAAATTAAAGATCTATTCCAAACAGGATTTGACATGCCTTCAGAATCGGCCCATCTAAAAATTGTCTCAATAAATTTTCTCGCCATTTTTTTTCTAATATTATAGAAAACATTATCTACCATAATATTGTCAGCTGTAAAAATTTCATAATTACTAAAATACAATCTGACAACCTGATCTAAACTTTCCTTTGTAAAACCAACCTCATGAGTAAAATCCATGTATCTTTCGTGAGTTGCAAAAAACCAATCCATATTAGGAACATCAATTATTAATTGTCCTCCAGATTTTAATGATTCATGCATCAGCTTAATCAAATCTTCAACTTTATCTTTTGGAATATGCTCTAATACTGCTTTAATTATAATTATATCAAATTTCGATTTGTTATTTGAGAGATATTCAAATGCATCTGATTTTAGCAACTCACAATTTAAATTCATTTTCTTTGCAAGTTCTAAGTCTTCTCCTGATAAATCAATTCCAACAAGATTGTCATAGCCATGATTTTTTATAACTTTCAACAAATAACCTCTATTACATCCTACCTCTAAGATATTTATGTCTTTTGAGCTAAATTTTTGGAAAGTTTTTTTATAGAATCTATTGAAATATTTATTAAACCATTCAAATTTTTCAACAGAAGTTGCGTCAAGTTTATCTACCCTTGATGAGTAATTATCAAAAAGTTTTTTTCTTACACCATTATCCATAATAATAAATTTATATTTTTAAATACGAAAAGTTTCTTTTGCTCCATTCGGGGGTTTCATAGGAATATCCAACAACAATCCCTTTATTTACCTTTTTAAGTAATGGCAAATCTGATGGTGAATCAGTATACAATATTGTCTTATCCCACTCTAGGTTTAGCGAATTGAAATATTCTTGAACATAAAATACCTTATTCTCATAAAGACATTCTGGATATTTTAATCCAATTAGCCTGTTATTTTTATCATACTTCAAGTCGGTAGCTATAACCACATCTACTAAATAATCTTTTGATAAAAATTTTAAATATTCTATGCATCCACCTGACGCAATTATTAACTTGTCTTTATCTTCAAGATGCTTGTATATAATGTTTTCAATTATCGAATTATGTTTGGGTTTTAAAACATCATCATAAAATTGTCTTGAGAGTATTTCAATATCAACTTTAGATGTTCCTGCAATTCCTTTAAATGCATATTTTTTATAATTATCTATAGAAATGGGTAGCTTCAATAAGAATCTAAAAAAATAATTAAATATACTAACAGGTCTAAGTTTTGAATATAGATATTCAATGTACAATTGAAGTGATTGTCCTCTGCATAAAGTATCACAATAGTCAATTATTACTATTTTATCCATTACTTCTTTTCCAATCTTTTAATAATGACAATAGATATTCCATATTAGGTTTTGTGCCGATTGTAACTCTAGCAAATGTATTCATGCCTTGTAAATGCCTAAGATTTCGAATAAAAACACTTCTTTCTTCCAGAAAATTTAAGCAGGATTCTTTATTCAGTTCGTTTTCAAATTTTAATAAAATAAAATTACCACCACCTGGCTTGCAATAGAGGCCAAGTTCTAGTATTCCTTTTGTAAAATATTCTAAGGCTTCGTTTACTAAATCTACATATGAGTTCATATATTCAATATCATCAAGTGCTGCAATAGCTGAAATCTGAGCAGGAAGGGAGATTAATTTTGGATTTCTTATTCTATTTATTAACTCAAGAATATTAGGATCTGCCGCAATATAACCGATTCTTAAAGAAGCTAACCCAAATGCTTTTGAAAATGTTCTTGTAATTATTAAGTTTGAGTTGTTTTTAACAAATGGAATAGAAGAAGTACCATTAAATTCAATATATGCTTCATCTATTAAGAATACTCCATTTGTATAATTTGATATTAATTGATAAACTTCAGTTTGAGTAAAAATTGAACCGGTTGGATTATTAGGATTTGACAAATAGATAAGATTAGGTGAAATTTCATTTAATTGCTTAATTAAATATTCTATATTGAAATCATCATTATTATAAAAATCAATATTTACTATTTTAGCACCTTGAGCTAAAGCGTGTACTCTAAAATTATCATAGTTAGGTGACAATATAACAATTGTGTCATTAGGATTTATTAAAGCTCTAATTATATATTCATGAGCAGCATCTGAACCTCCAAAATATTGTAAGTATTCTTTAGGTAAGCTTGTATATCGTTCTAAACTTTCGATTAATTCAAAATTTAAAGTATCTGGGTACCAATTAAGTCTCGTTTGTTCGTCAAAAAGCGATTTTAAAGCAATAGAAACTTTCGGTGATGGCGGAATCACCGACTCGTTCCAATCTAATTTCAAAATTTGCATATTTCTTAGATCTTCCCATACCTTATGTACAGAAAGTTTATAAGGTTGTAATGTTTTTACAAAATGATTTGAAATGTGCTCTTTTTTCATTATTTCGTTAAATTATATTATTAAAGATTTACCTTACTTTCGAAAGTTTTAATTTTTCCTGTTTTAAGATTTCTTTCTATAAAATCAACTGTTTTTATATTTATTGAAAGTGGTCCAAGTCTATTTATAAATATTTGCGATATCTTTTCAGTATTTATATTTTTGCAATTTTTAGATAAAACAATATATAATTCGAGGCTTTTATTTTCTAATTGTACTAATTTAAATTGTGAAATTTCTTCTATTTCATATAATGCTGTATAAAGATTAACAGTTGGTATTGGGGTATTGTCAAATTTATACAACAAATCATCTGATCTGCCTTCAATACCTTGAAATGGTATTGAAAAATTAATTCCACAATTGCATTTATAAGGGATTTCTTTATTGATCGCAATATCTAAAGTGTCGTATCTAATAAAAGGCATTACGTCGTTATATAAAGAGGTGCCTATTATGTGATTATCATTTCCGATTTCAATTATTCCATAATCATCATTATTATGATAGTTTCCATTGACGCATTGTTGAACGGTAATTAATCTTTCATTTAATCCATACCAATCAAAAATTGGTACCTTCAATATATCCTGTATTTTATTTTTATAAACTGGAAGTAAAGTTTCAGAAGATGTAATAACTGCCTCAATATTAGTTAAATTCAAGTTAGCCTTTTCGATTTCAATTGAAAAAATATAAATTGAAGATGGATAACCCCTTAAAATTTTAGAACCAGATTTATTTATTATATCTACATATTCATTTATTGTATTTCCATTAATATGAAATGCGGATAGATATATAAAATTATTTTCTTTATCAAAAATCCAATAATTTTCTCCACTTTTTGGACTATAACTCCTTAAATTAATTACAGGGTCGCCTAATTTATAAACTCCAGTCAAATACCATGCTCTAAACATAAATAAATTCTCAATTGTATATGAATTTTTGGGAACATGAAAATGAAATGGTAATCCCGTTGAACCTGAAGTATGAGAGTTTATTGATTCTCTTATAATTTTGTTTGATTTAGGCAAAAATAATTTAAAATTATTTTGTATAATTTTTTTATTTACTATAGGAAACTTATATAGTTCATTAATTGTAAAATTATCATTATCAATAATTATGTCTTTATAATAAGGTATGTTATTAATTGCATAATTTAATATGTTCTTTAATTTATCTAATTTAATATTATCAATTTTTTCTTTGTCTTGGTATGGAATATTAATTGTATTTCTAAATTGACTTTTACTAAATGATTTCAACATTGGCATGAAATGCCTTCTATTTAGAATCAAATTATAAAATTTAAATAATAATTTATATAGTTTTTTTATCATTATTTATTCTGAAAAAATTAATTTTTTTTAAATATATTATTGAAATTATAAACATTGTAAAAGAGGAAAGGGAAAACGAAAAACCCGCAGCTGCTAATCCATTTTTTTCAATTAGTAAATTCATAGATACTACCAATACACATAATGCAATTGCAGGACTATATATAACAACCTTAGGCAAGCCCTGCGCTGCAAAATAATTCATAAAAATTGTATTAATTGATAGAAAAAACAATCCTGGCATTAGATAAACGAAAATTTTTGCTGCCGGGGCAAATTGCTTGCCAAATGCTAAAAGAATTAAACTTTCGCCAAAAAATAAAAAAAACAAGAATGAAAATATTAAAAAAATCGCAACAGCAACAATATTATTTCTAACTAATTTTTTTTGAAAGTTTTTGTCATTGTTTGATGCCAGTCTAGGAAAGATCAATGTTGCAAATACTGTAACCATTAAATACATTACATCAAAAATTGCAAATGAAACAGAGTAAATTCCAACTGAGTACATAGTCATTTTTTTAGCAACAATGATCATGCTAGTTCTTATTACTGCATAAGAAAACAAACTTGATATGTAAGCTTTTATTCCATATCTTAAAGAAAGTTTAAAAATTGGCTTACTAAATCTAATTTCACTCTTATTAACTTTTCTTGTTCTTATATATAAAAAAATTGCACTTATAAGTGTGCTAAAAGTATAAGCTAAAAAAAACATTTCAGCGTTTACTATACTAGATATAATTATTATCCCAAATAGTAAAACTACAATCGTCTTATTTATAAATTCTGAAAAATTGAATGCAAATATATCATTGCGACCTAATACTAAATTTTGAGTCAACAAATTAAATAATGAAACTGGAACGAATATAAGTATGGACCATTGAACCATGTTTGGATAACTACAATATTTTAATATGTATTCATGGACATATAATATAGTTAGTCCCCCCAAAATTGAACCAAAAAAAAGAGATAATAATAGTGTATTATTAAATAGTTTGTTAAACGCTTGGGGATATTTTCCTGTATAGAATATATTTGATCCGTGTAGACCTAGGTTGCCAAATTGTAAAGTAAATGCAGTAGTTGTTGTTATAAACGCATAAATACCTCGGCCATCAGTTCCTAAAAATCTTGCTGTTATTATCGTGGACAATAAACCGAGCAAAATAGAATACCCTCTTGTAAATAGAGTTTGAAATAAACTTTTTAAGAAATTATTGTTGCCTTTTATTTGCTCTGTAAAAGTGCTTAGTAAGAATTTAAACTTATTAATAATTTTTTTTTTAAATGTGAAATAAGTATTTTTTATTTTTTATCAATATATTCATTCCACCATAAAACAAAATTATAAATCAACCATGTTTGTTGACCACTTGCATTTTTTAAAAAAGCAAATAATTGCTCTTTATCAAAAAAATCGGTTTTATCACAAAATATTTCTAAGTCTCTTTTAACATTTTCACCTAATTTATCAAAAAACCACTCGTATATTGGAACTCCAAAACCTTGTTTTTTTCTATCAATAATATTATCTGGAATAACTCCTCTAACTGCTTTCTTTAAAATATATTTTGAAATGCCCTTTCTTGTCTTAGTTTTTTCGGGGATACTTAATGCTAACTCAACAAATTTATAATCTAAAAATGGCACTCTTCCTTCTAAACTAACCCCCATTGCCATTTTATCAACTCTCATTAATAGCAACTCTGGTAGTCTCATGTTCAAATCAATATAAGTCATCCAATTTAAATTGCTCTTTTCCCAGGCCTTGTTTATAAATTTTTCTCTAAATGGCTTTAACGCTTCCCAAGAAGATTTATTTTTGAATTTATTTTTCAATCTTTTAGAAAGAATCGTTTTCTTATTTTGTTCGGTAAAAGCTTCTGCACCTCCCCAAAATACTGGCTCTGAATTTGATACACGTCTAAGATATTCATATCTAAAGGTTTCCTTTTTGCCTTGTAGTTTTAAAATATAAAATCCTAATTTCTTAATAAATTTGGGAACACGATCCATTAGATTTTGAAAGTTTAAAAGCACTTTCCATCCTTCATATCCCCAAAATAATTCATCTGCCCCTTCACCAACTTGACAAACTATTACATTATTTTCCCTTGCTAATTTTGAAACATAATAGACAGGAACACAAACAGGGTCGGCAATCGGCTCATCTTGTAAATGAATCATTTCAGGTAAAAAATCAATCAAATCATCTATGGTTAATAACAACTCATGGTGATTTGCTCCAACCTTATCAGCCATTAATTGAGCATAATCAGTTTCGTTTTTATATGTATCATATTCACCTTTATACCCAATTGTAAATGTTTCTACAGGTTTTTCTTCGCCTTGAGCAAATAGAGCAGCATTTGTGCTAGAATCTATTCCACCCGAAAGAAACACACCTACTGGAACATCACTTTCCTTGCGTAATCTTACAGATTCTTTTAATTCTTTTAAAATTAACGATGCTATTTCTTCATCATTTTGATTAGTTAGAGGTGATGTGTGATCCCAAACATCCCAATACTTATTTTCAACAACTTGACCTCCCGAACTTATTTTCAACCAGGTACCTGGTTGTAACTTTTTTATACCTTTGAATAAAGTATTTGGTGCAGGTGTAGTTAAAAAAGATAAATAATGATAAAAAGCATCTTCATTAACCTCACGTTTTTGATTTGGGAATTTTAATAAAGCTTTTATTTCAGATGCAAAAGTTATACGATCTTCATCAATACTATAATACAACGGCTTTATTCCTAATCTATCTCTTACCAACCACAATTCTTTTAGGTTATTATCCCACAACGCAAAGGCAAACATTCCTCTAAACTTATGAATACAATCAAGCCCCCATTCTTCATAAGCATGTATAATTACTTCAGTATCTGAATGATCAGTTTTCCATTTATACTTGTTCTTTGCTTCAAGTTCTTTTCGTATATCAGCATGGTTATAAATTTCACCATTAAAAACAATTTTAATTGAGTTATTTTCATTTGACATCGGCTGATTTGCAACATCTGATACATCAATAATTGATAATCTTCTATGCCCAAGCCCAATTGAATTGTCATTTGAAATCCAAACACCACCACCATCTGGACCACGATGAACCATAGTATCCCGCATCTCAACAATAATTTGCTCTTCAATTTTTATTTTTGAAGTAAAAGCTAATACCCCGTTTATTCCGCACATAATTAAACTATTAAGATAATAAAAATGATATTTCTGAAGTTTGGAAAAGATCTTCTAACTCAATTGGAAGTACGACAGTATTGCCAGATAAATATTGATAAATATCCAACAACTCTTCAAGTTGTCCTTTTTGACTTATTGCAGTGTTAAACTCATTAATCTTAATTCCATATGATTTTAAAGATTTATAATCATCCATAATAATTGAGTTGCCGTCAAAATGCACCTCTAGGAATTCTTTATTAACAGCTTTGTTACCGCAAGAAAAATAACCAATTGTACAAATTGATCCATCTTCATATTTCAAAATAAAACTTTTATTGTCGTTTGGCTTATATTTTGACTCCACATTACCAAATGATTCAAAAGAAATAGATGATATTTTACTTTTCGTCAAAAAATTCATAACATCAATTATATGACAAGCCTCACCTATTATTCTGCCTCCATCTTCATGTATCCAACTATCATTTGGTACAAATCCAGCATTCATTCTATAATTTATAAATAAAGGGCTTACTCTGTTGCTTATTGCAAATTCGATTTCTTTTAAATATTTACTGAATCTTCTGTTATAACCAACAAAAAGTGCAGGTACATTATTTTGAGTAAAAACTTTTTTTATACTATCAAGTTCGGATTTATTAATTGCTAGTGGTTTTTCCACAAATACGTTTTTTCCTGCATTTAATGCTTTCAATACTAAATCCGCATGACTATCATGCCTAGTGCAAATCATTACTAAGTCAACGTTTGGATCATTTAAAACCTCTTCAACATTGCTAGTCGAATATTTTGCACCATACTGCAAAGCAATACTTTGTGCTTTACTTGGAGTTCTACTACATATTGCGTAAATGTTATACTTATCCGATAATTTTTTCAAATTTGGAAGGTGCACTCCCGTTGCAAACGAGCCAGTTCCAATCAAAGCAACATTAATTTTATTATTTTTATTCTCTAATTTTACAGTGGGATTTATGTATACTGTATCTTCAGAATTAGTGTGGTTATACTCTAACAAAACCATTAATGGTCTTGGGGTAGATGACATTAAAAAGTTATATGCCTCATCTACATTATTAATTGAATATGTTGCATTAATCATTTCGTCTATGTTAATCTGATTTATACTCAATAATCTAAGGTATTCTGTCATATTCCTATTTTCCGTCCATCTTACATAGGCGTATGGATAATCAATGCCTTTTTCTTCATAATTTTTATCATACCTGCCAGGACCATATGATGTTGAAATTTGAAAGTCTAATTCTTTCACATAAATATCTTCTCTTTTCAAATTCATACCTACTACACCAACAAGTATCAGCCTTCCCTTTTTCTTTAACATATTAAATGAGTCGGATAATGCTTCACTTGAACTTGTAGCCGCTGTAAAAATTACTGCATCAGCCCCAAAGCCACTTGTATAATTTTCAATTATAGATAAAGAATCTTGATTCCCTGGATTAATTGTAATTTCTGAACCATACTTTTTAGCTAGTTGTAATCTATTTTCATCTAGATCAACTGAGATTACTCTAACTCCCGACAACCTTAATAATTGAATTGTTATAAGGCCAAGAATTCCTGCTCCGACAACTACTACAAACTCTCCAAAAGTTGCATTTGCTCTTCTTACACCTTGCATTGCTATACCACCTAAGGTTACAGTTGAAGCCAGGTTAAAATCTAGTTCTTTGGGAACATGCATAACTAAATTAACTGGAACATCAACAAATTCAGCATGATTAGCTATACCTGCACCAGCTGCTGCTACTTTGTCCCCAATATTAAAATTTGTAACGCCTTCCCCAACTGCAATAATTACACCGGATACCGAGTAACCTGTTGGCGATCCAATTGAAGTCGATCCTTTAACTTTTTCTATCAATTGTTTTACACCTTCTTCTTTTAAATAATTAAGTCCCTTTTTTATATATTCTGGGTTTTTAATTACTTTTTCAACGATAGATTGGTCACTTGATTTAACCGACGACATTTCTGTTCCTGCAGATATACAGCTATTATAAACTTTAATCAAAACACACCCTTTTGATACAACAGGATTGGGTACTTTTTGCGCTATAACTTTTCCTTTATTAATTAGTGCTTGTAACATTATTTGCTAATTTAAAATGCGAAATTTAACAACACTTTATCTGGCATTGTATTATTATTTATTTTTAAGAATTCATTATGTGCCACTAATATTACAATAATATCACACATTTGAGTTCCCTCCTCTAATGTAATTGTATCATATGGATGTCCATTTTGAATATTTGGTTCTACTGCATGTACATCTAAATTTGAAGATTTAAGTTTTTTATAGATATCTAATGCAGGCGCCTCTCTTAAATCATCAATATTCGGTTTAAATGCCAATCCTAAACAAGCAATTTTTGGATTTTTAGAAGTATTATTTCTAAATTTAACAACCTCTTCGTTAATTTTCTCAATCACCCATTCTGTTTTATATACATTTGTAAGTCTTGCTTGCTTAATAATATTTGAATATTTAGGAAAGTCAGATACAATAAACCAAGGATCAACTGCTATACAATGTCCACCAACACCACAGCCTGGCTGTAATATATTTACTCTTGGATGTTTGTTTGCCAAGAGAATTAATTCCCTCACATTGACTTCAGCATCTTCACAAATCATCGAAAGCTCATTAGCAAATGCAATATTTACATCTCTGTAAGAATTTTCAACCAGTTTACACATTTCGGCTGTTTTCGCATCTGTAGTTAACACATTGCCCGTCACAAATGTTTCATAAAATTTTTTTACGGCATTCGTTGATTCTGGATTAATACCTCCAACAATTCTATCATTTTCAATTAATTCACGCATTACTTGTCCAGGTAAAACTCTCTCTGGACAATGTGCAATATGAATTTTTTCAATATCTATCTCACTCTCTTTTAACACTTCAGCAATTTTTTTGGTAGTTCCTACTGGTGACGTTGATTCAAGAATTACCAAATCCCCTTCTTTAATGTATGGAGCAATAGATTTTGTAGCAGATATTACATAATCAATGTTCGGTTTAAAACCGTCATGAAAAGGTGTAGGAACTGCAATAATAAAAACATCTGCTTCTGTTGGAGTTGTACTTGCTACAAGTTTTTTTGAACTTACGCCATTTTTAACAAACAAATCTAATTCTGGTTCAACGATATGAATTTCACCTTTATTTATAATATCTACAATTTTTGGAACTACGTCGACACCATGTACATTATATCCTTTATTTGCAAGCAACGCTGCTGTTGGTAAACCAATATAGCCTAGCCCAATTACACAAACAGTTTGATTCATTTTTTATATGTTTTTTGTTATGAAATTTATTATTCTTTGGCAAGCTAAGCCATCACCATATGGATTATGTTTTTTGCTCATACTTTCATACAGTTCATTTTTATTCAATAAGTTAGATGTTTCCGAAACTATTTTTTCAACATCTGTTCCAACTAATATTACTGTTCCTGCCTCTACAGCTTCAGGTCTTTCAGTTGTTTCTCTCATTACTAAGACGGGTTTACCTAATGAAGGCGCCTCCTCTTGTACACCACCGCTGTCTGTTATGATTAATTTTGATTTGTTCATCAACCAAACAAATGCTTCATATGGCTGCGGTTCAATTAAAACTATGTTTTGAATATTACTTAAAATTTTATGAACAGGTTCCATAACATTTGGATTCAAATGAACAGGATAAACTATTTGAACATTTTCATTTTGTTGAGCAACTTTTTTTAAAGCATTACAAATATTAATAAAACCATCGCCAAAGTTTTCTCTTCTATGGCCAGTTACTAATATTATATCTTTGCTTTGATCTACGACATTTTTTAATTGTTTTATACTTGAATAGCTATTTTCATCTCTTTCTATTTTTTCTCTACTAATCAATAATGCATCAATAACAGTATTTCCAGTTACTATGATTTGATTTGATTCAATCCCTTCGTTTAATAAATTATTCTTAGAAATATCTGTAGGGGCAAAATGAAAATTAGATAATTTAGCAGTAAGATTACGATTCATCTCTTCGGGGAATGGCGCATATCTATTGAAGGTTCTTAAGCCAGCTTCTACATGTCCGATTTTACTTCCTGCATAAAACGAAGCGATTGATACTGCCATTGAAGTTGTTGTATCTCCATGAACTAATACTAAATCAGGCTGATATTCTTCAAGAACACTTTTCATGTTTAAAATAATATCTGAAGTAAGTTGATATAAATTTTGATTGGGTCTCATTAAATTCAAATCATAATCTGGTGTAACTTGAAAAAAATCTAAAACCTGGTCTAACATGTTTCTATGTTGAGCAGTTACACAAATTTTTGCTTCAATGTTAGTATTGTTTTTTTTCAATTCTAAATAAAGTGGGATCATTTTAATTGCCTCTGGCCTAGTTCCAAACACCATTAATACTTTTTTCAATGTCATTTATTTTGTTTTTTTTATTTTTTGGATAAAATCTTCAATTGCCATTTTAATTCCTTGATTAAGATCAATAATTGGCTTCCACCCCATGTTATTTACTTTAGTAATATCCATTAATTTTCTTGGAGTTCCGTCTGGCTTTGTAGTGTCGAAAATAAGTTTTCCTTCATATCCAACCTCTGCAACTATTAACTCTGCCAATTCTTTTATTGAAACATCTGTTCCACATCCTATATTCACTAAACCTTGTTCATTATAATTTTGCAATAAAAAATAACAAGCATCTGCCAAATCATCTACATGTAAAAATTCTCTTCTTGGTGTTCCAGTACCCCAAATGGTTACACTAGGTTCATTATTTTTTTTTGCTAAAACAATTCTCCTAATCAATGCTGGCAATACATGTGAATTTTCAGGATGGTAATTGTCATTGGTGCCATACAAATTAGTAGGCATTGCAGAAATAAAATTACAGCCATACTGTGCTCTATAACTATCACACATTTCAATACCTGCAATTTTAGCTATTGCATAGGGTTGATTAGTTGGCTCCAAATATCCACTAAGTAAATATTGCTCCTTCAATGGCTGTGGTGCCATCTTAGGATAAATACAAGAAGATCCTAAAAACAACAGCTTAGAAACCTTATTTAAATACGCTGCATGAATTATATTAGCTTCTATCATTAAGTTATCGTAAATAAATTCTGCCCTATAGGTGTTGTTAGCATGAATGCCCCCTACTTTTGCTGCAGCCAGTATTACATAAGTAGGTTTTTCTTTTTCAAAGAATTCATTCACTGCTTGCTGATTTCTTAAATCTAATTCAGCAGATGTTCTTGTAACAATATTATTATAACCTTCTTTTCTTAATTTACGCTCTAGGCCAGACCCTACCATTCCTCTATGTCCAGCAATATATATCTTAGCAGTTTGCTCCATATTATAAACCACTTTGTTTAATATGTAATTCCTTTTTGAACAAAGTAATATCGCTGGCAACCATTTCTTTAACCAATGTTGCTAAATCATATTTAGGTTTCCATCCTAATTTAGTCATCGCTTTTGTTGGATCACCAATTAACAAATCTACCTCAGTTGGTCTATAATATTTAGGATCCACTTTGACAACTACTTTACCTTCTTCTAATTTGTATTCACTATTATTCTTAACAATATACCCTTCTTCAGCTTCATCCTTTCCTCTAAATGCTAATTCAATTCCCAACTCTGCAAAACTCATTTTCACAAAATCACGGATAGTAGTAGTAATGCCAGTTGCTAATACAAAATCTTCTGGCTTTTCTTGTTGAAGAATCAAATACATTCCTTCGATATAATCTTTTGCATGTCCCCAGTCTCTTTTTGCATTTAAATTTCCTAAGTACAAGCAATTATCCATACCTAAAACAATTTTTGCAGTTGCTCTTGTGATTTTTCTTGTTACAAAAGTTTCTCCTCTTTGTGGAGATTCATGATTGAACAAAATGCCGTTACAGGCATACATATCATAAGCCTCTCTATAGTTTACCGTAATCCAATAAGCATATAGTTTTGCTACAGCATATGGAGAACGTGGATAGAATGGAGTAGTTTCTGATTGAGGAACTGCTTGTACCAATCCATATAATTCTGATGTAGAAGCTTGGTATATTTTTGTTTTCTTAGTTAATCCTAATAAACGAACAGCTTCTAAAATTCTAAGGGTTCCAATACCATCTGCATTTGCTGTATATTCTGGTTCTTCAAAACTTACATGTACATGGCTCATTGCTGCCAAGTTGTAAATTTCATCCGGTTGAACTTCTTGTATAATTCTAATTAGGTTAGTGCTATCGGTTAAATCCCCATAATGAAGGTGTAAATGCCTATCTGGAATATGTGGATCCTCATAAATATGATCAATTCGTTGAGTATTGAATAAAGAACTTCTGCGCTTTATGCCATGAACAACATAATTTTTTTTTAAGAGAAATTCTGCCAAATAAGCCCCATCTTGACCCGTAATACCTGTAATTATTGCTTTTTTCATAATTAAATTTT
>JACCDH010021383.1_pt1 | contig 24151 bp, 16 predicted proteins | sample 7442481 | NCBI WGS metagenome assembly JACCDH01 (sample SAMN15323433, study PRJNA562643) | freshwater metagenome | isolation source: river surface water | place: USA:Blue River Watershed | collected 2017-08-15
GAATGTGCATTGGAGCAGTTGATTATGATCAAGATGCAGATTTAGATTATTATGTGACAAACATTGGGCAAAATTACTTTTTACATTATGATGGAAAGAAATTTGTTGACGATGCGAAACAAACCAATTTGGATTTAACCTATGTAAAAGACTCGACCAGAGGAACGAGCTGGAGTTCCTTGTTTTTTGATTATGAATTTGATGGAGATCTTGATTTTTACCTTTCAAAAGGAAATGTTCTGGCATTAACACCAAAAACAGCTTTCAAAGATCCTAATAAATTCTTTATCAATAAAAATGGAAAATTTGTTGATGTTACGGATAGTTCTGGTGTAAATTGTGTTTTATCTCATCGCGGTGCAGCTTTTCTAGATTATGATCATGACGGTGACATCGATGTTGTTTCAAATGTTGTGAAATTGCCTTGGGCTTCATTTGCCAAATTAGAACAGAAAATTAAAATTTACCGCAACGATGTTCAACCAATGAATCATGTAAAAATTAAATTGATTGGTGTTGATGGTGTAAATTCGAATTGTTTCGGAACAACGATTGTTTCAGAACAACAAGGGAAAAAAATGATCCAGGAAGTAGATGGTGGAAGTGGTCATGCATCGCAATCTACGCGCTTTTTGTATGTGGGAATAGGAGAAGAGAAGAAACTAGATGGTCTCACAATTCATTGGACGAATGGAACACAAACTATAGTTGAAAATTTAAATCCACTTCTGGATTATACCATCTATTCGAATGGCAAAATAATGACGAGTAAGAAGAAATAACACGGTCTTTTGTGACTTTTTAAAGCTTCTACATTTTGGAAGAAAAAAGTCAATGAAATTTCTTGCAGTCGTTTTCCTATTTCTTTCGTTTCATATCTATGCTCAATCTAGTTATTTAGTCCCTTGTATTTTGAGTAAAACCGTTTATGCGGATTTTCCAACTCGACTTTCATTTTACTGCGATTCATGCGCCATGAATTATCAATTTTCAGTCTGGAATGGAACGATTATTCAGAAAGACAGTTTCTTTTATTTACTACCAAATGAACATGTGTTAAGATGCATGGTTCAAGTGATTGACAAGAAAAAACGACGCTTACTAGGTACGTATAATTTGGATGTCATTCCTTTGCCAGAACCCTCGGTTTATATTGATACAATTAGAAGTGGAAATAACTTGCGCCATTTACCGTCTAATGTGAGTGTTGGAATCGTTGGAATTTATTCAGGTGAAATTGTGCAGTTTAAATTGCTCAGTTTTCAATTGTTTATTGAAGGATTGACGCCTGCTTGGGTTACAGCTGGAGAATTCATTGAGGAAAAGGAGCAAAATCAAATTGCTGAAAAACAAAAAGACGGAAAGCAGACTAAAGTAAATGTGATTTGCCAATTTATTGATCACAAAAATCGCATTCGGAATATTGGTGGTTGGTTTTACATATGAACGAACTCCACGAGAATGAAGTTCGTTCAGTGCTTGTTAATGATCAGCCACTACAGCTTTATTCGATTTTTTATAACGTATCAATAAGACGACTGGAATACAGGTTAAAACCAACGCACCAACAGCAAAAAATCCTTGGTCATAACTTACCAATGCTTGTTGTTTAAAGAGCATTCCTTCCATGGCTTTATTCGCTAAAACTTGCGCTTCTTCAAGGGAATATCCTCGCCCAACATAATTCTGAGTGAAGGTTGCAATACGTTCTCTTGCGATTGAATTGGAATCCGAAATGTAACTAATCATGCTTCCGCGAACTTCCGCATTTTTGTTTGTCAGAAACACATTGATCAAGGCGATTCCAACGGAACCTCCCAATTGACGAATCATGTTAGCCAATCCAACGGCTTGTGCCATGTCTTTTCCTTGCAGTCCTGAAACTGCTAATGTTAAAATTGGCGACATCATGAAAGCCAAGCCCATTCCGCGCAGTGCAAACGGGAAATAAAAATCCCATTCAGAAGAATCTGGCGAAGAGAATGAAAGGATCATCAAAAAGAAAAATGTCATGACAATTCCTGAGATAATGATCTTCTTCGGATTTACACCATTGTTTAACATTTTACCAACTAAAGGCATGGAGAATGCTGCGAAAAGTGCACCAGGAATCATGAAAAGTCCAGTTTGAGTGGCAGTCCAACCAAGTGATATTTGCACGAACAAGGGAAAAATGAATACCGAGCCGAACAACATCAATCCGAGCATGAAATTCATAATACTTCCCATCACCAGGTTATAACTTCGGTACAAACGAATGTTTACAGCTGGATAATCGATGGATAATTCCCTTAAAATAAAGGCGACTAAAGCCAAAAACGCTAAGATTGAAACAGCAAGTATTTCCGGACTTTGAAACCAATCGTTGGCTGTTCCTTCCTCTAAAACATATTGAATACTTCCGACGGAAAGAACCAAAAAGATGATTCCCCAATAATCAATTTTAGTTGGTTTTACAGCGCCAGGTCGGTCGGTAACATACGTCCAAGAAAGAATCGCAGCAATCACACCGATTGGAATGTTCACAAAGAAAATCCAATTCCACGACAAGTTATCGGTGATTAATCCACCAAGTGTAGGACCGAAAGTTGGTCCGATAATCATTCCCATTCCAAAAATAGCATTGGCTGTAGAAATTTTATTCGGAGGAAATGCACCGATGATAATTGTTTGAGCAGTTGAGAGTAATCCTCCACCGCCTAAACCTTGCACAAATCTCCAAAATACGAGCATCCACAAGTTGGTTGAAAAGCCACACATCAATGATGCAAAGGTGAAAATGATTACAGATGCAGTAAAGTATGTTTTACGACCAAAAAAGTCAGAAAGCATACTCGTCAATGGAATAATAATTACGTTGGAAATAGCGTAAGCCGTTACCACCCATGCAATTTCTGTTGTTGTTGCACCAATGCTTCCACTGATTTCACGCAGGGAAACATTGACAATCGTTGCATCGATTAATTCGAGTACAGCACAACTAATCGCAGTGATAATTAAAATCCATTTTGTGGCCCCAGTAGGGTAAACTGTTTCGGGCACTGGAATTGCTTGCGCCACGCTTACTTGATTTTAACAGTTACGAATGCACTTAAACCTGGGAACAATTTTGCAATTTCATCTTTTGATAAATTGTCCAATGCGATTTTCAATGGAACACGTTGAACAATTTTTACAAAGTTTCCTGTTGAATTATCAGGAGGTAAAAGCGAGAATTTTGCACCCGTTGCACCTATGTACGATTCAACATGTCCGTGTAAAGTCATTCCTGGGTATGCGTCGATTTCAACTTCAACAGATTGTCCTGGATGGATTTTATTCACTTGCGTTTCTTTGAAATTTGCTGTGATCCACAAATGTGTGTTGTCAATAGTTGAACACAACGGCTGACCTGCAGTGATGAATTGACCAACTTCTACACTTCTTTTCGAAACAACACCGTCACAAGGCGCTTCGATTGTTGTATAATCCAATTGTGTTTTAGCAAGTACTAATTCAGCTTCACGCTGACGAACCAATGCTTCAGCTAAAGCAATCATCGATTTTTGACCTTCAGCTTGTGAACGAACACCCATTGATTGTGCTGATGAAGCCTTGAATTGATTTTGAGCTGATAAATATTGCGCTTCAGCAACATCTACTTCTGCTTTGATATTGTCCAATTCTGCTTTTGTAGCTGCTTTGTCGTCGTACATGTTTTTGATGCGCTTGTAGTCTTCTTTCAATTTTGCTAAACGCGTTTTTGCAATCGAAATAGATTGTTGCGTTGTTTCACTTGACATACTTGCTGCGTCTGCGTTTTGTCCGCTAGCTACGGCATTTGTTTTCACTGCTGCTAAGTTCGCTTTTGCGTTTTCCAAGGCAGCTTCAGCTTGAGCAACTTTCGCTTTCAATTCAGTATCTTCAATTGTAATCAATAAATCACCTTTTTTAACCAATTGATTGTCGGTAAAATGGATTGTTTTTACATAGCCACCTACGCTCGAACGAATTGGAACGATATCAGCATCAATTTGTGCATTATCCGTTTTTTCATAATTTGCTCCAAGGATGTAATTGGTTACAACAGCAATTAATACCACGGCTGCAATTCCGATAAAAATGAAAACCTTTTTTCCTTTTTTTGCTTGTTTATCTTCTGACATACGATTGTTTTTTCTTAGTTATAAATTAATTTCTCTTCTTCTTTGATTAAAATTTGATTCCTTTTGTAGTGTTGTAGCCTGATTGCGCATTCATCAATTTTATTTCATGAATTTTCTGGTTCAATTTAGCGGACATTTCTTCGTTCAATTGAGTTGTATAGGCTGTTACTGTGATTTTACCATTGTCCAATTGGGATGCTCCAGTTGTTGCAACATTGTGACGTTTTTCAACAATTAGCTTGTCTTTTTCAATAACTGTTTGCATTGAATTTAGCTGCGCTTGCTGCGTCGTAAGAGCAGTTTGAACGGATAAATCAAATGTTTCGCGTTGAACAGAAATCATTTGTTTATTGATTTCATAACGCGTTTTTTCACGATTCAAACCATACAATGAACTCATGTTCCAACGAACAGTAAGATTTGCACTTCCGAAGAAACGTAGGTTTTGATTGATAAAGTTTGGACCGGGTCGGCCATAGTTTCCTGCAATTCCAACACTAATTTTAGGTAAAGCCAAACGGTTGGTTAATTTGTAACGCGAGTCAACCAAGGATTCCTGTAAAGAGAATAATTCGGTTTCTAAACGTGTGATTGGAGCTGATAAATTTACCTTTCCTCCAATAGGTGTCATCTCAAAAATGGTTGAATCATTAAAGGTTCTATTTGTTAACAAGGCCAAATTTTGATAAAGTGCTGTTAAATTTTCGGTTCCTTCAATGATTGATTGTTCCGTCTTTAATATTTCCGCTTCCAATTCATCAACGCTGCTAGCAAGCACTAATTCGTTTTTTGCACCAGATTCCAGATTCTTTTTGCGGTTTTCAAGGTTCGCTTTGAAAATCTTAAGCAATTCATTGTTTGAGCGAGTTAATAAAACACTTACATACAACTGATTCACTCGGTCGATCAATTTGTACAACTCCATTTCATTTTTTTGGACCTCGATTTGAGCATTGATGTGCTCAATGTTTTTTTGTTGTTTCGTCTGTCCTCCTTCAAATAGGGTCTGATCTAAACTCACTTGTGTTAAATAAGAATCGTGAGGAAAGCCAGTTGCGAAACCTGGAATTGAAACTACCTCCGATTGGTAAACGCCCTGCGCAAGAAAGGATAATTTCGGAAACCAATTTTCATTGATTGCTTTCAATGAAACGTCAGAATTTTGCGTAATTAGTGCATTTTGACGTAACAAAGGATACTGTTTTTTTGCCCAAACAATACATGAATCAAGCGATACACTTGATTGCGAAAAGCTAATTGTATTGGTTAAAATGGCAAGTAGTGCGAACGTTTTTTTGAACATAAAATTTATTAATTTGAAAGTTTAAATGCGACGAATTCTTTGACGGATTGTTTGTGTTTTTCATTATTTGGATCAGACCAGGTTGTTTTACTTTTTTCAATGATTACTTTGAAAATCGGAGAAGCAACAAACGGGTAGGCGCACAACGAATGCAGATTCATTAGAAAAATCACAGGATCAATGTCTGGAATTTCTTTGAGCTCGATGCTTTCCTTTAAAACAGCAATCAGGGATGTCGATTTGTGATTTTTTATTTTGTGAACCTTGTCATGAAACAATTCAGGGTTTGTACTTATCTCTTTAATGATGAAAATCGACATCTGAGGATATTCCGTTAAAAAGTCAATCATCTGGTCGATGTAGCGATTGATTCGCTCAATAAGTGGCAATGACTTATCAGAAAAGATTTCCATTTGTAAAAAGTACTTTGATAAAGCGCCATCGAAAACGTGATCAAATAATTTCTCTTTGTTACGGAAATAATAGTGCAAAAGTGCTTTGTTAATTCCAGCTGTATCTGCAATGTCTTGCATGCGCGCACCATAAAGACCATATTTCATGAAGACAGTTTTTGCAGCTTCTAAAATGCGTTCTTCCGTGTTTACATCTGTTAACTTCATAGTTTAATCTATTAGTTTAACCATTTGGTTAATGCAAAAGTAAAGCGATTTTCTGAATTAAAAAGAAAAATTGAAAATAAATTTACCCGGGTTGTAATTTGGGTTTATTTCAGCTTACGAATGTTGATATGAATCCAAATGGAACGACCTAAACGCAACATAATTGGATATACAACTACAAAAGCGATCAACATTCCTCCAAAAAACCAAAAAGGGGAAATTGTTTTAGAAACCAACGCACCAATTAAAAAAGGAAGTTCCGTTAGAATCACAATTGGATAACTTGTCCACAAAGCGCCAAGCCAAAATCCTGGTTCAATGCAGTATTTTTGTCCGCAATGCTCACATTTCTCAGGCATGTCTAACATATGCGTATAGCGAATCATTCCTTTGAAGGTGAACAAATCGCCTTTTGAACATTTAGGACATTTTAAAAGAAGTGTCGACGCAATGTGATTCATGGGACTAAAGTAATCATAAACTTGCTTGGTTGGCGAGCTGATTTTAACGACTTTTACAGAATGATTGCAAGATATGTCTGCGCTCAAAGATTTGAATTATATGCTTAAACGACTGTTGTTTGTCTGTTTCTTGGTTTTATTGAACGCATGTTCAGTTCATCGTTCATTTAAATTGATTAAAACAGAACCTACTTCGCATGACTTGACGATTTATGAAAATTCATCTGCCACAGAATTGGAAGGGAATCAACCAATGGTAATGACTCAGTCAAATTATGTAAAAACTGAATCCATTCATTTGGAACCTAAAATTTCTGCATTAAATGAAATGCATGAACTAGTCAGTACGAATAAGGATAAAGCCCTTGAACAAATTAAAAGCACGAATCAAAAAATAAAGAAATTCATTCATCAAAAAAAAATCCAACCAGCTGATAATTTCTGGTTGGACATGATTCGTGATTTCTTTCTTTTTTTATTAATAGGAATGCTTGTTGTGGGACTGATCGCAGCGATGATTGTTTACGGTAATCCTGTCGTTCAAACAATTGGTAAAGTCCTTGCGACAATAATTATCGTCATTGGTTTTTTTGCTCTTCTTTTTAGTTAATTACCATGCATATTCTTTGTCCCAGTCGTAGAATTTATCGATTTGACTCGAATGTTCTTTGATCCAAGCGACTACTTTTTTATCGCCTGAACTGGCGTAAACAATGTAAGAGAATGTTTCTAGTTGCCCCGAATTTTTCATATCAATGAAATAAGGCGCATAGTATTCCCAATAAAAACCATTGTTTCCTTTGTCTTTCTGTTCCTCCAATGAAGCGCACATGATATCCAATTTCGATTGTAACAATTGGGCTTTATTTTTCTTCTTATTTTTTTTGTCCATGTCCATTGCTGAACTCAATACTAGAATCATTTCTGTGGATGAAAAATTATTTGGTGCTACTTGACCATCAGCAGTAGAATCTGATTGCGTGAGAAAATCGGAGTCAATATTGATCGTTACTGAGTTTTTTCCAGTTTTAGAAACATTCCCATTCAGTAAAGTTTCAAACGAACTTAAATTTTCCATCGCTCGAGTTCCTGTTGGTTCGATGACAAAAAAGCGGCAATAAGCTAAAACAGAAGGAATACGTTTTTCATTCATTTTTTGAAATCGTGCAATCGCATTGTGTGAGCCTGCGTGATTGGGATTGTATTTTGCTGCTTGTTGAAAGCATGTCAAAGCTTGATCATATTCTTTTAAACTGACATACGTTATTCCTTTGTTGAAATGCAATAAGTAATATTCAGGAAATTTTAAAATTCCTTCTTCATATACTTCAATTGATTCTTCCGGTTTTTTTTGACCATCCAAAGAATTTCCATACGCAACATACACAAGATTTAAATCTGGTTCATCGGGATACAATTCAATCGCTCTTTTCGCATTTTCAATTGCTTTATCAAATTCATTGAGTGCGTTGTAACTGTTTGCTTTTTCAGCTAAAGCGTCGAAATTATCCTTGTCTAAAGCCAAAGCAGCATCATATTTCTTAATCGCTCCAAGGTAATTTCCATTGTCGTGGAGTTGAACTCCTTCAGAAATTAATTTGAGTGCTCCTTCTGGATCTTGAGCACGAAGAAAAGTTGATAGAACAAGAAAGGTTAGTAAAAAAGTATGTTTCATGGTGGTTTAATTTTAAATTAGAATGTCAATGTATGAAAAAAAGTCATACGAAATTTAAAGAAACTTTTATTGCTCAATCAGGCGTAAGAAGTTTTCAAATTTCACAGGATCATTCTCATACGTCCATGTACCCAACAATTTTCCGTTTTCAGAATACATTACAAAATAGGGAAGACTTGTTGTTTTAAATTCTTTCATTTGGATGAAGGCATTTTTTTCGCCATAAGTAGTGAAGGTTTTTTTGTATTTCTTTTTGAAATATTTTACATCATTTGGATCCATCACAAGCGATTGATCACACATAACTTGATACACTGTAAATTGTTTCAAGCGTTCATGTATTCTTGATTCATTGAACCAGCTAGCTTCAATTTTTCGCGAATTTGCATTTGTGTATCCAGAGAAATAAAGCAAAATCGGTCGTTTATAATAAGTTCTATTCTCAAAAGTAGTTTTCAAATCATAAAAAGCGAGAAAAGTAATTTGATTTAGTTGCTGAGGAGGTGGAGCTTCATCTTCCAATTGGTTTACTTCCTCGGACGTGTAATTTTCTAAAACCTCAATAAATGTCAGTGTATCATTTTGATGATTTCCAATGTAGCTTCGAACATAATTTCGTTCATTTTCATTCGGAAAAAAATCTTTGAACGTTTGAAGATATTGGTCAAAAAGAACGGTGTCAGCAATGCTATTAAGCAGAATCATACGTGTTTTAGAAATTTCATACGATTCACGATAAGCTGGACTTGCTTGAACTTCCTTTAATTCTTTCAACATGATAGCATATGAAAGCGTATCGTATTTTGTTAGGTTAGCAGCCATGAAATTGCTCAAGAAATTTCCAAATAACAAAATGCGATCAACTTCGTCAAAATTCCCACAATCAAAAAGTACCTGCTTATCATATAAATCCGATAGTTCGCTGGGGCCATCTTTTATTATTGCCATTACAGAATCTAATTCAGGACAAGGATTTTGTACTTGTCCTAAAGATTTATTAAAAAATGCAACAATTGCTAGCAGGAGTAAAATTTGCTTCATTGGATAAAGATAGTATTTTGTTTGGGCGTAAAAGTAGTTGAGAAACCCGAAAACGAATAATTCCATTTTACACACACTTAATCAAAAGGTTCTTGCGACTCTTCAAACGACTAAATAAATAAGAAGAAGGAATATCACTTTTGGTCTATAATTGATCGAAGATGAAAACAACAACTTTTAAAATTTTAGCAGGAATCTCATTTTTAGTGACATTTCTTTGTGCATGTGGAAACGGAAAACCTGAATTATTTCGCGTTGATCCAGCTTATGGAAAATACGTATCAGGTTACACAAGTGGTATGGTAAGTAGGACTTCAGGGATACGAATTGATTTAGGTGATTCGACCTTGAAAGAAATTGACTTAAAGGATAAAGAACTATTAAAAGATATTTTTCAATTTGAGCCAGAGATTAAAGGTCAAGCTTATTGGAATGGTAAAAATGCCATTGAGTTTATTCCTGATGATAATCTTCCTGTTGGACAATTTTACACGGTTACATTCGATTTACAACGAGTAGCAAATGTTGATTATGGTCATGAAGAATTTAAATTTCAATTTGCAACGTATACGCAACACATGTATGTTGAATCTGAAGGTTTAAAAAGTTACAACGAAGAAGACATAGAATGGCAATATTGGGAAGGAACAGTGACAACAACCGATTTTGAAGATTCATCAGCTTTGATAGAAACACTGAGTGCCAAATACAACGGAAAGAAGTTACCAATTCGTTTACAGGAAGCATATGACGAACATGCATTTACATTCATAATTGATAGTATCGAGCGTACAACAAAACCAGGGAAAGTACAATTGTTTTGGGACGGAACACCAATCAATTCAATGAGTAAAGGGAATTTGAGCGAAGATGTCGTAGATTTAGGAAATTTCCAACTAACGGACCTAACAGTAATTGATGAAGATGATCAATCATTGAACCTTCTTTTTAGCGAACCAATTTCGGCAGATCAGGATTTAACTGGATTCATTCGCGTTGAAGGACAAGAGAATTTAACATTTAGCGTAGACAACAATAGTGTAATGGTTTATTTACCAAACAGAACTGTTGGGCGAAAACATGTAGAAGTATTCGCAGGTTTGAAAAATTTTAGAGGACATAAATTGCTACATAATTTAGATCGGTATGTGCAGTTTCAAGAACCAAAACCAAGGGTTCGAATTATAGGTTCAGGAAATATATTGCCCAATTCACAAGGATTGATTTTTCCATTTGAAACGATAGGTTTAAAGGCTGTAGATCTGCGTATCATGCGCATTTTTGAAAACAATGTTCACCATTTCTTACAAGTAAATGATCTTGATGGCTCCGATGAATTGACCCGATTTGGAAAAGTAATTTTTGAAAAGAAAATTGCTATAAATCAAGATAAAAACATTGATTACAAACAATGGTCAAAACATGTAGTTGATTTAGGGAAATTCATTAATCCACAACCAGGTGCAATTTATCGTATTAGTATAAAATTTGAAAAGGAATACACGTCATGTGATTGTCCAACAAATCCAGTTTCTGAAGAAGAAACGAATAACGATGATGATTACGAAGAAGAAGAGGAAGTTGATCCGAATTGGAATGAAAATTTATGGTCGAGTTGGTTCTACAATGATGAATACGAAAATTGGGGAGATTATTATGACGAAGAATCAGTTTGTTCCGATGATTATTACCGTGGAAAAGGAGTAAGTAAAAACATACTTGCTTCCGATTTAGGAATGATTTTCAAACTGGATGAAGACAAAACTGGACATGCGTTTGTTACCAATATGTTGACGACTGAACCGATGTCAAATGTGGTATTGGAATATTACAGTTACACAAAAGAATTGATAGCGAGTGGAACTACGAATGCAGAAGGAAATTTCAATGTAAAACTGAAGGAAAAACCATTTCTATTGATTGCGAAACATGGAAAACAACGTGGCTATTTGAAATTGCAAGATGGAAATGTGAATTCATTGAGCAAATTTGATGTCGATGGTGAAAAGGTACAAAATGGAATCAAAGGATTTATTTATGGTGAACGAGGCGTTTGGCGTCCGGGAGATTCCTTGTACCTCAATTTTATTTTGAACGATAAATTCAAATCACTTCCCAAAAACCATCCTGTTGAGTTTGAGTTGCAAGATCCATCTGGACAAGTAGTTTACGAGGTAACTAAAACAAAGAATGTAGAAGGAACTTACGATTTTAGAACCAAAACAGAAGCGGGCGCGATGTCTGGAAACTATTTAGCAATTGCGCGCGTTGGGAATTCGGAATTCACCAAAACAATTAAGATAGAAACAATTAAACCGAATCGTTTAAAAATTGATTTTAAAGTGAATCCAACTCAGTCCGCTGATTCTTCTGCGACATTGAGTGTAACATGGCTGCATGGTGCAGTGGCTCGAAACTTGAAATCGTTGATAACAGTTGGTTTCCAGCCGACAACTACAAAATTTGAAGGATTCAAGGATTACGTGTTTGATTCTCCCTTGCGTGATTTTAATTCAGATGTTGAAACAATGTTTGAAGGGAAATTAAACGATAAAGGAATTGCACATCCAAAAACCAAATTGAATAATGTCTTTGAAGCACCTGGAAAATTAAAAGCGTTGTATGTCGTGAAAGTGTTTGAAGAAGGAGGTGATTTTTCAATCGATCGTTTTCAATCCATTTATTCACCTTTCAAAACTTACATTGGTTTGAAAACACCTTCAATGAAATCATATGATAATTCGATAGAGACGAACAAAATGCACAAGTTTGATGTCGTTGCTTTGACTGAAGCTGGAAAGTTTGTGCATACAACAAATCTAAAGGTTAAAATCTACAAATTGAATTGGCGTTGGTGGTATGAAGAAGGTGAAGATGATTTAATGGAATATGTTGCCCGCTCTGGGACAATCGCAATCAAGGATACTGTAATTGATGCATTAGCAGGAAAGGGAAGTTTCAATTTTAAGGTTAGAGATGAAAATTACGGCCGTTATTTAATCATTGTTTCAGATCCTGCTGGAAATCACCAAACTGGAAAGGTGCTCAATTTCGATTGGTCGTATTGGAATCGAGGAAATCGAACTGAAAATGAACAAGCAAAAATGTTGAGTTTCTCAAGCGATAAGAAAGAATATGTGCGTGGCGAACAAGTGAAGTTGAGTTTTCCATCTCCAGAATCAGGAAGAGCATTGGTGAGTATCGAAAACGGTCAACGCATTGTTCAAACATATTGGGTGAAAACGCAAAAAGGGGAAACGAATTTTCAATTTGAAACAACCGCTGCAATGTCTCCAGCTTGTTACGTGCATGTTACAATGATTCAGCCACATATTCACACCAAGAATGATTTGCCAATTCGCATGTATGGGGTTATTCCAATTACAGTGGACAATCCAGCAACGCATTTGAATCCAATCATTTTATCTGCTGATGTGTTTAAACCAGAAAGCACTTCTTCTATTCAAGTGAAAGAGCAAAATGGCAAACGAATGGTTTACACGATTGATGTGGTGGATAACGGTTTGCTTGATCTAACGCGCTTTTCAACGCCACAGCCGCACGGAACTTTTTATGCAAGAGAAGCATTAGGTGTTAAAACGTGGGACATGTTTGATGACGTGATTGGTGCATACTCAGGACGTTTGGATAACTTAATTGGAATTGGAGGAGATGGATTTGTGGAGCCTGGTTCTGGACCAAAAGCGAATCGTTTTAAACCAATGATTCATCACCTTGGACCTTTTGTATTAGAGGCTGGACAAACACGTACGCACAAAATTGATATTCCAAATTACATTGGTTCAGTACGTGTAATGATTGTTGCACATGATAATGATGCTGCTTTTGGAAATGCTGAAAAAAATGTATTTGTTCGAAAACCGTTGATGGTACTCACAAGCTTACCACGCGTGCTTGCTCCAGGCGAAGAATTGAATGTTCCGGTAACGCTATTCGCCATGGAGAAACACGTGAAAAATGTCACGACAACAATCGAAGCAAATGACTTTTTTGAAGTCTTAGATGGAACAAGTAGAGCCACAACTTTTTCTGAAATTGGCGATCAGTTGGTTTATTTTAGAGTACGCGTTAAACGCAAAGCTGGAATTGGAAAAATTAAAATTGTCGCAAAAGGAAATGGTGAAGTAGGGAAGGATGAAACAGAATTGGATATACGACCTGCTAATCCACCCATCAAGGAAGTGAGCAGTTTCGTGGTTGAAAATGGAAAATCCTTAAATGCTGTATTGAAAAAGATTGGGATTGCAGGTACTAATAAAGTGGTGATAGAAGTATCAAATTCCCCAGCGATTGGATTGGAAAAACGCTTGAATTACTTGATTCAATATCCGCACGGATGCGTTGAGCAAACAACTTCCGCTGCATTCCCTCAATTGTATGTCAATGGAGTAATGGAGTTAAATGAACAACAGCAAAAACAGATTTCAACCAATGTTGATGCTGCGATCAATCGTTTGCAAGGTTTCCAAATTAGCACGGGTGGATTTTCTTACTGGCCAGGTGAAGCAACAGAGAATGAATGGGCAACGAATTATGTCGGACATTTTTTAATCGAAGCACAAGCGCAAGGTTACAAAGTTCCAGAATACATGCTAAGCAATTGGGCAGAGTACCAAAAAACTAAAGCACAAAATTGGGTTGCTGAAGGATACAATTCTCGTCCTGAAACAGGAGAAATGATTCAATCTTATCGTTTGTTTGTTTTGGCTTTGAACAAAACACCTGCGCTTGGAGCTATGAATCGTTTACGTGAGCGCTCAGAATTGTCGTTGGTTTCTCGTTATCGACTAGCGGCAGCCTATCAGTTAGTTGGGCAAGCAGAAATTGCGAAGAAAATCGTTTCATCCCAAACGATGAAGTTTGCGAGCTACCAAGAATTGTCTGGGACGTTTGGTTCTGATTTCAGAGACAAAGCAATGGTGTTGGAAGCCTTGAGTTATTTGAAAGACAAGAAGAAAACAGATCAGTTGGCGAAAGAAGTTGCAGAAAGTTTACGTTCGGAAGATTGGATGAGTACTCAAGAAACTGCTTATGGATTATTGGCAATGTGCGCATATACTGGAAAGAAAGGCAATAATGTGAAACTTCAGTTTAACCACACATTGGCTGGTTCAGCGGTAAAATCAGTGAGTAGTTTGAAATCAATTAGTAAGCTCGCATTCTATGAAAATGAATTGTCAGCAAAAACAAACTGGACACTCAAAAATCTGGGGACAGGAAAATTGTTTGTTACTATTACATCTTATGGAATTTTACCTGAAAAGAATCAAAAAGCGAAAGCAAACGGTTTAAAAATGTCGATACGTTATTTTGATTTGAAAGGGAGTTTAATAAATCCGCTAAAAATGCAACAAGGAACAGAATTTACGGCTGAGGTAACGATTAAGAATTTGAACAAATCGAAGTACTTAAAAGAACTTGCTTTGATACAATTCTTTCCTTCAGGATGGGAAATTCACAATTCTCGAATGGATGAAATGAATTATGAAACAAATGCACGTTACCAGGATTTTAGAGATGATTGTGTATTGAGTTACTACGATTTAGCACCAGCACAGGAAAAAACAATTCGCGTGCGTTTGAACGCTTCTTTTGTCGGTAAATACTTCTTGCCGGGCATCTATACCGAAGCGATGTATGATAACAGTATTTCAGCTTTACTCCCAGGAAAATGGGTGGAAGTTGTAAAATAAAGTGAAGCGACCTACCTATCGCGACACAAACGTCGATTGACGACTAAACCAAAAAAGAGCTCAGCAATGGGCTCTTTTTCTATTTTCTAATCACTAGTCACTAGTTTCTAATCACTATTTACAATTCATCCAACATTTTTACAACATCCGGTCGTTTGCGTGTTGAAACTGGAACCATGCTTCCATCTGTCATGATGAGGTGTCCACCTTCTGTTTTAACGAATTCACGAATGTATTTTGTATTGACTAAATGCGATTGATGTACGCGGTAAAAGTTTAAATCGGTCAACAAATCCTCGTATTCTTTCAAGGTTTTTGAAACCACCATTTTCTTGCGGTCAACAAAGTAAAACTCAGTATAGTTTACACTGCTTTCACAACGAATAATATCTGAGATATTGACAATGTGTATTTTGTCTTGTGAATGCAATGCCAAACGTTCAGTTGGTTTTGAATGATTTTTTAAAGAATCATTTAACAGCTTGTATTTATCATTTTCATTGAGTTGTTGCTTGCGGTATTTGTCCAAGGAACTAATTAATTCATCTGGATCAACTGGCTTTAACAAATAATCGATAGCAGCATAACGAAACGCTTTAATCGCATGCGCGTCAGATGCTGTAATGAAGATAATTTTAAATGGAATAGTAGGCAAGAGATCCAATAAGTCAAAACCACTTCCATCTTGCATTTGAATGTCTAGAAACACAATATCCGGTTGAATGTTTTTCAACAGTTTCGCGCCTTCAACAACACCAGATGCTTCACCAATGAGTTCTACATCTGGCGCGTAATCCACTAAATCTTGACGCAAAGTCGTACGCGCTTGCTCAATATCGTCGATGATGATTGCTTTGATCATATTGTTGGAATTCGTAATATTACTTTTGTGCCACACGGCAAATTATTTTCATATAAATCAATGATCTCAATGGCTTTTGATTGCTCCTCGTCCGACATGAGTTCAAGTCGTTCTTGTGTCACATTCAATGCTGTCGATCGATGATAGGTTTCTTTGGACAATTTATTCAATTCAGCAGCTTTTTCTCGCCCAATTCCATTGTCAATAATCGTACAAAGGATATACTGTTTTTTATCTTCAAAATACAATTCGATTTTTCCACGAATGGAAGTTCCATCGGAGTTGCGCATTCCATGTTTAATGGCATTTTCAACGAAGGGTTGGACAATCATTGGCGGGATTCGAATAAAGTCTTTTTCTAGATTTTCAAAAAGCTCAATGGAATAATCAAAACGATCACCATTACAGAATTTTTCAATCAGCAAGTAGTTTTCAAGCGTATTAATTTCTTCTTCTAAGGTAATTGTTGTGTTGCGCGAATTATCCAAAATCTGACGCATCAATCGGGAGAATTTAGCTAAATAATAACGTGCTTCTTTATCGTTTCCAGTTCCAATTTGCGATTGAATTGAATTCAAAGCGTTGAAAATGAAATGTGGATTCATTTGTAAGCGCAAGGCTTTTTGTTCGAGTTCAACAACCTCTTTTTCCAATTGTAATTTCTTTTTCTCTTCTTCCGTTTTAACTTTTAATCGATTGAAACGCCAGCGAATTGCAAAGTATATAAGTGCTATTATTCCTAGGATTTCCAATAGAATGAACCACCAGCGATACCAAATTGGCGTTGCAATTGTAAATGAAATCATCGCAGGTTCATTGGACCAAACTCCATCTTCGTTTGAAGCTTTAACCAAGAAACGATAAGTACCTGGATTTAAGTTGGAATACAAAATACTTTGATCTGTCGAAGCTGGAGACCAATGATCATCAAACCCTTCAAGTTTCCACTTATAACGAACTGATTCTGGGTTACTTAAATTAACAGCGAAGAAATCAAATGTAATATGGTTTTGATCATACGGTAAATCCATTTCATGCACTACATTCCAATCCTTTAAAAATGCTTTAAATGGAGTTTTTGAAAGCGGTAGATAAAAGAGTTTAATATCCGTTATTTGTATAATTGGGGGAACCGTATTTTTCATGCGACTCGCTGGGTTAAACTTGATTAGCCCATTGATCGTTCCAAACCAAATTGTTCCATCTCGATCATTAAATACAGCATTTTGACAGGTTTCAACGCCCGTAAAACCATCGCCCTTGTTGTAGTGTTTTATTTTGCGAATAGCATTTTGCTTGGTTAAATAAACATAATCCAACCCTCTTTCAGTTCCAACAATTAAATTTCCATGATAATCAAAAGTTAAAAGGTAAATATTGGTTGAAGTCAATCCGTTTTTATAATTGAAAATGAGTGGTTTAAATTGCTTGTTTTTTAGTGAAACTGCATTTACTCCAGAACCTGCAGTACCAATCCAAAGGAATCCTTTTTTGTCGGCTATAATACTGCGAATAGCATTTGAACTTAAACCATTTTTTGTGGTAATTTTCCACACATGTTTACCATTTTGGGTAATGCAACCGATTCCATTGTTTTCCGTTCCGTACCAAATTGCGCCCATTGGATCAACAAATACGGAGGTAAGGCGATTGCTGAGCATTCCATTAGTAACTGTGTAATGTGTAAAATGTAAATCTCCATTGGTTGATTCAATTCTGATTAGCCCATTTCCAGCTGTTGCAACCCAAATATACTTTTGGTCTTTTGCTAATCCTTTAATATAGGTTTTGTTCAATGAAGGAATTGCTTTAAACGTAGAATCTTTTAGACTAAACAATCCTTTTCCTTCAGTTCCGATGTAAAGAATTCCATCATTTCCTTCAATCAATGCTTTGACTTTTACATCTTCAAAACCATTTCCTGAATTGTAGTTTTTGAAGATTCCATTCGCATAAAAACTTAACCCTTTTTGCGAATTACCAATCCATAATCGTTTTTGGCTATCGCGGTAAATGCTGTAAATAAAACTACCTCCAAGTCCCGATGATTTATCATACGTTGTAAACTGTTTTCCAAGATAATTACACACGCCACCACCAGATGTCCCAAACCAATAACTTCCAGAATTATCTTGACAAATTGCGCGTACGTGATTGTTACTCAATCCTTCACGTTCACTTAAATTAATAAAACTTGCGCTTGAAGGTTGATAGGCAATTACTCCATTCGAAAGTGTGGCAAACCAAATTGTTTCTTTTGAATCAATGAAAATGTCGAGTATCGTTTGATTGTACAATTCATGATGATAGTCAATTCGAAAGAACTTTTTACCATCGTAACAATAAGCGCCATCACCATAAGTTCCAATCCATAAATTTCCATGCTTATCTTTCTTTATAGAAGTAATTGCATTTTGCATGTAGCGATGTTGTGAAGCAAAATGTGTCAATTGCTTAGCGTTAGAACTTAAACTGTACAATCCTTTGCTATCACCAAAATAAATGGTTCCAGTTTCATCGATAAAAACGGTATTAACATTATCCTGAGAAAGATGTAATTTCTTTGAAATGTTCTCGAATGATTTTCCATTAAATAACATCAAGCCCTTAGACGTTGCCAACCAACAATTGTTTTTTTGATCAAGTGTTATTTTATAAATCTGAATCGAATAGGTTGAAGATGGAAAGTAATTTTTGAAACTGATTCCATTGTAATAGGAAAGTCCATTGTTTGTTGCAATCCATAAGTTGTTTTTAGTGTCTTCAATGATGTCGTAAACATAATTATTGCTCAAGCCATCTTTCTCTGTGAACGTTTTAAATTTGATACCGTCATAACGTGTTAATCCACCGCCGCGAGTTCCAAACCAAATAAAACCTCTATGATCTTGATGTAAAGTATATACTTGAGATTGCGCAATTCCATTTTCTACTGAATAATTATGGAAATTGTACAATTGTCCTTTAACTGTTAAAGTTGAAAGAAGCAGTAAGAAAAAGCTTATGAGAAATTTTTGTTTCAAATCATTTTATGCTTAATCAAAGATAGAAAACACTTTTCATTAAAATACATGCGAATAATAATTTGACACAAGCAGAGACAATTGATTCAATTACATTCGATTCATAACAATTGAAGATGCAAAAAAAAGCGGAAGATATAGTATTGAAGAATTACAAAGCCAAACAAAAATCTAAAAGGCGTTTGTACACTGTATCATTCGCAATTCTGTTTTTGTGTTGGTACATTGTGGTACTACCTGCACGGCTTTTCAATGATCCAATATCTACGGTTCTGTTGGATAGAAATGGAGAATTATTGGGGGCAAGAATCGCCGATGATGGTCAATGGCGATTTGCGCCAAGTGATAGTGTACCAGAGAAATTTAAACAATGTATCATTGAGTTTGAGGATCGCAATTTTTATTGGCACATTGGAGTTAGTGGGAAAGGTATTGGACGTGCGCTTTTGCAAAATTTGCAGAATGGAAAACGGGTGAGTGGAGGAAGTACGATTACTATGCAAGTCGTAAGAATGATGAAAAAAAATCCTCCACGAACGTATGGACAAAAAATCTACGAAATGATTTTAGCGACACGCATTGAATGGTCGTATTCAAAAGACGAAATTTTAAACATGTACGCTTCGAATGCTCCATTTGGAAATAATGTCGTTGGTCTGGATGCTGCTGCCTGGCGTTATTTTGGTAGAGCTGCCTATCAATTAAGTTGGGCGGAAACAGCCACTTTGGCGGTACTTCCAAATGCACCAGGATTAATTTATCCGGGTAAAAATCAAGAGAAATTATTAGCGAAAAGAAATCGATTATTAACCCGTTTACACGATCAAGGTTTAATCACAGATGATGCATTTCAATTAGCAATCACAGAGCCACTTCCTCTCAAGCCTCTTCCTTTACCACAACTTGCACCTCATTTGTTGGAAAAAATGATTTTGTCTGGAAGAAAAGGTCAAACAATTCAGAGTTCGCTCGTTGCTTCCAATCAACGCAGTGTTCAACGTTCACTGGAAATCCATTCGTTGGTTTTAAAGGATAACAAAGTTTTTAACGGAGCTGTACTTGTGACAGATGTCAAAACAGGAGAAGTTATTGCATACGTCGGAAATACAGATGTTCAAGATGAAGAATTTTCTTCGTATGTCGATTGTGCCGATGCTCCGCGCAGTTCTGGAAGTATTTTAAAACCATTTTTATACTGTGCAGCTTTGGAAGAGGGGAACATTACGCCTTCTATGTTGGTTACGGATGTTCCAACTCAATTTGGATCCTTTTCTCCTAAAAATTTTTCAGGACATTTTGAAGGTGCAATTCCAGTTAACAAGGCCTTGTCGCGGAGTTTGAATGTACCAATGGTTCATATGTTGAAAGAATATGGTGTAAGTCGTTTTCATAAGGAATTGAAAAAGCTTGGTCTTTCAACCTTGAGTAAACCGGCTAAACATTATGGTTTGTCGTTGATTTTGGGAGGTGCTGAAACTAAATTAACAGATTTATCTGCAGTTTACTGCAAAATGGCTCAGCAACTAGAATGTGGTCGAACGAAAGGAGTTTGGTTGACAAAAACGCATCCAGTTGTTTCTGAACCGATTGGTTCGAATTGGAGTAAAGCGGCAATTTATAGTACGTTTGAAGCTTTGACGGAGGTGAATCGCCCTGATGAAGATAACAATTGGAAACTTTTTGCTTCTTCACGAAAGATAGCATGGAAGACAGGGACAAGTTTTGGATTTAGAGATGCATGGTCAATTGGTGTTACACCAGATTACGTTGTTGCAGTTTGGATCGGAAATGCCGATGGTGAAGGTCGACCAGGATTAACAGGAGTCAATGCCGCTGCACCTTTAATGTTCGATGTATTCCGTCAATTACCAAATTCAGGAAAATGGTTTCGTCAACCAATCAAAGAAATGAAAGCAGTTGAGGTTTGTAGTTTGAGTGGTTACAAAGCTGGTCGTTATTGTGAAAAGGTGAGGGGAGAGCTCATTCCGAAGAAAAGTAAATTGTCTAAAACATGCCCATTTCATCAACTGATTCATTTGGACAAAAGCGGGAGTTTTCGTGTTGATTCCGATTGCGAAAGTGTATTTAACATGCAACACAAAAATTGGTTTGTACTCCCCGCTTTGATGGAAAAATATTATAAGATTAATCACCCAAATTATGTTGTTTTACCGCCTTATCGCGCTGATTGCAAAGCAGGTACTAAAGATAGGGCTTTCACGATTGTTTACCCCAGACCTTATAGTCGATTGTATATTCCTATTCAGTTGGATGAAACGTTAGGGAAGGCCATTTTTGAAGTGAGTCACAGAAATCCTAATGCGCACGTTTATTGGCACTTGGATAAAAATTTCATTGGTATAACATCTGAAATACATCAAATATCTGTAAATCCTTCGAAAGGAAAACATGAATTATCGGTTGTTGATGAATTTGGAGTTCGTCAAACAATTCACTTTGAGGTTGTTCGAAAATAGTTATCTACGTTCGATACGCTCAACTTCTCCCTTTTCTGCCAAGGTATGATACAGAAAACTCACGAGGTATAGACTCTGATCACGTCCTTTTTTTTGTCCCAATTTTGATGTAATAAAGACACTTGAAAATGCAATTAAACCAATTGGAAGTAACCAAATCCACGGACTAGAACCGGATGTGGAATATTGAACAAGTCCAAACATACCGCCAAAGGTTGTGATTAATAGAATTGCTGCATAGATTAAAGCAAACATTGCCCAAACTGATTGTCTTGGACCAAGTAAACAACATACAGTTGTAAAATCAGAAAATTCTCCTTTCTCGATTCGAACGGTCATTTCAGGTGACCAATAATGCTGCAACCAAGAAGGCGTTTTTAAGAAGATGAGTCGATTCGTTCTTACACCGGTAACCGTTTTTTCTCGTTCCATACATTTCGCAATGTGTTCTGCAGCCTCATCTGGATCAAGTTGAGTTTTCAAATAGAATCTAGGACGTATTTCACCTAGTATGGAATGATTTAAACGATTAAATGGCATAATCTAATATAGAAAATTAATTAGAACAAGTGCCAATTTGGTCGCAATTTAAATCAAGTCTAAATTACTGATTTAATTGATGATATCATTTAGATTGAACTCGTTGTCCTTGTTTAAAAGGTCAATTTTTGAAGAGTCTTGAAGTGGCACTTTAATAAAAATGTGACAACCATTCCCAGGAGTTGAATTAATCTCTAGGAAACCATTGAACAAATCCATTCTGCGCTTCATATTTGCAAAGCCAATTCCTTCAAACGATTGATTTTTGTCGAATCCCTTTCCATTATCTGCAATACTCATCATAATATGATTGTCGAAATGCTTCACATCAATGTTAATTTGTGTCGCTTCGGCGTATTTCTGAATGTTACGCAATTGTTCTTGAAGAATTCTAAATAAATTCAAATGCAAATCGACGCCAATTTTGACATTGTTCAATTCTTCGTCAATATGCACATTCAATTGATACGCGTCGTTGATATTAAACGTACTAATTAATGCTGCGAATGAATCAACTATTTTCGTGTCATCAAAAAACGCTGGAGCTAATCGATGCGATAAATTCCTAATTTCTTTTAAAGAACGAATGATTAATTCAAGTGATTGATCATACCATTTTTTGGAAGCTTCATCTAATTTCCCTTCGAGCATGTATAGACCAAGCTGACTCGTCGTTAATAATTGACAAACATTATCATGTAATTCAGCACCAATTTCGTAGCGTTCATCTTCTTGGGCTTGAATAATCGCACGCGTCATTTTATTTTCAAACTCAAGTTTTTCTGTAATGTCAATACCGATAACGAGTAAATATTGTTTTTCACCGAGCGTAATTAAGCTATTGTAGATTTCAACATCAATGACATCTTTGTTCTTTTTGACATGCTTAAATTTACCTGCAAATGGCTTGTAATTACCTGTTTTTGCATTTTCAATCGCATTGATTGTTCGTAGTTGGTCCTCTGAAAAACGAATATCAAAAACAGTCATTTTCAGAAATTCTTCTTCCGAGTAGCCATATTTGTCTTGTGCTGCCTTGTTAGCTTGCATGTATTGATAATTGTTAGGGTCAATTACCCACATGGGTTGCGGTGACAAATGGAATAAGGAACTGTAACGCTCTTCTGATTGAATAAGAGCCGATGCAATTTTCTTTCGCTCAATATTGTATACAATCGATTTGTAAAGCGATTGAGATCCAATATCATCTTTTAATAAATAATCAGAAACACCAAGAGATAACGATTTGATTCCGAATTGAACATCCGCATATCCTGTCAATACAATAACAGGAATATTTTTTGTTTTCGAAATAATCCCGTTAATCAACTCTTCACCACTGATTTCTGGCAATGATAAATCAAGTAGGACAACATCAAATTGTTCATTTTCATTTTCTAAAAAATCACATGCCTCATGATAGGTTTGCGCATTTTTAATTTCAGGTTCGAAAATACTTTCTTCGAGGTAATCGCTGATGAGTAACAAATCACCAGGGTTATCTTCTACAACAAGAATCGAATATTTTTGATGATCCAACGACATAGTGGTTTCTATTTATTGATTTGGCAATTTAACAATTGAAAACCAGAAATCTTCAATAGATTCAATTGCTTTTACAAATTCATCTATTTCAACTGGTTTTGTAATGAAACAATTCGCGTGATTTTTATATGATTTTAAAATGTCCATTTCAGAAGAGGAGGTACTCAAAATAATAACTGGAATGTGTTTTAATCCTTCCGTGTCTTTTAGGCGTTCAAGTACTTCGTGACCATTCATCTTTGGTAAATTAATATCCAAAAGAATTAAATCCGGAAGTTGGTTGTTTTTTAAGTCGATTTCTAACTTGTCGATAGCCTCTTGGCCATCTCTAGCAACCTCAATAACATTGGCAATTCTGCCTTCTTCCAACGCTTCAACAGTCAATAGAATATCTCCTTCATTATCTTCTACAAGCAGAATGTGAACGTTTTTCATAGTTAAGTGATCGTGTTTTATTTCGGTAAATTAAATAAAAAATTGGTTCCATCAACAGAATTAGATTCAAACCAAATATTTCCTCCTAAATCGGTAACAACTTTTTTGCAAACGGCAAGGCCTAAACCAGAACCCGAAATTTCATCTTCTCGGTGTAAACGTTGAAAAATAGTGAATACTTTACTTTGGTATTTTTCATCAATTCCAATTCCATTGTCTTTCACTGAAAAGATATATTCATTTTCTTTTTCTTCTACTGTAATTTCAATTAATAGGGGTACTTCTGGTTTTCTATATTTTATAGAATTGC
>JACCDH011587575.1_pt1 | contig 24132 bp, 29 predicted proteins | sample 7442481 | NCBI WGS metagenome assembly JACCDH01 (sample SAMN15323433, study PRJNA562643) | freshwater metagenome | isolation source: river surface water | place: USA:Blue River Watershed | collected 2017-08-15
CCCAGCAGACCCTGGTGCTCAATGGCCTGCGCGGCCGCATCCGTGTGCAGGCCGACGGCCAGATGAAAACCGGCCGTGATGTCGCCATCGGTGCTTTGCTCGGTGCCGACGAGTTCGGCTTTGCCACCGCACCTTTGGTGGTCGAAGGCTGCATCATGATGCGCAAGTGCCACCTGAATACCTGCCCGGTGGGTGTGGCCACCCAAGACCCGGCGTTGCGCAAGAAGTTTGCCGGCAAGCCCGAGCATGTCGTCAACTATTTCTTCTTTGTGGCTGAAGAAGTGCGCCAGATCATGGCGCAGTTGGGCATCGCCAAGTTCGACGATCTGATCGGCCGCAGCGATCTGCTGGACATGCGCAAAGGCATCCAGCACTGGAAGGCGCGCGGCCTGGACTTCACCCGCCTGCTGGCGGTGCCCCAGGTGGGCCCTGAAGTGCCGGTTCGCCACGTCGACAACCAGGACCATGGCTTGGAGAAATCGCTCGACAATGTCCTGATCGCCAAGAGCCGTCCGGCCATCGATAAAGGCGAAAAGGTCCAGTTCATGGAAACCGCCCGCAACGTCAACCGTTCGGTGGGCGCGATGTTGTCCGGTGCCATCACCAAAGTGCATCCCGATGGCTTGCCCGACGACACCATCCGCATCCAGTTGGAGGGAACCGGGGGCCAATCGTTTGGTGCGTTCTTGTGCCACGGCGTCACCCTCTACCTGATCGGCGACGCCAACGACTACACCGGCAAAGGCTTGTCGGGTGGCCGGGTGGTGGTGCGTCCCAGCCTCGATTTCCGGGGCGTGGCGGTCCAAAACATCATTGTCGGCAACACCGTCATGTATGGTGCGACCCGGGGTGAAGCCTATTTCGCTGGCGTGGCCGGCGAGCGTTTTGCGGTTCGACTCTCGGGCGCCACAGCGGTGGTTGAAGGCACCGGAGACCACGGCTGCGAATACATGACCGGCGGTACGGTGGCCGTGTTGGGCAAGACCGGTCGCAACTTTGCTGCCGGCATGAGCGGTGGTGTGGCGTATGTGTTTGACGAAGACGGCCAGTTCGCCCAGCGTTGCAACACCGCCATGGTGGCTCTGGACAAGGTGCTGCCCGCCGCCGAGCAAGAAGCCCAACTCGAGCGCAAGTTCTGGCACAACGACCAGACCGACGAGGCACAACTGAAGAAGTTGCTCGAAGATCACTTCAAGTGGACCGGCAGCCGCCGGGCACGCGAATTGCTGGACGATTGGGCCAACGCCCGTGCCAAATTCGTCAAGGTCTTCCCGACCGAATACAAACGCGCCCTGGGTGAGATCAACGCCCGCAAGTCCGCTCAACCTGTCACCGCCTGAGCCGCAAGCCAGATCGCAAAGGAATCAACATGGGTAAAGTCACCGGATTCATGGAATTTGACCGCATCGAAGAGGGCTACGCCCCGGTCGTCGAGCGGGTCAAAAATTACAAAGAGTTCGTCATCACACTCGATGACCAGCAGGCCAAAAAGCAGGGCGCGCGTTGCATGGATTGCGGCACCCCGTTTTGCAACAGCGGTTGCCCGGTCAACAACATCATCCCCGACTTCAACGACCTGGTCTACCAGGGCGACTGGCGCAACGCCATCGAGGTGCTGCACAGCACCAACAACTTCCCCGAGTTCACCGGCCGCATTTGCCCCGCGCCCTGTGAGGCCGCCTGTGTGGTCAACGTCAACGGGGATGCGGTGGGCATCAAGTCGATCGAGCACGCCATCATCGACCGCGCCTGGGCCGAGGGTTGGGTTCAGCCCCGACCGGCCGCCGTGAAAACAGGTAAAAAAGTGGCGGTCGTCGGCTCCGGCCCGGCTGGCCTGGCCGCGGCTCAGCAGTTGGCACGCGCCGGTCACGATGTGACCGTGTTTGAAAAAAATGATCGCGTCGGAGGCTTGTTGCGCTATGGCATCCCCGATTTCAAAATGGAGAAGTCGCACATCGACCGCCGCGTCAAGCAAATGGAAGCCGAAGGCGTGACTTTCCGCACGGGTGTGCTGGTGGCCAGTCTGCCTAAAGAGGCCAAAGTCACCAATTGGGCGAAAGAAACCATCAGCGCCGAGCAACTGAAAAAAGACTTTGATGCGGTTTTGCTGGCCGGCGGTTCTGAGCAGTCGCGTGATTTGCCGGTCAATGGCCGCGATTTGAATGGCGTGCACTTCGCCATGGAGTTTTTGCCGCAGCAAAACAAGGTGGTGGCGGGTGACAAGCTCAAAGACCAGTTGCGCGCCGACGGCAAGCACGTCATCGTCATTGGCGGTGGAGACACCGGCAGCGATTGTGTGGGCACCAGCACCCGCCATGGTGCCAAGAGTGTCACCCAGTTCGAAGTCATGCCCATGCCGCCCGAGCAAGAGGACAAGCCGCTGGTCTGGCCCTACTGGCCCCTGAAGTTGCGCACCAGTTCGAGCCACGACGAAAGCCAGGCCAAGGGACTGCTCAAGCGCGAGTTCGCGATTTCCACCAAAGCTTTTTTGGGCGAAAACGGCAAGCTCACCGGCCTGAAAACCGTGCACGTCGAAATGAAGGACGGCAAATTGACCGAAGTCGCCGGGACCGAAAAAGAATGGCCCGCTGACATGGTCCTGTTGGCCATGGGGTTTACCAACCCGATGGCCACGGTGCTCGAGGCTTTTGGTGTCGACAAGGATGCGCGTGGCAATGCCAAGGCCGGCACTGACGATGGCACCGGCTATCACACCAACGTGGACAAAGTGTTTGCCGCTGGCGACATGCGCCGGGGACAGTCGCTGGTGGTCTGGGCCATCCGCGAGGGCCGCCAGGCCGCCCGCACGATCGACCAGTACCTGATGGGCGAATCCAGCCTTCCCCGTTAAGCGAACAAGGGAATCAGGGATTCCCCTTAAAGGGTTTAAAATTCAGGATCAATTTCATAGCCGGATCTCCTCCGGCTGTTTGCTCTGGAACCATGCACCCTGCCACCCCTCTTGTGCAGCTCACCGACCTGACTTTTGGTTATGGTGAGCGCGTGATTCTCGACGGCCTCCATTTATCGGTGCCGCGCGGGAAAGTCACGGCCTTGATGGGCGCGTCCGGTGGTGGCAAAACGACGGTCTTGCGCCTGATCGGCGGCCAGTATCGGGCCCAGCGCGGTTCTTTGACGTTCGATGGTCAAGAAGTCGGGGACCTCGATGCCCAGGGCCTGTACGCCATCCGTCGGCGCATGGGCATGCTCTACCAGTTCGGGGCCTTGTTCACCGACCTGAGCGTCTTTGACAACGTGGCGTTTCCCCTCAGAGAGCACACCAGCCTGAGTGAAGCCCTGATCCGGGACATCGTGTTGATGAAACTCGAAGCGGTGGGCCTGCGTGGCGCACGTGACTTGATGCCGGCCGAAATTTCCGGTGGCATGGCCCGCCGCGTGGCGCTGGCTCGCGCAATCGCTCTGGACCCTGAGCTGATCATGTACGACGAACCGTTTGCCGGCCTCGATCCCATTTCATTGGGCACGGCGGCACGACTCATTCGCCAACTCAATGACACACTCGGGTTGACCACATTGTTGGTCTCGCACGATTTGGATGAAACCTTTCACATCGCCGATCAGGTGATCATTTTGGCCAATGGCCGCATCGCGGCCCAAGGAACACCCGATGAAGTTCGTCACAGCAGCGACCCCTTGGTGCATCAATTCGTGACCGCGGCCCCCGAGGGGCCCGTGCGGTTTCATCACCCCGCGCCCGACCGCGCGACCGATTTCGGTTTGGGGGGACGGACATGATCGACCGCTTGGCCGCCATCGGTGCCGCCACCCGCCGCCAATTGGCCAACATGGGCCACGCGGCACGGCTGTTTTTGAAGTTGGCGGGCTTGTTCGTTCCCACCATGAGGCGTTTTGGCCTGGTCCGTGACCAGATCCATTTTTTGGGCAATCACTCGCTTGCCATCATTTCTGTATCGGGTTTGTTTGTAGGCTTTGTCCTGGGTCTGCAGGGCTACTACACCTTGCAACGCTATGGTTCGGCTTCGGCCCTGGGGTTGTTGGTGGCGCTCAGCCTGGTGCGCGAGCTCGGTCCGGTGGTCACCGCCTTGTTGTTTGCGGGTCGCGCCGGAACTTCGCTGACGGCCGAGATCGGCCTGATGAAGGCCGGTGAGCAACTCAGTGCCATGGACATGATGGCCGTGGATCCCGTCAAGCGCATTCTGGCCCCGCGGTTTTGGGCTGGCATCATCACCATGCCGATTCTGGCGGCGGTCTTCAGCGCCGTGGGTATTTTGGGCGGTTGGGTGGTCGGCGTCATCATGATTGGTGTCGATCCGGGTTCATTCTGGGGCCAGATGCAAGGCGGGGTGGATGTCTGGAAAGACGTCGGCAACGGTGTCATCAAAAGCCTGGTGTTTGGCATCACCGTGACTTTCATCGCGGTCCTGCAGGGGTTCGAGGCGCAAGCCACCCCCGAGGGTGTATCCCGAGCCACCACCCGCACCGTGGTCGTGGCTTCTTTGGCCGTGCTGGGTCTGGATTTCATCCTGACGGCCTTGATGTTCAGCATTTGAAAGGAAAGCGCGCATGCAACGCTCTCGCAATGATGTTTGGGTGGGACTGCTGGTCTTGCTGGGGGCTGTCGCCCTGTTGTTTCTGGCGCTCAAATCGGCCAATTTGCTCACCCTGAGCTTTCAGTCCAGTTATGTGGTGTCAGCGCGTTTTGACAACATCGGTGGCCTCAAGCCCCAAGCCGCCATCAAAAGCGCGGGTGTCGTGGTCGGCCGTGTCAAAAGCATCGGGTTTGATGACCAGTCTTTTCAGGCGGTGGTTCACATGGCTATCGAAGACCGCTACAAGTTTCCCAAAGACAGCTCGCTGAAAATCCTCACCAGCGGTCTGCTGGGCGAGCAATACATCGGCATTGAGGCCGGTGCCGGTGACCAAAACCTGGCTGCAGGCGACCGCATCCAGCAGACCCAGTCGGCGGTGGTCCTGGAGAATTTGATCAGTCAATTCCTCTACAGCAAGGCGGCGGACCCCGCAACCAACCAAGGAAAGTGAAATTGAGAGTTCTGCAGTACTTGCTCTTATCGATTGCACTGACCCTCAGCCCGGCCTGGGCACAGTCGGGTGTTGCCAATCCGGACCCGTGGGAGTCCTTCAATCGCAAAATTTTTGGCTTTAACGAGGCCCTGGACGGGGCCGTATTGCAACCCGTGGCCCGAGGTTATCGCGAAACGGTGCCCCGACCCCTCCAGAAGGGGGTATCGAATTTTTTCGGTAACTTGCGTGATTTGTGGTCCGGGATCAACAGTGCCTTGCAGGCCAAACCCGGACCGGCTTTGGAAAACACCAGTCGCTTTCTGATCAACACCACGATCGGCATTTATGGCTTGTTCGATGTCGCCACCCACATGGGCCTCGAGCGCCACACCGAAGACTTTGGCCAGACCTTGGGCCGTTGGGGCGTGCCCACAGGGCCCTACCTGGTTTTGCCGCTGTTTGGCCCCTCCAACGTTCGCGATGGCATCGGCTTAATCCCGGACAGTCGGGCCAATCTGGTCAATCAGGTCGATGATGTTTCCAATCGCAACACCTTGTGGGCCACCAACCTGGTCGATCGCCGTTCGCAATTGCTGAGGATCACCGATGAGGTCGACCGGATGGCGCTGGACAAATACACCTTCACCCGCGATGCTTTCTTACAAAAGCGCCTCAACGACGTCTACGACGGAAACCCACCCGAGCCCCCGCAGGAGCCCGATACACCCGCTCCTGCGGCCCAAGCGCAACCTTGACATTCGAGATCAATCATGACTCTTTATCCATTCATCCGACGCATGGGCTTTTTGGGCCTGTTGCTCATGGGGCTGACATCGGCTTGGGCCCAAGAGGCACCCGATGTGTTCATCAAGCGGTTGACCACCGAGTTGCTCGATACCGTCAAGACCGACCCGGCCTTGAAGTCCGGGGATCCCCAGCGGCTGTCGCAATTGGTCGACCAGAAGGTCATGCCCCATCTGAATTTTCCCCGCATGACGGCCTCGGCCGTCGGCCCGGCCTGGCGCCAAGCCAGTCCTGAACAACGGATCCGTTTGCAAGACGAATTCAAGGCCTTGCTGATCCGCACCTATTCGGGCGCTGTGTCGCAGGTCAAAGACCACAGCGTGGTGGTCAAGCCCATGCGTACCAATGCCCAAGACACTGAAGTGCTGGTTCGCACCGAAGTCAAAGGCGGGGCTGAACCGGTGCCCATCGACTACCGGCTGGAGAAATCTTCCGATGCTGCCAGCGGCTGGCGCATTTACAACCTGAATGTGGCAGGCATCTGGCTGGTCGACACCTATCGCACCCAGTTTGGTCAAGAAATCAATGCCAAAGGCATCGATGGCCTGATTGCCGCCTTGTCCGATCGCAACAAGGGTGGGGCGCGCAAATGAGCGTGACAACCGCCGACCTGGCATTGCCCACCACCTTGCGTCACGAGCAAGCCATGGCTTGGCTCGATGGCTTGCAATGGCCGCGTGGGCAAAGGTTGCAGATCGACGCCAGCCCGTTGTCGTCCTTCGACTCGTCAGCTTTGGCCTGCCTGATCGAACTGCGTCGCCGTGTGCAGGCGGGGGGAGGTCAGCTGCAGGTGATCGGCCTGCCCGAACGTTTGCAAAGGCTGGCGCAGGTCTACGGCCTGGCCGACCTGATCTGAAAGCCCGTCGCATCACCATGCCCGCCGTCTCCTTTCAGTCTGTATCCAAAACCTACGTCACGGCCAAAGGCGACTTTCAGGCTTTGAAAGAAGTCAGCTTCGACATCGAAGAGGGCGAGTTTTTCGGTCTGCTCGGCCCCAACGGCGCGGGTAAAACCACCCTGATCAGCATCCTGGCTGGCCTGAGCCGGGCCACATCCGGCCACGTGCTGGTGCGTGGCCACGATGTTTTGCGCGATCCCGCCCAGGCGCGTCAATTGTTGGGTGTGGTCCCCCAAGAACTGGTGTTCGATCCGTTTTTCAGTGTGCGCGAAGCGTTGCGCTTTCAGTCGGGCTACTTTGGCGTGACCGACAACGGCGCCTGGATCGATGAATTGCTCGAAGGCCTCGGCCTGGCCGACAAAGCCCATCACAACATGCGCCAGCTCTCGGGCGGCATGAAACGACGCGTGTTGGTGGCGCAGGCCTTGGTGCACAAGCCACCGGTCATCGTGCTGGATGAGCCCACCGCCGGGGTGGACGTCGAATTGCGCCAAACGTTGTGGCAGTTCATTGCCCGACTCAATCGCGAAGGGCACGCCGTGCTGCTGACCACCCACTACCTGGAAGAGGCTGAGGCCCTGTGCAGCCGCATCGCCATGCTCAAGCAAGGCCAAGTGGTGGCTTTGCAGCGCACCAGCGATTTGCTCAGTGCGGCGTCCAGCAATGTGTTGCGTTTCAAGCTCGATGCGCCCTTGCCCGAGGCGCTGGCGCGCCAGGCCCGGGTGACCGGACGCATCGTCCAGTTTCCGGCTCATGACGCAGCCGAAATCGAACATTATCTGGCCGCTGTGCGCGAGGCGGGCTTGCTGGCCGAAGATGTCGAGATCCGCAAGGCCGACCTGGAGGACGTGTTCCTCGATGTCATGGCGCGCGCGGGCAAAGCGCAGGAGGCCGCATGACCGGTTGGCAGGCCCTGTTCACCAAAGAAGTGTTGCGCTTTTGGAAGGTCAGCTTTCAAACCATCGCTGCGCCCGTCTTGACCGCATGTTTGTACTTGCTGATTTTTGGCCATGTGCTCGAAGACAAGGTGCAGGTCTACGAGCAAGTCACCTACACCGCTTTTTTGATTCCTGGCCTGGTCATGATGAGCGTGTTGCAAAACGCTTTCGCCAACAGCTCGTCGTCGATCATTCAGTCCAAGATCATGGGCAATCTGATTTTCATTTTGCTCACGCCGCTCAGCCATCGCAGCTGGTTCGTCGCCTATGTGGGCTCCTCGGTCGTGCGTGGCTTGGCGGTGGGCCTGGGCGTGCTGTTGGTCACAGCCTGGGTGGTGCCCTTGAAAATGGTTGCGCCACTTTGGATTTTGGTGTTTGCTTTCCTGGGGGCGGCCATGCTGGGGACCTTGGGTCTCATCGCGGGCTTGTGGGCTGAAAAATTCGACCAAATGGCGGCCTTTCAGAATTTCGTCATCATGCCCATGACGTTCCTCAGTGGCGTTTTTTATTCCATCCACTCTTTGCCCGATTTCTGGCAGGTGGCCAGCCACTTCAACCCCTTCTTCTACATGATCGACGGCTTCCGCTATGGCTTTTTTGGCGTCAGCGACGTCTCGCCCTGGCTCAGCCTCGGACTGGTTGGCGCGGCATGGTTAGCAGTGTCGGCTTTGGCCCTGCACCTGCTGCGCATCGGATACAAAATCAGAGGCTGAACCGCATGGACGCGAACCAACTCAAACAACTGATCGCTGCGGCCTTGCCCTGCGAACACCTCGAAGTCGAGGGCGATGGCCGCCATTGGTATGCCACCCTGGTCAGTTCGGCTTTTGACGGCCTGACCCGCATCAAGCGCCACCAAATGGTCTATGCATCTTTGGGTCAACGCATGCACACCGACGAGGTTCACGCCTTGTCCATGAAAACCTACACCCCCACCGAGTGGGCACAACAACGCTGATCCCATGGACAAACTGCTGATTCGCGGCGGCAAGCCCCTGCATGGCGAGATGATCGTCTCGGGGGCCAAAAATGCCGCCTTGCCTGAACTTTGCGCCGCCTTGCTCTCTGCCGATGCGCTGACTTTGCGCAATGTGCCCAAGTTGCAAGACATCGCCACCATGTCCAAGCTGATTCGCCACATGGGGGTCGACATCCAGCAACCTGCCGACGGCGTGTTGCGCTTGCAGGCCCGCGACCTTCATTTGCCGGAGGCCCCTTACGAATTGGTCAAAACCATGCGCGCCTCGGTCCTGGTGCTGGGGCCTTTGCTGGCCCGCATGGGACACGCCAAAGTGTCCTTGCCGGGGGGATGCGCCATCGGTTCGCGCCCCGTCGATCAGCACATCCGGGGCTTGCAAGCCATGGGGGCGCAGATCGAGGTCGAGCACGGTTACATGGTGGCGCGCCTGGCGCCGAGGCGTGATCGCCTCAAGGGCGCCCGCATCACCACCGACATGGTCACAGTGACCGGCACCGAAAACTTCCTCATGGCCGCTTGCCTGGCCGAAGGCGAAACCGTGCTTGAAAACGCGGCCCAGGAGCCTGAAATCCCGGACTTGGCTGAACTGCTGATCGCCATGGGCGCCCGCATCGAGGGCCACGGCACCAGCAAAATCCGCATCCAGGGCGTCGAGCGCCTGCACGCCGCCGACCATCAGGTGGTGGCCGACCGGATCGAAGCCGGCACCTTTTTGTGTGCCGTGGCGGCCACGGGGGGTGACGTGGTCTTGAAGCACGCCCGGGCCGATCACCTTGAGGCGGTGATCGAAAAATTGCAGGCCGCCGGGGCTCAGATCGAGGCCGGTTCCGACTTCATCCGCATCCGCAGCCAAGGCAGACTCAAGGCCCAGAGTTTCCGCACCACCGAATACCCGGGGTTTCCCACCGACATGCAAGCCCAATTCATGGCCCTGAACTGCATTGCCCAAGGCGCCAGCAAAGTCACCGAAACCATCTTCGAAAACCGCTTCATGCACGTCAACGAGCTGGTGCGATTGGGGGCCCACATCCAGATCGATGGCAAAGTGGCCCTGGTTGAAGGCGTGACCCAACTCTCGGGGGCCACCGTCATGGCCACCGACTTGCGGGCCTCGGCCAGCCTGGTGATCGCCGGCTTGGTGGCCGAAGGCGAAACCAGGGTGGACCGCATCTATCACCTTGATCGCGGTTACGATCGCATGGAAGCCAAGCTCAAAACCCTGGGTGCCGACATCGAAAGAATCCAATGATCACGCTCGCCCTGTCCAAAGGACGCATCTTTGACGAAACGCTGCCCCTGCTGCGTGCAGCCGGCATTGAAGTGCTGGAAGACCCCGAAACATCGCGCAAGCTGATTTTGCCCACCAACCAGCCCGACGTTCGCGTGGTCCTGGTGCGCGCCACCGACGTGCCCACGTATGTGCAATATGGCGGCGCTGATCTGGGGGTCACCGGTCTGGATACGCTGATCGAACATGGCAGTCAGGGCCTGTACCAACCCCTCGATTTGCAAATCGCCCGTTGCCGCATGAGCGTTGCCGTGCCCGAGGGGTTTGATTACGCTGGGGCCGTGCGCCAAGGCTCGCGCCTCAAAGTGGCCACCAAATACGTGGCGATCGCGCGCGACTTCTTTGCCACCAAAGGGGTGCACGTGGACCTCGTCAAACTCTACGGCAGCATGGAATTGGCTCCTCTGACTGGGATGGCTGACGCCATCGTCGATCTGGTGTCGACCGGCAGCACCCTCAAAGCCAACCACCTGGTCGAAGTCGAGCGCATCATGGACATCAGTTCCCGCCTCGTCGTCAATCAGGCTTCGCTCAAACTCAAGCAGGCTCCGATCCGCCGCATGATCCATGCGTTCGAGGCCGCCTTGCCCTCCAATCCCTGACCACCATGGCAAAACCGCTGCGTCTATCCACGGCCCATCCGAGCTTTGAATCCGACTTCAAAGCCCGTCTGCATTGGTCTGCCGACACCGATGCCGCCATCGAGCAGCGGGTGGCCGACATCCTGGCCGATGTCCGCGCCCGTGGCGATCAGGCGGTGCTCGACTACACCCGACGTTTTGACCAATTGGACGCCACTTCCATGGCTCAGCTCGAACTGGGCGCCGATGAATTGCGGCAGGCCTTTGAAGGCTTGCCTGCCGCGCAGCGCTCAGCTTTGCAAACCGCTGCGGCGCGGGTGCGCAGCTACCACGAGGCACAAAAGAAAGCCAGTGGCGAAAGCTGGACCTACCGCGATGAAGACGGCACCTTGTTGGGCCAAAAAGTCACGCCGCTGGACCGTGTCGGCATCTATGTGCCCGGTGGCAAGGCGGCCTATCCATCGAGTGTGCTCATGAACGCCATTCCGGCCCATGTGGCGGGTGTCGCAGAAATCATCATGGTGGTTCCCACGCCCCGGGGTGAAAAAAACCCCTTGGTGCTCGCCGCCGCCCACGTGGCCGGTGTCACCCGGTCCTTCACCATCGGGGGTGCGCAGGCCGTGGCCGCGTTGGCTTACGGCACCGCCAGCGTGCCCAACGTCGACAAAATCACCGGTCCGGGCAATGCTTATGTGGCTGCTGCCAAACGCCGGGTGTTTGGCACCGTGGGCATCGACATGATCGCTGGCCCCAGCGAAATCCTGGTGTTGGCCGATGGCAGCACCCCGGCCGACTGGGTCGCCATGGACCTCTTCAGCCAGGCCGAACACGACGAATTGGCGCAAAGCATCTTGTTGTGTCCGGATGCGGCATACATCGACCGCGTACAGGCCGAGATCGAGCGTTTGTTGCCCGCCATGCCCCGGCGCGACATCATTCAAAAATCCCTCACTGGCCGCGGGGCGCTGATCCACACCCGAAGCATGGAAGAAGCCTGCGACATTTCCAACCGCATCGCTCCCGAACACCTCGAAATTTCCAGCCAACAGCCCGAACGCTGGGAGCCGTTGCTGCGCCACGCCGGCGCCATTTTCATGGGAGCCTACACCAGCGAGTCCCTGGGCGACTACTGTGCGGGCCCCAACCACGTCCTGCCCACCAGCGGCACGGCCCGTTTCTCATCCCCCTTGGGCGTCTACGACTTCCAAAAACGCAGCAGCCTGATCCAGGTCAGCGAAGCAGGAGCCCAAACCCTGGGTCAAGTGGCCTCCGTCCTCGCTCACGGCGAAGGCCTCCAAGCCCACGCCATGGCCGCCGAATTCCGCCTGAAAAAATAATTGGGGTCAGACCCCAATTATTCACATGTTGCCAAAAAACAACCATTAATTGGGGTCAGACCCCAATTAAGACCCCAATGAAAGGATGTCGCGGAGTGCGGCAGTGAGGGCGGCGCAGTCTTCGGGGTTGCCGACGGTGATGCGCAAGTGGTCACTGATGCGCTCGGGTTTGGCGAAGTGGCGCACGATGATGGCGCGTTCCCGCAGGGCCTGTGCCAGGGCCGCGCCACGATGCCCGGGATGGCGGGCAAAGACGAAATTGGCGGTGGAGGGCAACACTTCAAAACCCAGGTGGTGCAAGTCCGACACCAATTGGGCGCGAATTTGAACCACGCGCGCGCAACTGGCCTTGAAGTGCGCGTCGTCTTGCACCGAGGCCAGCGCACCGGCCAAGGCCAATCGATCCATGGGGTACGAGTTGAAGCTGTTTTTGACCCGCTCCAAGCCTTCGATGAGTTCGGCCGACCCGAGGGCATAGCCGACCCGCAAGCCAGCCAGCGAGCGGCTTTTGGAGAAGGTGTGGCAAACCAGCACATTCGGATAGCGCTGGATCAGGCCGACCGCACTTTGGCCCCCAAAGTCCACATAGGCTTCGTCGACCAACACCACGGCTTGCGGGTTGCCAGCGATCAGGCGTTCGACTTCGGCCAGCGGCATTTGCAGGCCGGTGGGGGCGTTGGGGTTGGGAAAAATGATGCCACCCGCGGCACGGCCATCAGAGGGCAGATAATCGTCGACCCGAATCGAGAAGTCGTCGGCCAGTGGAATCTGCCGGTAATCGATGCCGTACAGGCCGCAATACACCGGATAAAAACTGTAGGTGATGTCCGGAAACCACAAGCCACCGGGGCGATGAAGCAGGGCCATGAAGGCGTGCGCCAGCACTTCATCTGAGCCATTGCCGACAAAGACCTGGGAGGCGGTCAAGCCATGGTGTTGAGCCAGCGCGGCTTTAAGCGATTCGGCGTTGGGGTCGGGATACAGGCGCAGGGAGTCGTCGCTGGCGGCACGGATGGCCTCGATCACCTTGGGCGAGGGGCCGTAAGGGTGTTCGTTGGTGTTGAGCTTGACCAGTTTGCTCATTTTGGGCTGCTCGCCCGGCACGTAGGGGGTCAGGCCGTGCACCACGGCACTCCAGTATTGGCTCATAGGTGTGTTGTCAGGTCGTGGTGAAAAGCCCCAGTTGGCGCGGCTTTTCAGGGTGTCGATGGTATCATGGGCTTCCATTCATTGATCCCTTTGAGCCCATGCGGCAAGCCGAAATCACCCGCCACACGCAAGAAACCCAAATCACGGTCAAGCTCAATCTGGACGGCACGGGCCAGTCCAGCCTGTCGACCGGCATCGGTTTCTTTGACCACATGCTCGACCAGATCGCCCGCCACGGGCTGATCGACTTGCATGTGCAGGCTCAGGGCGATTCGCACATCGATGGCCACCACACGGTCGAAGATGTCGGCATCGCCATCGGGCAGGCGCTGGCCAAGGCCATCGGGGACAAAAAGGGCATCCGCCGCTATGGCCACGCCTATGTGCCGCTGGACGAGGCCCTGAGCCGGGTGGTGATCGATTTCTCCGGTCGTCCGGGCCTGACCATGGATGTGCCTTTCACCAGCGGCATGATCGGCACTTTTGATGCCCAACTGACCTATGAGTTTTTTCAGGGCCTGGTCAATCACGCCTTCATCACGGCTCACATCGACAACCTGCGCGGGCACAATGCCCATCACCAGGCTGAAACCGTGTTCAAGGCGTTTGGCCGTGCGTTGCGCATGGCCGCCGAGCCTGATCCGCGTTCGGCGGGTGTGATCCCCTCGACCAAAGGCAGCCTCTGACCCCCGGTATCTCATGAACACGGTGGCGGTGATCGATTACGGCATGGGTAACCTGCGCTCGGTGGCGCAGGCGGTGCTCAGTGCCGCCCATCACCATGGCGCTCAGGCGCTGATCACCGCCGATCCGCAGCAAGTCCGTCAGGCTGACCGGGTGGTGTTGCCCGGGCAGGGGGCGATGCCCGACTGCATGCGCGAATTGCGCCAGTCGGGGATGCTTGAGGCGGTGTTGGAAGCCGCCGCCTCCAAGCCCCTGTTCGGGGTCTGTGTGGGCATGCAGATGTTGCTGGACCACAGTGCCGAGTCGCACACAGATCAGCCTACGCCTTGCCTGGGCCTGATCCCGGGTGATGTCGTCAAATTCCGCCTGGAGGGTCAAATCCAGCCCGATGGATCGCGCTACAAGGTGCCGCAGATGGGCTGGAATCAGGTTTTTCAGACCCGTCCGCACCCCATTTGGCAGGGGGTGCCCGATGGCGCCCACTTTTACTTTGTCCACAGTTTTTACGCCCGACCGTCGGATGCGCGCCACATTGCGGGCGAAACCGAGTACGGTACCCGCTTTACCTCGGCGGTCTGCCGCGATAATATTTTTGCCACACAGTTTCACCCGGAAAAGAGTGCCGACCTTGGACTGGCTCTGTATCGCAATTTTCTTTCCTGGAACCCCTGAGTTCATGACCCTGCCTTGGCTCTTTGCGGGCCATCCAACACCATCATGCTTCTGATCCCCGCCATCGACCTGAAAGACGGACAGTGTGTGCGCCTCAAACAAGGCGACATGGACCAATCGACCACCTTCAGCGAAAACCCCGCTGACATGGCCTTGAACTGGGTCAACAAAGGCGCCAGGCGCTTGCACCTGGTGGATCTCAATGGCGCTTTTGCCGGCAAGCCGCAAAACTACAGTGCCATCAAGTCCATTCTGAAGTCCGTGGGCGACGATATCCCGGTGCAACTGGGTGGCGGCATCCGCGATTTGGACACGATTGAAAAATACATCGACGGCGGCATCCGCTACGTGATCATCGGCACCGCTGCGGTCAAAAACCCGGGTTTTCTGAAAGACGCCTGCAGCGCTTTTGGCGGCCACATCATCGTCGGGCTGGATGCCAAAGACGGCAAAGTCGCCACCGATGGCTGGAGCAAACTGACCGGTCACGAAGTGGTCGATCTGGCGCGCAAATTCGAGGACTACGGCGTCGAATCCATCATCTACACCGACATCGGCCGCGATGGCATGTTGTCGGGCATCAACATCGAAGCCACCGTCAAACTGGCGCGCGCGCTCAGCATTCCGGTGATTGCCTCGGGCGGTCTGGCCGGCATCGCTGACATCGAACAACTTTGTGCGGTGCAAGACGAAGGCATCGAGGGCGTCATTTGCGGTCGCGCCATCTACACCGGCGACCTCGATTTCGAGGCCGGGCAGGCGCGCGCCGACGAGCTGGACGACGCCTGATGCTGGCCAAGCGCATCATCCCTTGTCTGGATGTCACGGGCGGACGGGTGGTCAAGGGCGTCAATTTTGTCGAGTTGCGCGACGCCGGCGACCCGGTTGAAATCGCCGCCCGCTACAACGAGCAAGGCGCCGACGAACTGACGTTTTTGGACATCACCGCCACCAGCGACGGACGCGACCTGATTTTGCACATCATCGAAGATGTGGCTTCGCAAGTTTTCATCCCGCTCACCGTCGGCGGGGGCGTGCGCACGGTCGAAGACGTGCGCCGTTTGCTCAATGCCGGGGCCGACAAGACCAGCTTCAATTCGGCTGCCATCGCCAACCCCCAAGTCATTCGCGACGCCTCGGCCAAATACGGTTCGCAGTGCATCGTGGTGGCCATCGATGCCAAGCGCCGCAACCCCGAAGACGAGCAACGACTCAATGCCCGGGGTCAACCCATGGGCCCGGGTTGGGATGTGTACAGCCATGGCGGGCGCAAGAATGTCGGCCTGGATGCCGTGGCCTGGGCTCGCCAAAGGGCCGATTGCGGCGCAGGCGAAATTTTGCTCACCAGCATGGATCGCGACGGCACCAAAAGCGGCTTTGACCTGGCGCTGACCCAAGCCGTGGCGGAGGCCGTGCCGGTCCCGGTGATCGCTTCGGGCGGGGTGGGCAACCTGGATCATTTGGCCGATGGCGTGCAGCAGGGCGGGGCTGACGCGGTGCTGGCCGCCAGCATTTTTCATTACGGTGAATACACGGTGGCTCAGGCCAAGGCCCGCATGGCCGAGCGCGGCATCCCGGTGCGGCTCTGAGCGCCGGTGGCACAATCAAGGCATGACTACCCCGACGCTGAGTTGGCTCGAACAGGTGCGCTGGGACGCCCAAGGCCTGGTACCCGTGATCGCACAAGAACGCGACACGGGCGATGTGCTGATGTTTGCCTGGATGAATCGCGAGGCCCTGCAAAAAACCGCTGAACTGCGGCGTGCCGTCTACTTCAGCCGTTCACGCGGCAAGTTGTGGTTCAAGGGTGAAGAATCGGGCCATGTGCAGCAGGTGCATGACATCCGGCTCGACTGTGACCACGATGTCGTGTTGCTCCAGGTCACTCAACTGGGGCACCAGCCCGGGATCGCTTGCCACACCGGTCGCCACAGCTGTTTTTATCAAAGCTTGCAGGGCGATGGCTGGCAAACGGTCGAGCCTGTCCTGAAAGACCCTGAAAGCATTTACAAATGAACGCACCCCCCACTGCCGCAGACACCTTGGCCCGGCTGGCTCAAGTCATCGAGAGCCGCAAGCCTGCCAACGGCGGCGACCCGGAAAAAAGCTATGTCGCCCGCTTGTTGCACAAGGGACCCGATGCGGTGCTGAAAAAAATCGGCGAGGAAGCCACCGAAACCGTGATGGCGGCCAAAGATGTAGCCCACGGGGGTGACGCCTCGCATCTGGTCTACGAGATGGCTGACCTCTGGTTTCATTGCATGATCGCCCTGGCGCAAAACGGCCTGACCCCGCAGCACGTCATTGACGAGTTGGCGCGCCGCGAGGGCCTGAGCGGCCTGGAAGAAAAAGCCTTGCGCAAGGCGCAGGACCGTGACGCCCAAGAATCCCCCTGATCCTTTTTGTCAGTCAACCTTGCCATGAACGCATCACCCGATTGCATTTTTTGCAAAATTGTCGCCGGCCAGATTCCTTCCAAAAAAGTCTACGAAGACGAAGAAGTGCTGGCTTTTCACGACATCAACCCCTGGGCGCCGGTCCACTTTCTGATCATTCCCAAGGCGCACATCGTCTCTTTGGCGCATGTCGGTCCTGAGCACCAGTCCTTGCTGGGCAAAATCCTGACCCTTGCCCCCAAGCTGGCCCTGGAGCAGGGGGCCAACCCCTATCCGGAGGGGGGGTTCCGGTTGGTGACCAACACCGGTAAAGAGGGTGGGCAAGAGGTTCACCATCTGCATTTCCATGTCATGGGCGGGCCGCGCCCCTGGTTGCGCGGATAACCCTTAATCCCCCAGGGCATGTCAGGGCGGGCACTGGGCTAGAATCGTCAGCCCTGTACAGGAGGAATACCATGGGTTCATTTTCGATCTGGCACTGGCTGATTGTGCTGCTGATCATCGTGCTGATTTTTGGCACCAAAAAACTCAAAAACATCGGCTCCGACCTGGGCGGTGCGGTCAAAGGTTTCAAAGACGGCATGAAAGAAGGCGGCACGGCCGAGCAACAACAGGCGGCCGCTCAAGTGCAGGCCCCGGCGGAGTCCAAAACCACCATCGACGTCGAGGCCAAAACCAAGAACTGAGGTTCTGGGCTGACGTTCAATGATCGACCTGGGCTTGTCCAAAATGATGTTGATCGGGGTGGTCGCCCTGGTCGTCATCGGACCTGAAAAGCTGCCGCGCATGGCGCGCACTGTGGGTGCCTTGCTGGGCAAGGCGCAACGCTACGTGGCCGACGTCAAGGCCGAGGTCAACCGGTCGATGGACCTCGAAGAGTTGCGCAAAATGAAAGAAACCGTCGAGACTGCGGCCCAAGATGTCCAAAGTCAGGTGCAGACGGCCACTTCGGACTTCGAGCGCGACTGGCAACAAACCACCGCCGGGCTGTCCGACTATTCCAGCGAGCCCCTGACCACGCCAGTGCCTGAATACAAAAACCCGGGCAAAAAATGGCGCCTCAAGCGCGGAGCTGTCCCCCAGTGGTACAAGTCGCGCAACGGTGTACGCACCCACGCACTCTCAGGTGCTGCCCGCGTGGCGCGCCACCGCCCCAAGCCGATGGCTCCCCGCAACTGACCATGAGCGCCACTCCCCCCAACCCGGAAGACGAACTGGCTGGCACCGAGCAGCCCTTCGTGGCTCATCTGATTGAGCTGCGTGACCGCATCATCAAGGCCTTCATCGCCATTGCCGTGGCTTGCGCGGCCCTGGCCATCTATCCCGGACCCGGCGAACTCTACGACATCCTGGCCCAACCGCTGGTGGCCCATTTGCCCGAAGGCGCGACCCTGATCGCCACCTCGGTCATTTCGCCCTTTTTGGTGCCCCTGAAAATTTTGCTGATGGCGGCTTTTTTGATCGCCTTGCCGGTGGTGCTCTACCAGGCCTGGATGTTTGTCGCTCCCGGTCTGTACGCCCACGAAAAGAAACTGGTGTTGCCGCTGGTCGTGTCCAGCACCATTTTGTTTCTGGTCGGTGTGGCGTTTTGTTATTTCTTTGTCTTCGGGCAGGTCTTCAAGTTCATCCTGAGTTTTGCCCCTAAAAGCCTCAAGGCGGCGCCTGACATCGAGGCCTACCTCAGTTTCGTGCTGACCATGTTTTTGGCCTTTGGGCTGGCCTTCGAGGTGCCCATCGTGGTGGTGGTGCTGGCCCGGCTGGGCATGGTGACGATCGAAAAACTCAAGGCGTTCCGGTCTTATTTCATCGTGCTGGCGTTTGTGATCGCGGCCATCGTGACCCCACCCGATGTGGTGTCGCAACTGGCTCTGGCGATCCCGATGTGCATCTTGTACGAGTTGGGCATCATCGCTGCCAAAGTCTTCATCAAGCACACCCAGCCACCGGCCGACAAAGACGAGGCCGCGTCGGAGACCACCCCATGAAACGCCTCTGGCTGCTGTTCACGCAAGCAGTCACGGTGGCGCTTGCGATCTGGTTTGTGGTGGGCACCCTGAAACCACAATGGCTGGACCGCTACGCCGCCCGGCCTGGCCTGACCTTGCTTGAATCGGCCATGCCCACCGGCTCGGTCGCCCCAGGCAGCCTGAGTCCCGCCGCGCGCCAGGCATCTCCCGCGGTGGTCAGCATCAACACCCTCAAAGGCGGCCATCGCAACCCGCAGGCCGCTGACCCTTGGTTCCGGTTCTTTTTTGGCGATCGCGATGCCGAGCCCCAAGCCGGTTTGGGCAGCGGCGTGATCGTCAGCCCCGAAGGCTATGTCTTGACCAACAACCACGTGATTGAAGGGGCGGATGAGATCGAGGTGATCCTGACCGACCGGCGGCGCACCCGCGCCCAGGTCATCGGCACCGATCCCGACACCGATCTGGCTGTTTTGCGCATCAGCCTGGACCGGTTGCCGGTCATCACATGGGGCAAATCCGAACAATTGCAGGTCGGCGACCAGGTGTTGGCCATTGGCAACCCCTTCGGCGTCGGTCAGACCGTGACCAGTGGCATCGTATCGGCTTTGGGGCGCAGCCAGTTGGGCATCAACACATTTGAGAATTTCATCCAGACCGATGCCGCCATCAACCCCGGCAATTCGGGGGGCGCTTTGGTGGACATCCATGGCCACCTGATGGGCATCAACACCGCCATTTATTCCCGCTCGGGGGGCAGCATGGGCATCGGTTTTGCCATTCCGGCACAAACTGCCCGTCAGGTCCTCGAGGGCCTGATCAAGGAGGGGACGGTGACGCGGGGCTGGATCGGGGTCGAACCGCAAGACCTCAGCCCCGAGCTGGCACAAAACTTTGGTTTGCCCCTGCGGGAGGCGGTGGTGGTCACGGGTGTATTGCAAAACGGTCCGGCGTTTCGGGCCGGCATCCAGCCTGGCGATGCCTTGCTCAGCGTCGGTTCGACGCCTGTGACCAATGTCAGCGAATTGCTGGGGGCGGTGGCCGCTCTCAAGCCCGGCGAGGCCGCGCCTTTCAAGGTGTTGCGCGGCAATCGTGAAATGAACATTTCGGTCACTCCTGCCCAACGGCCCAAGCCCCATGCCCAACGACCCCGCTGATTCCTGCGACCGCGCCCGATTGGTGTCGGCTGCCGATGCCTTGTTGCAACCCGCACGGTTCAAGGACTATGGACCCAACGGCTTGCAGGTCGAAGGCAAACCCCGGATCCGCAAACTGGTTTCGGGTGTCACCGCCAGCCTGGCCCTGATCGATGCCGCCATCGAGCACGGCGCCGATGCGATCTTTGTTCATCACGGCCTGTTCTGGCGTGGCCAGGACGGTCGCGTGACCGGCTGGATGAAACACAGGCTGGCCCGGCTTTTGGCGCACGACATCAATCTGCTGGCCTATCACTTGCCGCTCGATGCCCACCCTGAGCTGGGCAACAACGCCCAACTCGCGCAACGCCTGGGCCTGAGTGTCCTGGGCCATTTTGGCGAGCAAGACCTGGGTTTGTGGGGCGAACCGCAAAACCCCGACCCCGGACACTTTTTGGCCATGGCGCAGCGCGAGTTGGGGCGCGAGCCTGTGCTGGTTCAGGCAGACCCCCGGCGACCCTGGCGCCGCATCGGCTGGTGTTCGGGCGGCGCGCAAAGTTATTTTGAAGCCGCCATCGCGGCTGGCGTCGATGCTTTTTTCACCGGCGAAATCTCCGAACCTCAGGCCCACCTGGCGCGTGAAACCGGTGTGGCATTCATCGCCTTTGGCCACCATGCCACCGAGCGCTGGGGCGCGCAGGCTGTGGCCAGTCACCTGGCGCGTGAGTTGGGGCTGGCGCACACCTTCATCGACATCCCGAATCCGGCCTGATGAACCCCTGTGCTGCTCCAGTGCTGCTGACCGCTGGTGATCCGGCGGGCATCGGGCCCGAAATCACCTTGCAGGCCTGCCTGCAACGTCCCGATTGGGCCGACCAGGCGGTCATCGTCGGGCACTTGCCCAGTTTGCAACGCGCCTGGCAGGCGCTCAAAACGGGGCGCCCCCACTCATTTCAGGTCGTGGACCTGAGTCGGCCCTGCCCGCCCGCCGACCCGGGTGCTTTGCGCGTGCACCCGATCGCCCCCGATCTGACGCTGGCCGGGATCCCCTGGGGACAAGTCAGCCGCGCCGGTGGCCACATTGCCGCCGAATCGGTGCGACATGCCGCCCAGTGCTGTTTGAAGCAACACGCCTGTGCCATGGTCACCGCGCCGATTCACAAGCAGGCGCTCGAACTCGCGGGCGTGCCTTTTCCCGGGCACACCGAAATGTTGCAGCATGCCAGCGCCCTGCACCTGGGAGTGTCCGTGCAAGACCTGCCGGTGCGCATGATGCTGGCGACCCCGGCATTGCGAACCGTGTTGGTGAGCATTCACATTTCTTTGCTCGATGCAATCCGCGCGGTGACCCCCGACAACCTGCTGACCACTTTGCGCATCACCGAGCAAGCCGAGAAGCGGCGACTGGGTCGTTCACCCCGGATCGGGGTCGCGGGCCTGAATCCCCACGCCGGCGAGGGCGGTCTGATGGGGCGTGAAGAACTCGACATCATCATCCCGGCGGTGCAACAAGCGCAGGCTGAAGGGTTGCAGGTGAGCGGGCCGCACCCCCCCGACACCGTCTTCATGCGTGCCCGACACACCCCCGGGCGTGGCGGCGAATTCGATGTGGTGGTGGCCATGTACCACGATCAGGGCCTGATCCCGATCAAGTACCTGGGCCTGGACGAGGGGGTCAACGTCACCCTGGGCTTGCCGCTGGTGCGCACCAGCCCCGATCACGGCACCGCCTTTGACCTGGCTGGCAGCGGTCGCGCCAATGCCGCCAGCTTTTTGTCGGCATGGCAGATGGCTCGGCGTCAAGCCGGCCTCGACCCGGCCCTTTAAGCCGTACTTTTGTCAGTCTCATGCCATGAACCCCCTTGACAGTCAGGCTACAATGCTGAGTTGAACCTGTATTGACGAATCATTGAGGATTTCCATGAGTGATAACGCAGTGGACACCAGCAAACGCACCTGGCTGATCGCCACGTCGTGCGCCGGTGCAGTCGGGGGCGCTGCCGTTGCAGTGCCGTTTGTGAGCACTTTCCAGCCTTCCGAAAAGGCCAAGGCCGCAGGTGCCGCCGTCGAGGTGGACATCTCCGCCCTCAAGCCGGGTGAGAAAATCACTGTGGAATGGCGCGGCAAACCGGTCTGGATCATCCGCCGCACGCCCGAGCAGCTCGAATCGCTCAACAAAACCGAAAACCAGCTCGCCGACCCCAAGTCGCAGCGCAACCCGGCCGACCTCACTCCCGAGTACGCCCGCAATCAGGGTCGCTCGATCAAACCCGAAATTTTTGTCGGCGTGGGCATCTGCTCGCACTTGGGTTGTTCGCCGGTCGACAAATTCCAGACGGGCGCCCAGCCCTCGTTGCCCGACGACTGGGCGGGTGGCTTCCTGTGCCCCTGCCACGGTTCCACCTTCGATTTTGCCGGTCGTGTCTTCAAGAACAAGCCCGCACCCGACAACCTCGAAGTGCCCCCGCACATGTACCTGTCCGATACCAAGCTGTTGATCGGCTCCGACAAGAAAGCCTGAGGGATTAGCACATCATGGCCGAATTCAAAGAAGTTTCTCCCAACGCCCCCGCTGGCGAAAAATTGCTCAATTGGGTGGACAACCGCTTCCCCTTGTCCAAGATGTACAAGGAGCACCTGTCCGAGTACTACGCCCCCAAGAATTTTAATTTCTGGTACTTCTTCGGCTCGCTGGCGCTGCTGGTGCTGGTGATCCAGATCGTGACCGGTATTTTCCTGGTCATGCACTACAAGCCCGACGCCGCCGTGGCCTTTGCCTCGGTCGAGTACATCATGCGCGATGTGCCCTGGGGCTGGTTGATCCGCTACATGCACTCCACCGGCGCTTCAGCCTTCTTTGTGGTGGTTTACCTGCACATGTTCCGCGGCCTCATTTATGGCTCGTACCGCAAACCGCGCGAACTGGTCTGGATTTTCGGTTGCGCGATTTTCCTGTGCCTGATGGCCGAAGCTTTCATGGGCTATTTGTTGCCCTGGGGCCAAATGTCCTACTGGGGCGCCCAGGTGATTGTCAACCTGTTCGCCGCCATCCCCTTCATCGGTCCTGATCTGGCGCTGCTGATCCGTGGCGACTATGTGGTGTCCGACGCCACCCTGAATCGCTTCTTCAGCTTCCACGTCATCGCCGTGCCGCTGGTTCTGCTGGGTCTGGTGGTGGCCCACATCATCGCCCTGCACGAGGTGGGTTCCAACAACCCCGACGGCGTTGAAATCAAGGCCAACAAGGATGCCCAGGGCCGCCCGGTCGATGGCATTCCCTTCCACCCGTACTACACGGTGCACGACATCCTGGGCGTCAGCGGCTTTTTGCTGGTGTTCAGCGCCATCGTCTTCTTTGCACCGGAGTTCGGCGGCTATTTCCTGGAGGACAACAACTTCATCCCGGCCGATCCGCTCAAGACCCCGCCGCACATTGCCCCGGTGTGGTACTTCACACCGTTCTACTCGATGCTGCGTGCCATCACCACCGAGATGATGTATGCCCTGATCCTGTGCGTGTTGCTGGCCGCCATTTTGGGCGTCACCAAAGCCAAGATCGGCGGCTTGCTCAAGGCGGCTGTCGTGGGCGGCGCGGTGGTTCTGATCGCCCTGATGCTCTCGATCGACGCCAAGTTCTGGGGCGTGGTCGTGATGGGCGGTGCCGTGATCATCCTGTTCTTCCTGCCCTGGCTCGACAACTGCCCGGTCAGGTCGATTCGTTATCGCCCCGACTGGCACAAATACCTCTACGGCATCTTTGTGATCAATTTCGCCATCCTGGCTTACCTGGGCGTGCAACCCCCCTCGCCCATGGGCGAGCGCGTGTCGCAAGTCGGCACCTTGTTCTATTTCGGCTTCTTCCTGCTCATGCCCTGGTGGAGCCGTCTGGGTCAGTGCAAGCCCGTGCCCGACCGCGTCACCTTTGCAGCCCACTGAGCCCGGAGTAAGAAAGTCATGAAAAAAATCATCCTCAGTCTGCTCCTCGCCTGTGGCCTGTTGGCGGGTCATGCACATGCGGCCGGTGGTGACACCATCGCCTGGGACAAGGCCCCCAACAAGCTCAACGACCTGGGTGCCTTGCAAAACGGGGCCAAGCTGTTCGTCAACTACTGCCTCAATTGCCACTCGGCTGCCTTCATGCGCTACAACCGCTTGAAGGACATCGGCTTGACCGAACAGCAAATCAAGGACAACCTTTTGTTCACCACCGACAAGGTCGGTGAAACCATGAAGGCCAACATCAACCCCGCACAAGCCAAAGAGTGGTTTGGTGCCAACCCGCCCGACCTGACCGTGATCGCC
>JACCDH011246516.1_pt1 | contig 24128 bp, 22 predicted proteins | sample 7442481 | NCBI WGS metagenome assembly JACCDH01 (sample SAMN15323433, study PRJNA562643) | freshwater metagenome | isolation source: river surface water | place: USA:Blue River Watershed | collected 2017-08-15
CGTGAGGATTTTGGATTTTTCGACTGTGCCGACGGCAAAACCGGCCAGGTCGTATTCGCCTGCCGCGTACATGCTGGGCATTTCGGCGGTTTCGCCGCCGATCAACGCCGAGCCGGCCTGTTCACGTCCGGCGGCGATGCCTTGGATGACATCCGTCGCGGTGGCGACATTGAGCCGGCCGCAGGCAAAGTAATCGAGGAAAAACAGCGGCTCGGCACCCTGCACCAGAATGTCGTTGACGCTCATGGCAACGAGGTCAATGCCGACCGTGTCGTGACGGTTCAGATGAAACGCGAGCTTCAGTTTGGTGCCCACCCCATCGGTGCCGGAGACCAGCACCGGTTCGCGATATTTTTTGCTGACCTCGAAAAGCGCACCAAAACCGCCAATACCGGCGAGCACACCGTCACGCATCGTGCGCTTGGCGAACGGCTTGATTGCTTCGATCAATGCGTCACCGGCATCGATATCCACACCTGCATCACGATAAGAAAGGGAAACCGGGGAGTTTGAAGACATGATCACGAACGATGGATGAATGGGAAATCGGGCAGAGGAAACGGTAAAATGGCGCACTTGCTGCGGTGCCCGACTGCCGAAGCGTCCGTATTTTACCAAATCGCTTTGCCCGATCCCCCTCTCCTGCCCACCAACTCATGCCTATTGTGACCAGTCCAGAACAAAGACAGACGCTGTTATGGCTCGCCGTGGGCATCTTGCTGGCCGTGATGCTGGTCTTGCTCGGACCGATCCTGACACCCTTTGTGGCCGCAGCCATCATTGGCTACATGCTCAATCCCGGGGTGGACGCGCTGTCCGAACGCGGTCTGCCGCGCGCGCTGGCGGTGCTGCTGGCCATCACGGCAGTGGGCCTGATGATCGCGGCGATCGTACTGATCGTATTGCCCGTGCTGGCCGAACAACTCCCCGTCCTCCGACAGCGGCTGCCCATACTGCTGGAGCGCATTGACAACAGCATCGGTGTCTGGCTGCGCCAGATGGGTATGGGCGGTCGCTTTGACCTGGCCGCAGTGCAAGACATCATCGCCGACAAGCTCGCCGCCAGCGATGGCCTGAGCACTGCCGTGCTGACCTGGCTGCGGATCGGCGGCACCGCCGTGATGGGATGGGCTGCAACACTGTTCCTGATCCCGATTGTGCTTTTTTACGTGCTGCTGGACTGGCACTCACTGTTTGCACGGATAGGCGAGACGGTGCCGCGCCGCTGGATTACGCAGGTCACAGAAATGGCAAAGGAAGTCGACAGCCTGCTCGCCCAGTATCTGCGCGGTCAATTGCTGGTGATGCTGCTGCTGGCATCGTATTACTCCGTGGGCCTTGCGGTGGCCGGTTTCGATGTGGCGCTGCCCGTCGGTTTGCTGACCGGTCTGCTGGTATTCATCCCGTACATCGGGTTCGGTCTGGGCCTGCTACTGGCCATTCTCGCGGCAATTCTGCAATTTGACAGCGCCTACGGCCTGATTGCCGTGGCGATTGTCTATGGACTGGGACAATTCATCGAGAGCTTTTATCTGACACCGCGGCTGGTGGGCGAGCGCATCGGCTTGCATCCGCTGGCCGTGATATTTGCGCTGCTGGCTTTCGGTCAGCTGTTCGGCTTTGTGGGTGTGCTGCTTGCACTGCCCGCCTCGGCGATTCTGCTGGTGGTGTTCGGCCGTTTGCGTCAGCACTATCTGAAGAGCAGCTTCTACAATCAATCATGAGGCAGCTGCTGCTTGACTGGGGCGCCCCGCGACCGCCCACGCTGGAGAGCTTCGTTGTCGGTAAAAACGAAGAGCTCGCTGCAATGCTCGGACGTATTGCGCGGCGCGATGCCAGCGCCGCAGAACAGCGCTTCATTACCCTCTGGGGTGATGCGGGTGCCGGCAAATCTCACTTGTTGTGCGGCCTAGCCGCTGCCGGTCAGGCACGTTATCTGACGGCGAAGCAGCCGGTTGAAGCGTATCGCTGGACTCCCGAGCTTTCGCTCTACCTTCTCGACGATTGCGATGCACTCAACGAAGAACAGCAGGTTGCCGCCTTTGCGCTGTACAACCAGGTGCGCGAATCCGGCGGCATGCTGGTCGCTGCCGCCAACCAGCCGCCGGCCCGCCTGAAGCTGCGCGAGGATTTGCGCACGCGCCTGGCCTGGGGTCTGGTGTACCAGGTGCATGGTCTGACGGATGAAGAGAAAATCGACGCACTGTCTCGCTCCGCCGATGCGCGCGGGCTGGTCTTGTCGCCCGGCGTGCTACCCTACTTGCTGACGCACTTCCGCAGAGACATGCCATCCTTGTCTGCGATGCTCGATGCGCTTGACCGTTATTCGCTGGAGACCCAGCGCCCCATCACAATGCCACTGTTACGCGAGCTGCTGCAACTCGGCGATGCGCCACTGACCCCATGAACCTCGCACTTTTCGATCTCGACAACACACTGCTGCCTCTGGATTCCGACTATGAATGGGGGCAATTCCTTGTTCGCACCGGCGCCGTTGATCGGGTGGCCTTCACCGCCCGCAATGCGATTTTCTACGAGCAGTATCAGCAAGGGACCCTGAACCCGGTCGAGTATCTTGAGTTTGCCTTTGGTACGCTGGCGCGATTTCCGCGTGCCCAGCTCGACAGCTGGCACGCACAGTTCATGGCCGAGGTGATCGCACCAGCGATTCGCGCTGAAGCGCTCGCCTTGATCGCCCAACATCAGCAAGCTGGCGATCTGGTGGCAATCGTCACAGCGACGAATCGTTTTGTCACCGGACCCATTGCAGAGGCGTTCGGCGTAGCACATCTGATTGCAGCAGAGCCGGAACTCGATAGCAATGGACAAATGACCGGCCGTCATGTGGGAACGCCGCCTTTTGCTGGAGGCAAGGTCGTCAACCTGCATCAGTGGCTGGACACGATGAACCTACCGCTCGCAGGTTTCGGCCGCAGTACGTTTTATAGCGATTCGCAAAACGATATCCCGCTGCTCTCGGCAGTGACCCATCCTGTCGCCACCAATCCCAATGCCACGCTACTGGCTCACGCTCAGGCGCACGGCTGGCCGATACTGAATCTGTTCAATGATTAGAAAATTCATACGCCGCCTGCTCGGTAACGGACCCGCGGCCAGCGATGCTCGTGCGCCGCAGGTCTTCGGCCCCGACGATCATGGCATTGATCCGGATGACGTGTCATCCAATGCGGTACGCGTGACCGAAACCTTGCAACGCGCAGGCTATAAAGCTTTTATCGTCGGTGGTGCAGTCAGGGATCTGGTACTGGGATTCAAGCCTAAAGATTTCGATGTCGCGACTGACGCAACGCCCGAGCAGGTCAAACGCCTGTTCCGCCGTGCCTTCATCATCGGCCGGCGATTCCAGATCGTGCATGTGATGTTTGGTCAGGATCTGATTGAGGTGACGACCTTTCGAGGCAGCTCCTCCGAAGGCGCGCTGAAAGACGAGCATGGTCGGGTCTTGCGCGACAACACCTTCGGCGAGCAGCATGAAGATGCCGAGCGGCGTGATTTCACCATCAATGCGATGTACTACGACCCCGAGCGTCAGCTGGTACTCGATTATCACGGCGGGATGGAAGATATTCGAAGCCGCTCGCTGCGAATGATCGGTGATCCCGCCGCACGGTACCGCGAAGACCCGGTGCGTCTGCTGCGCGTGGTGCGCTTTGCCGCGAAGCTCAGTTTCAAGATTGCGCCCGCCACGCGTGCGCCCATTTCGATCATGGCGCCGCTGGTGAACAATGTGCCTGCAGCGCGCGTCTTTGATGAAATGCTCAAGCTGCTGATGAGCGGCCATGCGATGGCTTGTCTGCAGCAGCTGCGTCAGGAAGGCTTGCATCACGGATTGCTGCCCTTGCTGGATGTGGTGCTTGAGCAGCCGATGGGTGAAAAATTCGTCACCCTCGCACTGGCCAATACGGATGAGCGCATCCGGCAAGGCAAGCCGGTATCGCCGGGCTTTCTGTTCGCCTCCCTGCTCTGGCATCAGGTACTGGAAAAGTGGGAAGCGTATCGCGCAGTGGGCGAGTATCCGATTCCCGCGCTTCATCTGGCGGCCGATGATGTGCTCGACGGCCAGACCGAAAAACTCGCGCTGCAGCGACGCATTGCGACCGACATGCGTGACATCTGGGCGATGCAGCCGCGCTTCGAACGACGCTCAGGCAAGACGCCTTACAAATTGCTGGAACACCCGCGACTGCGGGCGGGCTATGATTTTCTGCTGCTGCGCTGCGCCTCGGGCGAAGTCGATCCCGAGCTGGGTGAGTGGTGGACCGAATTCATGCAAGGCGACACCGTCGAGCGCGAATCCCTGCTCAACCGCAAACCGACAGAGGAAGCTGGCGCTACACCCAAGCGGCGCCGTCGCCGCGGCGGACGCGGACGCAGCAAGAGTCCGGAAGATGCATCATGACAGATACCGTGTCGGCCTATATCGGCATCGGCGCCAACCTTGGTAACCCGGAGCAAACCGTGCGTCGCGCTATCGAGGCACTGCAGAACCTGACCGATACCCGTCTGTCGGCCAGCTCATCGCTATTTGCCAGCGCCCCGGTGGATGCAGGCGGCGATGATTTTATCAACGCAGTTGCGCGTATCAACACGGGCCTGTCGGCAGAGAGCCTGCTGTCGGCACTGCAGGCCATCGAGCAGACTTTCGGACGCGAACGGCCATTTCGAAATGCGCCGCGCACGCTGGATCTGGACTTATTGTTGTACGGGCAGGTACAAATACAGAGCAGCCGGCTCGAAGTCCCGCACCCCAGAATGACCGACCGCGCCTTTGTTCTGATGCCTCTGCTGGAACTCGATGCTGACATCCATATTCCCGGCAAAGGCCAAGCCCGGGATTTTCTCGCCGGTGTACAGACTCAGCGGATACGTTCTATTCATCATGCTGCTGTGCCTGCTCAGTCGCCAATCTGAACCATTGTCAGGACCCTGCTCGCTGATCAGCGCAAGCGGCAAGCCCGGGGACAGTTATGGACGTTCCGGCAACGCAATCGCGTATCATCTCCGGCATGAAACTGGAAAAATATCGCTACATCGTCGTGGAAGGCCCGATTGGCGTCGGCAAGACCAGCCTTGCGCGCAAAATCGCGGCTGAAACGAATGCCCAGCCCGTTCTGGAGCAACCACAGGAAAACCCTTTTCTTGAGCGTTTTTATCGGGATGCCGCGCGGTACGCGTTACCCACACAGATGTTCTTCTTGTTCCAACGCATGAATCAGTTGCGCGATCTGACGCAAACGGATCTGTTCTCTGCACCCGTAGTGTCAGATTTCCTGATTGATAAAGATCCTATTTTTGCGTCGCTGACACTCGCTGATGATGAACTCCATCTGTACCGGCAACTGTTCGACCATTTCAGCCAGTCAGCCCCGAAACCCGACCTGGTGATCTACCTGCAAGCCGCCCCTGCTACGCTCATCGAACGCATTCGCCGGCGTGGCGTTCCCGGAGAGTCGGCGATTTCGGAAAACTATCTGCAGCGTCTCTGCGAAAGCTATAGTCGATTTTTTTACAATTATGAAATTTCACCCCTGCTGATGGTCAATGCAGAGCACCTGAACCCCGTTGAGAGCAGTGATGATTTCGAGCTACTGCTGGAACGTATTGCAGGCATGCGAGGCAAACGTGAATTTTTCAATCGCGGAGAATGACGATGACGGGTTATTTGAATACCCCACCTAATAGCAGCCGCAAAAAAGTCACGCTCTCCACGCTGGCCGAGATGCGCTCGCGCAATGAAAAAATTGCCATGCTGACCTGCTACGACGCCAGTTTTGCGGCGATTATGGACCGATCCGGGATTGATACGCTGCTGGTCGGGGATTCGCTGGGCATGGTGGTGCAGGGGCATGGCACCACCTTACCGGTCACATTAACCGACATCTGCTACCACACGGCCTGCGTCGCACGGGGCAATCACGCCGCTCTGCTGGTGGCCGACATGCCGTTCGGCTTCTATGCCACTCCCGAGCGTACGCTGGAAAATGCCGCACTACTGATGCGCGCGGGTGCCGAAATGATCAAGCTCGAAGGAGGTGCCTGGCTCGTTCCAACCGTACGCATGCTGGTCGAACGCGGGATACCGGTCTGTGCCCATCTGGGGCTGACGCCACAGTCAGTGCATCAACTGGGCGGCTTCAAGGTGCAGGCAAAAACCGAGGTGGCAGCCGACCAGTTACTCGCCGATGCCATCGCGCTGCAGGAGGCGGGCGCTGCATTACTGGTGCTCGAAGCGATACCAGCGGCACTGGCTGAACGGGTCACCAGGGCGCTGCTGATACCGACGATCGGTATTGGTGCCGGTCCGGGATGCTCAGGTCAAGTCCTGGTAATGCACGACATGCTCGGTGTATTTCCCGGACACCGACCAAAATTCGTCAAAAATTTTATGGAAAATCAGACCGACATTAGCGCCGCCATCAGCGCCTATGTGCGTGCCGTCAAAGACGGAAGTTTTCCGGCACAAGAACACTGCTTCTGATTGCCCGGAGCCCAGTGTCTGTTTGAAAATCTACTGCTCGACCTGATACCGTGACAAACTCGCCTCGAGTTGCGGTGCCAGTGACTCCAGATTGCTGACCGCCAGACCCAAGTCACGCACCAGGCCGTCTTCAAGGCTGTAAACCCAGCTGTGCACCGTCACTTGCTGCCCTCGATCCCATGCGTCCTGAACGATCGTCGTCTGGCAGACATTGATCACTTGTTCGATGACATTTAACTCGCAAAGACGGTTGGTACGTTCACGCTCCGGCATGGCGGCCGGCAGATAGTCCGTATGTTTGTTGTGCACGTCCTGCACGTGCCGCAGCCAGTTATCTGCCAGTCCGACCCTGCGCCGCTCCAGCGCTGTATTCACGCCTGAACAACCATAATGTCCACAGACAATGATGTGCTTGACGCGAAGTACATCGATAGCGAACTGCAAAACAGACAAGCTGTTGAGATCAGAGTGCACCACCACATTGGCGACATTTCGGTGCACAAATAACTCGCCCGGCTCCAGTCCAACAATGGTATTGGCGGGCACCCGACTATCCGAACAACCAATCCATAAAAACTCCGGCGATTGCTGCGACAAGAGCTTGCGGAAATATTCAGGATCTCGGGCAAGCATGGAATCCGCCCACTGCCGGTTATTTTCAAAGAGCTGCCGTAGAACCGGATTCGACTCGTATGTACTCATTGGGCAACCCCGAAAATTTAACAAGTTCAATTTTACAACAGACGATGCGTTGCGAAAAATCATAACTAAAATAGAAGCAATTAAAAATCAGAACATATTTTTCTCGAGACGCCGAACCCCCTAAAAAATGCGTTCCATTCCATAAGACTGGACAACTATTATTAGCAGAGATGAATCAGTTGCTAATTGATTTTTTCATTTGAAGTATTTTTTTTACACTGAATCACACCGCGACAACTGAGACAAAACAAGTTTCAGCACAAGAAAATACGCGCCAGATCAATGCATGAAATTTTTTTTCAGATAAATGCATCTGGCACTCAGCGGAAGAGATGCACTAGGAAATACAGATTTTTATTTTTTATAAATAAATTGCAACAATGAATTAAATTTCTACCCATAGCATCAGCTCACCCGGAAAACGTGATGCGGCACGATTGCCAAAATAAGATTGGCATTCATACACATCATCTGTTCATTGATCCCCTCAAAGGAGTACCAGCATGATGACTTTAGAGCGCGAAATCTCTCCTATTTCTCAGGGTGGTGTCAATCCATCCAATCCGAAGCGGCAATATCATCAGATTGATCTTGAATATCACAGCGCGAGCAATGCCCTGTGGACCTACATGAAGCCGATGGGTGTGCCCTGCTTTAACATTGGCATGGTTGAAGAATTGCATCACACATTTGGCGAAGTACAGCAGCACGGTGGAAAATTTTTTCATGAAGACACCTGGGGGCCGGTTGACTATTTCGTCATCGCTTCACGCCATCCCTATACCTTCAATCTAGGGGGTGATCTTGCATTATTCATCACACTAATCAAATCCAAAGACAGAGATGCCTTGATGAATTACGCCAAACTTTGTGTCGATGCTATTTACACCCGCCTTATTAATTACAACGCTTCGGCAATGACGATATCTCTGGTACAGGGGGATGCGCTTGGCGGGGGATTTGAATTTGCGTTATCAAGCAACATTATTGTCGCCGAGCAGGGTGTTCGCATGGGATTTCCAGAAATTATTTTTAACCTGTTTCCTGGTATGGGCGCGTACAGCCTGCTTAGTCGCCGTGTTGGCATGCGGACTGCTGAAAAGATGATGATCAGCGGGAATACCTATATTGCGGAAGATCTCGAAAAAATGGGGGTTGTCGACCTGGTGGTACCCCCTGGCGAGGGAACAAAAGCCGTCTTTGAAATGATTCAAAAACAAAACAAACGTCTGAATGGCTTAAGGGCGATTTACGAATGCCGCCGACATGCTGCACCGGTATCTTACCGAGAGCTTTTGGATATTACATCAATATGGGTTGATGCTGCCTTGCGGCTGACGGAAAAAGATCTACATATGATGAACCGGCTGGTTCACTCCCAGCGCCGGCAACAACAGCAGCGAACACAGGCGGTCGATAGAAACTTTTATCTGGCAGCAGCATAAGAAAAAATCGCCAAGCGGCTGATTTTTTATCAGTCAGCCGCACTTTATTTAAAAACAATAGTCAAAATTTTTTCAAGGAAACGCTAAATAAATCGACATTTTATGACGGGCTTGCGCAGCCGTGTGGCGCGGAGAACTGAAAAATTAAGGGCTTAGCGTAATTTTTTCGTCAAAAATTGTGAGGTTTTATTTATAAAGTGCTTACTAAAAAAAAATTATTTTTCATTTTTTAAAATTTCACAAAATAAATAAAAATTCATCTTTATACTTTTCATCAGATCAGAAAAAATATCCGGCGACTTTATCGTTTGAAAAAGCTGTCGAAGCTTAGCCATGTGCTCCATATCAACCGATGAATGTGAATGCAAAAAAATAAAACCTTCAGATATATTTCTTCCCATTGATTTTGACAAGGCACTGGCAACCTTGCCTGCATAGACAGATGAAATAATTTCTAATACATAAATCATCCCTAGTACACTGCACGGATTTCCAACCTGAGATGAATAATAATTAAAAGCCACCATCGCCTGAACTGGCTCCCTCACTGAACCCGTGATGACTATTTCTGGCTCAATATTAAAACTGGCAAGATCCTGAATAACAATTTTTTCATGACCTTGTTCTTCATGAATATGATCATAAAGATAAAGCCTGACTAAATCATATTGCTCCGCACAACGACCGGCTGCAGTTGCCATCGTCGGACAAAAGTGCAGAACAATTGGATATAAGTCCTTCAAAAAATTAACATACAGCCCTTCGGAAAAATCGCCCGAAAGCATTGCGCGCATGCGAGGTATTTTTTCTATTTCCCGACAATTTACATCGGTCAGATCAATTAGCTGATTTGCAAAGGACATCAAATTCCCCCTGAATAATTGAATGACTAATCAACCACGCTCGACCGAATCGTGTCGACGTATTTTTCTGTACTTCTCAAGCTCTTCGCATAATTTACTAAATACCACTCTCAATTCTTGCAATATTTCAGCTGAACATGCTTCCATCTCTAAAGGATTCAGTTTCTCTATCCTCTTGCACATCAGCTTCAGAGAGATTGCACCAATACTGAGCGCAGATCCTTTGATTGCGTGAAGTATTTCTTTGACTTCATCGATCTTCAGCTCACATAAAGCAATTTCTAGTGATTGCAGGAGCCTTTTGTTTTCTGCGATGAATTCAAGAATAAGATCATCCAAAAATTTGGGATCCTTACTGACTTTTTCGAGATCACTTAAGTTCTGTAATTCGAGCACTGTTTCCGAGGGGTGCCAAAGCTTGAGACGGCTTTTAGGCGTCACCGGCGCTGACTCAATTTCCGGCGGGCCGGATAACTTGAACTCCACCACCAGATCCTGCAGCGTCTGAAGGAATAAATTGACCTGAATGGGCTTCGGCAAAAATTCATCAGCCCCCGCTTCAATACTTTCCTCCCGAGCTTCGGGCGTAACATTGGCCGAGAACATAATGATAGGCGCACGCGTCATGTTGCCTCGCATGAGCCTGTACATTCGAGCGACATCCATACCCGTCATGCCTTGCATGTTCATATCAAGAATGATTGCGTCAAATTCTTTTTTTTCTATTTTGTCCAGTGCGTCTTCGCCATCTTTTGCTAACGTACAGTGATGACCGGCACGCTCGAGTATTTTCTGAATCACTTTCCGGTTGGTTGGATTATCCTCAGCGACCAGCACTTTGTAAGCGCTATCATCAAATTTTGGCGCCAGATTTGCTACCGGCAGAGCCAAATCGGTATCCGCTGCAATCACCATATTTTTCTTGGGAAAATCGCTTGATAGGATGATGGCGTGAGCATGTAATAAATTTGTCAGCCATTCCGATTCATAAGGCAAGTACAAGACTGCAGAAAATCCTATCGCTTCAGCTGCCTCCTCAATGAACGTTTGCTGACTGTCGTTTTCAGATATCAGAATTAGTGTTACCGGCAGATCATTGGTAATGTCACGAATGGCAAGGACTCGCGATTGCAAACACTGTTGATAATCTGAATCTGAAAAATTTGAAGAAAATTTTTCATGAATGAAAATTAAGCGAATCGGCTTACCCAGCAAAATGGATTGCTCAATGGCAGCCAGAGCCTCATCAAAGTCGCAGGCGAGTACAGGCGGAATACTGCTGTTATTGGTCAGATCAGTTAGAAGAATCCCGGTTTTCGAGTCTCCGCTGATAATCATGCTTCTGATCGGTGCGGCACCCATCGCTTTCTTCTCGAGGCTGTCGATAGGGGCGATGCCGAAATCCAGTTCGAACCAAAATTCACTTCCCTGTCCTTGCACGCTCTGGAAACCAATCTCTCCACCCATCAGTTCAACCAATTGCTTGCTGATCGTTGTGCCAAGACCGGTGCCACCATAGCGCCTTGCAATAGTTTCTTCAGCTTGCGTAAAGCTGTCGAATATCCGGCTTTGTGCCTCCTGTGGAATTCCAATACCGGTGTCTTTGACTGAGAATTTCAGACGCACTGTTGTTGAGGTCTGATACTTTCTCCGGACGCACAGCGTAATTCTGCCCTGCTCGGTGAACTTGACTGAATTACCCAGTAAATTCACCAAAATCTGGCGAAGATGGTGCGGGTCACCGCTGATAAAACAGGGCACATCACAGGCAGTACTGTTGAGCAGCTCGATCGCTAGCGGATCGATGCGGTAATGAAATATCCCGAGAATACTTTGTACCAGCCGATACAAATCAAAGCGGGTATTTTCGACCGACATTTTCCCGGCTTCTATTTTCGAGAAATCGAGGACATCTTCGATTTGCGACAGCATGACCTGCGAAGTTGTTGTCATGCAGTCGAGCATTTCTTTTTGCTCACGATCGACTTTGGTACTTTTCATCAGGTCGACCATGCCAATAATGGCATTGAGCGGTGTACGCAATTCATGGCTGACTGCGCAAATAAACTGACGCTTTGCATTGTTGGCGACTTCCGCATGGTCGAGGACTTTATAGAGCCGCCCGACCAGCGTACTGAAATAGATCGAGATCATCAGCGTGCCTATCCACAGTCCAACCGATAGACCGGGCTCACTAATCCAGTAAGGCACAGTCAATATGACCCATCCAAATCCAATCAGCGACAAGGCCAGAGAAATGAACAGATAATTTTTCCCGAACCGAAATCCGTTGCCGATGATGATCCACTGATACAGAAAATACAGTGGCGCTGCATGACTTCCGCCAATCAGGAAAAGATAAGAAAGGGTGCCAACATCCAGCACAATGGCAGTGACACGTCTGATCGGTACGTCGCCACGCCAGAAAACAATGCAAAGACTGATGCTGAGTGCTGCGGCAAGAAAAGCTGCAATGACAATCAGTGCATCGAGGTGAAATTCGATGTCCGAGTGCAGACGCGATTCGCCAATATAGGCAAAGTAGGATAGCAAAACAACGCCAACAATGATTCGGACAATCGATTGCTCCAGTTCGCTGTCGCGACGACCTTCTGCGTACCGATACAAAGGCAGGAGCATATATTTGTCGATGCAATTGAAGGCAACCGAAAGATGTCAATCTCGGTCATCGGGTTGTGCTATGCGCTTGTTGGAGCACTGCAAACCCGAAAATTCTACTGCTTCAGTTTGCGGATGGATTCCTTTAACGAAAATTCACAATGCGTTATGAAATACGCGCAAGATTGGCATAAAAAAAGCCGCTGACTTCCGTCAGCGGCCTCCTACGTCTTAAATCTGCGAGTGATTTATCCTTTAGAAAATCAGTCGGTCACCGGTTACTCAAAAAAATCCTTTACCTTATCCATCCAGGATTTGCTTTGAGGACTGTGCTTTGCCCCACCAGCATCAGTCAGTGTTTCGAATTCACGCAACAAATCTTTCTGTTTTTCTGTCAGCTTGATGGGCGTTTCAATCAGCACATGACAGAAAAGGTCGCCGGGAAATCCCGAGCGAACGCCCTTGATTCCTTTACCACGCAAGCGGAAAGTTTTACCGGTTTGCGTTCCTTCAGGCACGGTAAATGAGACTTTGCCTGAGAGCGTGGGAACTTCAATATCGCCCCCGAGTGCGGCTTTTGCATAGGAAATCGGCATTTCGCAATGCAAATCATCACCGTCACGCTGAAAAACAGCATGCTGTTTGATATGTATTTCAACATACAAATCGCCGGGAGGACCGCCGTTCATACCAGGCTCGCCATTACCCGTGGAACGTATGCGCATCCCGTCATCAATGCCTGCCGGTATTTTGACTTCCAGCGTTTTGTTACGTTTGATTCGTCCTGAACCACTGCAGGTCGTGCAAGGATCGGGAATCACCTTACCCGTGCCATGGCACTTGGGACAGGTCTGCTGAATACTGAAAAACCCCTGCTGCATCCGAACCTGCCCGTGACCACCGCAGGTACCGCAGGTGGTCGGTGACGTGCCGGGCTTGGCACCGGAACCATGACAGGTATCGCATTCGTCCCAGGACGGCACACGGATGGTGGTGTCAAAGCCATTGGCGGCCTGCTCCAGCGTGATGTCGAGGTTGTAACGCAGATCGGCACCGCGATAAACCTGTGCGCCACCGCGCGCACGACCAGCACCACCGCCAAAAATGTCGCCGAAGATATCGCCGAAGGCATCCGAAAAACCACCAGCACCGCCGAAACCCGCTCCGCCTCCGCCGCCAACGTTGGGATCTACGCCTGCATGACCAAAACGATCATAGGCTTCACGCTTCTGCGGGTCAGAAAGCATTTCGTAAGCCTCTTTGGCTTCCTTGAATTTATCCTCGGCGCCCTTGCTGTCCGGATTGCGATCCGGATGAAATTTCATTGCCAGCTTGCGATAAGCCTTCTTGATCTCTTCATCAGAGGCATTTTTCGCCACACCGAGTATTTCGTAAAAATCGCGTTTAGCCATCGTTGGTTGTCCTGAGTACGACGTCGGCCCTGATTATTTCGGCAGAACCTCACAAGCAAAAAACCGGGCAGGCGGCTTTGAAGCCATGCCAGCCCGGCAAAACCCGCACAGCAACGCCGTGCGGAACAGAGGGGGTTATTTGTCTTTGACTTCCTTGAAGTCCGCATCAACCACGTCATCTTCGGCTGGCTTGGCATCAGCGCCGGCACCGCCCTGCGCTCCTTCACCGGGGGCGGAAGCCTGTTGCGCCTGCATATCAGCGTACATTTTTTCACCCAGCTTTTGCGCAGCCGTCGACAGCGCAGTGACTTTGGCATCAATCGCAGCCTTGTCAGTGCCTTTCAGCGCTTCTTCCAGATCCTTGATGGCGGCCTCGATTTTGTCCTTCTCCGCGGCATCGAGCTTGTCGCCATGCTCGGTCAGCGCTTTGCGCGTGGAGTGCACCAGCGAGTCCCCCTGATTGTGAGCTTCTGCCAGTTCTTTCAGACGCTGATCTTCGGCGGCATTCGCTTCAGCATCACGCACCATGCGCTGGATTTCTTCTTCGGTCAGGCCGGAATTGGCCTTGATCGTGATCTTGTTTTCTTTACCCGAGGCCTTGTCTTTAGCACCCACATGCAAAATACCGTTGGCGTCAATATCGAAAGTGACTTCGATTTGCGGCGTGCCACGTGAGGCCGGCGGAATGCCTTCCAGATTGAACTCACCCAGACCTTTGTTACCGACAGCCATTTCCCGCTCGCCCTGGAACACCTTGATGGTGACCGCAGGCTGATTATCTTCGGCCGTCGAAAACACCTGACTGAACTTGGTCGGGATGGTCGTATTTTTCTTGATCATCTTGGTCATCACACCGCCCAGGGTTTCGATACCCAGCGAAAGCGGTGTCACATCCAGCAACAGCAGGTCTTTGCGATCACCTGAGAGTACCGAGCCCTGGATGGCAGCACCAACAGCGACCGCTTCATCGGGGTTAACATCCTTGCGCGGCTCTTTGCCAAAGAACTCTTTGACCTTTTCCTGTACCTTCGGCATGCGGGTCATACCACCGACGAGGATGATGTCATCGATATCGGATACTTTGACGCCAGCGTCTGCAATCGCGATACGGCAAGGCTCGATCGTGTTGGCAATCAGTTCCTCAACCAGCGACTCCAGCTTCGCGCGGGTGATTTTCAGATTCAGGTGCATTGGCGCACCGTTGGCCATCGCGATATAAGGCTCGTTAATTTCGGTCTGCTGTGACGAGGACAATTCGATCTTTGCACGCTCAGCCGAAGCCTTGATACGCTGCAGCGCGATCGGATCCTTGGCCAGATCCAGTCCGTTGATTTTCTTGAACTCTTCGATGATGTAGTCAATCAGACGCTGATCGAAGTCTTCACCGCCGAGGAAGGTATCGCCATTGGTGGAGAGCACTTCAAACTGCATTTCACCGTCAACATCCGCGATTTCAATAATGGACACGTCGAAAGTACCGCCACCCAGGTCGTAGACAGCGATCTTGCGATCACCCTTGCCGCTCTTGTCCAGGCCGAACGCGAGCGCTGCCGCTGTCGGCTCGTTGATGATGCGCTTGACATCCAGACCCGCGATACGGCCGGCGTCTTTGGTGGCCTGACGCTGTGCGTCATTGAAATAGGCGGGCACCGTAATGACTGCCTCGGTCACTTCCTCGCCGAGATAATCTTCGGCAGTCTTTTTCATCTTGCGCAGCACTTCGGCAGAAATCTGTGGCGGCGCCAGCTTTTTGTCGCGCACGGCAATCCAGGCGTCACCGTTATCGGCCTTCATGATTTCATACGGCATCAGTCCGATGTCTTTCTGGACTTCCTTCTCGTCAAATTTGCGGCCGATCAGACGCTTCACCGCAAAAAGTGTGTTCTTAGGGTTAGTAACCGCCTGACGTTTCGCCGGTGCGCCGACCAGAATCTCGCCATCTTCCTGATACGCGATGATCGAGGGAGTGGTACGCGCGCCCTCGGAGTTCTCGATAACCTTGGGCTGGCCGCCTTCCATGATGGCGACGCAGGAGTTGGTCGTCCCGAGGTCAATGCCAATGATCTTGCTCATGATGATGTCCCTTCAAAAACTGATTAGATAACTAAGTACGGATGAAATGCGGCGCTTTGTCGCCGTTTCAAGTCCGGTTATTGCGAAACGGTGACCAGTGCGGGGCGCAGCAGGCGGTCGGAAATCATGTAGCCCTTTTGCAGCACGCTCACAATCGTGTTCGCTTCTTGTTCTGCAGCGACCATCGAAATGGCCTGATGCTTCATGGGGTCAAGCTTTTCACCAGCCTGAGGATTGACTTCGACCAGACGATTGCGCTCGAACGCGCCGGAGAGCTGTCTGAGCGTCATTTCCACGCCTTCCTTGAGCGATTCAATCGAGGGCGTTTCGATTTTCAGCGCCATTTCCAGACTGTCTTTCACCGGCAGAAGGGCCTCGGCAAAACTCTCCACCGCAAATTTATGCGCTTTGGAAATGTCCTCCTGAGCCCGGCGGCGGGTATTTTCCGCATCGGCCTTCGCCCGCAGAAAAGCATCCTGCGCTTCGGCCAGTTTGGCCTCGACCTCAGCGAGCTGGCTGGCCAGGTCTGGCGTTTCCGCGCCAGCCGGCTCGGCGGCCTTCTCTGCTGCGGCAGGCTCGCTAACGGGATCCGATGTCCCGGGATTAGCCTGCTCATTCGGGTGGTTTTCACCTTGACTCATAAAATCTCCAGCTGTTTCAATGGCTTGGGTGGGCTGGCCTCATCGATACCGAGGGCTTTGGCACACCTTGAATAACAACACGCCGGATATGGGGATAGCCTGAGGCTTTTCAAGGCAGGCGACACGCGATCCTGAAAAAAAATCGGGGGCCCGCTGGCCCCCTTTGCGCTGACAACAGCGGCCTCTAGTCTTCGGCACCCAATGTAAGTGCCCACTGTCGTCCGATCTCTGCATCAGCCTGACGCGCCTGCCGGGCTGATGGCGAACTGACCGTTGGCCATCCTCCTAAATGCTGTTCGACCACCGAGCTCATCGCTTCTATCCACTGAGGATCCTCGTTCAGGCAGGGAATGTAATGAAACGCGGTACCCCCGGCGGCCAGAAAATCAGCGCGCGCCTCCATCGATATTTCTTCCAGGGTTTCCAGGCAGTCACTGGTAAAGCCGGGGCACATCACATCAACGCGCCCCACGCCCTCCTCAGCCAGCTTTTCCAGCGTCGGGGCGGTGTAGGGCTGCAACCATTCAGCCTTGCCGAAGCGGGACTGGAAGGTCACCAGATAATCATCCTTGCCGAGGCCCAGCTTACCGGCCACCAGACGCGCCGTCTTGTAGCACTCGCAGTGGTAAGGATCACCGAGTAACAGCGTGCGCTTGGGCACGCCATGGAAGCTCATCACCAGCTTGTCGGGGCGGCCGTGCTGCGCCCAGTGCGCGCGTACAGTGGCCGCCAGCGCTTCGACGTAGCCGTCATGATCGTGATAATGCTTGATGACCCGCAGCTCAGGCGTATTGCGCACCCGGGTGTAATGGCTGTACACCGTGTCAAAAATCGATGCGGTCGTGGTACCCGAATATTGCGGATACGCAGGCAAAACCAGAAGACGGTCACAGCCTTCGGCTTTGAGCTGATCCAGTACAGCGGGCAGACCGGGGTTCCCGTAACGCATGGCATACACCACACGCACATCATGACCGCGCGCGGTCAGCGATTGCTGCAAGAGTTCGGCCTGTCGCTCAGTATGGATCTTGAGCGGCGAGCCCTCGTCGGTCCAGATGGACGCGTACTTTTCCGCCGACTGACGGGACCGAAACGGCAAGATGATCCCGTTCAGAATGACCCACCAGATGAACCGGGGAATTTCCACAATGCGCGGATCGGACAGAAATTCCTTCAGGTACACACGCACGGCCGCCGGCGTGGGCGCATCGGGCGTACCAAGATTGGCGAGGATCACAGCGGTCTTGCTGACGGTGCCGTGACGATAGGAGGGTTCCGGGTTGAAGCCCATTCGGGTAATGCCTTTCTGATTTTTGCAGCTAATTGGGAATTGAAACCGTCTCAGGATGCCAGCAGCTCGCGGGCATGTTTGCGCGTGGTGGCGGTGATTTCCAGGCCGCCGAGCATGCGTGCGATTTCTTCAACGCGGTCGCTCGCCGACAGTCTTTCGATGCGCGAGACAGTGCGACCGTCGGGTATCGTACCCTTACTGACCTGAAAATGCTGGGAGGCCTGGCTGGCGACCTGTGGCAGGTGGGTGACGCACAGCACCTGACGATCTTGTCCGAGGCGTTTGAGCAGCCGGCCCACCACCTCGGCGACGCCGCCGCCGATGCCGCTGTCCACCTCGTCAAAAATCAGCGTGGGTGTGGCGGTGGCACTGGAGGCGATGACGGAAATCGCCAGCGCGATACGCGCCAGCTCGCCGCCGGATGCGACTTTGGCCAGAGCGCGCGGCGTCGTACCGGCATGACCCGCGACCAGAAATTCCACCTGCTCCAGACCATGCACCGCCGGCTCGCACGCTGGCAAGGCAATATCGAAACGACCGCCCGACATCGACAAATCCTGCATCGCGGCGGTCACCGCTTCCGACAGTGATTTGGCCGCCCGGGTGCGCGCCTTGCTCAGCTTGGTGGCCAGGGCGCGGTAAGCGTCAGCCAGCTTTTGTTCTTGCGCACGCATCGCCTCAAGATCCGTGGCATCGGCCAGTTGCGCCAGACGCTCTGACAGATGCGCGTGAGTGTCAGGCAAATCCTCAGGAGACACCTGAAATTTGCGCGCCGTGCCATGAATAGCTTCCAGACGCGCCTCCACCGTGCGCAAGCGTTCGGGATCAAGCTCGATGCGGCCGAGATAATCATTGAGCGCATACACCGCCTCCTGCAGCTGAATGCGCGCGGGCTCCAGTGCATCGAGCACGGGCTGAAGTTTGTCATCGATGTCGACCAGCTTGCCGAGTTTTTGCTCGATAGCGCTGACCTGGGAGAGCACTGGCGAAGAATCGCTCTCGGAGAGAACACTGACTGCCTGCTGGGCACCCTCAATCAGACTGGCTGCATGAGAGAGACGGCTGTGTTCGTTGCTGATATCCGTCCACTCGCCGGGCCGCACGGCGAGTTTTTCAAGTTCGCCGACCTGCCACTCCAGACGCTCGCGCTCCAGCAGCACCTGTTTTGCATCGCGCTCGAATTCCTCTCGCTGCCGCACCACGGATCGCCAGCTGCGATAAGCCGCGGCAACCGCTCGGGCATCCTCGTGCAAGCCCGCATGGGCGTCCAGCAGCAGCCGTTGCGCATCGGCTTTGAGTAGCGACTGGTGCGCATGCTGGCCGTGAATATCTACCAGCATTTCACCCAGCTCACGCAGTTGCGTGACAGTGGCGGTGATGCCATTGATGAAGGCTTTGGATCGGCCACCGGTATCAATCACCCGCCGCAATAGCAGCACGCCGTCGTCACCGGTCAGCGCATTTTGCTCCAGCCATTCGCCCACTGCCGCTTCGAAAGAGCCTGCGAATTCGGCAGTGATATCGGCACGCGCAGCGCCTTCGCGCACCACACTCGCATCAGCGCGACCACCCAGTGCCAGCGTTAGGGCATCGATCAGAATGGATTTACCCGCACCTGTTTCACCGGTGAATACAGAGAAGCCGGACGAGAGATCAATCTCTATCGCATCGACGATCACGAAATCACGAATAGCCAGAGTGCGCAGCATGGTGTGGATGAATGGGGTCGGAATGTGGAGAATCAGGCCGACCAGCAGAAAACTGATCGACCGAAGCGCGTCATTTTAGCTGACCGAGCACGGAAGGATATTCATTCCAATGCAGTTTCTCGCGCAGGGTGTCGAAATAATTCCATCCCTCATGATGCAGGAAGGTCACGGCGTGGGCCGAGCGCCGGATGAGCACACGGTCATGCTGATGCAGACTGGCCAGCGATTGCATATCGAAATTGACACTACTCTCACCGCTGCTGACGAGTTCGATGCTGATTTCATGGTTATCCGACAGCACGATCGGCCGGTTTGACAACGCATGCGGTGCGATTGGAACCATCACCACCCCTCCGAGTTCTGGCTGCAGGATCGGGCCGCCTGCTGCCAGCGCATAGGCAGTCGAACCGGTCGGCGTGGACACGATCAGACCATCCGAGCGCTGGTTGTACATGAAATGTCCATCCACTTCGACGCGCAGCTCGACCATCCCGGCACCTGCACCACGCGAGACAACCACGTCATTGAATGCGAGACCATGAAAAATGGGCTGACCATCGCGCAGCACCACGCCCTCGATCAGAGTACGTCGCTCGGAAGTGAGTTTGCCGTCCAGAATCTCTGCCAGCACCGACAACATGTGCTCCGACGGGATGTCGGTCATGAAGCCTAGCCTTCCCTGATTTACACCGATCAGCGGTATGTCGTAGGCAGCGAGCTGGCGCGCAATGCCCAGCATCGTGCCATCGCCACCGACTACGATCGCAAGATCGGCGCGTTTGCCAATCTGCTCCGGCGTTACGGACAATGCCTCAGGACGCTGAATATCCCGTGCCGTTTCGTCTTCAAAGACCACACGATGTCCGCGATCTTCCAGAAAACCGGCCAGCTCCAGTACGGAGCCCATGCTGCTCGACTCGCCGTGTTTGCCAATGATCGCAATGGTGCGAAAGCGGCTGGGTGTGGTTGTGCTGAAATTCGACATGCCCGGGATTAGACCATAATTGTCGGTCTGAATAAATCGCTGGAAATCATCATGGACTCGTCCTCTCGCGAACCCCTGCGCGCATTGCTGTTCGATCTCGACGACACGTTGTGGCCGATTACGCCGGTAATTGAACGTGCAGAGAGGCTCATGTTCGATTGGCTGCAAGAGCAGGTGCCGCAGGTCACCGCGCGTTACACGATTGCCTCGATGCGCCAGCGTCGGACCGAACTGATGGCGACCCATCCTCGCTTTCGTGTCGACTTATGGGCGCTGCGTCATGCCGCACTGACCGAGGCCTTTCTTGCCTGCGGGGCTGATACGGCGCACATTGATACAGCGATGGCGGTATTCACCACCGCCCGCAACGAGGTGACGCTTTTCGATGATGTCGCGATCTGTCTGCCACGGCTGGCGGAGCGAATCACACTGGGTTCGCTGACCAATGGCGCGGCCGATTTGCAGCAGATCGGACTGAATCAGCACTTCGCCGTATCACTGGCCGCGCATCAGATCGGGCGGGCCAAGCCCGATCCGGTCGTTTTTCACAGCGCCTGCGAGGCCCTGGGTCTGCCACCGTCGCAGGTCGCTTATGTCGGAGATGACTTGCGGCTTGATGTCGAAGGTGCCCAGAAGGCCGGGCTGGCCGGGATCTGGATCAACCGGCATGGCGAAACCCCATCTGCCGAGCACTCGCACATTCAGCCCGATGCTTCGGTCAGCTCGCTGCATGAACTGGAACAATGGCTGCAATTGCGCAGCACGATTCTTTAACATCGCTGGCACACAAGGCTGGCTGTCGCTAGAATAGAACACATGCAACTCGATATTCGCGCACAAACACTGCTAAAAGCACTGGTTGAACGCTACATAGCTGATGGTCAACCCGTCGGCTCTCGCGCTCTGGCAAAGATTTCCGGTCTGGACCTCTCGCCGGCGACGATACGCAACATCATGTCCGATCTCGAAGAGCTCGGCCTGGTCGCCAGTCCTCATACCTCAGCCGGACGGGTACCTACCCCTCGCGGTTACCGGCTCTTTGTCGACAGCCTGCTCACCGTCCAGAGCATTGATGAAAGCTCGGTAGAGTCGCGGTTTCAGGCAGGCGTACCTTCACAAAAAATCATCGCCAGTGCAGCGCAGGTGCTTTCATCGCTGTCGCAATTCGCCGGTGTTGTGCTGACGCCCAAGCGGGAAATGCACTTTCAGCAAATCGAATTTCTGAGATTGTCCGAAAAACGCATCCTGCTGGTGATCGTCGCGCCGGATGGCGATGTGCAAAACCGGCTGATGCTGACCGACATTGACTACACCCCGACCCAGCTGGTGCAGGCTGCCAACTACATCAATCAGCACTACGCCGGCTTGTCTTTTGATGACGTGCGCATTCGACTCAAGGATGAACTCAGGCAGCTGCAAAGCGACATGACGCGCCTGATGCAGGCTGCCGTTGAAGTGGGCAGTGATGCAATGACCAGTGGCGGTGAAGATATCGTGATTTCAGGCGAACGCAACCTGCTGTCCGTTGAAGATTTGTCATCGAACATGAGCTCGCTGCGCAAACTCTTCGATATCTTCGAGCAGAAAACCACGCTGACCGCGCTGCTGGACATGTCCAGCAAGGCCACCGGTGTACAGATTTTCATCGGTGGCGAATCGCAACTGATGCCACTGGAATCCATGAGCGTAGTGACTGCACCCTATGAAGCGAACGGCAAGATCGTCGGGACCCTGGGCGTGATCGGACCCACCCGCATGGCCTACGAGCGCGTGATTCCGATTGTGGACATCACCGCCCGCCTGCTGTCAAACGCGCTGTCGCACCCCTGACCCCACGAGTCACGCCGTTCAGTTACGGTGCGGACAATCCTGCTTCATGCAATTGCCATACAGCGCCAGTGCGTGCTCGGACAGTTTGAAGCCTCTTTCTTCTGCGATGCGTTGCTGGCGTTTTTCAATTTCTTCGTCAAAGAACTCTTCCACCAGACCGCAATCAAGGCAGACCAGATGGTCATGGTGCGAGCCTTCATTGAGCTCGAACACGGCCTTGCCGGACTCGAAGTGATTACGGCTCAGCAGACCGGCCTGCTCAAATTGCGTGAGCACACGGTAAACGGTTGCCAGACCGACATCAAGGTTTTCGGCCAACAGCAGCTTGTAAACATCCTCGGCGGACAAGTGGCGCACCGCACTGCCTTGGAAAATTTCCAGGATTTTCAGTCGGGGCAGCGTAGCCTTCAATCCACTGGATTTCAGGTTGGCGGGGTTAGTCGGCATGATTTCGCTTCAGGTAAGGTGAACTGCTTTATCATATAGCGTTTTGGCTTATTTGCTTAATTCACCCACTGATCACCATGATTCTGCTGTCCTCGCGTCCAATGAAAGGCCTGCTGCCAGTGGCGTTGGCCGCCCTGTGCCTGAGCGGCTGCTCCTCGGTCAGCAAGCTGTGGACAACGACGCCCGCAGCCACCGAGGCCACCACCGAAAACAGCGGCATCGTACAGACTGTTCAAAAATCGAAGCTATTCGGTGTGGTGCCGGTCTACCGCCCCGATGTTCAGCAGGGTAATTTCATTTCCAGAGAAATGATCGCCCAGCTGAAGGTGGGCATGACCCCTGAACAAGTGCGCTTCATTCTCGGCACCCCGCTACTGACCGACTTATTTCACGAGACCCGCTGGGATTACCCGTTCCGAATCAAAAAGGGCGATGGTGAAATCACCAGCAGCCGCGTTGTGGTTTTTTTCAAAGAAGGCCGCGTCTCGCATTTCGAGGGCGGCGATCTGCCTGAAGAAAAAGACTACCTCCTCCGCATCGCAGGCCCGCAAAACAAATAACGATCTCTGAAGCTATCCGTCTGATGAATGCTATGAAAATCGCCGTTACCGGCGCATCCGGTCGCATGGGCCGCATGCTGATTGAAGCCATTACCGCCGACGCTGACGCCACACTTGCAGGCGCACTCGACATCCCCGGCGCACCGAGCCTCGGCAGCGACGCCGCTGCATTTCTCGGACAACCCTCAGGCGTACTGATTGAAGCCGACCTGGCACGCGGACTGGCTGATAGCGGGTATCTGATCGACTTCACCCGTCCGGAGGGCACGCTGCATCATCTGGCGTACTGCGCCGAGCACGGCATCAAAATGATCATCGGCACAACCGGTTTTGACGATGCCGGCAAAGCTGCCATAGCCGCCGCCGCCAAAAAAACAGCGATCGTCTTCTCACCCAACATGAGTGTCGGCGTGAACGTCACCATGAAGCTGCTGGAACTGGCGGCGAAAAGCTTTTCGCATGGCTATGACATCGAAATCATCGAAGCACATCACCGTCACAAAGTGGACGCGCCCTCCGGCACAGCGCTGAAAATGGGCGAGGTCATCGCCGATGCGCTCGGTCGTGATCTGGACAAAGTCGGTGTGTTTGCGCGGGAAGGCGTGACCGGCGAACGAGAGCCGTCATCGATAGGCTTTGCCACCATCCGTGGCGGCGATATTGTCGGTGACCACACCGTGCTGTTTGCCGGTATCGGCGAGCGTATCGAGATCACCCACAAATCTTCCAGTCGCGTGACTTACGCGCATGGCAGTTTGCGTGCGGCGCGTTTCCTGCAGGACAAAGCCACGGGACTGTACGACATGCATGACGTACTGGGTCTGCGCTAGCCGCACGCGAGCCCGTAACGCTGTCATCCATGACCATCCGACGCTCCGGTATTGCCGCCGCCATCGCAGTCACGCTGCATGGGCTGCTGCTGGTCTTGCTGGTGTCTGGCGTGATCGAAATTGAGCACAAAGAAACCGAAGTGCCTCCCGTGGTAGTGCAACTGATCGAGCCGCCCAAACCGCTGGAACCACCTCCCAGGCCCGAGCCGCCGAAACCGATAC
>JACCDH010308612.1_pt1 | contig 24126 bp, 19 predicted proteins | sample 7442481 | NCBI WGS metagenome assembly JACCDH01 (sample SAMN15323433, study PRJNA562643) | freshwater metagenome | isolation source: river surface water | place: USA:Blue River Watershed | collected 2017-08-15
CTTCCGTTTGGTATTGCTCAGATCGGGAAGGCTTTTAGAAATGAAATCACTCCGGGGAACTTCATTTTCAGAACACGTGAATTTGAACAAATGGAAATGCAATATTTCATTAAGCCAGGTGAGCAGGCCCAGGCGATGGAGCAGTGGAAGGAAATCCGCTGGAACTGGCACTTAGAGAATGGTCTTCGGAAAGAAAAACTTCAGTGGAAGAAGCACGACTCTCTCGCACACTACGCCGATGCGGCTTTTGACATTGAATATGAGTTTGCTCATGGTTGGGGAGAAATGGAAGGGATTCACTCTCGCACTGACTTCGATCTTAAACAGCACCAGGAATTCTCGAAAAAGAATCTTCAGTACGTGGATCAAATGGACGGGAATAAGAAATATATCCCTTACGTTCTAGAAACATCGGTTGGATGTGACCGTTGCATGCTCGCGATCATGAGTGATGCTTACAGAACTGAGTTCCCTGGTGACCCAGAAAAAGAAAGAACAGTGATGAAATTTAAACCATCCCTTGCTCCTATCAAAGCGGCAGTCATGCCCCTAATGAAAAAACCTGAGCTTGAGGGGATTGCTACAAATCTTCTTCGCGATCTTCAGAAAGATTTCAAGTGTGAATACGATACGGCCGGCTCAATTGGTAAGCGCTACCGTCGTCAGGATGAGATTGGAACTCCGGCCTGTTTAACGATTGATTTTGACACTATCAACGACCAATCCGTTACGATTCGTGACCGTGATACGATGGTTCAGGAACGTATTTCTCTTGCGAACGTAAAAACATACTTGAAAGAAAAATTTTCTCTTTAAGGGGAACCTCCAATGAAAAAATGGGTTTATAAGTTTTCTGCAGAACAAACGGACGGGAACAAAGACATGAAAGGTCTTCTCGGCGGTAAAGGTGCGAACCTCGCTGAGATGTGTTCAATGAAGCTTTCGGTTCCACCGGGGTTTACCGTTACAACTGAAGCTTGTCTGGATTTTTATAAAACGAATAAAGAAATCTCAAAAGAAATTAGAGATCAGGTCACTGAGTCTCTTGAATGGGTTGAAAAGCTCACTGGTAAGAAATTTGGGAACATTGAAAATCCACTTCTCTTTTCTGTTCGTTCTGGTGCACGTGCCTCGATGCCAGGGATGATGGATACAGTTTTAAACTTAGGTTTAAACGATAAGACTGTTTTGGGGATGGCGAAGAAAACAAACAACCCACGGTTTGCTTGGGATTCTTACCGACGCTTTATTCAAATGTACTCAAACGTGGTTCTCGGAATAAATACTTCGCACTTAGAAGCAAACCTTGAGGATCTTAAAGAGGCCCGTGGTGTTCACGAAGACACAGATCTCACTGCTGCGGACCTCGAAGAACTTGTTGGTGTTTATAAGAGTGTGATCTTGGAAGACCATGGGATTGTTTTTCCGCAAGACCCAACTGAGCAACTTTGGAAAGCGATCGCTGCTGTTTTTGGTTCCTGGAACAATAACCGAGCGATGAAGTACCGAGAAATGAATAACATTCCTCATGATTGGGGCACGGCCGTTAACATTCAGTCCATGGTGTTTGGAAACATGGGAGACTCTTGTGCGACTGGAGTTTGTTTTACTCGTGATCCGTCCACAGGAGAGAAGAAATTCTTCGGAGAATTTCTCGTCAATGCTCAGGGTGAAGACGTGGTGGCCGGTATTCGTACTCCACAGCCGATCAATAATTCATCAAAGATGGAATCAAACAAGCATCATAAAACTCTCGAAGAAGTTATGCCGAAGGCCTACGCTGATCTCGTGGAAGATTACAAGATGCTTGAAAATCATTACAAAGATATGCAGGACATCGAGTTCACCATTGAAAATGGGAAGCTCTACATCCTTCAAACTCGTAATGCCAAAAGAACAGTGAACGCTGCTCTGAAAGTTGCTGTAGATTTAGTCAGTGAAGGTTTGATCACACAGAAAGAAGCAATCCTAAGAATTGCTCCGGAAGATTTAAACCAACTTCTTCACCCGAGACTGGATCCGAATGCTAAAAAAGTAACCATTGCGACCGGTCTTCCCGCATCTCCTGGGGCAGCTTCTGGTCAGATGGTTTTTACCTCTTTGCAAGCAGAAGAGTGGCATAAAAATGGTAAGAAAGTCGTTCTTGTAAGAGCTGAAACTTCTCCGGAGGATATCGGAGGAATGGTGGCCTCAACCGGTATTCTTACGGCCCGGGGAGGGATGACTTCACACGCAGCGGTTGTGGCCCGTGGGATGGGGAAACCTTGTGTGGCTGGATGTACTGCCCTTGTTATAAACGAGAAAGAGAAAACACTAACAGTAAAAGGTAAGGTCTACAAAGAAGGAGACTTCATCACTTTTGACGGAGCTAACGGCGAAGTTTATGAAGGTGTGGTTCCAACGATTGAAGCGACGATCACTGCTGATTTTGCGACATTCATGAAATGGGCCGATGACACTAGAAAACTCAGAGTGAGGACAAACGCCGATACTCCGGAAGATGCCAAAGTGGCCATTGAGTTTGGCGCTGAAGGAATTGGTCTTTGCCGTACAGAGCACATGTTCTTTGCTCCAGAGAGAATTCTTGCGGTTCGAGAAATGATATTCGCTGAGAATGAGAAGGACCGTAAGAAAGCCTTGGATAAACTCCTCCCATTTCAGCGTTCGGACTTTGCTGGTATTTACAAAGAAATGAATGGTCTTCCAGTGAACATACGTTTGCTTGATCCACCTCTTCATGAATTCCTTCCTCATAATGATAAAGATCAAAAAGAACTCGCCGAAGTTCTAGGTCTTTCATTACAGGTCATTAAAGAGAGAAATGATGCTCTTCATGAGTTCAACCCAATGCTTGGTCACCGAGGCTGTAGACTTGCCGTGACTTACCCTGAGATTTATCTCATGCAAGTCAGAGCAATTGTGGAAGCCGCAATCGATTGCGAAAAAGCGGGGATTAAGGTTTACCCAGAAATCATGATTCCTCTCACATCAGAGCTTAAAGAATATTCATTCATTCAAAATGAATGTAAGGCGGAAATTGAACGAGTGTTCAAAGAAAAGAATCACTCGATTAAGTACAAAATGGGGACAATGCTGGAGCTTCCACGTGCTTGTATCATGGCCGGGGAAATCGCCCAAGAAGCAGAGTTCTTCTCTTTTGGTACCAACGATCTCACGCAAACGACATTCGGACTTTCAAGAGATGATGCCGGTAAGTTTTTACCAAGCTACACGCAAAGAAGTATCTATCCTCGCGATCCATTTGTTTCAATCGATCAGCCAGGAGTAGGGTTCTTGATGAAGCACGCTATCTCGGAGGGCAAAAAGACGAACTCTCATATTCACACAGGAATTTGTGGAGAGCATGGAGGAGAGCCGACTTCCGTTGAGTTCTGTCACAAGATTGGTTTAGATTACGTGAGCTGTTCACCGTTTCGAGTTCCGATCGCACGTCTGGCTGCTGCTCAAGCCGTTTTAAGAAATTAAGAAAAAAGAGAAGGGGCCTAGTGCCCCTTCTTTGTTATAGAATTCTCTCCATGGAAAAAATTAAACAAATCGTTAAGTCGCTCATGCCTAGTGGTCCGATGGATGCAGTTGCCGTTGGGGTCATAGATTTTAAAACTCAAACGTTCAAGACCATTGAGGCCAATACTTTTAATGAGAGTGTTGAGTTTAGAGAAAATCATGAATTGTATTTTGACCTAGCTTCAGTCACAAAAACTCTCACAAACTCTCTTTCATACTTTCTAAAAAAAGATGCTTTTGATAAACCACTGAAGCTTTGTTTGAATCATCGAGGTGGTCTTCCGGCTTGGGGTCTTCTTCCTCATGAAGGCTGGAGAGAGCAAATTCTTTCTTATCCGATTAAAGAATCCGAAACATTGTATTCTGATTTTTCAGCTCTGAGAGTGATGCTTGAACTCAAGGGGAAGGGGATTGATCAAAAAAATCTTTGCCAGACGATCTGGGACAAAGAAACGATTTATTGGACAGACCTGCCGACTGATTGCTCTATTCCTCAGTTTGGGTTTAAAAATGCGTTGCCAAACATTGGCGCCGTTCATGATCCAAACGCTTGGGTGATTAATGATTTTTGTAGTCATGCAGGCCTCTACTCAACCATCGATGGCCTGTGCCGGACATACTTAAACTACCAAACGCAAACGGATTTTATTAACCTTGTCAAAAATGATCTCGCGATTCATTCAGAGCGCTTTGCTCATGGCTGGGACAGAGTCGTTAATCCAAAAGAGTCTCTGGCCGGAAAAGGCTGTGGACATCGGACTTTTGGTCATCTCGGGTTCACTGGAACATCCGTCTGGATCGACCCAGATAAGATGAAAGGTCACATCATTCTTACCAATGCGACTAAGTACCACTGGTTTGACAAGAATAATCTCAATGACATGCGTAAAGCCATCGGTGAAATCGTTTGGACTAATGAGTCTTTTTCTTCAAAGTAAGAAGTTTAGGCTTTTCCATTTCAAAACAATTCGGTTTAATTCCCGAATGAAATTACTATCAATCCTATTTGTTTTCCTTGCATCCCTTTCTTCATTTGCTGGAGTTTCGATCCTAAGTGATCTTGATGACACCATAAAAATCACTCAGGCCGGAGAGAGTTCGGATATTCTTGGTGACGATATCTATTTAGGTATCAATGATTTCTTTGAAGGGGCGAAGTCGTATTCAAGTTCACTTCATATTCTCTCTGCATCCCCTGGTATTCTCCGCGCCCACATCGTTAAAACGCTAAATAAAAGTAATATTGAATTCGATTCTTTAACACTTAGAAAAAATATCTTTGGTGATAAGTTCACATACAAAGTTCGTGTGATTGAAAGCATTATGAACTCAACGAGTGACGACTTTATCTTCGTTGGTGACGATCTAGGTAAAGATCCAGAAGTTTACGTAGAAATTGAAAAGCGCTACCCAGGTCGAGTCCTCGCAATATACATTCATATTGTCGAAGGAAGAGAAATCCCCGCGGATGTGACACCTTACTGGACAAGCTTTGATCTGACGATGAGAGAGTTCGTCGCAGGGCGGATGGATGCAGTTAAAGTTGAATCGATGGCCGATAAATTCATGAAAGAGACCTCGCTTGATTTTATCTTTCCAAAAAAAGCTCAATGCCCAGATGAGTCTCAGATATGGGATTGGCAAATTCAAACTGTTTTTCAGCAAGAAGCCTCAATTCTCATAAATAAGTTCGTAGGGTTTTGCCAACAAAGACAGTCAGGTAAAGGTTAAAAATCTTTCGTAAAATTCACCACTCCTTAAGTTCAGTCTGTTAGAATGAGAGACTGAACAGAAAAAGGAAGATGTGAATGGACCTGACAAATCTGATCTCTCAAGAAGAGCTCATCAAACGCAATAAACAAATAAAGAAAGTCTTTTTCTACCGCATCTGTGGAGCCGGTATGGGTCCTGCGGCGGTTCTTGTTAAGCAGGCAGGGTATGATGTTCACGGTGCTGACTCTGCATTCTATCCTCCCATGAGCACCTTCCTAGAAACAACTGGAATTCCACTCTTTAAACTTGAAGAAGTCACATCGGACTTTTTAAAGCAGTACGATCTCATCGTTGTTGGGAACTCTGTTTCTGGTAAAGCAGAAAGTGCACGAATGATTGAAAAAGTTGGTGTTCCTTTTACTTCTTTCCCGTCAGCGTTAGGTTCTCTTGTTTTAAAAGAAAAAAATGTCATTGGAATTGCCGGCACACACGGTAAAACAACAACAACATATTTCATGACTCAACTCCTCGAACAACTTGGCCAGAACCCGGGCTACTTAGTTGGTGGAATTATAGAGGGACGCGAACCCGCGAAACTTGGCGATAAATATTTTGTAATTGAGTCAGATGAATACGATTCTGCTTATTTTCATAAAATTTCAAAATTCCGCCTCTATGAATTAAAGAACATGATCCTCACTTCTTTGGAATACGATCACGCTGATATTTTTGCCTCCGTTGAAAAAATCGAAGATGAGTTCAGGGATGTCATTCCTAATATGAAGTCGACGCTCATTTTTAATCAAGAGTATCCATCAGCGATGAAACTTTACAAAGACTACTCAGCTAAAAATGCTAATCAAAAATGGATCCTATACGGTGATAAATCTGAAACCGGTCCTTTTGATGTGAAGACTTTTGAAAACGGATCAGAGTTTTCTGTAATGTGGAAGGGCGAAAAAATCCCATTTAAATCCAGTGTCGTTGGACAGCATAATGTTCTCAACATCACAAGCTGTATACTCTTCTTGTTATCAGAAGGGTTTAAAGTCTCTGACGTTCAAAGAGCGGCTTTAGAAATCGGAATGGTGAAACGTCGTCAGGAAGTGCGTGGGAAATATAAAGATATGATTGTGATCGATGACTTCGCTCACCATCCGCGTGCGATTACTGTTACGCTAGATGCAATCAAGGCCCGTTTCAGTGACAAAAAAATTATTACAATCTTTGAACCAATCTCCGCAACAGCAAGATCGGCGATTTTTCAAAACGAGTTCCGAGACTCTCTGGCCGCATCTGATAAAGTGATTATTGCCAAGGCGAGTATTCCGACGACAGCTCTTGGCGGAAAAGACCTCGATGTTGACCTCTTGGCGCAGGAGATTTCTGCAAAAGGACGTCCAGCAGTTTGTGTCACAAAATTGGATGAACTAAGGAACGTAATAGACCAGTACACAGATAAAAATTCGGTTCTCCTCGTTTTGAGTAATCGAACTTGTTTAGGCTTGTGGGAGTCGAGTTTTGTCAATGAACTTAAGTCTTAAGAGTCTCTATTTTTGTTTGCTTTTAGGTTCTGTTTCGTCTTGTGCGACCTCCATTAAGTGGGAAGGCAAGATGTCTAAACATGTTGCAACCTATTCTTCTTCTTTTGATTCTTTCAGAGAGAAAATTTGCGTGCCTAAAGCTGAGAGCTTATTTGATAAATACCTTTTGGAGTACAGAGGCCAAGGTTACTGGATTCCAGAACTCGATGACGATGTGGATGTTGCAACGATTAAATCACTTCTCCCACAGATGGAAATGAAGCTTTCCTGGATTAAAAAACAAAGAGAAAAAGTGAAGGCAAATGCTTTTCCCTCTGAAAGTGTGACAAGTGAAATCAGGGAGATTTTACGGCAGCTTCTTAAATTAAAAAAAACGGAGCTCTCATCTGATGAATCCTTGAAAGTAGGTTCTCGGAAAGAGTCTTTAAGACTTCTTGGACGCCTGATAAAAAGTTACGAGAGTCTCATTGGAAGAGTTTCGTTCTTTTCGAATTTCCAATATCCCGTAGATCATTTAAAAAACAGAAAAGTCCACGATAGTTTCCGAGAAAAAGAAGATTCGGAATCAGTGAAGATTTCAAACTATGCTTTTTTATACCGAAAGCTTTTGGAAGATGGTGCCTACAACAAAGATCGTACCGGTTCTGATATTTACCTTCGTACGACGATTGATACGCTCTACTACGAGATTAAACAGCACGATTTTTATCTGTCGGAAGATGCTCGGTTTGATCTCGAGTTTGTCCTCTCAAAAATGGAATCTGAGCTTAGTAAGGGGAAGGCCCGCTTTGTTGAACGGCTCGATGAGTGGGCAGAGCGGACAGAGAGAGCATACGAGTTTTATAAGTCGCTGACACTGCCAGAGAATCAAATCCCAACGATCGCGGGTGACAAAAACTCTACTCCCAATCGACAGCTCATTTTAAAACACAATAGGGCCGCCGATCAGTTGAAAGATTTTGTGTATAAGAAACAGGCAGAAGTGTATAACTACTGGCTAAATCAACCGGAGCTCACGAGAGCAATCTTTGTTTTGGAAACGATTCTTCTCAATGAAGTGGGGGGCGTTGATGGTGATGATGCCCTCGAGAGAATGGATGTTGCTCGAGTTGTGGTGAATCGACTCGATAAACCCAAGTATCTCTCAATCGGAAAAAAAGAATACATCAATCCGTATCTTCAGAAGGTCACGAGTGATTTTCATATCAAGAACGAAAGGTGGTTGAATGCGCTCTTTAAACAAGGCGAGTTTTCTTTCACCTATTACTACATGAGTGGCGTGGCGAAAATTTTCTGTCCGGATATGTCTCCGGCCGCTAAAAAACTTCGTCGTAGGAATGTGGAAATTGCTCTTCAGGTCCTAAAGGAAGAGGATCGATCTTTTAGGGCCACTCGCTATTTTTCTCGAGCGAGTATGATTGGTCGGATTCATATGGACTCTATTTGGGAGGACTACGCTCCTTATCCTGAGAGACCCGGTCTTATGGCCGAGGGACAAGACAAGCTTTTAAAGGCCTTCAATAGCGGAAATTACGAATACCTCTATGCCTTTCAAGACCCTCAGAATGTACTCTACCAAGTAGTAGAAATTAACAACCGTAACTATGTTATGGGAGAAAAAAATGGTCTCAAACTCTTCTTTGAGCACCGTAATCCGCATTACTTCAAATACTTCACGAAAGTGGAGACTAAAGTTCCTTAGTTTAAGCTGAAATTTTCCAAAATACTTTTTGAAAAAGTAATAAAGGCAGGGTATAAAACCGCCACTAGATTATTATTTGTTTAGATTAGAGGAGCTCCAATTATGTTGAAAGATTATATGTTTACATCTGAATCAGTAACTGAAGGTCACCCGGATAAGATTGCAGATCAGATTTCTGACGCTGTATTGGATGCGATGCTTACACAAGACGCAAAATCACGTGTTGCTTGTGAAACTCTAATCACAACTGGGTTAGTGGTTGTTGCTGGTGAAATCACAACTGGTGCTAACGTTGATATAAATGAAGTTGTTCGTAAAACAATCAAAAAAATTGGTTACGATCACTCGGATAAAGGTTTTGATGCCTCTACTTGTGGCGTTTCAATTGCTCTTGGAAAACAGTCTCAAGATATCGCAGTCGGGGTCAATGAAGGTGAAGGTAAGTTTCTTGACCAAGGTGCTGGTGACCAAGGTTTAATGTTTGGATACGCGATCAACGAAACAGATTCGTATATGCCGATGACGATTGATCTTTCTCACAAACTTGCTAGAAAGCTCGCTGAAGTTCGTCACAACGGAATTCTTAAAGATCTACGTGCAGATGGGAAAACTCAAGTGACTGCTCAGTACATCGATGGCAAGCTTTCTCGTATCGACGCAATCGTCGTTTCTACTCAGCACGCTGAGAGCATGACTCAAAAACAAATCGAAGAAGGAATCATGGAAGAAGTCATTAAGAAGACTGTTCCAGCAAACCTAATTGATAAAAATACAAAGTACTTCATCAATCCAACTGGCCGTTTTGTAATCGGCGGTCCAATGGGGGATTGCGGTCTTACAGGTCGTAAAATCATCGTCGATACTTACGGTGGTCATGGGGCCCACGGTGGTGGAGCATTCTCTGGAAAAGATCCGTCAAAAGTTGACCGTTCAGCTGCCTATGCTGCTCGTCACATTGCTAAGAACGTAGTGGCCGCTGGACTTGCTGACAAAGCTTTGGTTCAGGTTGCTTACGCTATTGGTGTAGCTAAACCGATGTCACTTCTCATCGATACTTTTGGAACAGCAAAAGTTGATGAAGCTAAATTAACTGCAGCTATCAACGAGCTTTTTGATATGAGACCTAAGGCCATCATTCAGCGCCTTGATCTTCTTCGTCCAATTTACTCAGAAACAGCTGCTTATGGGCACTTTGGCCGTACATCTGCTCAAGGCTTTACTTGGGAAAAAACTGATATGGTGAGCGCGCTTAAAGGCTTCTTCTAGTCAAATCTTCCAGGCCCTCCTTTGTGAGGGCCTTTTTTTTTACCTATAATTTTTGTTTCGACTTAAAATGAACTCATGCAAGAGCTTTATTTTTTTATTCGACACACTCCTTTCTGGGCCGTTCCTATTATGATCCTAGGAAGTGAGTTTGCTTACCTCTATTGGCTCAGAAAAAAAAAGGCGAACACATTTTTCTGTCTTGCACTTGTTTTTATTGGAGCTTCGGCAAATCTTTTTTATGTTTGGGCAGGCGGTCCAGATAAGTCTGTTAAAGTTATAAGAAAGATGCACCGTGATTATAAATAATTTATTTACTGTAATAATGTCTTACATTTGACACCTTGAAATTAAACACACGATATCATTGAGTATTACCTAAGTCTGAAAATTGACACCAAGACGATGAGTTTAGTAAATTGAGATTCTTCGGAGGATCAATGGACGACGTGAATTTCTTGCATCAGAGTTTTGATGGGTCTATTACTGCAAACTTTCCACCTATCGTGATTGTCGAGGATGATAAACTTTTAGGATTAAGTTTAAAAAAATATCTCGAGCAAACACTCAAACTCACTGTTCTTCTTTATTCTAGTTCTGAAGACTGCTTGATGAACTTTGCTAAAAATCACCCGAAAGAGAATCCGTTTTGCCTTGTGACCGATATTAGTTTGGAACAAGGCTCAGATGGATTATTTTTAATCGACATCTTGAAAGATAAAGGCTTCGAGTTTGTTTCAATCGTCATGACTGGTTTTGCCAGCATTGAAACTGCCATTGCCGCTACTAAAAAAGGCGTTTTCCATTACCTAACTAAACCATTCGAAGTTGAAAACTTGAAGAGACTGATCATTCAAGCTCTTCAAATGAAACTTGCGACGGATCTTCCCCGTGAACTTCTCAACGAGGGGCAAAGTGTTTTTAATGATCCTAATCGTTCCAGGGCCTCAAAGGTCAAACTAGATCGTCCAACTGCAGAAGATTCTTTTGAAGGCATGATCGGTCGGTCTCGTGCCATGAGAGATGTATTTGATCGTATTCAGAAGGTTGCAAGGACGGATTCGACGATACTTATTACTGGCCCATCTGGAACAGGAAAAGAATTGGTGGCGTCTGCGATACATAAGCTTTCTGGCCGATCACAGAAAAATCGAGTGTCAGTGAATTGTGGGGCCATTCCAAGTGAATTACTTGAGAGTGAACTTTTTGGTCATATCAAAGGAGCTTTCACTGGTGCTATTTCAAACCGAAAGGGACGGTTCGAGCTTGCCGAGGGTGGAACGATTTTTTTAGATGAAATTGGTGATATGCCGCAGCTTTTACAGGTTAAGCTCCTTCGAGTTCTTCAAGAAAGACAAATTGAACCTGTCGGTGCTTCAGAAAGTACCCCGATTGATGTGAGAGTGATTGCAGCTACCCACAGAGACCTTGATAAGGCCGTGGCCGATGGAAAATTTAGAGAAGATCTTTTCTATCGCTTGAATGTCATCCCAATAAAAATGCCGGCATTAAAAGAAAGAAGAGAAGATATCCCGCTTCTGATATCGCATTTCCTAGATCGTTTTGTTTCTGCCGACCGATCAAACGAGATTAGGTTTGCTCAGCTTACGGTCGACTTACTCATGGGCTATGATTGGCCCGGAAACGTCCGTGAACTTGAAAATGTAATTGAAAGACTAGTTATTCTTCGTGGAGGAAATGAGATTCTTCCAGAGGACTTACCGGCCAAGATTTTCCGTTCAAATCCTTTAGCAACTCATCAGTACAAAACTCTCTTTGAACTCCCTGAGCCTGGAGTCGATCTCAAACAAATTCTGTCAGATATCGAGGATTCCCTGATTAAGCAGGCCATGAATAGAACTCGTGGAAACAAAAATCAAGCCTCGAAGCTTCTTGCCCTTAACCGAACAACGCTTATTGAGAAAATGAAAAAGAAAAATCTCGATTTTTAGCCTTAGAAACAACAATCCTTACAATTATATGAGTCAGAGTGTGGTCAAAAAGCACCTTTGACTCGTTTATTGTTATCCATTAACTTTTTAGTTATATGAGATATTTTAAAATGAATTCAGTCTTGTGGGTGAGCTTTATTATGGTTTCGTTCCTATTACTTGCGCTCAGACTCGTTAACTAGTTTTCCTGAGTTTTTCTGTTCTCAGATTTCTTGATTGATTCTCGAATAAAATATTTAATGACTTTATTTCTTTGGGCCCCACCTAATAAGATTCTCAGATCATCATGGATACTTTCATCAAAGATAAGCGAGTTAAGTGTTCCTGGACCTTTCTCCACTCGAGTAAGAATACGGCCAAGCGATGATGATGTTTTATTTAAGTTCACCATACTCATATTCATATTGTCATAGAACTCATTATCAAACTTACTTGAGAATTTCTCTAAATGAGATGATGTCTTTTGAAGCGAATTTACTGTTTGAATAATTTTATCTCCGTCATCTAAGCGCGTGAGGAGATGATCAATTTTTGCAAGAATCTTGTCAGTTGAGGTGGCAATGGATTCACCTTTCGTGAGAATCTTTTTAAAGTCAGAACCTTCTTCCGCAGTGAGCGCATCAGAGGCAGGGTTAAAAACACTTGCCTCTTTTGAGCCTTTGTAAATCTCAACAAATTTATCTCCAACGAGTCCGGCCGTAGAAATAGAAACTTTTGAATCTTGTTTAATCCATTTGAGCTCACTTGAGAGCACCTTCATGATAATTTCAACTTCTTCATCGGAGATGATACTGATTTTAGTGACTGTTCCGATACGGATACCTTTGAGTTCGACGTAAGAGCCTGGCTTAAGATTTGAAACATTTGTAACGACAGCCTTGATTTCAACTTTTGACTCAAAGAGTGAGCTATCCTTTCCAATGCTCACGATTAAGATCATAAGAACGGCCGTGAGACCTGTGATAAAAATACCTACTTTGAACAAATTGGCCTTATCTTCTTTTCTGAATCTCATAAAATCCTCATTGATTTGTCAAAAAACTTTGAACAAAAGGGTCATCACTTTTTTCGAACTCTTTAATTGTTCCATTAAATCCGATTTTTCCATCTTTTAGAATTAAGATTCGGTCACAGATTTTTTTAGCAACAGGGATATCGTGAGTAACTAAGATGCCCGATAGGCCCTGTGATTTGAACTTATTCATTACATCCAGAACCATTTCGACGTTTACCGGATCAAGACCAGCGGTTGGTTCATCATAGAGGAGAACTTCAGGATGCAAAACCATGGCCCTCGCAAGACCAACACGTTTTTGCATTCCACCAGAGAGATCAGAAGGCATAAGATTTTCTGCATTCTCCATATTCACAATCTTTAGGAGTTCCATGACACGTTCGCGTATTTGTTCTTCTGACTGCTTTGTGTGCTCAAAAAGAGGATAGGCGATGTTCTCGAAAACTGAAATGGAGTCAAAGAGGGCACCGCTTTGAAACGCGTAGGAGAGTTTCGTGCGAATAGGGTACAGAGCTGTTTCTTTTAGCGAGTCAATTCTTTGTTGGTGGAAATATATTTCTCCAGCGTCGATGGATTCGAGTCCGATGAGAGATCTTAGGAGCACAGATTTTCCTGTCCCAGAATTACCTAGAAGACCGATCGTTTCACCGGAGTCGAGGTGGAAGCTCACATCTCGATGGACTCTCTTGTCATCGTAACTTTTGGATAAATTTTTTACTTCTAAGATTTTCGCCATAAGTTTAGTTAAATAAAAGGATTAGAACTTTACTCAAAAAGAAATCAGAGACAAGAATAACGATTGATGTTCTCACGACGACCCATTTGGCTGCCGTTCCTACACCTTGAGTTCCTTCTCGACTTGTTTTAAAACCCCGGTAACAGGCGAGTATTGAAATCACGAGACCAAAAAAAGCGCATTTAAACATACTTCCAAAAATATCGGAGAGTTTAATAGTTGTAAGAATTTTATTGATATAAAAACCTGGTGGGATATCAAATTCAGTATACGCGATAAGTAGACCTCCAGCGAAACCCATGAACGCCGAAAGAGTGGAGAGCAATGGAAGAGAAATAAGTGAGGCCAAGACTCTCGGGACAACCAACACACGAATGGGGTTTGTTCCAAGTGCTCTGATTGCATCAATTTGTTGAGTGACAGACATCGCCCCAATCTCTGCACTAATGCCAGAGCCAATTCTTCCTGCAATTAATAAAGATGTGAATATTGGAGCAAGTTCTCGCATTAAAGACAAAGAGACGATGGCGGGAACATAGAGAGTTCCACCAAATTTACTGAGTCCATACCCGAACTGTAGAGTCATCACTAGACCAGTCATCGCACCAATCACGATAGTAATTGAGAGTGAGCCCATCCCAAGATTTACCATCTGCTCTAGAAACCGTCCGCCATAAAATGGACGGGTAAACATGCAGTAAAAACAATCCTTAGTAAGGATCCCTATTTCTCCTAGGATGTTCATATCGCGTTTAAATTTATCTAGGATCATTTAAAGGTCACACTTTGAAGGAAATAACTAAAGGCCATATCAGTTTCTTTAGTCTCTTTTGGAATAATTCCTACGAAATCGAAATAACAGTTACTTCGTCTGGTATTTAGCAATTGAAGTTTTACTTTTACACCGTCGACTAGTCCTACGCCTTGAAGCTCATATGCTTCCCGGTCTTGAAACGTTGTGTACTTACTTATTTCTGGGACGAAGTTCGTCACGGTCTTGAATGTCTTATTTGCCAAATTCTCTAGCGACTCTTCTTGAAACTCTTCGCAAAAACTATTCGAAAGAAGAATTCGTCCATCCTGTTTATTCTCGATGATGTAGTCAGATCTTTGATCGTTTTTAAATTCCCAGTTTTCCAAAGAGAAGTTTACAAAATAGCGTGAATGTTTGGCGCTTTTTGGCGCTTCTTTGCCTCCGATTAATAGAGAGCAGCTTGAAAGGAATAGTAAAAAAATTGCCGACTTCATATTGACCAATTTCAACAGGTAATAGTTCGTTTTATTTTAAGTTATTGTTATGTTTATGGATACGATGATCTTTACCATTTTAGTGGGGGAGTTTTTTGCCGATGGGTAAAATTGTTCTTCTCCAAAACAAAAAGTAGGCTAAACTGACATGAGTAGGTAAAAAAGACCACATAAGGTGGTCTCATTTTTAAGACAGGAAGTCTTGGCGAATGATTAAGTTATCTCGTTTTTTAATGATGCTATTGGTGGCCAGTGTATTTTGCGTTACATCTGCGTTAGCCGACCTCATTAATCAAGAAGATTTGAAAACCCACCTCCGTTGGAACTTGATCGTTCCACGAGATCAATTCTATATCGTTAAAAGAGACCAGACTTTATTCATCGAGACAGTAAATCTCGAGCTTTTTGAAGCTCTTTCTGGGGAAATTGGGCGGCTTAAAGGAAATGGCCAGTACATTAAAGAGATCAAGTTTTCTAAAGAAAACTTCCCTGCCAAGCCAGCCTCAATTATTGTGACACTTAAAGACTCTGCTGTAGAACTCTTTTCATTTTACCGAGACGCTGACAAAAAATATATTTTGGATTTTTGGATCAATACCGATCTTGCAATGGATAAGGCGCCGATTTTTAAAAAGCCTCTCCCATTACCAAGTTCGGAGAATAAAACTGAGATCATCACAAAGAAAGGTCTTCCGGCCACGAATCCCATTCTCGCTAAGAAAAAAACAATTCTTCCAATTCTAGAGGTAAACCCTACGCCTCAGGAACTTAAAGAGGTTAATCCTGAGTACCGGGATTTTAGGTATGGCGCAAGTTTCGTTTGGGATTATGCTCCGATGATTCCTCAGCTTGAAAAAGACATTAACCTCGCTTCGAAGGTCCCTGATTCGCTTTATCCAGTTAAAGACCGTGATAAATTGGATGATCCGAAAGAAGCTCACATGCAGCTCTCTATCAATTTTTACCGAGAAGAGAGATGGGGACTTTTGAACAAATCGATTGCACTTTATGAAAAAAAATATGGTAGGGACTCAAACCTTATTCATAATGAGTTTTTAAAAGCGAATGCTCTTCTTAAGGGAAACCTCGCAAAACCGAACCGTGGGATAACCCAGTCGGCTATGCTCATCTTGTCCAACATTAAAGATATGACTAAAGAGTACGATCTTAAGTCATCTATCCTTCGGTACTTGATTCAATACCATGTCGATATGAAAGATCACGTGAAGACGCTTGAACTTTCAAAAGAGTTGTATGTCGAGGCCCGCAGTGAATTTGATCAGGATCTTATTATACAGTCTGCTCTACATATTTTGCATTCGTTGGCGGAGCTTCGGCAGGTAGATAAAATTGAACTGTTCCTGAAAGAAAATAAAAAGATTGAAAGTATTCTGCCTCCCCAGATGAACATGGCCTATTCGTCATTTGCTTTACTTTCTAGAGGAGAAACAAAAGAACTCATTAAAAGGTATAAACTCGTAGAGAAATCACTTGCTAAGCCTGTGCATCCTGCGGTCCTTTTTAATTTAGCAGAAAGCTATTTCCGGCATGCGGATTACACTACCGCAATTAAGATCTATGATGAATTCTTAGCAACCTATTCTTATTTGTTACAGGCCCCGCATGCAAGACTTCGGCTTGCGCTTGCGTATGAATTTTTAGATCGACCGGCAGCAGAGAATATTGCCCTTTATAAGAACGCAATCGATCGCTCCACGTCACCAGAAATCCGTTACGAAGCAAAACTTCGGTATGTGGCGATGAAATTAGTTAGAAAGATAAAACCAACTGAAGAGGATAAAGAGACTGAAATCTTTTTAGAACAGTCGCCCGATGAAACCAAGGCAATGAGCGCAGAATTAAAAAAGCTTTTATGGCTTGTGCGTTTAAGACTTTTTATCGCCATTAAAGAATATGATAAAGCTCTCTCTTATCTAGCATCAGTTCCACTCGATTCACTGAAGCCTGCTGAACGAAGAGTCTTCGAAGGCGACGGCGCTGAAGTTGTCTACGGTTTGATCCAGGACTCTTACCTTAAAGAAGACTATTCTAAAGTAATGAAAATTTGGGAAGTCTATAAAGATAAATACGAGACGAAGGTTGCTAAAAATCTGTATATGAATTTTGTCGTCTGTGATTCATTCATAAAGCTTGGACTTTACAAGAGCTTTGATCGTGCTTTCGGTAGTTTTAAGAGTGCTAAAAATGAAGAACTCAGAAATTTTCCTATATGGGTTGATCGTTTAAAGACAACAAATCTTTCGGCCATGATGGATGAGCTAAGTCTTATTCGGCTCGTGGCGGAGGCAAATTGGACCGAAGCTGAAGCCAAGTTGACATCATATCCAGTGTCAGTAAGGGACTCATTAAATCATGCTTTTTATATGGGAATGATTCGATTTCATCAAAAAAACTACCAAGAAGCGGTCCTTGAGTTCGAAAAAGTTCTGGTTAAACAAAATCCTCAAAATCAGATGACTCCAAGGCAAACTGCTGATGTATTAATGAGTTACGTTGAGTCTTTGTATCAACTCAAAGACCAAGATCGTTTCAAGACTGTTGTAAAGGCCTTGAGTGATGATATTGGCCGATCAAAGTCGGCACCAATATTGAATATCTCGGAGAGGATTAACTACCTCCTCGTAGAAGCTTACGCAGGGGAGATGAATCCAGAATGGAAGGAGTTAGAAATGTTGACAAAAAATTTCCGTCAAAGATTTCAAAAATCTCCTTACAGCTCGCGGGTTACTTATCTTTACGGGTTATCATTAATTAGGAATACCAGAGTGTCAGAAGGGCGTGAGGTATTTAATCTTTTAACTAACGATAAAAATGTTCCTTCTCATATTAAGGAAATGTGCAGAAGCGAATTGGTGAATTTAGAATTGGTAGAAAAAAAATTATAGTGAAACCAACTAACAACGGACAGGAGGTCTAATGTTATCTCAAGGTTTAGTACTTGTAGGGAATCATCCAAAATTCAACAACGCTCTTGAAACAGCTCGTAATGTCGCTGTTACTAAGACACCAGTACTGATCTCGGGCGAAGCCGGGTCGGGGAAGAAGGCTCTAGGTTACTATATCCACAACAATTCAGTACGGAAGAATGCCAGACTGGAAATTGTAGATTGTACCTTTGACTCTCAGACTGTAGAGAAAATCGTTCTTGGTTACAGAGACGATCAGACAGGGAAATTCAATCGAGGTGTACTAGAGCTTGCGAATGGTGGAACGGTAATTTTTGCCAATATTGATGCGCTGGATGAAAATTTCCAGAAAAGACTGTATACTATTCTTCAAGAGCTACCAGATTATGAGTTAGACGTTCGTATACTTGCAACCACATCGAAGAATCTTTCGAAACTTGTCGGTGCAGGAAAGTTCTCTCGCGCACTATACACTTACTTCAACGGCGCATCGATTGATACGATTGCGCTTCGTGAAAGAGGAACAGACGTGGAGTTGATCGCTCGTCACTTTATTGAGGAATACGCTATGGAAACTAAATCCGGTGATATTTCTCTTTGTCAGGAAGCAGCTCAAAAACTCACTGACTACAACTGGAATAATAACCTCTCTGAACTCAGATCATTCATCCGTAAGACTCTTTCAAACATGGATGGTCGAACTCTTGATCTTCAGGCAATTGAGAATGGTGAGCGTAAAATTGAATTTACTTCATCTGAAGGTGATGAAGATGGGTTCAAACTCATGTCTCTAAAAGATGCCGAAAAACTTCTCATTAGAAAAGCGCTCGTATTTACTTCAGAGAATAGAACTCAAGCCGCAAAAATTCTTGGTGTGTCTATTCGAACACTCAGAAACAAAATTAATGAGTACCGATCTGAAGGAACCGTTTATTTCGTGAATCTACGCTAACTGGTTTAATAAATTGTTGAGGCTTCCAAGATGGATGTGAATGACAAAACATTAAAAGCACTTACTACGGCGCTAAACTTCCGTGAGATGAGACAAGAGCTCATTTCATCGAACGTCGCAAATGCGAATACACCCGGCTTCAAGTCTAAGAAAATGGATTTTGAGGAAGCTTTGGCGAGGGCCCTGGACGTCGATGGTCAGATGGGAATGAATGTCACAGATGATAGGCATCACAATGTAGGAAACGGTGGCTTCAATAATTTAGAACCAGAGATTTATGACGACCCCAATGGTGTTGTCACCGAAAGTGGAAACACTGTTGATGTCGAAGCTGAGATGGCAAAAATGGCAGAGAACAAGCTGATGTATGATGCTCTTGTTCAGCTAATTAATAAAAAGATGGGTATCATGAAGTACGCCATCAATTCAGAAAAATAAGGTGACGTAAATGGATTTACTATCGAGTTTACGGATTAGTTCAAGTGGTTTAGCAGCGCAGAGAAAGCGAATGGAAGCCCATTCGTCGAACATCGCGAATGCTCAGACAACGAGAACAGCTGAAGGCGGACCTTACCGTCGTAAAGAAGTGGTTTTTGGATCAGAACCTGCGCGAGATACATTTTCAGAAATCTTAGAAGGGGAGCTTTCAGAAAACGCTCAGACAGTTCATGCAACTGAAGTGATACACTCTGATAAGGTTACGTACAAACACGATCCATCGCATCCCGATGCGAACGCTGAAGGATACGTAGCGATGCCTGATATTAACCCGATGGTAGAGATGGCCAATATGATCGAAGCCCAAAGAGCTTACGAATCAAACGTTACTGCCATCAATACGACAAAGCAAATGGCCATGAAGACACTCGAAATCGGAAGAGGTAACTAATGGCCATTAAAGATATTTCAGGTTTTCAGCAAACTCTTGGCACAAGTGATGCTCGTGGATGGACTCGGAAAGTTGACAATGACTTTGCCGGCAATTTTGATATCAAATCACCTGGACTCGAAGGTAACGTCGAAGGCGGAAAAACTTTCGGTGAATTCCTTCAGGATTCGATTGGCAAGGTAAATGCAGTTCAGCAGGAAGCCAATATTGCAATGGAAAAGCTTGCGAGTGGTGAGAGTCAAAATTTGCATGAAACAATGTTAGCGGTTGAAAAAGCAGATATTGCTTTTCGAACAATGAATCAGGTGAGGACGAAAGTGTTAGATGCATATCGTGAAATCATGAAAATGCAGATCTAATATTTTTCATTGATCTGGCAGGAAGCTAGATCAAAAAGTAGAATCAGGAGGATTCTTTGAATAGTTTTTTCTCACAGACATTTCAAAACTTTTTAGACTTCTTCAAGTCTTTAGACATGACAAGAAGACTGGGACTTATTGCCCTGTCGTGCTTGCTCCTGGCCTTAATGGTTGGAATCATTGTTTGGTCAGGCAAAACAGATTATAAAGTTCTATATACGGATCTGACAAAAGATGACTCCGCTGTCATCGCACGAATGCTCGAAGAAGGGAAAATTTCTTATCAAGTAAAAGATGATGGGAAAACAATCCAGGTTCCTGAGGATCAAGTCGAAATTTGGCGCCTTGAGATTGCTAAAAAAGGTGTCAATTTCACTGGAACTGTAGGTTATGAAGTTTTCGATAAACAGGCCTTCGGGACTACGTCATTTGTTCAGAAAATTAACAAGCAGAGAGCTTTAGAGGGCGAACTTGTTAAGACGATCATGCACATAAAAGGTGTGACTCGCGCAAGGATCCATTTATCTATTCCTGAATCTTCACCATTTGTTTCAGAACGAAAGCCTCCAAGTGCTTCAGTCGTTCTAGATGTTGAGCGTGGTGTAACCATGACTACCGACGAAGTCAAAGGGATTCAATCCCTTGTCAGTTCGTCAATTGATGGGATGAGATCACATAACGTTGTTGTGATCGATTCTCGCGGAAAAAAATTGTCAGAGAATGATGGCGATAATATGTCGACTGAGACGGCCAATCAAATTGCTCTTGAGACGAAATTGAATTCGCAATACGAGAAAAAAGTAGAAGAAATCCTCTCTAGAGTTATCGGAGAAGGAAAAGTTATAGCGAAAGTTGCGCTTAAAATGGATTTTACCGAGAAGGTTGAGACTCAAACTTCTTATGATAATGAAAATACGGCCGTAGTTTCTGAAGTACGTAACGAACAAAAGATGGTAGGCGTACGGCCATCACCTCAAGGCATCCCCGGGGCCCGTTCAAATCTTCCAGGTGAGACTCCACAACCTGGTATCCCTGAGACACGTAACGATGTAGATAAGTCACTCGTCACTCGAAACATGGCAGTTCCAACCACGGTTACGAAGTCAAAAAAACCAACTGCAGAAATCTCTAGCATGTCTGTTGCTGTGATGGTCGACGGTAAGAAGATTCCGGTTCTTGCAAAGGATGGAACTCCCGTTTTAAATGAAGACGGAATACCCGTGACAAAGTATCAGGCATGGACCGAAGAGGAGCTTGGTAATTTTTCTCAAATTGTGGGCTCTGCCCTTGGTATTAACCAAACAAGAGGGGACAAGCTCGTTATCAAAAATATGGAGTTTGCGAAAGAAGACCTGTCAGAAATGGAAGCTATCATGAGAGCACGAGAGAATCGTGAACTCATGAAAAATATCACAAAGTATCTCATTATTGGTGCTATAATTTCATTATTCTTCTTCATGGTGGTTCGACCTTTCATTCAATGGCTCACAGAGAACTCTGTTGAATCGATTGAGGATTTCTTACCAAAAACTATCGAAGAACTGGAGAAACTTCAGGCCAACCAAAAGTTACCTGGTTTTGAAGATGTACTTCCGACCTTCGATGATAAATTGAACCCTGATAAGATTGAAGGAAACATGCTCCGAGAGAAAATTATTTCACTCGTCGAGGCAAACCCAAGTAAAGCAGCTCAAGTGGTCCATGACATGATTCACTTAGCAGAAGCGAATAAAGAGATTGCATAAGTAGGAGTTGAAGGTGGCAGAGGAAAATCAAAACCTAGATCCAGACGTACAGTACCAGCTACTTTCGGGACAGGAAAAAGCTGCGATACTTCTCTCGGCATTGGGTCCAACGACAACAAAGCTTATCTTCAAACATATGAAGGATAATGATGTTAAGCGAATGATTAACACCATGTCGATTCTTTCAAAGTCTCCTATTTGGATGGTGAAGAAAGTACTTGAAGAGTTCTACTCCTCTCTCAATGAAGATTCCGAACTACTATTTTCTGAGAACAAAGGCCGTGACTTTATCCTTGGGACTCTCGGCGAAGACAGAGCTAAGCAACTTCTTGGTCAAATCGTTGAGGTTGGAACGTCTAATACTCTTGAGTCACTTGAACTTGTTGATACGAGAACACTCGCAAACTTCTTGATCAACGAACATCCACAAACAATTGCTCTCATCTGCGCACATTTGCCCGTTGAGAAAAAAGTAGATGTTCTCCGAAAGCTGCCTGAAGGCCTACAGGCCGAAGTTGTGCTTCGAGTGGCCAACCTTGACTTCGTCTCTCCTGAGCTCATCGCTCAGCTTGATGATGTCCTCAAAACTGAACTTTCAACACTCGGTTCAATTGATACTCAGCAACTTGGTGGGATTGAGCCGATTGCGGATATGCTCAACCTTATGGATAAAAATTCAGAAAAAAATATCATGTCACGAGTTGAAGAGAAAGATCCTGAACTTGCGGAAGAAATTCGTAAGCTCATGTTTGTCTTTGAAGATGTTATTTATGTTGATGACCGCGGTATTCAAGAGCTTCTTAAGATTGTCGATAACACTAAACTTGTTATTGCACTTAAAACTGCCCCTGACGAAGTCAAAACAAAACTTTTCAAGAACATGTCGAACCGTGCTGCCACTCTTCTCAAAGAGGATCTGGAAGCAACTGGCCCAACCAAAGTTTCCGATGTGGAGAAAGCTCAACAAGAAATTGTTCAGCAGCTTAAAGATCTTGAGACTAAAGGCAAGGCCCTTATTTCTCGTGGTGGAGAAGGCGACGCGTTCGTTTAAGGATATTAAAAGATGCAAAAGTTTCGTCATTCAGAAATTAAACCGTTTGAGTTCTCTGACCTTCAGGGAACTCACGTTATTGAAAAAACTAATTTTAAGCCCTTCGAGTTTGGGAGTCTAAACGGTGATGCTGTGAACTCACAAAAAATCTCAGAAGAGGAGATTCGTTCAGAGAGAAAATTCGCCGAAAAAAATGATTTTAAATTTGATGATGTGGTCCGTGACTACCGTGGTCTTTCACGACAGGAACATTCCGATCTTGAAGAAAAGATACAAGCAGAAGTAAAAAAACGAATTGAAAATGCGTATCAGGATGCCTACAAAGAAGGATTAGAGAAAGGACGTGTAGAGGGCAGAGATTTGATCATGAAAGAAATGGCAACTCAAATGAGTGCCAAAGTTGAATCTTTTGGCGCGATGATCGATGAAGTTCAAAGCCAGTCCAACATTATTCTTGAGAATAATAAGTCTGAAGCATATGAGTTCATTAAGAGATTCACAAAATGGATCATTCTCAAAGAAATTGATGAGAAAGTGTACCTCGAAAAATTATTTGAAAAACTAGTTCTTGAACTAAATGCGAAAAAAAATTTAATCGTAAAAATTGGAAAAAATAATTTTTCAGACATGCCGGAAATTATTAAAAATGTTGAGTCAAGAGTTGGTCAGTTAAGTAACGTCCGAATTGAAATTGTTCCAGAAATAGGCCATCCGGGTATAATTCTTGAATCAGAAAATGGCTTGATCGATGGATCTATTGAAGGTGTTTTCCAAAACATTGATAAGATCTTCGAACAGGTTGTTCAACATGAGTGAATTAAACCTCAATAGAATTATTCGCCATATTGAAAGTCGTATCCCATACGAAAAGATTGGAAAGATTATCGGTTCTAAAGGGATGGTCTACGAAGCCGCCGTACCAAAAGCTGTTTTGGGTTCAAACGTTGAGTTTGTTGCAGAAAATGGTGAGAGATCTCTTGGGGAAGTCGTTGCGATTCAGGGACAAAACTGTATGGTCATGCCCTACAATGAAATTTCTGGTATCAACTCAGAGACAAAGATTCATCTAAAAGAAATCGTCACAGAAATAAAAATCTCTCCTAATATGCTTGGACGAGTGATCGATTTTCAAGGCAACCCCTTGGATAACAAAGGCCCGATTGAAGGACCTTTTGAGAAAAGATCTATCTTCGGAACCCCAACAAATCCTCTCGATAGACCACCAATCCGTGAGCCCTTGGATACTGGTATTAATTCGATTAATTGCTTTATCACTGCTGGAAAAGGCCAGCGTCTTGCGATCATGGCCGGTTCAGGCGTTGGTAAGTCTGTTTTGATGGGGATGATTGCCCGGAATACGAATGCGGACATTAACGTCATTGCCCTAATTGGAGAGCGTGGTCGCGAGGTTTTAGAGTTTATTCAATCTGATTTAGGAGAAGAGGGAATTAAACGATCGGTTGTGATCGTAGCGACCTCTGATACATCTGCTCTCATTAGAATGA
>JACCDH011705200.1_pt1 | contig 24099 bp, 16 predicted proteins | sample 7442481 | NCBI WGS metagenome assembly JACCDH01 (sample SAMN15323433, study PRJNA562643) | freshwater metagenome | isolation source: river surface water | place: USA:Blue River Watershed | collected 2017-08-15
CCGCCTTCGCGTGCTTGATGGCTTCCTTGGTCTGGGGCATGACGCCGTCGTCGGCGGCACACACCAGAATGACGATGTCGGTGGCCTGCGCGCCACGGGCACGCATGGCCGTGAAGGCCTCGTGACCGGGGGTGTCCAGGAAAGACACCATGCCGCGCGGAGTTTCCACGTGGTAGGCACCGATGTGCTGCGTGATGCCGCCGGCTTCGCCTGCAGCAACTTTGGCGCGGCGAATGTAGTCCAGCAGCGAGGTCTTGCCGTGGTCGACGTGGCCCATCACGGTCACGACCGGAGCACGCGGCAGGGCTTCGGCCTGGGTCGCGCTGGCTTCCTCTTCGGTGAATGCTTCCGGATCGTCCAGCGCAGCCACCACTGCGGTGTGGCCCAGCTCTTCCACCACGATCATGGCGGTGTCCTGGTCCAGAGACTGGTTGATGGTGACCATCTGGCCCAGCTTCATGAGCTGCTTGATCACTTCAGAGGCCTTGATCGACATTTTGTGGGCCAGTTCCGACACCGTGATGGTTTCGGGCACATGGACCTCGATGACGCGGGCTTCTTGAGGCGCTGCCGGTTGGGCCTGCTCGTTGCGGTCCTGGCCTTTGCGGCCCTTGGGCCCAGAACGCCAGCTGCCACGGCCCACACCGCCACTGGAGTCGCCTCGGGTGGGGATGGCTTTCTTCTTGGCAGGATCACCTGCCCAGCTGGAAGACAGCTTGGCCGACTTGACCTCTTTGCCAGCGCCTGCTGGCTGGGCTCCAGGTGCTGCGCCTGTGCGTGCACCGGCACCGGGTGTTCCAGCGGGCTTGTGCAGCGTGCCTTTGACGGCCGGCTTGGCTTCGGGCTTGGGTTCTTCCTTCTTGGCCACCAACACCTTTTTGGGGGCATTCATCATGGCGCGGATCGCTTCGGCTTCAGCGAGGGCCTTGCGACGACGCTCTTCCAACTCTTTGGCGCGATTGGCTTCTTCGTCGGCGCGGGCTTTCGATTCAGCGGCGGCTTTGGCTGCGGCTTCTTCGCGAACGCGTTTCTCGGCTTCGACCTTGTCGGCGGCTTGCTGGGCTGCCGTGACTGGTGCGGGTTCGGCCGGAGCAGCCGCCTGCGCAGGTGCCTTGGCGGCGGCGGACGCCGCGTTCAGGCTCGCAGCTTCGGCACGGGCACGGGCTTCGCGCTCTTCGCGGCTCAGGCTGGGGGCTTGCTCAGCAACAGCTTGAGCGGCGGCCTGAGCGGCTTGGGCTGCCTGTTCGGCGGCGCGTTCAGCGGCTTCCGCCTCGGCCTTTTGACGGGCTTCGGCTTCTTCGCGCTGGCGGCGCTTTTCGGCCAGCTCTTCTTCCTGGCGGCGGATCAGTTCGGCCTGCCGGCGTGCTTCTTCTTCACGACGGGCCAGTTCAGCGTGGTCAATGGCCGGTTCGGCAGCAGCTTCCGGCGCACTGCTGGTGGGTTCGTCATCGCGTTTGATCAGGGTGCGTTTTTTGCGCACTTCAACCTGGATCGTGCGGGCCTTGCCGGTGGCGTCAGCCTGCTTGATTTCGGTCGTTGACTTTTTGGTCAACGTGATCTTTTTGCGGTCGGCGCCTGCAGTGCCGTGGCTGGCTTGCAAGAACGACAGCAGTTTTTGCTTGTCGGACTCGGTCAGCGTGTCAGAGGCAGACGATTTGGACACGCCGGCAGAACGCAGTTGTTCAAGCAGGGTGTCGGCGGGTTTTTTGAGTTCGGTGGCGAACTCGGCGACGGTATTACTTGTCATATTCGCTTCAAGCCTCCATCCAATCAGGCCTGACCCGCAGTGAACCAATGTTCGCGGGCTTTCATGATCAGTGCAGTGGCTTCTTCAGCCCCCTGGCCGGTGATGTCGGTGAGTTCGTCGGTGGCCAGGTCGGCCAGGTCATCGCGTGTGTGCACGCCAGCGTCGGCCAACTTGGAGATCAGATCGGGGGTGAGGCCAGGCAGGTCACGCAGGTCTTGCGAGGCGTCTTCCACGCTCTCTTCGCGGGCGATTTCCATCGTCAGCAAAGCGTCTTTGGCGCGGGCACGCAGTTCGTTGACGGTGTCTTCGTCAAAGGCTTCGATCTCCAGCATTTCCTGCAGCGGCACATAGGCCACTTCTTCCAGGCTGCTGAAGCCCTCTTCGATCAGGATGTCGGCGATTTCCTCGTCCACATCGAGCTTTTCCATAAACAAGGCGCGGATGCTGGTGGTCTCTTCGGCCTGCTTCTGGGCAGACTCGGCCGCGTCCATGATGTTGATCTTCCAGCCGGTCAGGTCAGACGCCAGACGCACGTTCTGGCCACCACGGCCAATGGCGATGGCCAGGTTTTCTTCGTCCACCACCACGTCCATGGCATGCTTTTCTTCGTCCACCACAATGGACTGCACGTTGGCCGGGGCCAGGGCACCGATCACGAACTGGGCGGGGTCTTCGCTCCACAACACGATGTCCACGCGCTCACCTGCGAGCTCGTTGGTCACGGCATTCACACGGGTACCGCGCACGCCTACGCAGGTGCCGATCGGATCCACGCGCTTGTCGTGCGAGAGCACGGCGATTTTGGCGCGCGAGCCAGCGTCACGGGCACACGATTTGATCTCCAGCAGGCCTTGTTCGATCTCGGGCACTTCCTGGCGGAAGAGTTCGACCATGAACTCGGGGGCCGAACGCGACAGGATGATCGGGGCGCCACGCAGCGTCAGGTCGACTTCCATGATCATGGCGCGCACGCGGTCACCGTTGCGCAGGTTCTCCTTGGGGATCATCTCGCTGCGACGCAGGCGGCCTTCAACGCGGCCCGATTCACAGATGATGTCGCCCTTGTCCATGCGCTTGACGGTGCCAACAAAGATCTTTTCGCCCCGCGACATGAATTCGCTCAGCAGCATTTCGCGCTCGGCGTCGCGGATTTTCTGCAGGATGACCTGCTTGGCAGCCATGGCGCCGATGCGACCGATCGGCAGAGATTCGACCTGCTCTTCGATGTATTCACCGACTTCGACATCGGCCACGCGCTCTTGCGCATCCATCAGCATTTCTTCGGCGTCGGGGTTTTGCAGGCCTGCGTCGTCGGGCACCACCAGCCAGCGGCGGAAAGTTTCGTACTCGCCAGAATCACGGTCGATGGACACGCGGATGTCCACTTCGCCTTCGTACAGTTTCTTGGTGGCCTGGGCCAATGCGGCCTCGACGGCACCAATCACCACATCGCGCTCAACGTTCTTCTCGCGCGAGATGGCGTCCACCAACATCAACAATTCGCGGTTCATGACTCGACTCTCCTGTTCCAACGGCCCCTGAGGGGCCTGCATTCAAATTTGTTCTTTGGCCTTGCGGCCCTTGAAATCGACCACCGGGGCCAGCCGCGCTTCGCGCAGCTCGTCCAGAGAGAAACCCAGCACCTGAACAGGCGCAGGGGCTCTTTTTTTGCTCACACGTGCACCGGGCTTGGACTCGGGTTCATCGCTCCAGACGATTTGCCAGCCGGTGCCGACGGCATCGCGTTCGAGCGTGCCGCGAAATTTCTTGCGGTTGGCATTGACCAGACCACTGGCGGCTTCGCCAATCGGGGCCTTGAGCGTGATGTCGATCAGCGCACCGGCAAAGCGCACAAAATCCTGCTCGTGGCGCAAGGGGCGGTCGATGCCCGGCGACGAGACTTCAAGGCGGCTGTATTCAACGCCATCCACCTCCAGGGCAAACTGCAACTGGCGCGTGACTTTTTCGCAGTCTTCGACCGTCACAAACTGCTCGGCAGCCGCTTCGGGCGTCCAGGGCAGGTCGATGGTGATGCGCAGCAAGCCCCCGGCGGATCGTTCGATTTCCACCAGGTCATAACCCAGTCCGGTCACGGTCTCAAGGGCGATGTTCTGCAGGCTCACAGGTGCGGGTTTTCCAGGGGTTGGGAATGAAACGACCAAAAAAAACGGGCGGTGAGAACCCGCCCGTTTGGTCGTGAAGCCGTGATTCTAGCCCAAAAAACGCCCTAAGTGAATGATTTTCAAGAGAAATGGACGGACTCGTGCTGCGTTTTTGCAGACAAAACGCCCATTTGCGGCACGACATGGACAGCACGCACGGCAAAATGGGCCCGCATTGGCCTCCATCTTCGACATTTCAGAAGGGCAACACTTGAACACTGCATCGCGTTGGCTGCACACCCATGTCCTGGCGCTGCGGCGCGACATGCGCTGGTCCTACCTGCCCCCACTCATGGTCTACATGGCCGCGGGCGTGCAAGGGCTGACCGGCATTGTGGGCACTTTTTTTGTCAAAGAGCACCTGGGCCTGTCGGCCGAGTTTTTGGCGGCACTGGCCTTTTGGGCCGGCCTGCCCTGGGCACTGAAGATGCCAATTGGTCATCTGGTGGACATTTTCTGGCGCTACAAAGCCGGTTTCATCGTGCTGGGTGCCAGCCTGATTGCGGCCAGCTTGCTGATCATGGCGGGCCTGGTCAGCCACCGCGAGGCCATGGCATCGGTTTGGAGCGTCAACGCCTGGTATGTGCTGGCCGCCCTGCTCAGCCCGGTCGGCTATGTGTTGCAGGACGCGACGGCCGACGCCATGACGGTCGAGGCCGTGCCCCGTTTTCATGCTGACGGCACGCCAGTGGACGCTGCCGTGCTCAAGCAGATGCACACCACCATGCAGACCCTGGGTCGCGTGGCAATTGTGGGCGGCACCATTTTGGTGGCCTTGATCAACCTGGGCATGTTTGCCAATGTGCAAAAACTCAGCGAGGTACAAAAAACCCTGACCTACCGCAACCTGTACCTCATGGCCCTGATCATTCCGCTGATGTCGATGGCAGGTCTTGCGGTGGCGCGCTGGCAAAGCGGCAAGCAGGTGCGCCAGCACATGGCCCGAGGCCTGACGCGCACGCAGGCCTGGGCCTTGTTGCACGGCGATGACGTTGAAACCGTCCCCAATACGGTGCTGCTGGGTGGCAGCCTGGTCTTTGTGGGCCTGACGATCGGCCTGGGCCTATCGGGCTGGCGCTACAGCCAGGAGCTGATATTCATCAGTTCAATGACCATCATTGGCAGCTTGATGGCGCGCCTGGTGGGTGAGCTGGAGCCGTCTGCACGCCACACCCTGCTGGGCACGGCCCTGGTGATTTTCATGTTCCGTGCGGCGCCCAGCAGCGGGCCCGGCGTGTCGTGGTGGATGATCGACCAGTTAGGCTTTGACCAACCGTTTTTCTCAGTGCTCTCGCTCATTGGCAGCACCCTGGCGCTGGCGGGCATGTTCGTGTTCCGGCGCTTCATGGCCGAGCGCTCCATCTTTTACGTGGTGGGCACACTCACAGTGCTGGGCACCCTGCTGAGCCTACCCACGCTAGGCATGAGTCTGGGCCTGCACGAATGGACCGCGGCGCACACCGGCGGCGTGGTCGATGCCCGGTTCATCGCCGTGGTGGACACTGCGCTCGAATCTCCCCTGGGCCAGATCAGCATGATCCCCATGCTGGCGTGGATCGCCAATTCCGCTCCACCCCACCTCAAGGCCACCTATTTCGCGGTCATGGCCAGCTTCACTAACCTGGCGCTGTCGGCGGCGCAGCTGGGCACCAAGTACCTCAACCAGACCTTTACGCTCACGCGTCAGGTGCGCGACGCCACAGGCGCCGTGACCGTGCCTGCCAACTATGCCGACCTGAGCGGTTTGCTGCTGAGCGCATTACTCATCGGTTTGCTCTTGCCCTTGGCGGCGATAGCCTTTGCACGCTGGCGCCGCTGGGGCAGTGCCTGATGTGGCATCGCCGCATGCGACAATTCCCAGCGTTTTTCCCCTGAAAGAAGACTTCCATGACGACAAAAACAGGTTTCCTCGCTGGCAAAAAATTACTGATCACCGGCGTGCTGTCCAACCGCTCGATTGCGTACGGCATTGCCAAAGCTTGCCACGCGCAGGGCGCCGAACTGGCTTTCAGCTATGTGGGCGAACGTTTCAAGGACCGCATCACCGAATTTGCCGCCGACTTCGACTCCAAACTGGTGTTTGACTGCGATGTGGGCAGCGACGAGCAAATCGAGAAACTGTTCACTGACCTCTCCAAAACCTGGCCGAAGATCGACGGCTTTGTGCATGCCATCGGCTTTGCCCCGCGCGAAGCCATTGCCGGTGACTTCCTGGACGGCCTCTCGCGCGAAGCCTTCAAGGTGGCGCACGACATCAGCGCCTACAGCTTCCCGGCCATGGCCAAGGCCGCCCTTCCCTACCTGAACGACAACAGCGCGGTGCTGACCCTGTCGTATCTGGGCGCCATCCGCACGGTGCCCAACTACAACACCATGGGCCTGGCCAAAGCCAGCCTGGAAGCTTCTGTGCGCTACCTGGCCGAGTCGCTGGGCTCGCAGGGCCGCGGCCTGCGTGCCAATGGCATTTCTGCCGGGCCCATCAAGACCCTGGCCGCCAGCGGCATCAAAGGCTTTGGCAAGATCCTGTCGGTGGTCGCCGAAAACTCCCCCATCCGCCGCAACGTGACGATCGACGATGTGGGCAATGTCGCCGCTTTCCTGCTGTCCGATCTGGCCGCCGGCGTGACGGCCGAGATCACTTATGTGGATGGCGGTTTCAGCCAGGTGGTGGGCGGCATTGCCGAACCCGCTGGTGACGCCTGATCCCCAGTGCCCCCACGAAAAAAGCGGCTCATGCCGCTTTTTTCTTGTCTTGTGAAACGGGTGACGACCGTCAGGCTTTGACGCAATCCGCGTAGTACCGCTTCTTGCCATCGTCGTCCTTGATCTCCACCAGGCCGTGGATGTCGGTCTCAAAGCCCGGGCATTCCAGATTGAACTGGCGCGCGAACTTGAGGTAGTCCACGATCTTCTTGTTGAAGACCTCGCCCGGGATCAGAAGCGGAATGCCAGGCGGGTACGGCGTGACCAGACCCACCGTGATGCGGCCTTCGAGCTGGTCAATCTCGACGCGCTCGGTCTGGCGTTTGGCGATGTGGGCATAGGCGTCCGCCGGAGTCATGGCCGGCGTCAGGTCCGACAGGTACATCTCGGTGGTCAGACGCGCGATGTCGTAGCGGGCGTACATCTCGTGCACATGCTGGCAAAGGTCGCGCAGGCCCATGCGCTCGTAGCGCGGGTGCTTGGCGCAGAACTCCGGCATGATGCGCCACATCGGCTGGTTCTTGGCGTAGTCGTCCTTGAACTGCTGCAGTGCGGTGAGCAGTGTGTTCCAGCGGCCCTTGGTGATGCCGATGGTGAACATGATGAAGAAGCTGTAGAGGCCGGTCTTTTCCACCACCACGCCGTGCTCGGTCAGGAACTTGCTGACGATGGAGGCCGGAATGCCGGTCTTGTCGAACTTGCCATCCAGGTCCAGGCCAGGCGTGACGATGGTCGACTTGATGGGGTCGAGCATGTTGAAGCCGTCGGCCAGCTGCTGGCCGAAACCGTGCCACTTGCTGGCCTTCTTGCGCGGGTCGTTGCGCAGGATCCAGTCTTCGGCTTTGCCCACGCCTTCGCCCGCAAACTTCTCGGGGCCCCAGACCTTGAACCACCAGTCCTTGCCATATTCCTCGTCCACCTTGCGCATGGCGCGGCGGAAATCCAGGGCTTCGGCAATGCTCTCTTCCACCAGGGCGGTGCCGCCGGGCGGCTCCATCATGGCGGCGGCCACGTCGCAGCTGGCAATGATGCTGTACTGCGGACTGGTCGAGGTGTGCATCAGGTAAGCCTCGTTGAACAGCGGGCGGTCCAGCTTGGTGTTTTGTGCATCCTGCACCAGCACATGGCTGGCCTGGCTGATGCCGGCCAGGAGTTTGTGGATGGACTGCGTGGCGTAGACCATGGTGTCCTTGGGGCGTGCGCGCTTTTTACCCATGGCATGGTAGGGACCATAGAACGGGTGGAAAGCCGCGTGTGGCAGCCACGCCTCGTCAAAGTGCAGGTTCTCCACATAGCCATCGAGCATGCCCTTGATGGTCTCGGTGTTGTAGAGCACGCCATCGTAGGTGGATTGCGTGAGCGTCAGGATGCGGGGCTTGACCTTTTTGGCGTCCACGCCTTTGAGCAACGGGTTCTTCTTGATCTTGGCCTGGATGGCGGCCGGTTCGAACTCGCTCTTGGGGATCGGGCCGATGATGCCGAAATGGTTGCGCGTGGGCTTGAGAAAGACCGGAATGGCCCCGGTCATGATGATCGAGTGCAGGATGGACTTGTGGCAGTTGCGGTCCACCACCACCACATCACCGGGTGCCACCGCGTGGTGCCAGACCATCTTGTTGGAGGTGCTGGTGCCATTGGTCACGAAGAAACAGTGGTCGGCGTTAAAGATGCGTGCCGCATTGCGCTCGCTCTCGCCAATGGCGCCGTTGTGGTCCAGCAGCTGGCCCAGTTCTTCCACCGCGTTGCACACATCTGCCCGCAGCATGTTCTCGCCGTAGAACTGATGGTACATCTGGCCCACCGGGCTCTTGAGGAAAGCCACGCCGCCCGAGTGGCCCGGGCAATGCCACGAGTAGGAGCCGTCTTCGGCATAGTCCAGCAGTGCCTTGAAAAACGGCGGCTGCACACCTTCAAGGTAACTCTTGGCTTCGCGGATGATGTGACGTGCCACGAACTCGGGCGTGTCCTCGAACATGTGGATGAAGCCGTGCAGCTCGCGCAGGATGTCGTTGGGCAGGTGCTGGCTGGTCTTGGTTTCGCCGTAGATGTAGAGCGGCACATCGGCGTTTTTACGACGGACTTCTTCGATGAATGCGCGCAGGTTGACCACGGCAGGGTCCAGGTCCGGTCCAGGCGTGAACTCTTCGTCGTCGATCGACAGGATGAAGGCACTGGCCCGGCTTTGCTGCTGCGCAAACTGCGACAGATCGCCATAGCTGGTCACGCCCAGAACTTCAAAGCCTTCCGTTTCAATCGCCTGGGCCAGGGCACGGATGCCCAGACCCGAAGTGTTTTCGGAGCGGTAATCTTCGTCAATGATGACGATGGGAAAGCGGAATTTCATTGGACAAAGGCGCTCTGGCCCCATAGATGTCGGACAGGGGCGAAGTTTAAGGAAAAAAACGCCCATTCCCCGAATGGCTCAAGACAAGTTTGCAGCCTTTGTGTGTCTGCTGTGTGTCTTCAAACTTAAAAGTCACTTGGAGCCTGCTACAATCGAAGGCTCTGGAGCGGTGGATGAGTGGTTTAAGTCGCACGCCTGGAAAGCGTGTGTGGGTTAATAGCCCACCGCGGGTTCGAATCCCGCCTGCTCCGCCAGAAACTTTGCAAAAAAGCGCCTTCGGGCGCTTTTTTGTTGCCCCGGCGTTTTGGCCTCGCGATGCCACCGATGCGCGAAGGCACAAAAAAAACCGCCCGAAGGCGGTTTTTTTGAAGCGTCCGTGGATCAGCGAACCACAGCAATCTGGTCGCGCTTGCCACCTTTGTAGGTGTAGAGCGTCAGGGCACCGTTCTTGATGTCACCCTTCTCGTCGAAGGCAATCGTCCCGGTCACGCCGTTGTAGTTGGCCTTGGTCAGGGCAGCCAGGTACTTGGACGGGTCGGTCGAGTTGGCACGCACCATGGCGTCCACCATCACGTTGACAGCGTCGTAAACGTAGGGGGCATACACCTGCACATCGGCGTTGAAACGCTTCTTGAACTTGGCGTTGAACTCTTCCATGCCTTTCTTCTGCTGGCCTTCCACACCGCCGGCTTCGGCACAAACCACCTGGCCGTCGGCCATGGCGTCACCAGCCAACTTGGCCAGTTCGGACGAGCAGATGCCGTCGCCGCCCATGAACTTGGCATTGATGCCCAGGGACTTCATCTGGCGCATCATCGGGCCGGCCACGGCGTCCATGCCACCGAAGAAGACCACATCAGGGTTCTTGGCCTTGAGCTTGGTCAGGATGGCCATGAAGTCAGAAGCCTTGTCGGTGGTGAATTCGTGACCTACCACATTGCCCTTGGCGGCCGTGACGGCTTTCTTGAACTCTTCAGCCACACCTTGGCCATAGGCCGTGCGGTCGTCGATCACAGCGATCGATTTGCCTTTGAGGTTGTTGACGGCATAGCGACCCAGGGTGCCGCCCAGGTGCACGTCGTCAGCCACCACACGGAAGGCGGTTTTGTAGCCGTTGCGGGTGTACTTGGGGTTGGTGGCCGAGGGAGAGATTTGCGGCAGACCAGCTTCGTTGTAGATCTTAGACGCAGGGATGGTGGTGCCCGAGTTGAGGTGACCGATCACGCCGTTGACTTTGGAGTCCACCAGCTTTTGTGCGGCGGCAGTGCCCTGCTTGGGATCCCCTGCATCGTCTTCAGCAAGCAATTCGAATTTGACGGTCTGACCGCCAATCTTCAGGCCCTTGGCGTTGAGTTCTTCGATGGCCAGGCGGGCACCGTTTTCGTTGTCCTTGCCCAGGTGGGCAATCGCGCCACTGACCGGGCCCACGTGGCCGATCTTGACGACCTGTTGTGCAGCCACCAGGCCGCTGCTGGCCACCAAGGCGGCGAGAAGACTGAGTTTGAATGTCATTTTCATAAGAACTCCAAAGAAAAGAAATTTGCCAGAGCCAGCCAAATCGGCTGTTGCTGCGCAAGCGGCGAAGATACCCTGAATTTGTGGCCTCAAATGTAAGGGATTACCTGTGGTCCACAACTTCTGAACGGGCGAAGATCGATATTCAATTTCCGTGCCCGAAAGAATGACACGGGAATGCCTGTATGTGGCGTGAATTGCGCCAAGCTTGGGCACCTCGCACCAGGAGCGCACCTCCAACAGGCCTATGAAACCGCTGCTTGCGACTGGGCCAAATCGAAGCGGATAAGGTCATGACCCAAGCGACTGTACTGGCGCCAGCGCTCTCGACCCTGTGCACGGTGCAAATCGTCCACGCTGACCACATCAATGATGCGTTCAAAAGACTCGAACCCTTCGGGAACCCCTTCACCGAGATTGACCAGGACTTGCCTGGACCAGTCCGGGCGCACTTGGGGGCTTAGCAAAACCCTGGAAGCTTCCAACACTGACGGCTCGGCGCTGGACAGACAATGTGGCAAAAAGTCCAGCTGCGAAAAAGTCCAGAGCGCTTGGTCCAGCTGGAGCAGGGTGCTGCTGTGCCCCACCACCTGCGCGCGCACCCCCTTGGCGTGAACCTTGCGCAGCAGGCGGCAGATGTAGGGCACCAGCGCCGGGGCGTTGAAATGGAACTCGATGCGGGCCATGCAGCGCTCAAACCGCTTTGCGTTTACCCGAAGCGGATCGACCTGCAACCGGCGTCTGGGCCAGCAGGTACTCGAGCAGCAGGGCTACCGGCCGCCCCGTGGCACCCTTTTGAGCGCCACTGCGCCAGGCGGTGCCGGCAATATCCAAGTGCGCCCAAGGCATCTTGCCGGCAAATTTCTGCAGGAACTTGGCTGCAGTGACCGAACCGGCCGCACGTCCCGCCACATTGGCCATGTCGGCGAACTTGCTCTTAAGTCCTTCGGCGTAGTCTGCATCCAAGGGCATGCGCCAACACAAATCATCGGATTGATCGCCAGCGCTCATCAACGCCTGGGCCAGGGCATCGTCAGCAGTGAAAAGACCGCTGCGCACCGACCCCAGAGCAATCACACAGGCTCCGGTCAGGGTCGCAATGTCGATCACGGCTTTGGGCTTGTAGCGCTCGGCATAGGTTAGCGCATCGCACAGCACCAACCGCCCCTCGGCGTCGGTATTGAGGATCTCGATCGTCTGGCCACTCATGCTGGTCACCACATCGCCAGGCTTGACGGCCATGGCATCGGGCATGTTTTCGGTGGCCGGGATCAGGCCCACCACATGCAAGGCGGGCTGCAACGCGGCCAAAGACTCGAATACGCCCAGCACACTGGCTGCGCCGCTCATGTCGAACTTCATCTCGTCCATCTCGGCGGCTGGCTTCATTGAAATGCCACCGGTATCGAATGTGATGCCCTTGCCCACCAGCACCACCGGAGCGCCCTTGGATTTGGCCGATCTGTATTCCAGCACAATGAATCGCAGCGGTTCTGCGCTTCCCCGGGCCACGGCCAGGAAGGCCCCCATGCCCAAGCGCTCCACCTCACGCGGACCCAAAACCTTGCAGCTCACGCCAGGATGCTTGGCCAGCGCCTTGGCTGCTTGCGCCAGATGGCTGGGCGTGGCGTGGTTGCCCGGGCGGTTAGCCCATTCTCGGGCCAGTTCGATGCCTCGCACCAACGCCTGCGCCTTTTGCACGGCCGTTTTGTCTGCCTGCACCACGTGCGTCAAGGCCAGCGTCACCTGATTCAAGGTGCGCGGTTGCGGCTTCGACAAGGTGGTCGCATAGGCATAACTGGCATCGGCCAGGCTAGACAGCACGGCCTGGATGGCCTGGGCGGACAAAACCTCACCGGCCCAGTGAATGACGAGGCTTTTGATTTTTGCCGCGTTCAAGGCGCTCCAAGCGGTGCGGATCGCTTTGCGCAAGTCGAGCGGTTGGCCTTGACCACAGGACACCACTACCAGGTGGCGGGCACGCACGTCCTGCATGCCGTAAGATTGCAGCATTGAACCGGCGCTGTCCTTGAAGTCGCCACTCTCGCGAGCCTTGTTGATCCAGTCCACCACCGGGCCATGGCCCATGGCTTTTTCGGGCCACAGCAGGACCAAGGCGTCTTGCGGGGCTGACTGGCTCTGAGCCAGCGTCATCTGCCGAATTTCAAATTTCATCGCGGTACCGTCCTTCTCTCGCTCAATGTTATTCGATTCCTCTTTGCGCAAGGACCTGGCACGCAACTTCGTGGCCACACTGGTCGTGATCGTGACGATTGTCATGACCATCATGCTGATCCGTACACTCGGTCAAGCCAGCAGAGGGACCATCAATCCCTCGGAGGTGCTGCTCATCCTGGGGTTTGGCATGCTGGGGCAACTCACCACCGTACTGGCACTGAGCCTGTTCATCGCCATCATCGCGACGGCCTCGCGCATGTACAGCGAAAGCGAAATGGTCATCTGGTTCAGCAGTGGGCAAAGCCTGGGCTCACTGCTGCCTGTCTTGCTGCGCTTTGCCTGGCCAATTTTGCTGTCGATTGCACTGCTGGCGTTGCTGGCTGTACCCTGGAGTCAACAGCAAATCCAGGACTTGCGTGACCGCTATGCCACACGCAATGACGTTGAACGTGTGGCACCGGGCCGGTTTCAAGAGTCCGCTGGGGGGCAGCGGGTGTTCTTCATCGACAAGGACTCGCCTGGCCAGGCCAGCGGCACCAATGTCTTCATCTCCAGCCGAGATCGCGGCATGGACACCACCACAACGGCCCGCACAGGCAGTGTGAAATGGGTGGGCAACGACCGTTACCTGGTGCTCGAACAGGGCGAGCAGTGGCTTCAGCAAGCATCATCGGCTCAGACGCGGCTGACGCGTTTCGAACATTACGATGTGCTGCTTGACATCGACGCTCGCTCGCCCAACAGCGAGGCGGCTGCGCGCCAGTTACCCACATTGGCCTTGATCGCCAAACCCACCCCCATCCACATGGGTGAACTGTCCTGGCGCTTGAGCATGCCTTTGTGTGCCCTCAATTTCGTGCTGTTGGCGTTACCTCTGTCGGTGGTCAACCCGCGTCGTGGCCGCAGCCACCAGTATGGTTTGGCCTTGCTGGTCTTCATCTTTTATTACAACCTGATCAACATTGGTCAAAACGGCATTGCGCATGGCCGCTATGGCATTGCGGGGTGGATGCTTGGCCTTCACGGCGCCGTATTCCTGCTGGCCCTGCTGTGGATCTGGGTGCGCCAACGCCAGTGGTCCTGGCGTGACTTGCTGCCCACGCGCACTCGCGCCGAGGCTTCGGAGGCTCGTTCTGCCCCATGAAAACAGTGCGACGCCTCCTTTACCGTGAAACCTTTCAGGCCGTGGCCTTTGTGGCCTTGGGCTTTTTGGGCTTGTTCCAATTTTTCGATATGGTCGAAGAACTGAAAAACCTGAGCAGTCTCAGGGCTCAGGGATACCAGCTTCACCATGCGTTTCTGGTCGTGGCCCTCAAAATTCCGACACACCTCTACGACTTGTTGCCCATTTCGGTGCTGATTGGCTCGATTTTTGTCATGGCCCGGCTGGCGCAAAGCTCCGAGTTCACCATCTTGCGCACCGGTGGTCTGGGCCCCTGGAGTGCGCTGCGCTTGTTGCTGGGCATGGGCTGGTTGTTTGTGCTCTTCACCTTGCTACTGGGCGACTATGTTTGTCCCTGGGCCGAACAACAGGGGCAGATGTTGATGGCCCGCTACAAGGGCGAACTTACCACCGGTCAAACAGGTGCCTGGCTGCGCGAACGCCAAGGTGATCTGCAGTACACCATCAACGTCAGAGCCATGAACAAGGACGCCCGGCTTCAAGGCATTCGAATCCAGCGCTTTGATCAAGAGGGTCGATTGCTGGCAATGGCGCAGGCTGATGAAGCCGAGATTGGCGAGCAAGTCTGGCATTTGCACAACGTGCAGTTCACTGAGGTGCAGCGCACCGAACCCCAACACATGCGTAAACAACACCTGCCGCAGCTCGATTGGCCAACCGAGATTTCCCGGGACATGGTGCACGCCGCCTTGATCAGCAGCGAACGCATGAAAATTTGGGACTTGGTGCTCTACACCCGCCACCTGAGGCAAAACAACCAGAATGCCCAACAGTACGAGATCGAACTCTGGCGCAAGGTGTTTTATCCGCTCAGCTGCCTGGTCATGCTGACACTGGCACTGCCTTTTGCTTACCTGCACTTTCGTGCCGGGCCCATCGCCACCCATGTGTTTGGTGGCGTCATGGCGGGCATCAGCTTTTACCTGCTCAACAACGTGTTCAGCCACATGGGCAACCTCAACAACTGGGAACCCTGGATCACTTCGGCCGCGCCGTCGCTGATCTACACCCTCATTTCTCTGGCCGCCTTTGGCTGGATGGTGCTGCGGCGATGATGACTTCCAAGCACCCCCCCGCCAGCGCCGTTGTGCTGTTTGCTCACGGCTCACGCGACCCGCTGTGGCGCGCCCCCATCGACGCTGTGGCCGAAGAAATGCGCCGCCAAGACCCCAACACCACGGTGCGCTGCGCCTTTCTGGAATTGATGAGTCCCAACCTGTCCGAGGCCATAGACGCTCTGGTGGTGAATGGCCATGATCACATCCGTATCGTCCCGATGTTTCTGGGCATGGGGCGGCACGCCCGCGAAGACCTTCCTGCGCTCTGTGCACAATCGCGCGAGCGCCACCCCGGACTCTTGCTGCAAGTGCAACCTGCCTTGGGAGAGCAACCCGAAATGACACGTTGCATGGCCGCTATTGCGCTCAATAAGTTCAATCCATAAAACCTGAAGGCATAATTCGAGTCTACTTTATGTTGATTCGAGCATGAACCTCCATCAATTCCGATTTGTTCAAGAAGCTGCCCGGCGCAACCTGAACCTCACCGAGGCGGCCAAAGCGCTGCACACCTCGCAGCCCGGCGTGTCCAAAGCCATCATCGAGCTCGAAGAAGAGCTGGGCATCGAGATCTTTGCCCGCCACGGCAAGCGCCTCAAGCGCATCACCGAGCCAGGCCAGCATGTGCTCAAAAGCATTGAGGTGATCCTGCGCGAAGTGGGCAACCTGAGAAAAATTGGCGATCAGTACAGCGCCCAGGACAGCGGCACGTTGTCAATTGCCACCACCCACACCCAGGCGCGCTATGTGCTGCCGCTGCCTGTGGCGCGGCTGCGCGAGAAATACCCCAAGGTCAACATCAGCCTGCACCAGGGCGCGCCCGACCAGGTGGCACAAATGCTATTGCAGGATGTGGCCGAAATCGGGATCGCCACCGAATCGCTGGCGGCCTACGAAGACCTGGTCACCCTGCCCTGCTACGAATGGCAGCACGTGCTGGTGCTGCCACCCGAGCACCCACTGGCAGGCAAGGCCCGGCTCACGCTCGAAGACATTGCCGAGTACCCACTCATCACTTACCACCCCTCTTTTACCGGGCGCACCCGCATCGACAACGCTTTTGCCGCCCGCAAGCTGCAGCCGCGCATTGCTTTGGAAGCCATCGACTCCGACGTGATCAAGACCTATGTGCGCCTGGGTCTGGGCGTGGGCATCGTGGCCGAAATGGCCGTCAAGGACGACCCGGTGCAGGACCTGGCGGTGCGCCCGCTGGGACCGTTGCTGGGCATGAATGTCGCGCGCGTGGCCTTCAAACGCGGCGCCTATCTGCGACACTTCGTCTACCAGTTTGCCGAGCTGCTGAGCGACCGCCTGAGTGCCAATCTGGTGGCCAAAGCCATGTCCGGCCAATTCAACGATTACGAACTCTGACCCGAATGAACCCGCGCACCCCCGCCTTCCCGTCCAAGACGCCCAACATGGGCACCACCATCTTCACCGTGATGTCGGCCCTGGCCACCGAAAAAGGCGCGGTCAACCTGGGGCAAGGCTTTCCAGACTTCGACTGCGACCCGCGACTGGTCGAGCATGTGGGCAACGCCATGCGTGAGGGCCTCAACCAATACCCGCCCATGACCGGCGTGGCCCCGCTGCGCGAAGCCATGAGCGCCAAGATCGAAGCTCTGTATGGCCGCCGCTACGACCCGGTCAGCGAAATCACCGTCACAGCCGGTGCCACCCAGGCCATCCTCACGACCATCCTGGCCATCGTGCACCCGGGCGACGAAGTCATCGTGCTTGAGCCCTGCTACGACAGCTATGTGCCCAACATCGAGCTGGCCGGAGGTGTGGTGGTACGCGTGCCGCTGACGCCCGGCACCTTCCGCCCCGACTTCGACAGGATCCAGGCGGCCATCACGCCCAAGACGCGTGCCATCCTGATCAACTCACCGCACAACCCCAGCGGCATGGTCTGGACCCGCGAAGAAATGCTGCGCCTGCAGGAGATTCTGGACCCCACCAACGTGCTGCTGATTTCGGACGAAGTCTACGAGCACATGGTGTATGCGCCCAACCGCCACTGGAGCGCCGCTCAGTTTGAAGGCCTGGCCGCACGGGCTTTCATCGTTTCCAGCTTCGGCAAGACCTACCACGTCACAGGCTGGAAGATCGGCACCGTGGCCGCACCTGCGGCCCTGAGCGCCGAGTTCCGCAAGATCCACCAGTTCAATGTGTTCACCGTGAACACCCCCATGCAGCACGGCATTGCCCGCTACATGGCAGACCCCAAGCCTTATCTGGAGCTGCCCGCGTTTTACCAACACAAGCGTGACCTGTTCCGCCAGGGCCTGGCGGGCACCCGTTTTCGTTTGCTGCCAGGCGAAGGGACCTACTTTCAGTGCGTGGACATTTCGGGCCTGGCCGTGCCCGAAAAAGACCTGGGAGAAGCCGAGTTCTGCCAATGGCTGACCCGCGAAATCGGTGTGGCCGCCATTCCGTTGTCGGCCTTCTACGGCAACGGCTTTGACCAGAAGGTCATCCGCTTTTGCTTTGCCAAAAAGGACGAGACGCTCCAGCTCGCCCTGGAGCGGCTGGCACGGCTGTGATCAGGATCAGTCGTCCTCGGCCGCGCTGATGTCGGGGAACAACACTTCGGTGAACCCGAAGTGGCTGAAGTCACGCACCCGCATCGGAAAGAGTTTGCCGACCAGGTGGTCGCATTCATGCTGCACCACCAGGGCATGAAAACCCTCCACCGTGCGGTCAATGGCCTGGCCTTTTTCATCAAAGCCCGTGTAGCGCACACGGGCCCAGCGCGGCACCATGGCACGCAGTCCGGGCACCGACAGGCAGCCCTCCCAGGCTTGCGCCTCGTCGCTGCCGAGCGGCGTGATGACGGGGTTGATCAGCACTGTGGGCGGCACCAGCTCCCGATCGGGGTAGCGCGGGTTGACCGTGGTGCTGCCAAAAATCACCACCTGCAGGCTCACGCCGATCTGCGGCGCCGCAATGCCCGCCCCATTGGCTGCAGCCATCGTGTCACGCAGGTCGGTCAAGAGCGCCTGAAGCTCTGGCGTATCAAACGCCGTCACGGGCTCGGCCACGCGCAGCAGGCGCGCATCGCCCATCTTCAGGATCTCGCGAACGGTCATGGTCTTTCTCCTGCCAACAATTGAAGCAAGCCATCCTCATCCAGCACGGGCACACCCAAGGCCTGGGCTTTCTCCAGCTTGCTGCCCGCCTCGGCACCGGCCACCACGTAGCTGGTTTTCTTGCTGACCGAACCGGCCACCTTGGCGCCCAGGGCTTCGAGTTTGTCTTTGGCTTCGTCACGGCCCAGGGTGGGCAGGGTGCCGGTCAGCACCACCGTCAGGCCGGCCAGCGGCATCTCGGTCGGGGCCAGCGCTTCGCCCTCGGGCCAATGCACTCCTGCGCTGCGCAAAGCCTGCACCACCTCGCGGTTGTGCGGCTGGGCAAAGAAGGTGTGCAGGCTGTGCGCCACGATCGGGCCAATGTCGGCCACCTGCAGCAAAGCGTCCTCGCTGGCGTCCATGATGGCCTGAAGCTGGCCGAAATGGCGCGCCAGCGCCTTGGCGGTGGCCTCGCCCACATGGCGGATGCCCAGGCCAAACAAAAAGCGCGGCAGCGTGGTTTGTTTGGACTTTTCCAGCGCGTCCAGCAGGTTCTGCGCCGACTTGTCGGCCATGCGGTCCATGCCCGCCAGGTCCTGCAACTGAAGGCCATACAGATCGGCCAAAGTGTTCACCCGGCCTGAATCCACCAGCTGGTCCACCAGCTTGTCGCCCAAGCCTTCAACCTCGACGGCGCGGCGCTGTGCGTAATGCAGAAGCGCCTGCTTGCGCTGTGCCGGGCAAAACAGCCCACCGCTGCAGCGGTAATCGGCCTCGCCCTCTTCGCGCTCGGCTTCGCTGCCGCACACCGGGCAATGGCGTGGCATGGCAAAAATTTGCGCCTCGTGCAGGCGCTTGTCGGTGACCACCGACACCACTTCGGGGATCACGTCGCCCGCGCGGCGCACGATCACGGTGTCGCCCACCCGCACGTCCTTGCGGCGCGCTTCGTCTTCGTTGTGCAGGGTGGCGTTGGTCACCGTCACGCCACCGACAAACACGGGCGCCAGTTTGGCCACGGGCGTGAGCTTGCCAGTGCGGCCCACCTGCACGTCAATGGCCAGCACCTCGGTCATCATCTCTTGTGCCGGGTATTTGTGGGCCACGGCCCAACGTGGCTCACGCGTCACAAAGCCCAGTTGCTGCTGCAAAGCCAAGTCATCGACCTTGTAGACCACGCCATCGATGTCAAAAGGCAAGCTGTCGCGTTGCTGGGCAATGCTTTGGTGAAACGCCACCAGGCCCGGCGCACCCTCTACCCGTGCGGTTTGCTCGGCCACCGGAAAACCCCAGGCCTTGAGCTGCATGAGCAGGTCACAGTGGCTTTGCCACGGCGTTTGGCCTGCACTGACTTCGCCCAGACCGTAGGCAAAAAAGCTCAGTGGGCGGTCGGCAGCGATTTTCGAATCGAGCTGGCGCACCGCACCGGCCGCCGCATTGCGCGGATTCACAAAGGTTTTTTCGCCCTTGGCCCCGGCGGCGATGCGCTGGCGCTGTCGCTCGTTGAGCGCTTCGAAATCATCCCGGCGCATGTACACCTCGCCACGCACCTCCAGCACGGGCGGAACACCAGCAGCCAGGCGCAGCGGCACCTGAGGAATGGTGCGCACGTTGTGCGTGACGTCTTCGCCAGTCTCACCGTCGCCGCGCGTGGCGGCCTGCACCAGCACGCCGTGTTCGTAGCGCAGGCTCATGGCCAGGCCGTCGAACTTGAGTTCAGCCACATAGCGCACCGGCGGATCGTCGTCCTGCAGTTTCAGTTCGCGGCGGATGCGGGCGTCAAAAGCCTCGGCGCCGCTGGCTTCGGTATCGGTTTCGGTGCGGATGCTGAGCATGGGCACTGCATGGCGCACCGGCGCAAAGGCGTCCAGCACCTGGCCGCCCACGCGCTGCGTGGGGGAGTCTGCGCTCAGCAGCTCTGGGTGGGCCGCTTCCAGGGCCTGCAGTTCGTGAAACAGGCGGTCGTACTCGGCGTCAGGCAACTCGGGCGCATCGAGCGTGTAGTACAGATGGGCATGGCGGTGCAACGTTTGCCGCAACTGGGCGGCACGGCCGGCCAGGGTTTCGGCGTCGGGTGCAGCATCTGATGGCGCAAACAAGTCCAGTGTGGACATGGTCCGGACTCAGGAAAACAGGCGCCGTGCCTGGGGCGAACCTGCCGACAACTCGCGCTGGTCCAGCGCGTCGTACAGCTGCTCCACGTCGCGCCCGATCTGCTGCAGCACCTCAGGGCCAAGCTGCTGGTTGCTGCCGTCGGTGACCACGCCGTCCATCTGCTCGGCCAGCAACTGGGCGGCTTGTTGCAGACGCGCATAGGGTGCGTCACCCCGAGGTACCTGCGGCACATCCAGACTGAGCACGCACTCACGGATGGCCGTGAGCGCCGGGTCGTCGGCCAGGGCGGCCTGCGTGTCAAACGTGAGCGAAAGCACCGGCGGCAAACCCACCACGCTGGCCGGCAAGACCATGCGGCCAGGAATCACACCAGCCACAAACCCCAGACGGGCAGCATGCTGCTGGATGTAGCCGGGGCTCCAGGCCGCGGCGCGTGCCAGCAGTGTGAAGCCCAGTTGCGCGTCGTGTTCGCTGGCAAATTGGTCCAGTTCACGGGCACGGGCCACCTCTTCAAGCATGTCCGAAAAGCCCGGCGTGCCGCCCACCGCATCGGCAAAAGCCTGCGTTTTGACCACAAACTCCGAGAACTCGATCTCGTTGAGCGGACCGATGCGGTTGGCCAGCTGCACCCCGGCCTGAAATGCCGAATAGCGGCGACCCGGGGCCAGCGGCTCCCATTCACCCGTCAGTTCGCTGCAGCCTTCCACATGGAACGGCTTGGTGCCAATGCGGCGCGTGCTGGGCAAGGCGGCCAGCGCGGCATCGCCCGACACCGGCGAGTCCACCTCGACGGTGGAGATCACGTCGATCAGTGCGTCCAGAACCGGACGACGTTCGGGTTGCGGCAGGTTCTGAAAATCGTCTTCCAGTACCGGCTCAACCGGCGCATCCTGGGCATCCGATGGGGCGTCGGTCAACGGCTCTTCGTCGGCCTGGCGTGGCGCACTGCGGCGCGACACCCATTGGTTGTAGAGCACCACGGCCAGCAAGGTCACCCCACCGGCCACCAGCAAACTCAATTGAAAGGAATCCATACTTCTTCCTCAGGCCTCGGCCATGCCGACCGCCGACTCCATGTCCACCGCCACGATGCGCGAAACGCCCTGCTCCTGCATGGTCACGCCAATCAGTTGCTCGGCCATTTCCATGGCGATCTTGTTGTGGCTGATGAACAGGAACTGGGTTTCCTTGCCCATGCTGGCCACCAGCTTGGCGTAGCGCTCGGTGTTGGCATCGTCCAGCGGCGCGTCCACCTCGTCGAGCAGACAAAACGGCGCCGGGTTGAGCTGGAAAATGGCAAACACCAGCGCAATCGCCGTCAGCGCCTTCTCGCCGCCCGAGAGCAGGTGGATCGTCTGGTTTTTCTTGCCTGGTGGCTGGGCCATGACCTGCACGCCCGCATCCAGGATTTCTTCGCCCGTCATCATCAGGCGCGCCTGGCCGCCGCCGAACAGCTCGGGGAACATGCGGCCAAAGTGCTGGTTGACCGTGTGGAAGGTCGAGCCCAGCAATTCACGCGTTTCACCGTCGATCTTGCGGATCGCGTCTTCCAGCGTGGTCATGGCGTCGGTCAAGTCCACCATTTGCGAGTCCAGGAAGGTCTTGCGCTCGCGGGCGCTGGCCAGCTCGTCCAGGGCGGCCAGGTTGACCGCGCCCAGGGCGTTGATTTCGCGGTGCAGGCGGTCGATCTCGCCTTGCAGGCCATACAGACGCACTTCGCCATCTTCGATTGACTTGGCCACCGCTTCCATGTCGGCTTGGGCGTCGGTCAGCAGCTGGCTGTATTGCTCCAGCCCCAGACGCGAGGCCTGCTCTTTGAGTTGCAGGTCGGTGATGCGCTGGCGCAGCGGCTCCAGCTCACGTTCAAAGGCCACCCGGCGTTCGTCGCTGGCCCGCAGCTTGGCGGTCAGATCATCGTAGGCACTGCGTTTGGCGCCCAGCGCCTGTTCGCGCTCCGTCTTGATATGGAGTGCGTCCTGCAGCCCACCTTGGGCCGCAGCATCACTCAAACGTGCGAGTTCGTCGTGGGCGCGACCGGCTTCGGCGGCAATGCTTTGCACCTGCTGGGTGGCGGTCTCGATGGTGCGCTGCAGTTCGGCTTGGCGAGCAAAAAGACTGCGCTGTGCAAACTGCGCTTCCTGGGCCTGGCGCTCCAGGCTGCGCTGCTGTTCTCGGCATTCGGCCAGTTTGCGCTCGGCCTCGATCACGCGGTCGTCCAGTTGGGCGTGGCGCTCCTGGCTGTCGGCCAGTTGCATGTCCAGCTCTTCAAAGCGGGCCTCGGCCGTGATGCGGCGCTCCTGCAGTTCTTCAAGCTGGGCATCCACCTCGGCCATGTCGCCTTCGATCTGCTGGCTGCGGGCACGGGTCTGCTCGGCCAGCTGCGACAGGCGCAGGGTTTCCACTTGCAACTCGTGCGCACGGGTCTGGGTGGTGGTCGCTTCCTGGCGCACACCAATGAGGCGTTGCGAGGCCTCGGCATAAGCAGCTTCGGCCTTGACCAGTGCGGTGCGGCTTTCTTCGGCAATGAGGGTCTGGGCGCGCACCTGCTTTTCAAGGTTTTCGATTTCCTGGGCGCGGGCCAGCAAACCGGCCTGCTCGGAGTCCTGCGCATAAAAGCTGACGCTGTGTGCCGTGACGGCGTGGCCTGCGGGCACATACAGCACTTCGCCGTGCTGCATCTGGCTGCGCCAAGCCATCGCGTCGTCCAGATTGGGCGCGGTGTAGCAGCCCTGCAGCCAGTCGCCCAGCAAGGCGGCCAGGCCGGCATCGTTCACGCGCAGCAGGTCAGCCAGTGCACGGCAACCGGCGGGCAGGCCGCTGCGCGCCGGGCTGGTGGCGGCGCTGGGGGCACTGAAAAACGAGAGTTTGGCTGGGGGCGCATCGCTGGCAAAGGCGCGCACCATGTCCAGGCGCGAGACTTCCAGCGCACCCAGCTTTTCGCGCAGGGCCGATTCGAGCGCGTTTTCCCAACCGGACTCCATGTGGATGCGGCTCCACAGGCCCTCCAGCCCTTCCATGCCATGCTTGCTCAGCCAGGGCTTGAGCTTGCCGTCGGTGCGGACTTTCTCTTGCAGTGCCTTGAGGGCTTCAATGCGCGCGCTCAGATCGGCCAGCCGGGCCGATTCGTCGTTGACCACCTGCTGGCGGTGGCGGCGGTCTTCGTCCAGCAGCGGCACCTGGCTTTGCAAATCTTCGAGGCGGGCATGCGACTCTTCGGCTGCCGCTTCGGCCTCGGCCAGCTGTTCCTGCAACTGGGTCAGGCGGGCCTCGTCGGGCGAAGCCAAAGCGTTGCGGTCGGTCTGCAGGCGTTCACGGCGTTGGTTCAGTTGCCGGCTTTGCTCTTCGGTGCTGCGCTGCTCAGCGGCCAGCACCTGAATCTGCTGCTGCACCTGGCCCACACTGCCGCGTTGTTCGTTGGCTTTTTGCTGGGCCTGGCGCAAGGCTTCTTCCAGGTCGGGCAAGGCCATGGCCTGGTCTTCGACCTGAGCGGCCAGCGTCATGTTCTGGTCTTCGGCACTGGCAGCTTGCTCGACCAGCTGCTCCAGCTCTACCGTGGCTTCTTCGCTGCGCTGTTGCCACTGCGTGGTCTGCTCCTGCAGCTGCACCAGGCGCTGCTCGGCGCGTTGGCGGCCTTCCACGACAAAGCGGATTTCGGCTTCGAGCTTGCCCACCTCGGCACTGGCTTCGTACAGTTTGCCCTGGGCCTGGTTGACCTCGTCACCGGCCGCATAGTGCGCCTGGCGGATGGTTTCGAGCTCGGCTTCAACGTGGCGCAGATCGGCCATGCGCGATTCGAGCGCATTGACCGCCTGGTCCACCTCGGCCTTGAGCTTGCCCTGGTCGCCCTCGGACTCGCGGCGCTTGAGGAACCACAGCTGGTGCTGTTTGAGCGTGCCTTCGGCCTGGAGGGTGTTGTAGCGCGCGGCCACCTCGGCCTGCTTTTCGAGTTTTTCGAGGTTGTTGTTGAGCTCGCGCAGGATGTCTTCGACGCGGGTGAGGTTTTCGCGTGTGTCGCTCAAGCGG
>JACCDH011563560.1_pt1 | contig 24094 bp, 22 predicted proteins | sample 7442481 | NCBI WGS metagenome assembly JACCDH01 (sample SAMN15323433, study PRJNA562643) | freshwater metagenome | isolation source: river surface water | place: USA:Blue River Watershed | collected 2017-08-15
CAATTACTGCAATTAATCGATACAGTTGAATCGACATGTCCCTGAAAAATACAATTACTCACTTCTTTAAAAGGCGTTTTACTTGCCTCTAAATGGTTCAATTTTCCACCATAATATCGGTTGCCCCCAAAAATACAATTTCTGTAAATGGCACCAATAGAACCGGTGTGGTATGAACTTGGCGCAGCATTGCTAAAAACCAAGTCATGGTTATGTAAATTCCATAATTTATACAAGTTCACGGTATCGGTTTTAAAACCATTGCAGGCATACAAATCATTGATAGCATAAAACTGATCGTTCGCTATGTCACTATTACTGTTGGAATAATTCAAATACAAATTATTGTAGTATTGATTATTGACGGAATATACTTTTCCCTTGATATTAAATTCACAACAACCCGAGTAGTTGTTCTTAAATGTATTGTTGTATAAAAAAGTACCTGTGTTTGTAATCCATCCATTAAAACTGCAAGCATAATACCCTACATTTTTACTGAACAAACAATTTTTAACAATGAGAGAGTCACTTGAGGTGTATGAAGAAACAGCGATGGCCGCGGTACCGGTTCCAAACATACTATTATTGGCAACATTGCCTACAAATTGGCATGCATCAACAGTTAACTTGACGCTTGTTGAACCATCACCCAAAATACTGAGGGCGCCATTACGACCTATTCGGTTTTCAATGAAGTCGCAACCACTTATTAGCAACTTCCCTGCTTTAAAAGATGACACAGATATACCGCCGCCCATGTTACCACAGACATTACTAACAAACTTACAATTGAAGACTTTGACATCTGCTTTGGGATTTTTAAAATAATTGCTAATACAGAGCGTTCCTCCGGTTGAGAAAACATCGTGCAATTGTGCATCCTCCCCTGAGTTGTATGGATTTCGGGTGGTATTAAAATCGAATAGACAATTACTGATGCTTCCATTCGTTATGGCAACAACACCAAATACCCCTTGAGTGACATTTGGATTGGAGTTAACGGTGGCGTTTCTGGTAAAATGGCAGGCATTAATATTAAGAGACAAGACAGAATCGCACAACAACGAATTAACGCCTATTTGAGAAGCATGGTTATTGAACACACAATTTTCGATTGAGAAATGCCCTTTTTTCAGAATCATGGCGCAATCAAAATTATTGAGTTTCGGACCGCAGAAAGAGAACTTGCACAATTTAAACACCGCACTATCACGCACTCTGGATTTACCGTAGTAACGAATACCGGCCCAACGCACATTGACATCCAAGGGATAAAAGCGGATAGTATCATTCACCGTCCCTACAGCTTTAATATTTCCAAACACTTTCAACTGATACTTCCCAACAAACACCACCTCCACACCTGCCTCAATCAGCAGCGTCGAATCGGCTGGCACAAACACATCGCCTTGTACATAATACGGAGAGCCAATTTTATCGAGCACCCCAGACAAAGCTGTATTGGCCGGAATGGTAGTTTGTGCTTTCGATACTGACAAAGACAGCACTATCAGCACCAACAAACCCAGTGTTTTCAAAAGCGATTTGATATTTAACAATTGTATTCTAAGCATGCATTTTCTGATTAATAGTTCCACTAAAGCTTGAGAAAAATTTAGCCTTAGACAATTCTGGTTTACAAGTAACAAGACATCCCCAAAATAGGCCGCTGATAAAACAGCTACCGGCTTGAAGAGCGCCAGGCATCTCAGACCAGTTCAGTCCATGCGCGCACTGCAACAAAACAAAACGAGCAAATGCTTCAAGCTGTATGATCATAGTTTTTTAGTTTTACCGAAGCAATAATAATCAGAATTTTTGAAATCATATCAATCTTCGCTATCGCGAAGGGCGCTCCTCCAGAGCTAAGAGCATTTTCCTCAACTCAATTATATATACAAAAGATTAAACCTCAAGATGCGGAGCAGCGCCCTATTCGCCAAAGGCGGATGGATTGGAGCCCAAGGTCGCAGAGCTTTTCGAAGAAAAGATTAAGGCCTTGGCGCATCCGCCGAAGGCGGAAAGAAAAAAAAAGAGTCCGGTATTTGATAAAATCCTTAATAGTAGGATTTAGCCTCCGCCGGTTTCGCAATCTTCTAACGTCTTTAGAATTGCTTCTAAAAATTCCACGAGGGTAAAAAAGCCTGATTTTGAAGAGCGGTTAAGCCGTAGTTGTAAAAATGTTAATTTTTCAAATATTAACCGGACTCTGATGCAAAGGTAGGACTAATTTCTGGTTTCATCCGGGAGAATTTTATCAATTTTATTCCTGCCGATCTTATACATTAACAATATTTCCAGGTAAACCTTCGTTTGCACTATTACAATCCAACAAATTTTATTTAATCATGAAGCATACATGCCTGACACTGCTATGCCTGTTGTTTATTTCAACAGCAAATGCTCAAGACAACAAGTACAACATCGTCTTTAAACCCAATCAAACCACTTTAGAAGAGCCACAAAAAAAGGAAATAAACTTTATCGCATCGCGTTTGATGGAAGGCGAATCCATTATGTTATACCCTCTGGCTTACGACAGTATCTCGGATATATATAAATTTACGCCTGCCTCTAAAACACAGGCTCAGGCTATTGCCGACTATGCGAATAGTATAGGTTTTATTACCACTGGTTTTCCGCGTAATTTTCCTAGTGGATATAGTGGTATGAGCATTGGTGTAGGTCTGCGATTTACTCAAACCCCTATTGCCTCCAACAGCTTTGGCTTGTTCCCCGAAAAACCTTCGCAGTTCTTTATCATCAATCCGCTTAGAGACACCTTGATTATTGGCAATGAAGGCACCAAACTACTGTTTAAAGCGGGCAGTTTATTGAGTTCTAAAAAAGTACAAATAGAGCTCAAAGAATTTTACCAACTCAGCGATTATATCAAGAGCGGACTACCAACGGTTTCCAATGGGCAGATGCTTCAAACAGGGGGCAGCATTTACCTCAACGCCACTGAAAACGATGCTTCCAAAAAGACCGTTGGCATTAACCAGAACCTTGGCATTCAAGCGGATTTTACTCTGGGGAAAAACGATACCAATATGCAGATTTTCATCAAAGACCCGAGCTCTAAAGCATTTAATTGGATGCTACCAAACAGACGCATCAGCAAAACCTCCTACGAGATTACAGAAACGGTAGTAGATGCTGAAGGTAGAATTATTTCAGAAGAAACCTTCCACTCTAAAGAAGAATGGGAAAAGCATCTGGCAGATAAAGAAAAGAAGAGAAAAGAAGCCGCAAAAGCAGAAGCCATTAAAGCGGAAACTTCCCAAAAGATGGACAGCAAATTAAAGATTTATAACCTTGGCTATATCAACTGCGACAAATTTTACGACGAACCTACAATGCCTTTGATGGTATCGGCAGACAGCAAATACAATGCGCAATACTATGTGGTGTATACCGATATCAGAGGGGTTATGAAAGGCGAAACCAATGCTGGCTCTGTCAATTTTGGCTCTGTAGCTAAGAACAGAGAAGCCGTCTTAATCGCAGTCAGCATTGTCGATAAACAAGCCTACTTTTTCAAATGTAAACTGGGCGCCGGTGGCAAATTAGAAAAGAAAATAGCCCTCAGTCCGGTCGAAGACAATATCCTCAACCAGGAGCTGGCCTTACTTAAATGAGGCTCAGCGACATCCTATAAGTTATCTATATTGCGAGATAGATAATTGCGCTTTCAATTCTAAGCTCCACTCTGTATATTTGTGATAACAAATAAAACCAAAAGCTTTATGGGCAACGAATTAAAACGCAGAAACTTTTTAGGCCGAATGGCCTTCGCTGCATCAGCACTTCTATTAGCTCCGGTAGAGCAATTTTCAAAAACGTTAAAAAACATGCAAGACACCAAAGACGACATTGATCCGATTTTGGACATCAAAGCCTTAGGTTTTCAGTGGGACACTGCCGATCCTTTTTTATTCTGTGTACACCACGAAGACAATTTTCCGAAAGGGAACGACAATATGGGTCCCGACCCTACTCTATTCCAAGGCAGACATATGGGCGATGATTTCATTGTGAAAGATGGCTTTAGAATGTACCATGGCAAAACGGTTCCAGGCTTTCCGGGTCACCCTCACCGCGGTTTCGAAACTGTCACGGTGGTAAGAAAAGGTTTGGTAGACCACGCCGATTCTATGGGAGCAGCCGGCAGATATGGCAATGGCGATGTGCAATGGATGACAGCGGGCAAAGGCGTTCAACACTCTGAAATGTTTCCATTGATTGAAAAAGAAAAAGAGAACCCGATGGAGTTATTTCAGATCTGGCTCAATTTACCGAAAGCCAACAAAATGGTAGACCCGCATTTTAAAATGTTGTGGAGTGAAAGTATTCCAAAATATACCTATACTGATACAGACAAACACATTACCAGTATCGAAGTAATTGCAGGTAAAATTGGCGACACACAAGCACCTGCCTGCCCACCTAACTCATGGGCCAGCAATCCAGCCAATGAAGTGGCGATATGGAACATTAAAATGGATGCTTTCGGAACGTGGACCATGCCTAAAGCCTCTGCAGGTATTAACAGAACGCTGTACTTTTACGAAGGTGCCAGTGTTACTATTGCAGGAAAAGTCATTCCAAAATACAGTGCAGTAACAGTGATGCCAGACCAGGATTTACTGATAAAAGCAGATGCCGAGGCGGTGAGTATTTTGGTATTGCAGGGTAAACCAATCGGCGAGCCGGTGATACAATACGGACCATTTGTAATGAACACCAAAGAAGAAATTCAACAAGCTTTCGAAGATTACCACCAAACCCAATTTGGCGGCTGGCCTTGGCAGCGTTACGATCAGGTGCACGACCGTACGAAAGGTCGTTTTGCTAAACACGCTGACGGCACTGAAGAAATCAAGAACGGTTAACAAAACCCAATACCAAATAAAAACCCCGACACTTCCTGAACTCTGGAAGGTCGGGGTATTTTATTGTTCTTATATTTTACTTGTTGATGGTAATATTATAGGTTTTGGTTTCGTTACCCAATGATAACTGAACGAAATACAAACCGTTGTTTAATGTTTCAGTAGAGTAAGTAATACTGTTGCCTTCAACATTACCTTGCAATTCTACTGTTTTACCCATAGCATCGATGATGTGGATGATGGTTTGATCTAATTGCTCACCACTCAATGTAAACTGTGTAGTTGCAGGATTAGGATATACATTGAAGTTGATAGCCGATTCGTTTTTCACAGCCAGAATGGTAGAGAAAGTTGAAGTAGTACCATCTAAATCTACCTGTTTCAATCTGTAGAAATTGATACCGGCAGCAGCGGTTTTATCGGTGTAGCTATAGTTGTTTACCGCAGTTTGTTCGGCAACTGCATCTACTTTTGCAATGGCAGTCCAATTAGAACCATCGATAGAACGTTCAACTACAAAATGTGAGTTGTTTAATTCGCTGGCGGTTTTCCAATCGAGTTGAATATTTAATGCTTCAGCTTTTGCAGTAAAATCGATTAAGTCGACCGGCAAAATTGTGGTTCTTGACATAGAGATGGTTTGACGGGCAATACCAGGACCTTCGATCACCAATGAGAAAGTATTGCAATTTAAAGAAGATGGTGTTGCAGTAGCACAGTCGCCGTTAGGATTCCAAGGATTAGAATGCGTGTTTTTCTCGCCTTTTCCACCTTTTTCAGGTAAAGACATGAAGTTATTATAGGTACCACATGCCAATGTTGTTTGCAGAGTATAGAGTTCTTTTGGTATGTTGCTTCCACCAAAAGTGATGTTGTAACTGATACGGGTATTGAAATTGTAACCCCACTGACAAGAGTTTGGAGCAATGATTCTAACAACATCTAAAGTGATGTCTACATAATAGCCTCTGCTGGAAGTTACAGTAGCGTGTGCCTGAGCATTAGCCTGATTAAAAGAGAATAAAGCGACAATAGCGATGATCGCTGATCTGAAATTGATTGGGTTGAATTTTTTTGAGTTCATTTTTTTGGGTTATTTGTGTAATGTTCAGATTAAATACTCAGTGACTTGTTTTAGGTATTAATACTCAATCTTAACGGTCACAAAATTACTGCATTAAACCATTGAAAAACCATTTTTTGAATTGTCGCGTGCACATACGCGACAATTAAGAGATAAGCATCTGAGGATGAGGGAGAAAAATTTCAATATTTTTTCATTTATCTTGCTGATTAACAGCGATTTATGAGTATTTTTACTCAGTCCGAAACGGCATTTTTTTGCCTTAAAACAGCATTTTTCATCAAAACAAGTTGCAAAATGTAAAAATACCTATTGCAAATTATTCAATATTTGAATCAAATTATCGCCATCACCAAAACCCAGGTCTGGCTTGGGTTTAAACAAGACTCTTTATTTAAGTCTCTGATTTTCATCAATCGACATGCGAAAAATACCTAGTCATTTGTTTCCAAAAACATGAAAATCGCCCCTTTTGAACATTTGTTACTTGTCAGACAAATATCTATTTTTATCGATTTAGGATTATTATTTATTGTTTATCAATAAATTTTTACTGTTTTTTGCATCAAGATTTAAATAAACACCATGAAACATTCTAACTATTCTGTGTCTGCAGTCGAGAAGTTCTTGAGTCAGACTAAACTTTTTAACTTGAACAATGCCAGGAGCATCGACTCTTTGCGCAACCTTTCTTACATCATCGGCGTATTTGCCTTGATGTTCATTCCGGCATACCTATATAAATGGTATAACGCTTCAGAGTTACAGTTTTTCAAGCTGGTATTTTCTGACACCAATATATTGCCATTATACAAGACAGCGCCTATTGGCTTTATCTGTATCTCTGTTTACGAGATTTTGAAACTGGCCTTAGCTGGCTATTTAATGGTGCGTCTGGCTCAATTCTTCGGATCATTAGATAAGTTCAATCCATTTAAGAACCTCGATTCGAAAGCACATTTGTTGAGTGTGGCCTTATTAAGTATAGCATTCTTTTTAGTGGATGCCATTTCAAGCATACATCTTTATTATTTACAAGACATCCTTAACAAAGCCAGCGCCATGCGTTTATTCCACTTCGAGTACCTATTTATTGCGTACTTTCTGAATGTGTTTGCGCAGATCTTTAAGCGTGGTGTCGACCTTAACAACGAAATTGATTTAGTGATTTAACATGGCAGTTATTGTTAATTTAGATATCATGATGGCCAAGCGCAAGATCAGTTTAAACGACTTATCGGCGAAAGTAGGCATTACGCTGGCAAACTTATCCGTTTTGAAGACCGGCAAAGGAAAAGCCATTCGATTTTCGACCTTAGAGGCCCTCTGCGAAGCCCTGGATTGTCAACCTGGCGACATTCTGGAATACAGAAAAGACCTAATTTCTGAAGATGAATAATTTATAAATCCATCACAGTAAACTACTTAAACATGGGTAATTATTTGACAAATTACCCATGTTTTCAATCATATAACTGACTGTCATAATTTTAAAATAAATAATATAAATTCGCGCTCAATTGTAGCGGTGTTTAAATACGGCTATAAAACTTAAACACTATAATGGGGCATTTTAGTTTTTTCAACTTAATTTCAGCGATATTCGGCGTAGCTGTGGCGGCTGTTTTGTTGATGAGTTCTGTGAAAAACAAATTCCCCAACAAATTGCTGGGCATAGGTTTTCTGATTTTGGCCTTCCGCTCTCTCTCTATTTTCACTATACAGGAAGACCTCATATACAACACTTTTTTGATGGGTTCAGTTTCTTGCTGGTACTATTTCATACCGCCGATTCTGTACCTTTATATTAAGAAGACCATCCATGATGAAGACCGTTTTCAAAAAGGCGATTTATGGCATTTTGTTATACCGGCCCTAGCGGTGCTTTTACTGATTTATTATCTATTCGCCAATTACTCAGTCACAGGTCAACTTAGTTTACCAATTCAACATAGTAAATTTAATGACATTTATCCATTTGCTATCTATATTCAAATTGCCCTTCATGCTAAGATCATCGTATTGGGCTCTGTTGTTTATACTATAATGGCATGGTATCAGGTAATTAAATATTTAAAACGCAGTAAAGGCGAGCATCCTCAGATGGGCAAGATGCGTAATTGGATTTGGGGACTACTAGGCTTCTGTACCATTTTGTGCATCGTCTTGTTTTTCACAGCCATCCTAAACTGGACCCTCAATTACCAAATCCCTAAAATGGATATTGGCAATTTAAACATTATCAGAAGTCTGGTTTTAATTGTCTTATTTACCAGAGTGCTGATCAAAAGAGAGTTGTTGTTGGGCATCCCTACCCTGAGCACAACTTTGCCGGATATTGAAAGCGCCGAATCTGTTTCCTACTTGATTAAAGATGCACAACCTGGCGCCATTGCTCAATCCACTTTGCCGACAAATGCCAATATTAGCGAAGAGCCTGAGCCTGGAGAATTATACTTTGACAGCAATGGCTGGATCCAACAATTAGAGAAAAATCCGGATGACAGAGCCATTCAACTGGAGCCAGATAAAATCAATTCCTATATTGAACTGATCAACGCTTACATAGAGCAGGAGCCGTATACCAACCCCGACTTCGATTTAAAATCCATCAGCACACAACTGAACATCCCCTACTACCACCTCGAATTTCTTTTCAGATATTACAATCAGTATAATTTTGCAGAATTCAGAAATGTCCTCAGAGTACGTCATGTTTTAAAAGCATTTGACAATGGCGAACGCGCGACACAATCTCTTGAAGTACTTGGACAGAAAGCGGGTTTCAGCTCACGCTCCAGCTTCTTTAGAGTGTTTAAACAGGTGACTGGTAAAACGCCAAAACAATATTTATAACCCTTACTTTTTTTCTAAAAAGTATCCCCACCTTATTTTATATTTGAATACCCCATTCATCAGCCATGAAATTCTACATCATTATAGCAGCTCTGCTGTTTAACACCTCCTGTCAATCCAACAAACCTTCACCTCACAAACGACTCCAGAGCCAAATCGACAGTTTCATTAAGTCTAAAAAAGCATATATCGGACTGGCGGTTATCGGTCAGGAACCTGGAGATACGTTCTTCTACAATGCCGATAGTTCTTTCATTATGATGAGTGTGGTAAAATTTCCGCAAGCAGTTGGGATCATGCACCAGGTGAGTCATCAACTTTTAAAACTGGACACCATGGTGGTATTTGACAGTGTCTCTCTAAAGCGCCAGACATGGAGTCCGCTGCGCGACGAACACCCCTACGGCAATGTGTCAATGACTTTGGGTAATTGCTTCAATTACTCGGTTGCAAAAAGTGACAATATTGTGTGCGACCGTTTGTATGATTTCTTCTCTATACCTAATCTCAATCTATTCTTACACGCTCAACATTATAACAAGATCAATATCGGCAGTGCCTATAAAAACATGAATACCGACAGCTTGATCGCCAATAACAGCAGTCCCCGTGATATGGCCTTATTGCTTAAAGATTTCTACAATGGTAAACTTTGTGGCGAACAAGAAAAACAAATGTTACTGGACATCATGCGCAAAACCGAAACGGGACCAATGCGTTTAAAGGGGCAGTTGCCAGGTGTAACAATAGCGCACAAGACCGGCACTTACTTTGAAAAAGACAGTTTCATAGACGCTTTAAATGATGTTGGCATTGTAGAAATACCGAATCAACCATATTACATTGCAGTGTTTGTCAACCGTTCTTTAGAAGGTCAGGAAAGCACAGAAGCCATCATAGCTCAGTTGAACAAAATGGTTTACGATTACTTCAAACAGCAATCAAAATAAAACCACTTTGTATTTTTCGGCCATGCGCTGAATTTGATCTTGACTTACTCCATGTTGGTTGCCTGAATGGTGGCGATTTTCAACCGTTAGTACATGCACCCTATATTGGTAATGCCCAGCCAGTTTGAAATAAGGTTCCATTTCCCATTCGAGACTGAACACATTGTCTAAAAATATCTTAGGGACAGCTGAATTCATAGCCTGCTCGGTGCGTGATTGGCAATGCTCGTAAGCCTTAAAATTTTCGTCGAATTTAAACTGATAAACCCCATTGGCATCGGTAAAGTAATCGTCGATAGCAAAGACAGGATAGCGTCCATCTTCGGATAGAAGTTTGGCCAGTTCTGATTTACCACTCCCCGGTAAGCCGCGTAAGATGACAAGATCCCGAGACATTAATCTTCTATCTTAACTTTTCTAATTTTAAAGAGCAAAATAAATCCGATGAGAAAGAACACCACCAGTGACAATACCGAATAGCGCATGCTTACACCATTGGTAACATGTTCGATAAAGCCAAAGAAGAAAGTTCCAATGGCAATGGCCACTTTCTCTGAGAATTCGTAGAAACTGAAGTAAGAAGCATTGTCCTCTGAGTCTTTTGGTATTAATTTAGCAAAAGTACTGCGCGACAAACTCTGAATACCCCCCATAACAGAACCCACAACGGCGGCCAGGACATAAAAAGCATTGACACTGTATACGAAATATGCCGTTATGCAAATGCCAACCCAAATAGCTGTTAAGATCAGCAAAGCGTTAAAATTGCCGATGCGTTTGGAAATAGCCGAGAATACATAAGCGCCCAGGATAGCGATTAATTGTATCAATAAAATCGTGGTGATGAGATTTTGAGCCGGCATTTTCAATTCCTTATCGGCAAATGAAGCCGCTACATACATCACCGTTTGCACACCCATACTATAAAAGAAAAAAGCACCCAAATACTTTTTGATCAAGCCAGATTGTTTGATTTGAGCAAATACTTTTTGAAGCTCTTTATACCCTTTGGTGAAAGAGATGGCAGTGCCACTTTTTCTGGTAGATGGCAAGAAATAAAATGGTATCAGAGAAAAAAGCAACCACCAAATGCCTACCAGCACAAAGGCAATGCGCGAGGCGGCTCCTTTGGCTTGAGAAACAGCCAGATTATGCGCATCCACAGGATCCATATATTCGTGCTGGTCTAAAATAGCCAGTGTTCTGGCATTCATATCAAACAACCACTCGGGATTGAGAACTATCAAGAGATTGATCACCAATAAAAGCACACCACCGATATAGCCCATGGCAAATCCTTTGGCCGACAAACGATCGTAATGATCTTCGGTAGCTATTTCTGGCAAATAGGCATTATAAAACACGATACTGCCTGCATATCCAATTGTCCCTAAAATAAAAGTGATAATACCAATTTCGATGTGCGACTTATCAAAAAAGTACATTCCGAAACAACTTAAAACACCCAACAAAACAAACCCCTTCATAAAGGATTTTTTGTTTCCGGCACTATCCGCCACTCCACCTAAAACGGGATTAATCAAAGCGATGATGACGAAGGCAAATGACAGGCAATAACTAAAAAGAATGGAATCAGTTAAATGCATACCCAATATATCAACACCATCTTTGGTTTGAGCGTTCCAGTAAATCGGGAACAGTGCCGAGGTAATGGTAAGTGGGTAAACACTATTCGCCCAGTCGTACATACACCAGGCATTGGTAATTTTTTTGTTGTTCTTTGTTAGCTCCATATTACAAATCAGGCTTTGCAGAAGTAGATTCTGTTGCCATAGGTTTTATGTTTGAGTGAATAAACGTCGCTAAAATACGACTTTAAGATAGATTCATAGGTTTTAATATCGTCGAATCCATTGGCCATTACATTGCGCATGTATACACCACCCGGCTCCAGCAAGTGACGACAAGCTTTGATATAATCCGATTGACGACAAAATGCCGGCACCTGATCATCCATAAACACATCATCAATAATAAAATCGTAAGCACCTGCATTTAATCGATGCACCTCTACGGAGGCATCGCCGTTGATCATTGTTAATTCTGCATATTGATTGAGTTCAAAATGCTCGCGTGCAACTTCAATCAAATCGGCATCGAGTTCTACTGCAGTAACCTGATAAGGCCAATGGCATTTCTTTTTAAGTACCGATAAAGCAGAGCCAGCTCCGAGTCCTAACATTAAAACCTCGCGCACCTTATGTTTGCGCAACACCTCCTCTATCCCTTTCAGCATAATCTGGTGTAATGAGCCAAAGCTGTAATTGGTGTTGGCCGAGTTCAGAACCTTCACCCCATTTTCAAAATTGACTTCGTAATGCTGCCCTAAACGGGTTTTTCCTTCTTTAAGCACCAAAGGCACCACATAACTAAGCAGCTTTTTGGTACTCAAATCAGTTTAGAATTTATAGATAAAACCCAGATTGAATTGTAGACTGCATACCGATTGCGTATAGGTCAGTTTATCAGTTGCCTGTGATTTTTTAAAGATGGCAGGTAAAACAGATTCGTTGTTGCGCACCAGAGTTGGATCTTTGTGATACTCGGTTTGACGGTAGGCAACATCCGGATATACAGATTCCAAAGTACGTCCATCCGAATCGTAGTAATCAATTACCTCTGCAGAATGCACTTGTGTATTGAGCAAGACGATGTCTGAATTGAGGAAAATATCGAGGTTGGGCACCAGCGTGCGACTGAGACCCAACCCCCCTTTGAAACCCACCGAGGTATAATTCTTCAATTTCACTGTTGTAGTGGCTGATCGTGCTGAATCGATAGAAATTTGTTGTTCTTTGTTGCTGCTTAAGATGGGCAAAACTGCGCCCACTTTAAGATCGATATTGAGAAACTTCAGATCGAAGCGGTAGGCCAACTGAGCTTGTAAGCGCAAAGAGCTTAGGGTGCGGGCGTTGGATTGATAGTACCCAGAATCAGAGCCGGCTTTGAAGGCCGTGATGGTTTGCACACCACGAAACCACTCTAAACCTGCAGTAAAATACCAGTTAGAACTATCCGGATAAACGGTAAAACGCAGCGCCTGTGATTGTGCAGTTCCGAGCGAATAAAACTTATTGCCATTGAAAGCCGCGTCGGTAAAATCCTTTTTCAAAATGCCGAAAGACTGACCCGCTTCGAGGCTGAGACCATATTTCTGAGCATAAAGCGTCATTCCCGAAATCAACATTATAAGAAGACCGATGCGTTTCATAAATCATTGCGAATGTATATAAAATGACTTGTAAATCCATACACTTTGGCAATAGTGAGATAAATTGTGTATATTCTGCTATGAAGAGCGCTATAGAATCCTTAATTTTGCAACCAAATGAAATTCGGCGTAGTTATATTCCCAGGCTCAAATTGTGACAGAGATTTAATCGAAACATTAAGTGCTATTTCAGGTTCTCCTGTTGAAGAACTATGGCATAAGGACACCGACCTAAAAGGGGTGGATTTTGTCTTTTTACCAGGCGGATTTAGCTATGGTGATTATTTGCGCAGTGGTGCCATTGCCAAATTAAGTCCGATTATGCAGAGTGTACAAGAGCATGCCGCTAAAGGTGGTTATGTGATGGGCATTTGCAATGGTTTTCAGATTTTATGCGAGAGCGGTTTATTGCCGGGCGCACTGTTGAGAAACACCAATCAGCAATTCATTTGCAAGAATGTTTATTTAAAACCTGCCAACACCAATTTAAAGATTACCAACTTGTTGAGCAGAGACAAATCGTATAAAATTCCGATCGCCCATGGCGAAGGTCGTTATTACGCTGACGAGGCTACATTAAAACAAATCGAAGACAATGGTCAGGTGTTATTCCGCTATTGCGACGAGCAAGGCGAAGTGAACGAAGCCGGTAATCCTAACGGTTCGCTGAACAATATCGCAGGCATTTGCAATGCTGGCAAGAATGTTTTTGGCATGATGCCGCATCCTGAAAGATGCTTCGCCGAACACCTGCACAATGCAGATGGCAGAGGCATCTTCGAAAGCATCATGGCTGCTGCCGGTGTGAATGCTTAAGTCTCGAGCGTAGAGAAATCTCTCGTCCCCTCCGGGAGGTGGACGCAGATTTCGCAGATGAAATTTCATCCATTTTATTTCACAAATCCAAGTCGATTTCAAATCAAGCCATGCTTGTTTTGAAATCTGATTTCGCTGATTTCATCGCAAGAACATTTACGCCTTAAAAATCCTTTTTAATTTAAACGAGTATACCGGCATCGAAATCCGCGGCATCAAGTCACATGGAAATGGGACGCGTTTTTATCGGCAATTAAATAATTAAAGCAATGTAATTATCAGCGCAATCGGCGTTTGGGCCCGCCGCTGGCGAAGTGATCTCATGCAGCATTAGTTCATAGAAAAAGATCTGCAGCAATCGCATCTGCATACAATTTACCTTTTTGAGACAAGGTCAGGGTATCATTTAGCATGATAATATCGCCATTGCTTATATGTTTCTGTAAAAGTTGCTGTACTTCTACATCATTATTGCACATCTGCAACAGCTTGGTGTAACTGATGCCCCACATCGTCCTTAAGCCTGTCATCACGTATTCGTTGTAATGATCGACAGCGCTCAAGATTTCGCGACTCTCCGGCAAATTACCCATCATTAATGACTCAGAATAAGCGCGTAAATCGGCAATGTTCCAGGAGCGCGATTGGCCGTCGTAGCTGTGAGCAGAGGGACCGAAACCGATATAATGTAGATTTTGCCAGTAGGCGGTATTGTGCACCGCCGCTTTGCCCGGCAAACTGTAATTACTGATCTCGTAATGCTGCCAGCCGTTTTCTTGGAGGAAGGCCATACAAAGTTCGAATTGCTCAGAACTTTGGGCATCATCCGGACCGACATAACCTTTATTAGCGATCAGTTTTTTCCAAGGTGTTTTATCTTCTAAAGTTAAGCCATAGCAGGATATGTGCTGAATATTATAGCTAATTGCTTTTTTAAGATTGTTCAGCCATTGTTCATTGCTGCATCCCGGAATACCAAAAATCAAATCGATGCTAAGATCAAACCCCATCTCACCTGCAAGTCGCAACGCTTTATCGGCCTCTTCAGCAGAGTGAGCACGGTTCATCCATTTGAGATGTTCATCATAAAAACTCTGAATACCTACACTGAATCTGGTAATGCCTAACGACTTCCAAAACTTGAGATTTTCGATACTCATATCATCCGGATTAGCTTCTAATGTCACCTCCTGCATAGTAGAGATATCGGTGTATTGCGAGAGCTTCTCGAAGATGGCCGACATATACTCCGGCTCCAGAAAAGATGGTGTGCCGCCACCGAAATACAAGGTGCGAAAATCAACGGTATTCCCGTTTAACTTTATATCAATTTCTCTCAACAACGCTTCTATAAATTCGGCGCTGTGTTTGCGACCGTTTTTAAAATAAAAATTGCAATAAATACAAGATTGCTTACAAAATGGTATGTGAAAATAGAGTCCTGACAAGTGAAAACCAATCAATAATGGCGATGCAATTTACTGCATATTTCTGAAATATTGCCCTTTTAATTTTATCCAAAATCTTCAACAAAATGAAAAATGTTTTTGATTTTCAGAAACTTTTGTTTTAATTTGTTAGAGGGAAATTCCAACAAACTTATGATTATACTTGACAATATTTTAGTTCCGTTCGTGGATTCACCATCTGCGATTGGGGCATTAAAGACCGCGATTACGCTGTCAAAAATTCACAACGCAAAACTGCATGTGATCCATGTAGTCACAGACAAATCCAACGAGAGTGTTCTCGACCGTATCAAGGAGATTTGCACCCGCGAAAATGCTGTATTCACATTCATCGAGCGCAGCGGCAATATCCAAAAAGAGATCATTAAAGCTGAGCGCGAAATTGGCATCGACCTTATTGTGATGGGTGCTTATGGCAAGACGGGCTGGCAACAGTTCTGGGTGGGTAGTAACGCCTTTAAAGTCATCAGCACCTCGCACTGCCCGGTATTGACTTTACAAAATGATGTGGGAGAACTAAAAGGCTTTAATAAAATCATGCTGCCATTGGATGACAGCGAAGAAACCCGTCAAAAAGTGAACTGGGTGGCCAAGATGGCCAAAGGGTTCGATGCCGAGGTTTTAATTTTCAACACCACCAAAGTGAGAGGTGAAGATACTCGAATCAAACTGGCCCAATACGCCCAACAAGTTGAAACCTTACTACACAAAGATGGCATCAAAACTAGCTTCGACGAGAGTTATGGCAACAACATTGCCGAAGACTGTATCAAGTTTGCTCAGATGCACGAATGCGACCTTATCACGATCATGACCGAAACGGAGAATACCAACAGTTTCTTTATGGGTACTTACGCCCAACAACTTGTCAGTTCTTCTCCGATTCCGGTATTGACCATTCACGCAAGGTCGGTGAACAAACTTCAGACCCTTGCCTGATTACTGAAGCGTTCCAATATATTTGCCTTTAGGGTAACGCACTTCGTAAGTGAATACAACTTTCTTACTGTCTTTTGGTTTGACATTAATTTTCCATGTCAGCTTACCGGTTAACTCATTGTAAATCGCTCCATCTTTATTGAGCAGATTGATTTTGATGGTATTATCGCTGGTAATCGGAATCTGATCTTCTACTTCAAAATCCAGGGCGATGGTTTTGGTGTTGCGCACTGTAATCTCTATAGATTTGGTAACAATATGATCATCCCCTATCACCTGGTCTTTGCACTTGTCTTTTAAGTTTTGTCGTTTAACAATGATAGAACGGTCGCGACCCAAATCCATGTACAAGGTATCCTTCACGGTGTTTGGATCTATGGCGGTTAAACCGATATACGAATCATCAAAGAACAATTTGGCATTGGCCGGCAAGAGATTTAAGTCTTCCCAGTTCACCACTTTCCCCATCAGGAAGGCATCCTTATCCAGTTTCGGAACGGCGCTGTATGTCAGTGTTACCGGCACTTCCACATTATTGATCACCACGTTGTGTGATTTATTATCAGAAGCAATAGAGTATTTGGTTTTGATGATATACTCGGCGCGCATCATATTGTCACTAATGGTAAACAATGGCTCGGCACTGAAGGCAGCATCGTCAAAATCTGACATACTTTCGCTATTGCCTTTCACATCCTCGGTTTCGGTTTTCAAACTTTTAGATTTCATAGTTGGCTTGGCCATGTTATAGTTTTGCGTGCTTGGCACTTTTGCGCCATAGGCATTCTGGTTTTGAATATACGAATTAGGATAACCATAAAACAAGTTCCAGGCATTTAATACCGGCTTGGTATTGCCCTGATTGGGGTTACTGGTAGACAAGGTTAGATTTACATCCTTCCAGTCGATACCCGTATTTTGGTAAACCTGAGCACGGTAGATCAATTGAATTTTATCTTTACCAGAACTGGCCATGATGTCATAACGAGGCAACCAACCTGCTGAGGGTACGTAATACTTTAAATTTAAGTTGCCGGCAATGGCCGCTTCGGCTTCCAGTGACACTACAATTTGATAGATGGCTTTGTAACTGTTTGGATCGATGATATCGCCAGAATTGCTGGCCACCAATTGGTAATGTTCCAGACGATTATTGAGATTGGCAATTATTTTATTGTATCGGTAAAGCTTCTTATCTAAGGCCAGTTTTTCTTCGTCAATATTATTTTGACGGGCACGCAAAAGGTCTAAAGACGACTTCAGCAAAGCGATTGAATCTTTGGCAAACTCGCCTCTCATCAATCGGTTATTGAACAGCAGATATTTTTCTTTATCGAGTGCGGTATTTTTATTATTGCAATCGCGAACCAGGAAACCCATATCATCCAAAGAATCGCTGATACGGTCGATAATAACCTTATAGCGCACATAATTGTCAATGGTTTTTGGTGATTCAGGATAACGCACAGACTTACGCGTATCAATCAACATGGCGCCTTTAAAATAAGCTGAGATAGAGTTTTCGTCGAGTTCTGCCGCTACCCCTTCAATGACGATTTCGTTGGCACCGGCTGAGAGTGTAATGGCTTCGTTATAGGTAAGTTCGGCACCATACAAATACACCATAGCCTTATCAGGTTTTGGTTTGATAGTTTTAATGGTTTGTGCACTTAAACAAGTGCTAAAAGCGAAAGTTAGAATGGCAATATAAAGTTTCATAAAAAAATGATTTACCATTCAATACCCTGAAGCGAAAAAAGGTAAATGACTTTTTTGAAAAAAACTTATTTCAGCGTCGTTGAATCCACTTGCGTTGAATCGCTGCCCCCAATAACAGGCAGATCACCATTCAGCAATCGATGTGAGAAACTCACCGAAGTCATGTTCAATGACCCCGCCACCATTTTATCATTAAAGATAGAAGCCTGGTCTTTCTCATCGCGCAAGCCTAGAGTATACAATAATGGAATATAATGGTCGGGCGTTGGAATTGATAACATTGCACCAGTTCCCAATTTGGTATAATCAATCAAAGCCGCATCATTCTTTGCGAGAATATGCTTTTTGAAAATTTCGTTCATTTCTATGGCCCAATCGTAACCATAGTTATCGGCATTCATTTTATCCCAGGCCACCATACCCAGATTGTGCACCATATTACCGCTACCTATGATGAGTACACCTTTCTTGCGCAACTCTGCCAGCTCTTTGGCTAAGTCGTAATGGTATTGCATCGACTGTCCATAATCAATACTCATTTGAAACACCGGAATATCAGCATTGGGATACATGTGTTTGACGATCGACCAGGTGCCGTGATCCAGACCCCAGTCGTGATTCATCCCCACAGTTGTTTTCTTCACCAGTTTAGCCGTTTCTTCTGCAAATAAAGGAGACCCCGGAGCTGGATATTGTACATCAAACAAGGCTTTCGGGAATCCACCAAAATCGTGAATGGTTTGGGGCTTCTCCATAGCGGTCACAAATGTTCCTCGCGTTAGCCAGTGCGCCGAGATACACAAAACAGCCTTCGGTGTGGCTATCTCCTTTCCGAGCGCCGACCAGCGTTTGCTGAACTGATTGTCTTCTATGGCATTCATGGGAGAACCATGTCCCACAAACAATACCGGCATGGTGGTATCTTGCTCTTCGAGCACATCTCCTATGCGATTAAACGAACCTAATGTAATCATCCCTGTTGTTGCTGCTAAATATTTTAAAAATAGTTTGCGATCCATTGTCTGATGCAATTTACGACAAAACTACAACAATATATTCGTTGCAACAAATATTTTTATTTTAGAATAGGTTTTGCTTATTGGCGACTAATTAATATCAATATTAATTGCTTAAAAAATCTGTATTTTTGCAGAAATAAATTTCACAATATGCCATATCCAGAAATGTTAGTATCACCGATGCGTGCAGAGTTAACGAATGTCGGTTTTACAGAATTAAAGACTTCAGAGGAAGTTGAAAATACGATGTCTAATAACAAAGGTATCAGTTTAGTAGTGGTTAATTCAGTTTGCGGTTGTGCGGCAGGTGCGGCCCGTCCAGGAATTATCCGTTCATTGGCCAACGAAAAAAAACCAGACAATCTGTACACGGTATTTGCCGGACAGGATGTTGAGGCAGTAGCCAAAGCCAGAGAGTTCATGTTACCTTATCCGCCATCATCACCTTCAGTGGCTTTGTTCAAAGACGGTCAGTTGGTGCATTTTGTAGAGCGCATGAACATCGAAGGACATACAGCAGAACAGGTAGCTGATCAATTAAGAAAAGCTTACGATCAATTCTGTTAATCGACCTTAAAGATCAAAAAAAAATCCCGATTCGAAAGCGTCGGGATTTTTTTTTGTTATACGAGTTCCACGAAATTGGAGACGAGCTGAGCGGGTGGAATTTCATCCTGAATACTGCCAATTTTTTTGAGCGAGTACATCACATTTTCGAGCATTTTTTCGCTGACCTGAAAATCGGTATTCCATTCGGTGCTGTAGAACCAGGCATGAGCATCTTCTGGTAGGATATCAAAATGTTCGAGCACCATATCGATGCTATTATCTGCCTTCATAAATTGTTTGGTGGCAAAGTTGATAACAGCCAGCAAATCGACCACTTCTTTGCTATGCTCTTTGAGCAATGCATTATTGGCTACGATTTGGAAACACGACCAAGGGGTAACGAATTCGCCGATACGACGGATGGCTTTTTTATCAACCAGCGGTTTGGTGGTATATTTTTCCCAGAAGAACACATCGGTTTCTTGTTGTTGGAGAGAAGGTACGGCGCCATCCATATTTTCGACCGGTACAAAATCGGCTTGCTGGATTTTTTTACCGCGCACTTCGGCATCAATCAGGGCCATCAAATGACTACCGCTACCAAAGCGACTAATGGCATATTTACGACCCTCACACTGACCGATATTATCGAGACGAGAGTCGTTACCAGTATGAATGCCCCAAATGAGCGGCGAAGTAATATATTGTTTGACGATTTTAGCATCCAGTCCGTTGATGATGGCAGACACTGCGCCTTCGGTGAGGAGTACAGCCATATCGAGTTTGCCAGCTTTGAGATCGGCCACCATGGCACCGGTACCAGCGCTATAAAACGACCAATCGAGATGAATACCTTTGCGTTCGAACAAGCCAAATTCGTGGGCCAATTGCCACGGCAGGTTAAAATGTTCGGGAACACCACCAATACGAATAGTTAGCATAATAAAAACTCAACAAACTTAATTCCAAAATGTTGTGTATAAAAGGTAATAAAAATCAGATAATTTTGTTTTTGACAGTTAAAAACCAAGCAACTCACATCAAATAACTGAATATCAGAAACATAAAAGACATTTCGACAAACTCAAACACACAGAGTGCCTAAAGCATGGTTTTTTTCACAATTTACTTTGTCCTTAAGCTGAAAACACCTATCTTTGCAGCCCTTAAAATAAATTTTTAATAAAAACGTATGAGTTTAGTCAATTATGAATCTGCGATCATACTAACACCCGTACTGTCTGAGGCTCAAATGCAAGAAGCCGTAAAAACCTACAGACAGTTGGTTGCAGAGCACGGAGGCGTTATGGTGGCTGAGAACAACTGGGGTCTCACCAAATTAGCGTATCCGATCAAGAAAAAATCCACAGGCTTCTATCACTTTTTTGAATTTCAGGCAAAACCTGAGTTCATCGCCCAACTTGAAACTCTTTACCGCAGGGACGAGAGAATTTTAAGATTCTTAAACACAAAATTAGACAAGCACGCTGTGATCTTCAACGAAAGAAAGAAGAAAGGTGAAATCGCACCAGCTGCAAAAATCGTTAGGGAGGACGCAAAAATATGAGCAAACCACAAGACAACTTCAACTTCAACAGCCAGGCTAATGCCCAGGTAATTAAGAAAAAATATTGCCGTTTCAAAAAACACAATATCAAATATGTTGATTACAAAGACGCAAACTTCTTATTGAAGTTTATGAACGAACAAGGAAAGATTCTTCCTGGTAGAATCACTGGTACATCTGATAAATACCAACGTAAAGTAGCTACTGCCGTTAAACGTGCGCGTTTCATGGCTATCCTGCCTTATGTTGCTGATGGTTTAAAATAATTAATAAGGAGGAACAACAATGTCAAACATGAAATTAATTCTTACTCAAGACGTTAGAAGTCTGGGTCATAAAGACGATGTGGTTAGCGTACGCCCTGGTTATGGTCGTAATTACCTTATCCCACAAGGCATGGCTAAAATGGCTACCGAATCTGCACTTAAAATGTTAGCAGAAGACGTAAAACAAAGAGCCTTCAAACAAGATAAAATCAAGAAAGATGCTGAAGCAATGGCGGTAAAACTGGAAGGTGTTACTGTTACTATCAAAGCTAAAACCGGTACCAGCGGTAAAATCTTTGGTGCGGTTACTGCGCTTCAGGTAGCTAATACCCTTAAAGAACAAGGTATCGAAGTGGACAGAAGAAAAATCGTTCTGTCTGAAGATCCAAAAGTTTTGGGCAGCTACACTGCTATCATCAACCTGCACAAAGAGGTTTCTAAAGAAATCGCTATCGAAGTGGTGGCTGAGTAATCAGTATTTTTCCAAAATACTTTTAAAAGGGATGAAATTTTTCATCCCTTTTTTCATTATATTAAGTCTATACTTATATTCGTATTTTATTATTTTATAAATGACAAGACAATCTATTAAAACGCTATTAGTCCTTTTATTCATTTCCCTCTCCGCCGCTGCTCAAACCGACAGACAAAAAGGTTTGCTATGGCAGGTAACCGGCAACGGACTCAAAAAACCAAGCTATGTCTATGGCACCATGCACGTCAGTCAGAAAATCGCCTTCCACCTCGGCGACTCCTTCTACCTGGCCCTCTCCAAAAGTGATGTGGTGGCGCTCGAACAAGATCTGGACAGTGTCATCCACCGCTGGATCACTGAATCTGATTACGACAATCCGGAAGATGCCGAAAAGGTGTATCCGCGCAGCGATTACCAGTATCTCCAACCTTATAACTTTACCCTCAGTAGTTACAACAAGCAACTCATCGAACGTAAACTCAGTGCCGAAGTGCGTGAAGTAAACTATCTCCTTCAAAGAGGCGAACAAGACGATTTTGAAGAAGATGCATGGCTCGACCTATATATTTATCAAATAGCGAAAAAACTGGGCAAGGGCTTTACCGGCGTTGAAGGCTTCGAAGAAAGTCGCGATCTGGTCAAAAAATCCCAAAAAGAACCCAAAGACAGTAAAAAGAAAAAACCGAAAAGATACAATTACAAATTGCGTCAACAAATTGCCGAAGCTTACCGCAAAGGCGATATATATATGATAGATTCAATCGACCGTATGACAGAAAGCGAACACTACCTGGAATACATGCTTTATAAACGCAATGCCAATATGGTACGACGAATGGACTCTATTATGCGCCTCGGTAAAACCATGTTCACCGGCGTGGGTTGCTCGCATCTGCCTGGTACCAAAGGTGTACTTCAAATGCTGATGGATAAAGGCTATAAGGTTCGCCCTGTTCAAAGTATCGCCCTCGAAAAAAGTAAAATGGCGAAAAAGTACGAGGACATGAAAATGAAACATACCTACTCGAACTACACGTCTGAAGATGGTCTGATTTCGGCAAACCTCCCTACCCGACTCACTAAAGTTAATGACAACAGCTTCTACTCGTCTTACCTGAGTCCGGATCTTGCCAATGGCTACTACTACCAAATAGAAAAAATTACCTGCAACTCCATCTTCTCTGGCAAAACACCAGAGGATATCTTATTGGTAATCGATACCATGATCTTCGAAAACATACCTGGTGAAATCAGAGGCAAACGCCCAATTTACTCCAACGGTTTTGAAGGTATAGAAGTAGTGACAGAACTAAAGACTGGCGACCTCAACAGATTCCAAATTCTGGCTTCGCCATTTAATGTGTACATCATCCGCTTATCTGGCAAAAAAGATTTTGCCATGAGCAATGATGCCAATAATTTCTTTAAGACCATTCAGATTCGCGAAGGCAATGCCTCTACCTGGAAAACCATCAACAGTCCCGATTCTGTCTTCAGTCTCGAACTCCCAAGCAACGACAAAGCATCTAAACTGCCGGCACCATACAAAGCTGATCCATCTTTCGAGCACCTGGTATATGAAAAGAACTCCGGTCATACTTATCTCATCAAACAAGAGGATATCTTAAACCGCACTTATCTGGAAGAGGACACCTTTGAGTTGGATGTAATGGCTAAAAGCTTTGCCAATACAGACGATTTCAAAATCCTCTCTAAAAAGTTATTCGACTGGCAAGGTTATCACGCCATGGATGCTGAATTTGAAAATAAAAACATGGATAAATTGATGGCCCGTTTTGTAATTTGTGGCACCCGATACATCATGTTCTTAATGAAGCCAAATGGAGGCGGTGGCGATTTCAACGACCGTTTCTTTACATCGGTGAAATTTAACGGCAAACCTCAACTTAAGTATTTCGAATACTACGACACCTCTTTATTTTATAAAGTTCAAACCCCTGTTTACCCAATTCTCACAAAGAAAGAACCAAGCTATGGTTACTACTATGGCTCTGATGATGATGAAGATGAAGACGACAAGAAAGAGAATAAATACATCGGTAACTACAAAGAGGTCTATTACAAAACCAACAGCGCTAACGAGTTCATCACAGTGTCGCAATACAAGTATGGCTATTACGAGAGCGCATCCCGCTCACTGGAAGAATTCTACAAAATCTTTGATAAGTTGGGGTCACTAAAAGTATTAAGCAAAGAAAAGGGCAAACGCAATGGTGTTGATTACATGACGTATA
>JACCDH010415362.1_pt1 | contig 24089 bp, 20 predicted proteins | sample 7442481 | NCBI WGS metagenome assembly JACCDH01 (sample SAMN15323433, study PRJNA562643) | freshwater metagenome | isolation source: river surface water | place: USA:Blue River Watershed | collected 2017-08-15
AAGTGCACATCATTACGGTTTGCCCCACCCTTGCAGGACAAGAGGTGGAACAGTTGGTAACTTACCCAATAGAACAAAGCATTGCCAACCTTCCCAACTTGGAGGAATTGGGAAGCATTTCCCGTTTCGGACTGTCGGTAATTACCGTTGTGTTTGACGACAAAGTGGACATCTACTTTGCCCGACAACTCATAAACGAACGACTAAAAGAAGCCGAAAGTAAAATCCCCAAAGGTGTTGGCACACCTGAATTAGCCCCTGTTAGCACAGGTTTGGGAGAAGTGTATCAATACATTATTCACCCAAAAAAGGGAAGCGAAGACAAATACACGCCAATGGACTTGCGGACAATGCAAGACTGGATTGTTGCCCGACAACTTTACGGAACAGCAGGAATTGCGGAAGTAAACAGCTTTGGCGGACAACTGAAACAATACGAAGTTGCAGTAAACCCCGACCGTTTAATTGCAATGGGAATAACCATTCCTGAAATTTTTACCGCCTTAGAAAAGAATAACGAAAATACAGGCGGAGCATACATTGACAAAAAACCAAACGCCTATTTCATTCGTGGTGTGGGTTTAATTGGTTCGTTTGACGACATCAAAAACATTGTAGTAAAAACCAATCCAAACGGCATTCCTATTCTCATTAAAGATGTTGCCGAAGTTCATTTAGGTAGTGCCGTGCGTTATGGTGCTATGACTTACAACGGTGAAGTAGATGCGGTAGGTGGAGTTGTAATGATGCTGAAAGGTGCAAATAGTGCCGATGTGGTTAGCCGTATTAAAGATAAAATGGCAACCATTCAAAAATCATTGCCCAAAGATGTAGTAATAGAACCATACTTAGACAGAACAGATTTAGTAAAGCGAGCCATCAGCACAGTAGAAAAAAACTTAATTGAAGGAGCATTAATAGTAATCTTCGTTTTAGTTCTGTTTCTTGGAAACCTTCGTGCAGGGCTAATTGTAGCTTCTGCCATTCCATTATCAATGCTGTTTGCATTGGGATTAATGAATGTATTTGGCGTAAGTGCCAACCTCATGAGTTTAGGAGCAATTGACTTTGGTTTGATTGTGGACGGTGCAGTAATTATTGTAGAAGCCACCTTGCACCATTTGGGTTTGCGAAAAACAATCGGCAAACTAACACAGCAAGAAATGGATGAGGAAGTTTTTCAATCAGCATCTAAAATCCGAAGCAGCGCAGCATTTGGCGAAATCATTATTCTCATCGTTTACATTCCTATTCTTACCCTTATTGGCATTGAGGGAAAAATGTTTCGCCCGATGGCTCAAACCGTTGGTTTCGCCATTTTTGGAGCATTGATTTTATCGCTTACCTATATTCCAATGATGTGTGCAGCGTTTTTACCAAAAACCATTTCGCACAAGCCAACCTTTAGCGATAGAATGATGAATTTCTTTCAACGCATTTATGCACCGCTTTTAGAAAAAGCCATCCGTTTCAAAAAAGTAATTGTAGTTGCAACCGTTGCAGTGTTTGCATTTTCTGTTTTCCTGTTTTCAAAAATGGGTGGAGAATTTATCCCAACCTTACAGGAAGGCGATTTTGCTTTTCATTGCATTTTACCGCAAGGCACATCACTTTCTCAAAGTTTGGAAACTTCTATGCAAGCATCCCGACTAATCAAAGAATTTGATGAGGTAAAAATGGTTGTCGGAAAAACAGGGGCAGCAGAAGTTCCCACCGACCCTATGCCACCCGAAGCCACAGACATGATGATAATTCTCAAATCTCCCGATGAATGGAAACGTGATATTTCTTATGATGAACTGGCAGAAGAAATTGAAGAAAAACTAAATACAATTCCTGGAGTATTTTTTGAAAAAAATCAACCCATTCAAATGCGGTTCAACGAACTAATGACAGGTATCCGCCAAGATGTAGCCGTTAAAATTTTTGGTGAAAATATGGACACTCTTTTAAGCTATGCCAATAAAGTAAATTCAGTTGTGCAAAGTGTAGAAGGTGCAACCGAACCAAGTGTTGAACGAGTGGCAGGACTTCCACAAATCGTAATCAAATACAACCGTTCGCAAATTGCCAATTATGGTTTGAACATCGAGGATATTAACCACATTGTAAGCACCGCTTTTGCAGGTGGTGGAGCAGGTGTAGTTTATGAAAACGAACGCAAATTTGATTTGGTGGTTCGCTTAGACAGCACACACCGAAACAACATTGACGATGTAAGCCATTTGTATATCCCAACTACAAACGGAACTCAAATTCCATTATCGCAAGTTGCCGAAATAAAAATGGAATTGGGTCCCGCACAAATAAGCCGTGAAGATGGTAAACGCAGAATTGTTGTGGGCTTTAATATTTCGGGCAGAGATGTAGCAAGTGTAGTTACTGATATTCAAAAGGAATTGAACGAAAAAGTAAAATTGCCTGAAGGCTATTATTACACTTATGGAGGAACATTTGAAAACCTGCAAGCAGCGAGCAAACGCCTTATGATTGCATTACCCGTTGCTTTAGCACTAATTTTTATGTTACTCTATTTCACATTCAGTTCAGTTAAACAAGCAGCCTTAATTTATACAGCTATTCCAATGAGTGCAATTGGTGGTGTATTCGCTTTGCTCATTCGTGATATGCCTTTCAGCATTTCGGCAGGTATTGGTTTTATTGCATTGTTCGGTGTAGCTGTCTTAAACGGAATTGTTTTAATCGGAACTTTTAACCAATTGGAAAAAGACGGAATGACTGACATTATCCAACGCATAAAAGAAGGAACAAAAATCCGTTTGCGACCCGTGTTAATGACTGCCACCGTTGCATCTTTAGGATTTTTACCAATGGCACTTTCACACAGTGCAGGTGCAGAAGTGCAAAAACCTTTGGCAACCGTTGTAATTGGCGGTTTGCTTACAGCAACTTTCTTAACGCTTTTTGTTTTGCCTTTGCTTTATGTGATGTTTTCTAAAATCGGAAAACTGAAAAGTAAAGTTTCAGCAACAGCCATTTTAGTTTTTGCCTTGCTTTCATACAATACGGCAAATGCTCAAACGCCAACTGCAAAGACCATTTCCGTTGAAGTTGCAATAAGCACCGCATTGAAAAATAATTTAGAAATTCAATCGCAACAACTCAATGTGCAATCATCAACAACTTTGAAAAAATCAGTGTTTGAATTGCCTAAAACAAATATCTATTTTCAGTTCGGGCAATACAATAGCATCAATCAGGATAAGGCATTTCAGGTTTCGCAAAGTATTCCGTTTCCTACTTATTACACAGCAAAATCAGGTTTGTATAAAGCCGAGTTGCAAAGTAGTGAGTTGCAACAGCAAGCCACAGCCAACGAAATAAAAGCACAGGTGCAATACTGGTTTTATCAGTTGCAGTATTTACAAACAGCAAAAAGACAACTGCAATCTTTAGACAGTTTGTATAACGATTTTGTGAGTGCGGCAGCGTTGAGATACAAAACAGGCGAAACTAATTTGTTGGAGAAAACCACAGCCGAAACCAAGCGGGGACAACTTTCTCTTTTGCTCAAAGAAAACGAAACCGATTTTGCAACCGCTTACAATTCGCTGAAAACATTAATGAATACAAGCGAAGATTTTACAATTACCGTAAACGAAAATTTACAACCGCTTGCAATTTCCAATTCGTTTGACACCACGCTTATTGCAAATAACCCATCACTAAAAGTGTTGTATCAGCAAGCTATAATTGCCGAGCAAAACAAAAAGGTAGAAACAGCATCTACATTACCCGATTTCAATGTGGGTTATTTCAACCAGTCTTTAATCGGTGTGCAAACAATCAATGGAGCAGATGTAAATTTTGACGGCAGCAAACGCTTTCAGGGTTTTAATGTTGGGTTAAGTATTCCGATTACGTTTTTCAGCAACGCTTCAAAAATAAAATCGCTTGACTACAAACAACAAGCATTGCAAAAAGAAGCCGACAACGGAAAACTCATTTTACAAAACCAGTTGCATAATGCTTTTCAGCAATACAATCAGAATTTGTCGCAATACAATTATTACAAATCAACCGCTTTGCCCAATGCCGAAATAATAATAAGCACAGCAACGCTTGGTTTCAAAAGTGGAGACATTGGTTATATTGAATATTTGCAAGCATTACAAACCGCTACCGATGTGCATTTAAATTACTTGCAGTCGGTTAATCAAATCAATCAATCCATAATCAACATCAATTTCTTAACTAACAATTAAAATTTCACAGAAATGAAAAATATAATCTTTATAGCAGCCCTTGCAACCTCAATTGTATTTGTATCCTGCAACAGTAATAAAACCGAAACGCACGGAGAAGAAACCGAGCATCACGATGAACACGAAAACACCAACACGGCTTTGCTTACAGCCGAGCAAATGAAATCGATAAAGATTGAATTGGGTAGCATTGAGAAAAAACAACTCACCGCCTCACTCAAAGCCAACGGGATTTTAAAAGTGCCAAATCAAAATAAGGCAAACGCCACAGCATCGTTGGGCGGAGTTATCAAAACCATTTTAGTGCAAACAGGCAATACAGTTAGTAAAGGACAGATAATTGCCACCATTACCAATAATTCATTCATCACTTTGCAAGAGGAATTTTTGAGTGTTTCATCAAAAGCAGAATTGGCACAATTAGAATTTGCCCGACAAAAAGAATTGGAACAAGGCAACGCAACTGCATTAAAAAATCTTCAATCAGCCGAAGCGGAACTCAAAACCCTGAAAGCAAAAAGGGCGAGTTTACAAAAGCAGTTAGAACTAATCGGTATAAATACCGAAACCCTTACATCCGAAAACATGCAGTCTGCGGTTAGCATCACAAGCCCAATCAGCGGGGCAATCAGCAATGTAATGGTAAACATCGGCAGCTATGTAGATGCCAACAACCCCATTGCCGAAATAGTGGACAACAGCCAACTGCATCTTGATTTATATGTGTATGAAAAAGATTTGCAAAAACTCAAAGTCGGGCAAACCATACATTTTACACTCACCAACAATCCGGGTAAAGAATACGATGCAGATGTTTACGCCATCAGCAACACATTTGAGCAAAACACCAAAGCCGTTGCAGTTCACGCAATGGTAAAAGGAAACAAACAAGGTTTGATTGACGGCATGAGCATTACCGCATTGGTAAGTTTAGAAAACGCTACCGTTGATGCAGTGCCAACCAATGCCATTATAAACCACGAAGGGCAGGACTATATTTTTATCGTTACCGATGCTCACAAAGAAGAAGAACATCATGGCGAAACCGAGACAGCCGAACACAAACACGATGAACACGGATACGAACACAGCGAAAAAGAAGAACCTGAACACAAAGAAGAAGGAACAACCTTTGAAAAAATACCAATTCGCAAAGGCACAACTGACATAGGCTATTCTGAAATCACTTTACTCAAAGAAATCCCTGCCAACAGCAAAGTAGTAGTGAACGGAGCATTTTTTATTTTGGCTAAAATGAATAACAAAGGTGAAGCACACGAACATTAAAATTTAGAGCAATGAAATTCAACACTTCAATGCCTTTGGCATTAAAACTTTTTTACGAGAGAGAACTAACCGAGGCGGCAACAACATTTTTTAATGGGCATTTACAGCAAAGTTGGCGACACTTAGAACGGGCACATATTCTTGGACAACCTTACCCAATTGCACATTCTTATGTGCATTGGAAAATGCTGTTGTTCGGCATCAAAACCAAAAACACAAATGAAATTATCGGACAAATTCCACGGCTTTTAGTCGGTGGTGTAAAATCATTTGTGGGAAACATACCCGTTGGAAATACAGGCGGGTCAAATGTTCCACCTTTGAGGCCTATGCAGATACCTGACGACTTACAGCAAATCATTCAACAAACTAAAAATTAAATAGACATCAACATTCAACGCATATGGAAAACAGAAAAGAACACTGGGAGAAAGTATATGCTACTAAACAACCCAACGAAGTAAGCTGGACACAAGAACTTCCAAAGACATCTTTGGACTTCATTCACAGCTTTAATTTACCCAAGACAGCTAGCATCATTGACATTGGTGGTGGCGACAGTAAACTTGTTGACTATCTTCTTGACGAAGGTTTTCAAAATATTTCGGTGCTTGACATTTCAGAGAAAGCAATTGAACGAGCAAAGCAACGACTTGGCGACAAAGCGGCAAAAGTAAATTGGATTGTAAGCGATATAACAGAGTTTCATCCTACGACTACTTACGACTGCTGGCACGACAGAGCAACCTTTCATTTTCTCACAAGCACAGACGACATCAACACTTACCTGACAACTGCAAGACAAGCAGTAAATGAATTTATGGCAATTGGCACGTTCAGCGACAAAGGACCGAAAAAATGCAGTATGCTTGATGTTCACCAATACACCGAAGAAGAATTGCAACAACAACTTCAAAACGGTTTTGAGAAATTGAAGTGTGTTACGGAAGACCACACAACACCTTTCAACACGACACAGAATTTTTTGTTTTGTAGTTTCAAGCGTAGTGCAAACTAACAAGACACATCTTCGACCGCAAAAAATGGCAGCCTATAACAGCACCTACAAGAAATTGGCGGTTCAGTGGTTAATTGAACATTTGTGCTTTGTATCAAGTTCAGTGGTGGCAGACAGTTTAGTGCTTCGAAATCGCCAACTTCTTGTAGCTGCAAACCGTTAAGGCTCCCCAAATAATTCCACAATCAATTTTACTTGGACTGGAGTTAAGATTTTTTTCCTAGGCTTGTAGCCTAATTCTATGAGCTGCATTTTCAATTTTTCATGCTGCCGCATCCAACGACCTAATTGGGTACTAGCGCTTTTTTTATTACTATTTGGGAAGTAGAGTAAAGCAAGTTCGCAATACCCATAAGATCGTATGATAAATTCTTTTTCCATTCCGTATTCGTTCGTAAGTGTTCACAAAAAAACCCCGGTGTTCCCGGGGCTTCGTTTTAGTTAGCTAGTGTTAATCGTGTTCCTAATTTTCGGGAGAGGAGCTCCATGTCCTCGCCAACCTTTTGGTCAACAATTCTTGCATAGTGCTGTGTGCTGTTAATGTTTTTGTGGCCGAGCATTTTGCTCACGGTCTCAATGGGCACGCCATTCATCATCGTTACAGTGGTAGCGAAGGTGTGTCGAGCCACATGGAAGGACAATGACTTCCCAATTCCACATAGGTCAGCCAGCTCTTTCAGGTAGGCATTGATTTTCTGATTGCTGAGCATGGGTATTACTGTGTCCTCCGGTTCCAGGGCTTCTAGGATACAATACTTGCGAATGATCTCCATGGGGATATTAAGCAAAGGGATATTAGCACGGCCTCCGGTCTTTTGCCTGCGTGTGCGAATCCAATAGCCACCTTCATTGTGTTCAATTTCGCTTCGCTTTAGCTTTTTTACATCGATGTAAGCAAGCCCTGTAAAACAAGAGAATACAAAAAAATCACGCACCCGGTTTAGGCGGTCAAAAGGGGAGTTGAATTCCATGAGCCTTTTCAACTCAGCTTCGGTGAGGTAAGGTCGATCAACCTCTTTCATGCTAAGGCTGATGCCGGCAAATGGATCCTTTAGCAACCAGCCATGACGGATAGCCAGGCAGGTAATCCGTTTTAAGTTCTGTAAAAACTTGGTTGCGGTGTTGTAGTTGCATCCCATTTCCGTTTTCAGGTACATGGAATACTGTGTGATCATATAGTGGTCAATTGCCTTCAGCGAAACATCGTCCGTCTTGTAATACTTCAAAAGGAAATTCCGCATGTGGTTTTTTGCGGTGTTGTACTTCTGGTAGGTGGCATAGGTAGTTTCTTTACCGATGAGCTTTTTCAAGCTCTCCACATGTTCTTCCCAGCTCTCGATGAGCAACCTGGTTTTGGCTGTGTTGGTTCCTAGGATAGCATCCCGAAGATCAGATGCCAGCACTTCCTCTTTGACGGAAAGGAGCTCATTGTACTTTTTGTGAGCACGGACTTTGACGGCATCTATGTAATCATTGAAAATCCTGGCTTCTTCTGTTCTTCCCTTCATTTGATACCGGGCAGCATCCCAGCGTTCGGGGTCGATGAAGCGTTTCAATCTGAGGGATACTTTATCCCCGTTAATGTTGATGCGAAGCATCACGGGGCATTCCCCGTTTTTCTTTTCTTTAGACCGGTTGATGTAGAAAACCAGACTAAATGTTGTTTTTGACGACATAAGGCGCAATTAGAATAATTGAGCCCCCCATTTTGATTGCAAATTTACTTCACCTCTTTGGCTAAAACAAGGTTACTTCTTTGATTCTCAGTTCTATTATGTTCGCAAGTGTTCGCGCACTTGTTACCCCTTTTTGATTTTTGAAAAGGGGTCACCAGAAGGAAACCCAGTTGGCGGTCAAAAGCGAACATTTGCGAAATTTCAAAGAATAAAAAAAGTGTGTAAATCAAGGACTTACACACTTTCGAACAGTTGCGAACTGTACTCTGCGGAGAGCGAGGGATTCGAACCCCCGGACCTGTTACAGTCAACAGTTTTCAAGACTGCCGCAATCGACCACTCTGCCAGCTCTCCGGGGGCAAAAGTACAAAAACAGATATATCTACCAAATATTTTTTCAACATTTTTTAAATGAGATTGATAGTTAGATGATTAGGCAGTATTCATTTGTAATATTAATGTTGAAATGTTATTTAAAACATTGTAAAATGTATATTTACGCTATTCAAATCGATTTCTATTATGCTCAGTCTAGATCGAATTTTTATATTCAAAACAGATATTGTTGACCATCAATCATACAATAAATTAGCAGATTTTTTGAATCAACAAATCGACGTTATTCGTTGGAATCTAGATATGCAAGACTGTGACCATGTATTAAGAATAGAGTCTAAGAAAGAAAATATTGAATTTTACATGCTCGCAATTAATGAACTTTCGATAAATTGCGAAGAGCTACCTGATTAATTTAAATGCAAAATACCTCCCCCTTAGATAAAAAGTTTTCAAAATATGAACGCTTTGTTATCATAATTCTTGCCTTAACAGTATTTACTGTCGTTTTAGACTTTATGGTATTAGCACCTCTAGGTGCTCAACTACTGAGAATATTGAGTATAAGTCCGGCACAATTCGGACTTGTTGTTTCTGCCTATGCCTTCAGTGCAGGTGCATCAAGCTTATTGGCAGCTGGTTTCGCAGATCAATACGATCGCAAAAAATTATTATTATTTTTTTATTCAGGATTTATTGTAGGAACACTATTATGTGGTTTGGCGAATACCTATAATTTACTACTATTTGCTAGAATATTCACAGGTATATTTGGAGGTGTAATTTCATCGATTTCTTTCGCAATTATTACAGATATTTTTATAGTTGAAAAAAGAGGTAGAGTAATGGGCTTTGTTCAAATGTCATTCGGTATTAGTCAAGTATTAGGTATTCCTATCGGATTGTATTTAGCTCATCAATTTGATTGGCATGCACCTTTTATTTCAATAGTTATTTTATCAATTATTATTTTCTTGATAATTCTAAAAGTATTAAAACCTGTAGATGCTCATTTGAAAGTTCAATCTGATAAAAATGCATTTGTTCACATGTATCATACCATTACGAACAAACAGTATTTATTAGGCTTTACAGCCATGGCATTAATCTCTATCGGGGGCTTTTTAATTATGCCGCTATCTAGCGCTTACCTTGTTAATAATATAAAAATAACTGACGCGCAATTACCCATTCTATTTATGTTCACTGGTGTGTTCTCACTAATAACAGGTCCGCTCGTTGGTCGCTGGTCTGATCAATTTGGAAAATTAATAATCTTCTTAATTGGTAGTATTTTAACTATAATTATGGTATTTATTTATACCAACATGCCTATTTGGCCATTATACTTAGTTACAATAATTAATATTTTATTATTTATAGGAGTTTCTTCACGAATGATTTCTGGCTCAGCTTTAATAACTCAATTACCAGAACTTAAAGATCGTGGAGCATTTATGGGTATTAACTCCTCATTACAGCAAATATCTGGTGGTATCGGCAGTGTTATAGCTGGCTTAATTGTCATTCAAAATACGGATGGTACCTTAATTAACTTTGATTACGTAGGCTACTTAACAATATTGATGTTGTTAATATGTATGTATCTTATGTACAGAATCAATTTAGTATTGATAAAAAGAAAAAGCTAATTCTATTGTTCGAAAAATAAGGCTTTTAATTCTGTAGCATCATTTGGTTTCATTTTCCCAGCCAGAATTAAACGTAATTGTCTTCGTCTTAATGCTGCATCAAACATCGTTTTTTCTTCATCTGTCTCTGGCATAACCACAGGCACAGGTATAGGTCTTCCAGTTTGATCAACTGCTACAAAAGTATAATATGCTTCGTTGCTTTTAGTTTTAGTACCTGAGGGTATATTTTCAGCCCATACATCCAACCTAATTTCCATAGAGGAATTAAATGAACGAGTAATTTTTGCTTGAATGGTTACAACATCACCTAATTTGATAGATTCTTTGAATGATACATTATCAACAGAAGCAGTTACAACTATACGATTACAATGCTTTTGAGCTGCAATGGCTGCTGCAATGTCCATTAAATGCAATAGTCGTCCTCCCATTAAATTATTTAAAGTATTGGTATCATTTGGTAATACCAATTCATTCATAATGGTCAGTGATTCTGAAGGTGTTTTTGATTTCATTCTGCAAATATAAACAATAAGATTATTTCTTATATTAAGGCATTGAATTATGAAGAGCAAATTATTAGTACTTCTCACATTTTTAAGTATAATTAATCTACCTGTAAATGCACAGAAAGTCGGATTAGTATTGAGTGGTGGTGGAGCTAAAGGATTAGCACATGTTGGTGTCTTAATGGCTTTAGAAGAGCATAATATACCTGTTGATTATGTGGTTGGTACTTCTATGGGCGGATTAGTTGGTGGATTGTACGCAGCAGGTTATTCACCATCAGAATTAGAATACATTGCAAAAAGTAAAAACTTTCAATCTTGGGTAAATGGTACTTATAAGACTAATTATTCTTATTTCTATCTAAGAAAAAATAATAATCCGGCAGTGGTAAGTTTCGGTTTAGGGATTGATTCTGGATTTCAGGCTCGCTTAAGATCTAATTTAATTAATGATGTTCCTTTAAACTTTGCTTTACTTGATTTATCAGCACAAGCAACATATAATTCTGATGGTAACTTCGACAGTTTGATGATACCATTTAGATGTATGATTGCCGATGTCTTTTCTCAAGAACAAATAGCTTGCAAATCAGGTAATTTAAGTGATGCTTTAAGAGCTACCATGACTGTACCTTATGTATACAGACCTATAAAAATTAATGATCGTTATGTTTTTGATGGTGGTATTTATAACAACTTCCCTGTAGATGTAATGAATAGAGATTTTAGTCCAGATATTATCATCGGTGTTAATGTCTCATCTAAAACATTTAATAAATACCCTTTTGAATCTGATGAAGATGTACTCGGTAAATTATTTAATTACCTATTGCTTTCTAAATCTGATAGTACATTATTAAACTCAAAAGATATATACATACAACCTAATATAAATGATTTTTCAGCCACAGAATTTAGAGCAGTTAATGAATTAATTCAAGCTGGTTATGAAGCGACAATTGCAAAAATGCCAGAAATTAAAGCGAAGATTTTAGCTAGAAAAACGAATAAAGAAAAAGAGTTTGAACGATCTAAATTTATTGATAAAAAACCTACTGTTAAATTTAGTGCTTTAAGATTTCATGGTATTAATAATCGTCAGAAAGTTTATCTTAGAAATGTAATCAAACAAAAGTATAATGGTATTTCACTGGTTGAAGCGAAAGAAGGATACTACAAACTTGTTTCTGATCCTAATTTTAGAACCATATATCCCAGAATGGTTAAATCTTCAAAAGATATTTATGATTTTGAATTAGATGTAAGAGCTGAACGAAATCTACGAGCAGAAATAGGAGGGAATATAGGTTCAAGACCAATCAATACATTATACTTCGGATTGGATTATAATTATCTAAATTCATATTCTTTAAATTTATCATCTGACTTTTATTTAGGAAGATTTTATGAATCAGCTTCTCTTAATATTAGATTAGATTATCCTTATAAAACACCATTTTATATCGGATTGAATTTTATTTACAATCATTGGGATTATTTTAAGGGATCTGATTTATTTATTCAAGACCCTATTTTGACATTCGTTGATCAATCTGACAGAATTCTACAAACAGTTATTGGCATACCTGCAAAGAATAATGGTAAGTTCATGTTTAAGTTCGCTGGACTTAATACCAGAGATTTTTTCAGTCAAACAAATAATTTTATCGATGGCGATACATTAGACAATAGTATTTTCAATGCGTTAAAATATTCATTTGAATTTGAAAGAAATACACTAGATCAAAAACAATTTTCATACGAAGGAATTAAAACACGAATTAGTTTACAATATGTAAATGGTATAGAAAAATATTTACCTGGTACAGAATCAAATTTACCTTTTGATAGAAATGAACATCAATGGTTTAAATTTTCTATAGAACACTTGAAATATATAAAATCTAATAAAAGGTATAGGTTTGGTTATGTAATCGATTTAGTGGCATCTAACCAGCCATTATTCAGTTCATATAGATCAACAATTCTAAATTCTTCTGCTTTCAATTCAATGTTTGACTCTCGAACATTTTTATTTGAAAATTATCGTGCTATATCTTTTGCTAGCATTGGTATTAGAAATATATATATACTAAATAAAGGTTTTCACTTAAGATTAGAATTATACGCTTTCCAACCATATCAAAAAATTATAAATATTAATCAAAAAGCAGATCTAGGTAAAGAGTTTAACAATAGATATTTTGCTGGTTCTGCATCTGTTGTTTATAGAAGTCCGATCGGACCAATCAGCATCAATACTTCTTACTACGATTTCGATAAGAACAATTTATACTTCTTATTTAATATGGGGTATTTGTTGTTTCAACGGAAACCGCTAGAGTAACCAGTAACTAGTAACTAGTTACTAGTAAAGTAGTCGCTTCGGCTTTTGACTCAAAATTTGCTTTTGTTTTTGTCCAGATTTCTCTGAATTTACTTGAGTTTCTATAATGATTTAAAGCTTCTTCTGATTCCCAATTACTATATGTATAATAGATGTTATCGTGTTGAATATCTTTTAATAATTGCATTTGAATACAACCTGGGTAAGCTCGAATATAATCTTTTGATTCATCGAATACTCGTAAGAAATCATTTACCTTTTCTGGTATAAATGTCATTTTAACTATTCTTGTAATCATTTGAAATTTATAATTATAGCTTCACCTAATCCCATACCTAATAATGAACTTGCTTCACCCTTATTAATAGCGACTTCTAAATAGCCAGTAATGCCAAATAAACATAACTTTTCACCTTCAGGCACATCGCTATATTGTAAACTTATTTTTTCTATAGTTTCACTTCGCTTAAATAAAATAGTGAAATCTCTACCTTTAGCAATATCCTCAAATTGTTGACGAGTAATATTGGTGATTGCATTTTTAAATGAGTCTACATATATGATGCTTCCTCTAATTTGATCATTACTTATAACAGGCTGAATGATAGTTCTAATATTAAGATTAGAAATTTTTCTTCCTAAGAATTCCATGTTGCCACCCTTAGCAAGGTGTACAGCAGATTTAACTAAAATATCTTTTATAGGAAAGTGTATATAATCATCTAATATTCTCAAATTTATTTTTACAATTTTTTCGATCTTTTGTGGATCTAAAAACAAAGAAAAAATTCCATTATCAGGTCCTATGAAATAATGCCCATCTGCTTTTAAAGCAATAAATTTAGGTTCTGGTTGATAAGAATTATCTACACTCACCAAATGAACAGTGCCTTCTGGGAAATAATGAAATGCATTGCCTAAAATAAATGCTGCTTGTGTAATATGAAATGAGGGAATTTGATGAGTAATATCTACTATTCTAGCATCAGGTAAACTACTTAATATGAAACCTTTGACAGCAGCAAGATAGAAATCTTTTTGTCCGAGGTCAGTAGTTAACGTGATTATTGGCATATGTTAGTAAATGCTTAATAGTATTTCTACAAAAATAATTATTTTAGCAAGAAAGGTTCTGTTTTTTATAAACTATTTTCCACTTGAACGAATTAACACTATCACTAGACAATATCAACCCGGGAGAGTTCTGGGGGCTAGACAATGAACTACTAAATGTATTAAAAAAAGCATTTCCTAAATTAAGATTAGTTGCAAGAGGCAACGAACTTAAAGCAATAGGTGATGAAGAGATGCTTGACTTACTTCAAAAGAAAATGGTAAAAGCTATTGATCATTTTGAGAAATATCATCAAATAAAAGAAGATGATCTTAAATCTATTTTGGGAAGTGTTACTACTGATAATGAACCTAAACATGTTCATGTATCTTCTAGTGGTAATGATTCAGAACCATTGGTATTCGGTCCAAACGGCATCGTTGTAAAAGCTCGTACTCAAAATCAAAAACGTATGGTTCAATCTTCTTTGAAGAATGATATCATATTTGCAATAGGTCCGGCTGGTACAGGTAAAACTTATACAGCAGTTGCACTTGCTGTAAAAGCATTGAAAAATAAAGAAGTAAAAAGAATTATATTAACTAGACCTGCGGTTGAAGCTGGTGAAAATTTAGGATTCTTGCCTGGCGATTTAAAAGAAAAAATCGATCCATATTTACGTCCACTTTACGACGCATTGGATGATATGATTCCGCCTGATAAACTTAAAGTTTATCTCGAAAATAGAACCATTGAAATTGCACCATTAGCATTTATGAGAGGTAGAACATTAGATAATGCATTTGTAATATTAGACGAAGCACAAAATGCTACCGATATGCAATTAAAAATGTTCTTAACGAGAATGGGTCCGACTGCTAAATTTATTCTTACAGGCGACGTTACTCAAATTGACTTACCTAAAAAACAAATGTCGGGTTTATATACTGCATTGAATATTTTAAAAGACATTCAAGGCATCGATATTATTTACTTAACTGGAGAGGACGTGGTAAGACATAAACTTGTTAAGAGAATTTTAGAAGCTTACGGAGACATTCAGTAACTAGTAACTAGTTACTAGTTACCAGATTAGTTTTTGCTTCTTATCACTATCTAATTATATTTGTGCATGCCAAACCCTACATTCAATTTCCCTAATCAAAAAGGCTTTTATAGCGGTAAAGTTCGCGATGTTTATAACATTGATGATAAGTACTTAGTAATGCATGCATCAGATAGAATTTCAGCTTTCGATGTGGTATTACCCAGACCGATACCATACAAAGGACAAGTACTTAATCAAATTGCTGCTCATTTTTTAATGGCAACAAAAGATATTGTACCTAATTGGGTTATCTCGGTTCCTGATCCTTGTGTTACTATCGGATTAAGATGTGAGACTTACCCAGTAGAGATGGTGGTGAGAGGTTATTTAGCCGGACATGCATGGAGAGAGTATAATTCAGGTAAGAGAAGTGTATGTGGCGTTACATTGCCAGAAGGTTTAAATGAAAACGATAAACTCCCTAATCCGATAATTACACCAACTACAAAAGCACACGAAGGTCATGATGAAGACATCAGTAGAGAAGAAATTATATCAAAAGGATTGGTATCTGAATCTGAATATATACAATTAGAGAACTATACCTTGGCATTGTATGCACGCGGACAAGAGATGGCAGCAGAAAAGGGTTTGATATTAGTTGATACAAAGTATGAATTTGGTAAAATAGCAGATACTATTTATTTGATAGATGAAATTCACACCCCAGATTCTTCGAGATATTTTTATGCTGATGGCTATGAAGAGCGTCAGAAATTAAAACAAGAGCAAAAGCAATTATCAAAAGAGTTTGTACGTAAATGGCTTATTGAAAATAACTTTCAAGGTAAAGAAGGTCAAATAGTACCAACCATGACTGATGAAAAGTTAATAGAAATCTCTGAACGTTATATTGAATTATACGAAAGTATTACAGGCAATAAATTTGAAAAAGTTAGTTTAGAAAATGTTAACGAACGAATTCAACGAAATGTAATCAATTCATTAAAAGAATTAATAAATTAACACTATTTTAGTGTAAAATTATATCCCCATCATGAGATTTGAACTAGACAAACACGAAAAATACGCATTAATAAAACCCTTAGATATAACTGATCTAAATTCTGAATCAGCACCTAAGCTGAAGTCAGAGATTTTATTAATTCATACGGAAGAGATCTATAACATAGTTTTAGATCTAAGTAATGTACGTTCTGCAGATGAATCAGGAATTAGTGCATTATTATCTGCGAATAGATTATGCAGAAACTATGAGGGTACATTCGTCTTAGCTAGTGTTCATTCTGAAATTCAAGAATTACTTACTCTATCAACTACTGAAAATTACATCAATATAGTTCCTACAGTTACAGAGGCTATTGATTTAATTTTTATGGAGGAAATTGAAAGAGACCTAAAAAGAGAGCTAAACGACGGAGAAGATAATTAATCAATATGGCAAACTTTGATGTAACTGTTTTAGGTAGTAGCTCTGCTACCCCTGCTTACAACAGAAATCCGAGTGCCCAATTATTAAATCTTAACGAAAAATATTATTTAATTGATTGTGGTGAAGCAACACAAAATCAATTAAATAAGTTTCGTATCAAGTCTTCTCGCATTGATTATATTTTCATTTCTCATTTACATGGTGATCATTATCTCGGACTTGTAGGATTACTTTCTACTATGCATTTACATGGTCGTACTAAAGAAATACATATATACGGTCCACCTGAATTAAAAGAAATCATAGATCTCCAACTTAAAGTATCAGAAACTGTCTTAAGATATCAAATTGAGTTTCACTCAACACATACTGAATATTCAGAAAAAATATTTGAAAGTAATGATTTAATAGTTGAGACTATTGTCTTAAATCATAGAATACCAACTACTGGATTTGTTTTTAAAGAGAAACAAAAGAAAAGAAAAATCAACTCTGCAAAAATGGAGGAATACGATGTTCCTCTTGAATATATTCCTTTACTTAAAAATGGAATTGATTATTCTGATAAGTATGGAAATACTATCGCAAATACTGACTTGACATTTGATCCTTTACCTTCCAAATCTTTTGCATATTGTTCTGATACTCTATATAATGAAAACTTCATTGAACAAATAGAGGGTGTAGATTTGCTTTATCATGAAGCTACTTTTTTACATGAACTCATAGACAGAGCAGTAGAAACTTTCCATACAACCGCATTACAAGCAGGTATGTTGGCTAAGAAAGCTAATGTTAAAACGTTGATGATCGGACATTTCTCAGCACGTTATAAGGAACTTGACCAACTTTTAACTGAAGCTCAAACAGAATTTCCTAACACTGTGCTTGCTTTAGAAGGGGAGAAGTATATTATTTAATTTTTAAAGAATCTGATTCTTTGTATTTCTTATTACTTCCGCCAAATACAGAAATATGTACATATCTCTTAGGGTTCAATCGTAAATCAACTAATAATTTATCTAGATCTCGAGAAGATTGATTCAAATTATGATATAACTTATCATCATTCACTAACATACCTAAAGTTCCTTGTCCTTTGTTAATTTTCTCAGTAATCATTGCAACTTCAGCCAATGCTTTATTAGCACGATCAATTGTTTCTACAAAATTAACTTTAGCTAAAGAGTCAGAGATTTGATCAACATTGGTAAGTATGTCTGTGATTTTCTGATTATTGTTTTTAAGATTAGTAGTTATTGATTCAATATTATTGCTAATTATTTTAAACCTTGCACTTTGATATTTAACCATTGAATCTACTCTGATCGCAGTAAGTTCTAATGTTTCTATACTTCTGCGAATACTAGCAAAACTTTGATCAATATTCGTTCTAAAATTGGGGTTTAAGATGTATTGAATTGAAACCAATATTGAATCTACAGTACCCAATAATTTTTCAGCTTTTTGTTTAACAGGCAAAACCTCTGAATTCACTGATTCTGCTAAACTCATTTGAATATCTGACCTTAATGTATCACCTTCTTCAATGAATGTTCTGGAGTCTCCGAATACCAATTCTATTGCCATTGCTCCTAATAAATCTTGACTTGCAATTTTAGCAATTGTATTATCAGGTATATTGAATCCTGGTTTTATTGTTAATGTAGCAATGATTGTTCCTTTAGGAGATACTTCTAAATCAGTAATAGACCCAATTGTGAAACCATTATATAAAATCGGATTAGATATTTTAATTCCGTTTATATGATCATATTCTGCATAAACGTCAATTGTGTCAGTAAACACATCTTTACCTTTTAAAAAGTTAAAGCCCAGTACTAAAAGTGTTACTGAGAATACTGTAATTATTCCAATTTTTGTTTCGTTATTAATTTTCACAGGCTTTAATCAATCTTTGAGATTTATTTCTCTCTTTCTAAATCTTCTTTGTACGTTTTAAAAGCCAAATATACTGATTTTGCTATATTTTCTTGCCCATCAGCCGAAGTTAAAAACTCTTCTTCTGCCTTATTAGTCAAAAAACCACTTTCTATCAAAATAGATGGCATGTTAGTTTTGTACAATACTATAAACCCAGCTTGTTTTACACCTCTATTGAATCTCTTAAGCTTTTGAGTAAATTGTTCTTGTACTTTAGATGCCAAATATAAGCTCTTATCTATGTTAACATTCTGATATAACGAAAATATTATATAAGCTTCTGTGGATGTTGGGTCGAAGCCATCGTAATTACGTTCATAATTCTCCTCTAATAATATTACTTCGTTTTCTCTTTTAGCAACATTTAAATTAGCTTCCGACACGTGTAATCCCATTGCATATGTTTCTGCACCATATGCAGCCTTGTTTTTGTTCGCGTTACAATGAAATGAAATAAATAAATCTGCCTTTGCTTTATTAGCTATATTAGCTCGCTCTAGTAAACTTATGAACACATCAGTTTTACGAGTGTAAATAACCTTGACATCCGGAAAATTATCTTCAATTAACTTACCTGTTTGTAAGGCTATTGCTAGCGTTACATCTTTCTCATAGGAATGTGTACCCGAACATCCAATATCATGTCCACCATGCCCTGCATCAATTACTACTGTTTTAACTTTATAAGGACCGGCAACTGTTGCAAAAGAATTATTTAGCCCAAAGCCCAATAAAATAGATAGAATTATAAATCGTAGAATCATGCAAGTACTAATTATCCTTATTTTTTCGTTAATTCGCATGCAAAAATAGCATACATTCACGACTTTGAAACCTTTAAAATACCTATTTCCACTTTTGTTGGTAACTATTTTAGGAATATGTTACGGTTTCGAAGGCTATGCTCAAAGCCCAATCGACACTTCAGTAACGAAAATTACTGTCGATTCATTATCTGTTGATTCTAATAAAATTGATTCAATCTCCCTTAAAGAAAAGAAAAAAGGTCCGATTGATTTACCTATTAAATACAATGCAGTTGACTCAATCGTGTATGATATTGTTAATTCGAAAGTCTATTTGTATAACAAAGCTGAGGTATTTTACGGAAACATCAATTTGAAAGCTGATTATATTATCATCGATCAAATCAAAAAAACTGTTTATGCGAAAGGTGTCAGTGATACTACTGGTAAAGTAACAGGTAAACCGATATTTACAGACGCCGGACAAGTTTATAACTCTGAAGAGATGTCGTATAACTTTGAAACTAAAAAAGGTAAAATCAAAGAAGTTACTACACAAGAGGGTCAAGGTTATTTACTTGCTAATGACGTTAAAAAGAATGAATTTAATGAAGTATTTATACGACACGGTAAATTTACTACATGTAATTTACCTCATCCACATTTTTATATTGCTCTTACTAAAGCTAAAAACATTGAGGATAAAACTGTTTCAGGTCCAGCATATCTAGTAGTTGAAGATGTACCTCTACCATTAGCTTTACCATTCGGATTTTTCCCGCGTAAGAGTGGAAGATCTTCAGGTATATTAATGCCCGAAATTGGCGAAGATAGAGAGCTAGGATTTTTCTTAAGAAATGGTGGCTACTATTTTGGTATTAATGATAAAGTAGACTTAGCAATCAGAGCAGATATATTTTCAAAAGGTAGTTATGGCTTTTCAGCATTCTCTCGTTATAATGTTCGTTATAAGTACAACGGTAATTTTACTACGACCTACAATGACAGGAAGTTCGGTGAACCGAATACTAGTTCATATGTAAGAAATAAAGATTTTTCAATTCGCTGGACACATAATCAAGATCCTAAAGCTATTCCTGGCACAAGATTCAGTGCCGCTGTAAATATTGCCACAAGAAATAATTTCAGAAACAATATCACTACGAACCTTCAAAGCATAGTTCAAAACGATTTGAATTCGTCGATAAGTTTTTCGAAATCATGGGAGGGAACTCCATTCTCTTTAAATGGTTCTATGACTCATAATCAAAGTTTAAGTACCGGTATAGTAAGTTTAGGCTTACCAAGTATTAGTTTCAATATGTCGAGAATTTTCCCTTTCGATTCTAAAAATAGAGTAGGTCCGCAAAAATGGTATCATAAAATTGGTGTAAGTTATACTGCTGATGCCTTGAATAGAATAACTACAACTGATAGTTTATTATTCGAATCATCTAGTTTAGATAAATTTCAAAATGGTGTTCGTCACACTATACCCGTGTCTACCTCTTTTAATGTTTTAAAATATCTAACTGTTAGTCCGTTCATCAACTACAACGAACGATGGTACTTTAACTCGATCGCTAAACAATGGAATGGTACTGATGTATTGGTTGATACAATTTCTGGGTTTAAAAGAGCAATGGAATATAATACAGGATTGAGTTTAACTACCAGAGTATATGGTATGTTCCCTGTAAATGCAGGAGGTATAGTAGCTATACGACATGTATTAACTCCAGTGTTAAGCTTTAGTTATAGACCCGATTTTTCACAAAGTCAATTTGGATATTATCAGAATGTACAATCTGACTCATCTGGTAGTACACAATTATACTCAATATTCGAAAACAACAATGGTATTTATGGATCACCAGGTGCTGGTCGCTCTAATTTATTATCGTATTCAATTGATAATAATTTAGAGATGAAAATAAAAACCAAGACAGATACTGGAGACGTTATAAAAAAGGTTAGAATTTTTGACAGTTTTAGGTTTACTGGTAATTATAATATGGCCGCCGATTCACTTAAGTTCTCAAATGTAAATGTTGTTGCTAGAACTGTACTGTTCGGTAGGTTAAATATTGACCTAGGTGCAACATATGATTTATATTCTTATGAAGCTGATACAAATAATGTTTATAGAAGAGTTAATAAATTAGAATATAACGAGAATAAGCGTTTGGGTAGGTTAATTTCAGCCAATTTATCTATTGGTACCAATCTAAATCCAGAGGCATTTAAAAGCAAGAAAAACAATAATAACCCTGCAAATAATTCAGCCTTAAGAAATAGATATAATTATGCTGAAGTTGAAATGATTAATAGATTTCCGCAATATTATGTTGATTGGAGTATACCATGGAATTTAGCTATCAATTATAACTTGAGTTATAATAAACCACTAATGACTGCAACCACTACACAAGCCCTAAATGTAAGCGGTGATATTAGTGTAACTCCTAAGTGGAAAATCGGATTTTTATCGGGTTATGATTTTACCACAAAAGAAATAACACCAACGTCATTAAATATATACAGAGATTTACATTGTTGGGACTTATCAATCAACTGGATTCCTTTTGGTACCTATCAAAGATATTCAGTCGACTTGAAAGTGCGAGCATCAATACTTCAAGATCTTAAGCTCAGTCGTAGAAGAGAATTCTACGAAAGAGAGTAATTATTTACCGAAAACTTTTTTCAAAATATCTGTTATTCTTGCTGCTGGATCTTTTCTGATTTTCAATTCTTCTTGTGCTACCACTATAAACAAACCATCAATTGCTTTTTGAGTAGCATACGCAGCTAAATCAGGATTCATTTTTTGAACTGTAGGTATTTTATTGTAAGTGCCAATTACATCTGTCCAGTATTTTGTTGCGTTCACCTTATTCAATGAATTTTCAATAACAGGTTTGAATTTCTTCAATAGCTCTGCTTGAGTATTGTTTTTCAAGTAAACAGTAGCTGCATCATTATTTCCATTTAAAATATTTAATCCGTCTTTAATCGTCATATTTTTAACAGCAGCAATAAAAATTGGAGCAGCTTCTTTTGCAGCATCTTCGGCAGCACGATTTAGTGTCATCACAAAATCGTTCACTAATTTATTTTGTCCGTATTTAACTAAAGTCTCTTGTACTTTCTTTGCTTCTGGTGGAAATGGAATATATAGTTGTGGGTTTTTATAATATCCATCAACTTTTGAAACAAGTACAGATGCGTTTTTACTACCAATTGTTAATGCCTCTTTCAAACCCTTGATGATCTCATCATTTGTTAAAACAGTACTACCACCTTGATTTAAAATTTTTGTACCCTCCGTCTTAATTTTATTAAAATCGATTTGAGATTTACAGCTATTAAAGCTTATTAAAATAATAATGACAAGAAGTGTACTTAACTTTTTCATATTTCTTATATTTCGCGAAAATTAAACAATTATCTTCAAAATTTCTTTAACGTAGATATGATAGCAGAAATTATAACCATCGGTGATGAATTATTAATAGGACAGGTGGTTGATACCAATTCAGCATGGATGGGTCAACGATTAAATGAGATTGGAGTGAAAGTAAAACAAATTACTTCAGTGTCTGATGATAAAGATCATATTGTTAAAGCTTTAAAAGAAGCTGAACAAAGAGCCGATGTAATTTTAATTACAGGTGGTTTAGGTCCGACGAAAGACGATATCACTAAAGTAACTCTAGCTGAATACTTCAATTCAGAAATGGTTATGAACGATGAAGCATTAGATAATGTAAAATCTATTTTTAAAAAATACAATCGACCTGTTTTAGAAATTAATGTAAAACAAGCATTAGTACCTTCTAAGTGCACTGTGTTAATCAATAAACAAGGTACAGCACCAGCAATGTATTTTAATGAAAACAATAAACATTATTATTCAATGCCTGGTGTACCATTTGAAATGAAATACATCATGCAAGAATATGTAATACCAAAGCTTGCAGAGATGAATGAAGGTATTATTATCAAACATGAAAACATCAATACTGCAGGCATCGGTGAATCATTTTTAGCAGAACAAATTGAAAAGATAGAGAACGAATTGCCTTCAAATATCAAGTTAGCATATCTACCAAAATTAGGTACTGTGAGATTGCGTTTAACAGGATATTTTAAAAACGAATCAGAGCAATCAGAACTGTTAAAATATAAAGCGGCAATCATCAATGAGATAAAAGAAAATGTTGTTGCTGAGGAAGATATTTCTTTAGAAGAATCAGTTTTACAAAAGTTAATTAGTTCTAACAAAACTTTATCAACAGCTGAAAGTTGTACGGGTGGGTATATCGGACATTTAATGACAAGTATTGCAGGATCATCAGCTGCATACGAAGGGGGCGTTATTTCATATTCATACGATTTAAAGAAATATACCTTAGGAGTTAAAGAGGAAACGTTAAACACACATGGTGCTGTCAGTAAAGAAACTGTGGAGGAGATGGTTTTAGGAGCTTTAGAACACTTTAAAACCGATTATGCGATAGCTTGTTCTGGTATTGCGGGTCCGGGTGGTGGTACAGATGATAAACCCGTCGGTACAGTATGGATAGCTGTTGCAAGTAATAACAAAGTTTATAGCCGAAAATTTCAATTCGGTAATCAACGTTTACAGAACATCGAACGCACAGCTATTCAGGCACTTTGGATGTTATTTAGACTTTTAAGAGAAGAATTAAATTGAGTAATTGACAAAATAGCTTATTTTTGCGCTTTATTACAAACAGAATATATGGCTCAGTACGAACTTGTCC
>JACCDH010514531.1_pt1 | contig 24083 bp, 20 predicted proteins | sample 7442481 | NCBI WGS metagenome assembly JACCDH01 (sample SAMN15323433, study PRJNA562643) | freshwater metagenome | isolation source: river surface water | place: USA:Blue River Watershed | collected 2017-08-15
AGCAGGGGCAACTAACAATAGCTATTCGGCAAATCAGAGCGGAGATTACAGTGTGGTGGTCACACAAAATGGCTGTTCAAGTGTAGAGAGTGATGTAATATCTGTTACAGGCAATGCTACACCAGCGGCTCCAATATTAAAAGCGAAGGGTAGTACGAATGTATGTGAAGGTGAATCGGTGCAGTTACATACTTCAAATGCGAGTGGCAATATATGGTTTAGGAATGGAGTGGTGATTACTGGAGTAACTGGATCAAGTTATCTAGTAAACGCAAGTGGTATATATGCAGTTGAGTCTCGTAATACAGCTGGTTGTGTAAGTGGAACGAGTCAACCAATTGCGATAACAGTTAACTCCTTACCTATTGTTGCCCCAATTACAGGAGTATCTTCTTTGTGTGTAAATACTTCAGAGGAACTATTCAATACAACTCCAGGTGGTATTTGGTCAAGTAGTAATACCTCTATTGTTAGAATAGATGCTACTGGCAAAATGCAAGGTGTTGGACCTGGTACAGCCATAATTAGTTACAGTGTGGTCAATGCAGGTGGTTGTGCCACCACTGTTGAGCGGTTGATAACAGTAAATGCTTTACCAGTTAAGCCAACGATTTCAACATTGGGTGCAACCAGTTTCTGTTTGCCTGGAAGGGTAACTTTGAAAAGTAGTTCGGCGAATGGCAATCAATGGTTTAGAGATGGAATATTTATCCCTGAGGCAATTAATAATAGTTACGATGCCAATCAAACTGGGGTTTATAGTGTAGTGGTAATGGAAAATGGTTGTGTAAGCCCTGAGAGTGATATTGTATCTGTTACTGCAAATTCAACACCATCAGCCCCAGTATTAAAAGTAAAAGGAAATGCAAGTATTTGTGCAGGAGAATCAGTTCAATTGCATACATCTACTTCAAGTGGTAATAGTTGGTTTAGAAATGGATTGGTAATTGCAGGTGTAACTGGATCAACTTATCAAGCAAATACTAGTGGAATATATACTGTAGCGTCTAGTAATACAGCAGGTTGTGTGAGTGGAATAAGTCAACCTGTGACAGTTACAATCAATGCATTGCCAGTTGTTGCAGCAATCAATGGTATATCAACAATATGCGAAGGGGCTAATGCACAATTATCAAATAGTGCAACAGGAGGAGTATGGAGCAGTAGTAATAATGATATAGCTCGCATAGATGCAAGTGGAACAATTCAGGGTCTTGCAGCAGGAACGGCAACAATTAGTTACAGTGTGGTGAATGCGAGTGGATGTGCTACAACGGTTACGAAGTTGATTACTGTAACAGCCTTACCAACTAAGCCAACGCTAACAGCAAATGGATCGACAAGCTTCTGTTTGCCTGGAAATGTAATACTGAATAGTAGTGCAGTAAATGGCAACCAGTGGTATAGAGATGGGGTGCTAATAGCAGGTGCAACCAACAAAAGTTTTACAGTTAGTCAAACTGGTGTGTACAGTGTGGTGGTCACTCAAAATAGCTGTTCAAGTGCAGAGAGTGATGTTATATCTGTTACAGCCAATGCTACACCAGGAGCTCCAATATTAAAAGCGAAAGGTAGTACCAATGTTTGTGCAGGTGAATCAGTACAATTACATACTTCAAATACTACTGGCAATATTTGGTTACGGAATGGGGTAGTGATTGCTGGTGTTACAGGATCTAGTTATAGGGCAAATTCCAGTGGTACATACACAGTAGAATCTAGTAATGTCGCAGGTTGTGTAAGTGGGGTTAGTCAGCCAGTAGTTGTTACAATCAATCCATTACCAGTGGTAGGACCAATTAATGGTTCTTCTATAATATGTGAGGGCAGTACCATTCAAATGAGTAATACAACTACAGGTGGTGTTTGGTCAAGTAGCAATACTTCTGTTATTACTGTAAATTCAACAGGATTAATAAAGGCTATTTCGCCAGGTACTGCAACAATTCGTTATGCAGTATTGAGCCCAAGTGGTTGTGCTACCACAGTTACTAAGTTAATTACAGTAACTGCATTGCCATCTAAACCAACTTTAATAGCAAATGGAGCAACGAGCTTTTGTTTGCCTGGTAGTGTAACGTTGAATAGTAGTGCAATTAATGGAAACCAATGGTACAGAGATGGTTTATTAATTGCAGGAGCAACCAGCAATAGTTATACAGCCAATCAAACTGGTGGGTACAGCGTAGTAGTTACGCAAAATGGTTGTTCGAGCACAGAGAGTGATATCATATCTGTTTCCGCAAACGCAACAACAATTGCTCCAGTATTAAAAGCAAAGGGCAATACGAATGTTTGTGAAGGAGAGTCAGTTCTACTCCATACGGCAAATGCTGTTGGAAATATATGGTTTAGAGATGGTATTCGATTATTCAATGAAACAGGAAGTAGCATCAGGGCATCAGTATCTGGCACTTATTCAGTTCAATCAAATAATGCTAACACCTGTAATGTAGGTATCAGTAACCCCATTCAGGTAACGATATTGCCTAAGCCAAATTTAAAGCCAATCAATGGGCCAGAAGAAATTTGTGTGGGACTAAATACTAGCTTTAAATCAAACTTCCCTGGTGGAATTTGGTCTAGTAGTGAGCCATTGGTTGCAGTGATCAACAATGTAGGTAATGTGATTGCATCCAGTGTAGGTACCACAACTATTCAATATACGATAAATAGTTTTGAAGGTTGTTCAGCTACTGCAACACTCAATTTAAAAGTAAATCCTACTATATTAATCGATCCTATAATTGGGGCTACGGAAATTTGTAATACCAATACCATTTTATTATCTAATTCTAGGGCAAATGGATTGTGGCGTAGTTCAAATGATGCACTTGCAAGTATAAGTAAGAAAGGATTCTTAACAGCTAAGAATGCAGGCACAGTGAATATTTCATATTCTGTTATTAATCAAAATGGATGTTTGGCTAATACTTCTACTCCAATATTGATTAATCCACTTCCTTTTGTTGATGCAACGGCAAGTGCAACAGTTGTAAGTAAAGGCCTTAACGTTACACTTAATGCAACAGGAATAGGTAGCTTTTTGTGGTCGCCTCCACAATATATTGTTGCTCCTACCAACGCACAAACACAAGCAAGGGTGGTTGAAAAAACCAATTATGTAGTTCAATTAACAGATAATAAAGGCTGTGTAAATAAAGATTCTGTTCTTGTTGATATAGTAGAAGATATGTTTGTTGAAACAGTGATTGTTATGACTCCCAATGGAGATGGGTTTAATGATAAGTTTATTATCAAAAATTTAGATCAGTATCCTGATAATAGGCTTCAAGTATTTGATAGGAGTGGTAAGTTGGTTTATGAAACAGTCAATTATGCTAATAATTGGGACGGCAGGGTAAGCAATGGTCAATTATTAACCAAAGATACCTACCTATATATACTTAGTATCAAGGGTAAAGTTGTTAAGAAAGGAACGATTAGCTTAATTAGGTAAAATGATTTGAATTAATTTATGAATAACAAGTTATTATATACGGGTTCAAAATTGAAGGGCTTATTCTTATTCTTACTGTTGGGGTGGTATAAAAATATATATGGCCAACAGAAATTTGAAAATGCAATGAGCCAATATTTTCATAATCGATCATTATTAAGCCCAGGATTTACAGGATCGGATTGGAATAAAATTCAAATACTTCAAAATAGAAGTTGGGTTGGGTTTGAAGGGGCACCCGTATTAACTATTTTAACGGGGGAATTTAATTTTGGAACTAACTCTGCATTGGGGGGTCATATTTTTAGTGATAAAAGTGGTATCGTATTTAGAACAACCGGCTTGTTGAACTATTCTTATCGAATTAAATTCAAAAATGAAAATGAATTAAAATTGGGTATAGGATTAAGTGTTAATAGTGAAAGATTAGATATAGGAATGTTGGATCCAGGTGCTTCAATTGATCCTTTGATTGCGGCAAATATTAATGGTAAGCCTGTTTATGATGGTAATTTCGGAATGGTTTTTAATGCTAAGCAATGGTCTGTTTGGACAAGTTTCTTTCGATTGAGTGAAAATTTATCGAATAAGTCCAATTTAGGGAATGCTGATTTGTTGCTCATGAAAGGTGGTCTTTATTATCATATGAATAAAGAGCGGTTAGATCAATTCCAGTTAAAGCCAATGGCGATGATTTCCTTATATCGAGATTTTTCACCTGTATTCGATATCGGTGCTCAAATGATTTTCAACAAATATCTTAATGCCATGCTTTTGTATCAAACGATTGGGAATATAAGAGCAGGAGCAGGGGTTACTATTGCTGAAATATGTCAGGCCAATTTTTTTTATAATTCTAATTTACGTCAGTCAACAATGAATGCACAACAATTTGAATTAGGACTGATTGTAACTGTGGGTAAAAACTAACGTTCTTTAGTATTTAAAATATATTTTTTTTGATTTGACGTGTATGCTTATATTTGACATACCATGCAAATAGCTATTAACAACTGGTTTTATTCTTTTTATTATTTCTTCTTTATGAAAAGGAGCCGGGTAATGTTTGCAAAAGCTTAAAAGTTTTAAATCGCATATAAATCCCGGCAAATTGCCGGGATTTTTTTTATCCATAAACAAATGAACAAACAAGCAACAAAAAATAAAGAACCATTAAAGCTACAACCAGTTGTGGCAGAGGGAATTTGTATTCAAGGCTATGAAGGAAGTTTTCATCAAGTTGCAGCTCGACATTTTTTTGGCAAACAAATTAAAGTAATACCCTGTGCTTCATTTAGGCAATTAATTAAGCAGACCTTAGACCCAGCGCTTTCGGCAGGTGCAGTCATGGCCATTGAAAATTCAATTGCAGGAAGTATTCTGCCTAATTACAATTTATTACAGAAAGCAAATTTGAAAGTGGTGGGCGAAGTCTATTTGTCCATTAGTCAAAATTTATTGGTGAATCGAGGTGTTAACCTCTCTGATATAAAAGAAGTGCATAGTCATCCAATGGCAATTTTACAATGCCTAGATTTTTTAGAATCCTATCCATTTAAATTAATAGAAACAGAAGATACTGCATTAAGTGCTAAATATGTTCACCAACATAGAAGTAAACATATAGCAGCCATTGCAAGTAAGTTAGCAGCGGAGTTATTTGATTTAGAAATAGTAGCGCCAGATATTCAAACACAAAAAAACAATATCACGCGGTTTTTAGTTTTACAAAGAACGAAGGATGCAAAGCAGATTGTTGGGGCAGATAAAGCTTCCATCTATTTTCAAACAGATCACTCAAAAGGGATTTTAGCTAAAGTATTAACAGAAGTAGCTAAAACTGGAATTAATCTAAGTAAGCTGCAGAGTATGCCCATTCCCGGTAGTCATTTTAAGTATGGATTTTATGCAGATATGGAGTTTGATCAATTAAAACAGTTTGAAAATATGATGCATAAAATTGAATCCTTAACCAATAATGTAAAACTGTTTGGTATTTATAAAAAAGGAAAACTAGTAAAAGGGTAGTTATGGAAATTGTAAAATCAAAACGATTAGAAGGAATAGGCGAATACTATTTTTCACAAAAGCTCCGAGAGATTGAACAACTCAATAAAGCTGGGAAAGATATTATCAATTTAGGTATTGGTAGTCCTGATTTGCCACCACATCCATCTGTAATTAAAGTATTACAAGAACAAGCGGGTTTAGAAAATACGCATGCTTATCAATCCTATAAAGGAGTTCCTGCATTAAGAAATGCCATAGCTAACTGGTATCAAACTCAATACCATGTTGGCTTAAATCCTGATACAGAAATATTGCCTTTGTTAGGCAGTAAAGAGGGAATCATGCATATCTGTATGACTTATTTAAACCCTGGTGATGAAGTATTGATTCCTAATCCCGGGTACCCAACGTATACCAGTGCAGTAAAATTGGCTGGTGGGAAACCTATTTATTTTGAGTTGACTGAAGAAGAAAATTGGGAGCCCAATTTTGCTGCATTGGAGGCAATTGATTTAAGTAAAGTCAAATTGATGTGGGTGAATTATCCTCAAATGCCAACGGGGAAAAAGCCAAGTATTGAATTATTCAAACAATTGGTGGCATTTGGTAAAAAGCACCAAATCTTAATTTGTCATGATAATCCATACAGCTTTATTTTAAATGATGAACCAATGAGTTTATTAAGTGTAGCAGGCGCAATGGACACTGCTATAGAATTAAATTCATTAAGTAAAAGTCATAATATGTCTGGGTGGCGAGTAGGGATGCTTTGTGGAGCTGCAGAAAGAATTAATGAAGTACTTACTTTCAAAAGTAATATGGATAGTGGAATGTTTTTGCCTGTTCAGCATGCTGCTGCGGCTGCATTGAATTTGGGAAATGATTGGTATGATTCAGTGAACAAAGTGTATGCAAAGCGTAGAGAAAAAGTATTTGAATTACTCGATACCCTTCATTGCAAATACAGCACTAATCAAGTGGGTATGTTTGTTTGGGCAAAAATTCCAGAAGGTATTAAAGATGGATATGCGTTGAGCGACCAAGTGTTATACAATTGCAATGTATTTATCACACCGGGTGGAATTTTTGGATCGGCTGGCAATTCATTCATTCGAGTAAGCTTATGTGGCAGCATCACTAAGTTTGAAGAGGCCATTCTAAGGATAAATGCACAAAAGACGAAATAAAAGGTTATGGTAATTACAATAGTTGGAACAGGATTAATAGGGGGCTCACTTTCTCTAGCATTACAAGAAAAAGGATGGGCAACTCATATTATCGGAGTAGAGCATAATCCATTACATGCTGCTAAAGCCATTGAATTGGGATTGGTAAATGAATGCTTGCCACTGGTGGATGCAATCCAAAAATCTGGTTTAGTCATCATTGCAACCCCTATCAATGCTGCAGAACAAATTCTTCCTGAAATTTTAGATCAAGTTCAAAATCAGGTAGTTTTTGATGTTGGGTCTACCAAATCAAAAATTGTTGAAGCGGTACAAAAGCATCCTAAAAGAGGAAGATTTGTTGCAACACACCCAATGTGGGGAACGGAAAATAGTGGACCTACTGCAGCAGTTAAAGGGGCATTTAGTAAAAAAGCGACGGTGATTTGCGATAAAGCCCATTCTGATGCTGATGCTTTGGCGTTAGTTGAAAAAATATACGAATTACTAGAAATGCATATTTTATACATGGAATCTGCAGCACATGATATGCACGTAGCTTATATTAGTCATATATCACATATTACTTCTTTTGCCCTTGCCAACACGGTTTTGGAGAAAGAAAGGGAAGAAGATGCCATTTTTGAGTTGGCAAGCGGTGGTTTTGAGAGTACAGTGAGGCTTGCGAAGAGTAATGCTGCCATGTGGGTGCCTATTTTTATGCAAAACAGAGAAAATATTTTAGATGTATTAAATGAACATATTAGTCAATTAAGAAAATTTAAGTCGAGTTTAGAAAAAGAGAATTATGATTATTTGCAAGAATTGATTGAAAATGCCAATGGAATAAGGAGAATACTGAAGTAAAACACCGCAAAGCAGGCTATATAGAGTACCTTTGCAAAAATTTTAGAATACATGATTACATTTGAAGGGTTGGGAATTGACGAGCGTTTAATTCAAGCAACCACAGAGTTGGGGTATGTGAACCCAACGGCAATTCAGGAACAGGCGATACCGGTCTTATTGAGCGGAACGACTGATTTTATCGGTTTGGCGCAAACCGGCACGGGAAAAACAGCAGCATTTGGATTACCCTTGTTACACATTATAGACGCAGCAGCAAAATATCCACAGGCATTGGTGGTTTGTCCTACACGCGAATTGTGTTTGCAGATTGTTAAAGAGATAGAGCTGTTTAAGAAATATATGACCGGCATTTCGGTTGTTGCAGTTTATGGAGGAGCTTCCATCGGATTACAGATCCGTGATCTGAAAAGAGGCGTACAAATTGTTGTAGCTACACCAGGTAGACTAATTGATTTGATTGAGCGTAAAGCAATCAATTTAGAGCAAATCAGTTATGTGGTATTAGACGAAGCAGATGAGATGTTGAATATGGGCTTTCAAGACGATATTGAGTTCATCTTAAAAAATACACCCCAGCGAAACAGTACTTGGTTATTCAGTGCAACCATGCCACCAGAAATTAGAAAGGTGAGCAAGCGTTACATGAAAGATCCTAAGGAAGTAACAGTAGGAAAAGTAAATACTGCCAACAAAAGTATTGATCATCAGTACTATGTTACTACAGCACATCATCGTTATGAAACACTAAAGCGCATTATCGATTTTAATCCTGGTATTTATGGGATTATTTTCACCAGAACGAAACTTGATGCACAAGAAATTTCAGAACGTTTAACCAGAGAGGGCTATGATATTGATGCTTTACATGGAGATTTAACTCAAGGTCAACGTGATAAAGTAATGGGGCAGTTTAGGGATAAAAGCCTCCAATTATTAATTGCAACCGATGTTGCTGCTAGAGGAATTGATGTTCAAGGAATCACCCATGTTATCAATTTCGAATTACCAGATGATGTAGAAATCTATACCCACCGAAGTGGACGTACAGGTAGAGCGGGCAATCATGGAATTTGTATTTCAATTGTACATGCCAAAGAAACCTATAAGCTTAAGCAAATTGAAAGAATCAATAATTGTCATTTTAGTAAATTAGATATTCCTTCTGGTAAAGATGTTTGTAGAAAGCAGTTTTTCTTTTTCATGGATAAGTTGTTGTCTGCTGATATTAGTCATGGCGACTATGAAACGTATGTTCCTATGTTGGCTGAAAAATTTGCTGAAGTAAGCAAAGAAGACGTATTAAAGCGAGTAGCTGCAATGGAATTTGATCGATTCTTAAAGTACTATGAGAACTCTGAAGATTTAAATATTAGAGAGCGTGATAGAAGTGCAAAAAGAGATGCAAATGATCGCGGCGATAATCGCTCTAGCCGAAGAGAAAGTGGGAGAGATGCTGGAAGAGAAGGCGGAAGAGGAGATAGTCGCAAAGAATACAAATCTGGAGGAGGTTATAGTAGACTGTTTGTAAACCTTGGTACCAAAGACGGGTTTTATAAAGCGAGCTTTTTACAGTTTGTATTAGATATGAGTGATTTGAAGAAAGAAGTATTAGGTAGGATAGATATGAAAGACATGAATAGCTGGATAGAAATTGAAAAATCGGCAGCACAACAAATGATTCGTTCTTTGGATGGAAAAAAATACAAAGGAAGAAGCATTCGTATGAACGATGCAGATAGTGGAGGAGGACGCAGATAATTTTATTAATAAGCAATCAATCGAATATGGAACAGACCTTACAGCAAGCAACCAATATCAATGCTGTTCTTGCAAAAAGACCCCTAATCATTTCCGGCCCATGTAGTGCGGAAACAGAAGAACAAGTGTTAGCTACTGCTAGTCAACTTGCGGCATCAGGCAAAGTAGATATTTTGCGTGCAGGAATTTGGAAACCTAGAACTAGGCCAGGAAGTTTTGAAGGAGTCGGAACAAAAGGATTGCCTTGGTTGCAAAAAGCAAAAGAGTTAACAGGATTACCTGTGGCAGTTGAAGTAGCAACGGGTAAGCAAGTAGAAGACGCTTTGCATTTTGGAGTAGATGTTTTATGGATTGGAGCCAGAACAACGGTCAATCCATTTAGCGTTCAAGATGTTGCTGATGCTTTAAAAGGAGTGGATGTTCCAGTTTTGATTAAAAATCCCATTAATCCCGACTTAGAGTTATGGATTGGTGCAGCAGAGCGTGTTGCAAAAGCGGGTATTCAACATATCGGATTAATTCACAGAGGCTTTAGTTCATATGGAAATACAGAATACCGTAATGCACCCATGTGGCACTTAGCAATCGAAATGAAACGTAGGTTTCCCGATATGTTAATGATTAATGACCCTTCTCATATTTGTGGAAGAAGGGATATACTTCAAGAAGTTGCTCAAAAAGCCATCGACTTAGATTTCGATGGACTAATTATAGAAAGTCATATAGATCCTGATAATGCGTGGAGCGATGCCAAACAGCAGATTACTCCAACAGTATTAGGGTCTATGATAGACGCTATGATTTGGAGAAAAGAAGACATTATTTCTGAGGAGTTGCATGTTCAAATGGATAAAATGCGTGCTCAGATAAATCAGTTAGATGATGAACTGTTGCAATTATTAGGACAGCGAATGAAGGTTGCTGATAAAATAGGACAATATAAAAAGGATAATAATATCACCATTTTGCAAACCAATCGTTGGAATGCAATTTTAGAGCGTGCTTTTGTAAAAGGAGGGCAGCTAGGACTTAGCCAAGAATTTATCACAAAGTATTTTGATGCGGTACATATGGAAAGTATCAATCATCAAAATAAGATCATGAATTCATAGTATGCAGAAGAAGCGTTTTTTATTTTCTGAAAAAGAGACCCTATTTTATTTTGATGCAGCTTTTGAATTAGTAGAGAAAATTGTTGCTAAAGAGAAGGCAGTCATTGTAACAGATGAAAATCTGTTTCAAGCGCACAAACGAAAATTAAAGGGATTCAATACCATTGTATTAAAGCCAGGGGAACAATATAAAGTTCAACAAACTGTAGATGTTGTAATTGATCAATTAATTCTATTAGGTGCTGATAGACAAACAACACTTATTGGGTTTGGGGGAGGTGTAATCACCGATATTACTGGGTATGTTGCGGGAATCTATATGCGTGGAATAAACGTAGGATATATTCCTACCTCCTTATTAGCCATGGTGGATGCGGCAATTGGTGGGAAAAATGGAATTGATGTTGGGGTTTATAAGAATATGGTTGGCCTAATCAGACAGCCTTCATTTCTTATTTATGATTACAGTTTATTAAAGACATTGCCATTAGCAGAGTGGAGGAATGGTTTTGCAGAAATCATCAAACATGCTTGTATCAAGGATGCTAAGATGTTTGCAGAACTTGAACAAAATAGCATTGCTAAGTATCGTAAAAATCCAACTTTATTGGCGAACTTAATTACGCGAAATGCTTTAATAAAGATTAAAGTGGTTCAGCAAGATGAGTTTGAAAAAGGGGAAAGAAAATTATTGAATTTTGGCCATACACTAGGACATGCAATTGAAAACATGTACCAGTTAAGTCATGGTGAAGCAATCAGCATTGGAATGACCTATGCAGCACTAATGTCTCAGCAATTAAAATTTTATAAAGAAGCAGAGCGAGTAATAAAATTATTGCATCAGTATGGATTACCAACGGTCGCTGATTTTGATGCCAATAAAGCTTTTAAGGTTTTATTAAAAGATAAAAAGAGACAAGCCGATTCAATCAATTATATTCTTCTGCAAAAAACAGGAAAGGGTGTAGTTCAACCATTGTTACTGGTTCAACTACAAGAAATATTCAAACAGTTTTAATTACCAATTTGTACAGATGATTGCAATCATTCATCCTACTAAAATAGCGGGTACGCTCTTGGCCAATGCAAGTAAAAGCAGTATGCAGCGCGCTTGTGCGGCGGCTTTGCTCCATAAAGGCATAACCCGAATTATTAATCCAGGAATCAGTTTTGATGATTTAGCAGCGATTGATATGATTCAAAAATTGGGGGCAATGGTCGTTAAAAATGAAGATGGAAGTTTAACCATTACTTCAAATGGAGTTGTACCTATTTCTGATCAATTACATTGCGGGGAGAGTGGATTAGGAATTAGAATGTTCACTCCTATTGCTGCATTAAGTAATCAATCATTAATCATCAATGGTTCGGGTAGTTTACTAACAAGACCCATGCATTTCTTTGATGATGTGCTTCCACAGTTAAATGTAAAAGTTCAATCTTCTAATGGGTATTTACCAATCAAAATCAATGGCCCATTGAAGCCCAATAATATAGTTATTGATGGCTCTTTGAGCTCTCAATTTTTAACAGGTTTATTAATGGCTTATGGTGCTGCAGAAGCAGATGGTGTAACCATTCAAGTAATTGATTTAAAAAGCAAGCCGTACATTGATCTTACTTTAAAAGTAATGGAAGCTTTTGGAATCAATGTTCGAAATAATGACTATGCTTCTTTTGAATTTCATGCAGCAGATCAAAAAGTAAAAAAGGAAACGATTGCGTATCAGGTAGAAGGTGATTGGAGCGGGGCTGCTTTTTTATTGGTTGCAGGAGCAGTTGCTGGAAATATTACAGTAAAAGGATTGGATGTTTTTTCTACTCAGGCAGATAAAGCAATATTGCAAGCATTGTCCGAAGCTGGTGCAGGACTTTCTGTACAGGAACATGAAATAGAAGTGAGCAATTTGCCGCTGAAGGCATTTCATTTTAATGCAACAGATTGTCCAGATTTGTTTCCACCTTTAGTTGCATTGGCTGCTTTTTGTGAAGGCACTTCGGTAATAGAAGGGGTTCATCGATTGGCTCATAAAGAGAGCAATAGGGGAATTAGTTTGCAAAAAGAATTTGGTAAATTGGGAGTGGATATACAATTGCAAGATAATTTGATGATCATAACTGGGTTAAGAAATGGGTTGGAAATTACTCCAGTAAAATCTGGAACAGTTCATTCACATCATGATCATCGAATTGCCATGGCAACTGCTGTAGCAGCACTAAAAGCAGATGGGCCGGTAACGATTGAAAATGCCGAAGCGATAAATAAATCTTATCCTGCATTTTATGGCCACTTGCAAGAGTTGGGAGTTTGTGTAATAACTGAATGATAAAAATCGTTTAATTAAAAAATAGCAGGGTGAATTCATTTGGAAAGTTGTTTTGTATTCAAATTTTTGGCGAATCTCATGGAGCATCCGTAGGATTAATTATTGATGGTTGTCCAGCTGGTCTTCCATTGAGTGAAGCTGATTTTATTGTTGATACAGAGAGAAGAAAAGGAGGCGTGCAAAAAGGAACTACCCCTAGAAAGGAAGATGATTTGCCTATATTCAAGAGTGGTTTATTTAATGGCAAAACTACAGGTGCGCCCTTAACTATTCTATTTGAAAATAATAATACCAGAAGTCAGGATTACGAAAAACATCGATCTATACCAAGACCTGGCCATGCAGATTTTACTGCACATAAAAAATATGGAGGGTTTGAAGATTTTAGAGGAGGTGGGCATTTTAGTGGTCGATTAACTGTATGCTTGGTTGCAGCTGGAGTGGTGGCAAAAAAATTATTAGCTGCTCATCAAATTCATATACAAGCTACCATTAACGAAATAGGGGGAGAAGCCGATCTAGATAAAGGGTTACAAAAAGCAATTGATGCAAAAGATAGTATAGGTGGGATCGTAGCTTGCTCAGCTTTGGGATTACCGATAGGTTTGGGAGAACATTTTTTTGATTCAGTGGAATCGCTTATCAGCCATGCCGTTTTTGCAATTCCTGCAGTGAAAGGGATTGAATTTGGGGCAGGTTTTGCCGCTGCAAAAATGTTTGGTTCTGAACACAATGATTCCATTGAAAATAGTGCTGGATTAACCAAAACGAATCATGCTGGAGGAATTGTGGGCGGAATTACCAATGGGAATGAATTGTATTTTAGGGTAGCCATCAAACCTACATCGTCTACCCCCAAGGAACAAGTATCTTTAAATTGGGATAATAACCAACAAGAACATTTTTCTATAAAGGGAAGACATGATTTGTGTATTGCATTGAGGGTTCCGGTTATTTTAGAAGCGGTAACCGCCATGGTAATCACAGACTTAATGTTACAAGAACAGCAATTAAAAAGGATTATTTAACATGAACGGAGAATTTATATACCATATCACCACCCAAGAAAGATGGGAATTGGCCTTAAAACAAGGTTTTTATGAGGCAGATACTTTAGCAAAAGAGGGTTTTATGCATTGTAGTACAGCAGATCAGGTTGCAGGGGTATTGGAAAGATATTATAAAGGCGTAACCGGATTGGTTAAATTAACTATCCAAAAAGACAAAGTAGAACGCCCCCTTGTTTTTGAATTAGCAGGAAGTATCAATGAAGTGTTTCCGCATATACATGGAACATTAAATTTAGATGCAGTCATTGAAGTAACTCTTATTTGAAACTCCATAAGTTATTGAAATTCAGCCTTTTTTTAATATACATGACTGAATTTCGTTATTTGAATTGAATTTCGGCATATAATTTGGCTAACTGTGGCAGATACTGCTAAGTACATTGGGTGATTTTTTGTACCTTATGTACAGCATAATTGTTAACGTAAAGAAATTAAATGCTATATCGTATCCTATTTATATTATTACTTTCTGTTGTAGGTAAAGTAAGGGCGCAAACTCAAGCTGATTCCGTTTTGTTTAATCCTGGAATGCCAGATAGCTTATTGTGGTCAACAGATAGTGCTTTGAAGGCAGACGCCAATTTGGTTTTTACAGGTAAAATTGTATTGGGAACAGCAAGTTATTACAGTGGTCGTTTTGAAGGAATCAAAACTGCTTCTGGGGAAAGATTCAGTAACAAAGCTTTTACTGGAGCGAGTAATAGTCTCAAAATTGGGACATGGGTAAAAGTAACCAATATCAAAAATGGTAAATCAGTGGTTGTTAAGATTAATGATAAAATGCATCCTCGTATGAAGCGAAAGGGCAGGGTAATAGATTTAACAAGGGCTGCAGCGCAAAAATTGCAATTTTTAAATAAAGGACTCGCTAAAGTGAAGTTGGAAGTAATTGAATCGCCTAGTATGAAAAATAATTAAAAGATAAAGTTATCATAATTTTAGAAAACCAATTTCTACTTGTATTTTTGACCTAAATTAACAAAAACCTGTTTATGAAGAAATTTCTGTTTTCTTTGATAGTTGTTGGTTTGGCAACGGCTTCTTTTGCGCAAACACCTACCAGTTATAAGAAAAGAGCGAGCTTAGGACTTTCTTTTTTCTTGAATGATATGTATACTGCCGAAAAAGTTGGCAAAACTTCTCTTTCTCGCGTTCTTCAAAATGGTGGATTTACCCCTATGAAGGAAATGACTCCAGGGTTGAGTTTGCAATATTTTGAAGGTATTTCTGAGCACTTAGATTTTATGGCTACCGTAGGAGGTACTTTTACCAAATACCCATTCTATTTTAAATCTGGTATTGCACCTACAACTAGTGATCTTTTTTTACTAGAAACAGATGCAAATGTGAATGTTAAGTTGTTAACAGATAAATATTTCTTGGTTCCTTACATGTCATTTGGTGTAGGTGCTTCAATGTATTCTGGAACTTATTTTGCTGCTCAAGGTAATGTAGGATTAGGATTACAGTTGAATTTAGGTAGTGAAACCTTTATCAATACACAAATGTTATATCGCGCAGCTATTTCTGGATTAGCTGTTAACCATACTGCATACACAATCGGTATTGCGTCTCCATTAAAAGACAAGCCTGCCCCTGTGGTATTGGCAACACCTCCTCCTCCGCCAGTTGCTGCTCCTGCACCTGTAGATACAGATAAAGATGGCATCAATGACAAAAATGACAAGTGTCCTACAGTTGCAGGTACTGTTAAGTACAATGGTTGCCCTGTACCTGATACAGATAAAGATGGTATCAATGATGAGAATGATAAATGCCCTACTGTTGCAGGTATTGCAAAATACAATGGCTGCCCCATTCCTGATTCAGACAAAGATGGTGTGAATGATGAAGAAGATAAGTGTCCTTCTGTTCCAGGTTTAGCTCGTTACCAAGGTTGTCCAATTCCTGACACAGATGGTGATGGTGTAAACGATGAAGAAGACAAGTGTCCTTCAATCAAAGGAACTCGTGAAAACAATGGTTGTCCTGAATTAAAAGCAACTTATAATTTCGATAATAAGAAAGTACAGTTTGTTTCTGGTTCTGCCGTATTAACCAAAGTATCTAAAGTAGAGTTAAACAAAGTAGTTAAAGCGTTGAATGAGAATCCAACCTTGAAACTATTTGTTGAAGGACATACGGATGCTACTGGTAGCGATAAGATCAATAAACCATTGTCTTTGAAGCGTGCATTTGCAGTTAAATCTTACTTAGTAGCACAAAAAATTGATGCTGAAAGACTAACTGCAGAAGGCTTTGGAAGCAGTCAGCCAATTTCAGACAATAATACTGCAAAAGGTAAGGCAATGAATAGAAGAGTAGAGTTTAAGGTTCAAGAATAATTCACTTGAATAAATGATAGTAAAAAAGCCCCGAATTTTTTCGGGGCTTTTTTTATGATTTGTTTTATCAAGAAAGGTAGCAATAGAAAAGATCAGTATTCAGTCTTTAATGAATTCGATCACCTCTAAGTTCTAGGTGTTTCATGATTTCTATTTCATGGGCCAGCCATTCTTTCCATCTTGCCCTAACTTTTATTTTTGGGATGTACAATTCTGCAAGTGTAATGAACAAAGTGTAGTGGCCAGCTTCACTTTCCATAAATTTTCTATAGAATTTTCTCAGATAAGGGTCTTCTAAACCTTCGCTTAAGCGCTTGAATCGTTCACAGCTTCTTGCTTCAATTAAAGCCATGGTGAGTAATTGGTCTAATAACCGATCTTCAATATGTCCGCCCTTGTGTTGAAAAATCAATAATTGATTTACGTATTCATCTTTTCGTTGTTTACCCAAAGAAAGTCCTCTTTTATTTAACTCAGCCAATACCGCTCTAAAATGACCCCATTCTTCTGTTACAATGGGTGATAAAGCCTCAACTAGTTCTTTTCTATCTGAATATCTTTGGATATAAGAAATACAAGTTAAAGCCGCTTTCTGCTCACAATAGGCATGGTCTGTTAAAATGGCTTCTAATGAAATGCTTGCTAAGTTTACCCATCTTGGGTCGGTGGGTAATTGTAAGCCAAGAATATTCTTGGTATGTGTAGATAAATGATCGGTCATAAGCAAAAATCAAATTTCAAAATACGCAAGACTTCCACCCACCCAATCTTTGTCTTGATTGTATCTAACGCCAATCATTTTGCCCTTGCTAAGGCGTGCTAAGTTATTGGTAGCAATCGGTCTTGCATCTCTTTCTTTCCAAAAGTAAAAAATTCTAAGTTCTGCTTTTGCAGGTTCATTGGGCGTATTAATTACTGCAGCGTATTTCACTTTTTTCTGTAATATCCAATTTTCAGGATCCTTTACTAACTCAATATCCTTTTGTGTTACGTCAATTACAACACCTTGACCTGCAAAAGAAAACAGGGGTTTGAGCACATAGTTTTCTAAGTCATCTGGAACCTGCTTTAGTTCGTTTAAAAACCAAGTGGTTGGAACATAAGGATGATTGATAAATGGTAAAGTGTATTTACTAATACGATAAAACCAATTGGGATGTGGAATCCATTCAACATTCAAGGTTTCAAAAAGTATTTTACCCCTTTCTTGAATTTCAGTTGTTTGTTGTTGAAGGTCATCAAAAATAACTCGGTTATAAATACGCTTAATTTGAATCTTCTGCTGGTCTTTCATATAAAAAAGATCATCCCCTTCTTTAATTAATTCAGTTAAACAAACGACTGATATACCAGTATATTCAGCAGTAAAATAAAAATCAATTCTTGTTTTTTGTTGATGGGGAAAGAGTTCTAATAAAACTACTTCTTCAGGGGCATGTTTCCCGACTATGATTTCTTTTAATAAGTCAATATAAGATACAGTATTAAACCCATTTAAATAACAGCTGTAATTGGTGGGAATGTCAGCGTGTTTTCTGCAAATTAAGTCTTGCCATATTTGATAAGCAAATAAGGTAGGAAATCCTTGCATTTCAATTAACTGAGGCTCCAATTCACCATGCTCATTTTCGCATATGCCAAAATCAAAAGCAATAAAATGGGTATGATTGTTTTGATTTGGAACTGCTACGTTAGCAGGAATGGCATGATTGGTTAATTCAATAAAATTGGGCTGCACTATTACATCCACAATAGATTCACATGCAGAGAGTATTTTTTCTTTAAATATTTTATCAATGAAAATGGGTGTTTCTGCAACCCTGAATTCAATAGCGCCTTTAAATTTCTCATTTAATTCAGCAAGGTATTGTTCATACCCAGATTCTGTAAAAGATTCGTTGAATTGTTTTCTGATAGCAGGAACCATAAAATATTATTTAGGAAGATAGCGTAACCAATTCTTTAGCGGCTTCATTTAGGAAGTTAGGAAGAATATGGTTGTAGGTCCACATGATTTTTCCTGGGTCCATCAATTGCTCTACCATGCTTTCCCATTTTGCTTGACCGTGGGCCTCAATAACCACCTTCTTTTTATCTTCCCTTTGTAAATACATGGCCATACCAATTGCATCTGCTTCTGGATGAAATTGAGTACCCATGAAATATTCATTAAATCGAACAGCCATGATTGCTCTTTCGAATGGAACATGGGGCCTATTTTTTTCTATAGCTAAAATTGATCCGCCCAGTGTGCCAATTTTTTCATGATTTGGTTCAATTACTTGATAATCTCTACTGTCTACACAATAAAAAGGGTCATTTAATCCATTAAAAACTTTTTCATGATGACCATCTTCCATCATATGAACTGGAAAAACGCCAAATGAAGTAGATTTTCGTTTACATACATTGCCAATTTCATAATGTCTACAGAGTAATTGAAAACTATGACAAATAAAAAAAGCATGTTTTTTAGGGAAACAGTCGGCACTATTATTCCAATTCTCCAATTGAGTTAACCAATTAAAATAGTTGGTTTCCCATGCTGAATTGACTGAATCCAATGGAGAGCCAGGCCCCCCACTTGAAATGAACATATCATAGTCCAATGAGGGTACAGCTAGTTGTTGCCGAACATTAAACTCATCCAAATGAATTTGAATATTATTTGTTTCAGCCCAATTGGCTAAAATTTCTCTTATACAACGCATTCCTTCGTTAGCCTGACCTTCATACAGATCAAGTATGGCTACTTTGTAAGTTGTTTGGTTGGGTATTACCATGCTTATAAATAGCTAAGATTGGTCTTAGGCGTTAGCGTTAATAAGGTTTCATACATCAATTTGATGGTGTCTTCAATATCTTTCTTATGCAACATTTCTACTGTAGTATGCATATACCTCAACGGAATGGAAATTAGTACAGATGGACAACCGTCATTTGCATAAGCAAAACTATCGGTGTCTGTTCCAGTGCTTCTACTGAGTGTTCTCATCTGAACAGGTATCTTATTTTTTTCAGCAACTGTTTCTACTACAGCCAATAACTTATTATGTATTGCTGGTGCAAATGCTAATGAAGGCCCTTTACCACATTGAATATCGCCTTCAATGATTTTGCTTATCATGGGCGTACTAGTATCATGGGTAACATCTGTAATGATAGCAATATTGGGTTTAATTCTGCGTGCAATCATTTCAGCACCTCTTAATCCAATCTCTTCTTGAACTGCATTCACCACATAGAGCCCGAATGGTAATTGCTTTTTATTTTCTTTGAGTAATCTAGCAACTTCAGCAATCATAAATCCGCCCACTCTATTATCGAATGCACGACCTATAATAAAATCGTAGGCCAATTCATCATAGCCTTCCTCATAAGTAACTACAGAACCAATGCGGATTCCCAAAGCTTCCACTTCTTTTTTATTTCTTGCGCCGCAATCAAGGCAAAGATTTTCAATTTTTGGGGATGGTTCTTTTTGCTCTGGATTACTTAAGCGGGTATGAATGGCAGGCCATCCAAATACTGCTTTTACTGGTCCTTTTTTACCATGGATAATGACACGTTTTGCAGGTGCAATTTGGTGATCAACCCCTCCATTTCTTTTTAAATAAATAAGTCCCTGGTCATTGATATAATTGACAAACCAACTGATTTCATCACAATGCGCTTCAATCACCACTTTAAATGGAGCAGTAGGATTGATTACACCAACTGCAGTGCCATATGGATCTGTGAAAATGGTATCTACATAAGGTTTTATATACTCCATCCATATCTTTTGTCCACCACTTTCAAACCCTACTGGGGAAGGGGTATTGATATAAGTTTTTAAAAAATTCATTGACTTTTCGGTAACCACCGATTTAGTCTTGGTTGTTTTTGCTTTGGCCATAATTAAAAGTTTAATATCCCAACATGCCGGTTATGCCACAAATAGCTTTCACCAACATCAATCCGTCAATGATTGCAAGATAATAGAGAATGCTTTTACGTTGGTACATAAAGGTGCAAACAGTTATCAACAATAAATAAGGTATACTGTTGAATAGTATTCTAAAAATCGAAAATTCCTGCTCATATGCAAAAAACCAATATGCCAGCATGCTAAAAAATGTCAAAGGATAAATAACCCAATACATTGTTTTTTTGAGTCCAAAATGAACCACCCAAGTTTTAAGTTGCCGGTTGGCATCGTTGGCGTAATCCTTGATATCAAATAAAATGCAAAGAATACTGACATAGAGCCAGTTTTTTATAAATAATAACCAAGTGAAGAGCTCTAGACTTTTATCTTGTCCTGGGAAACTCAAATCATAGAAAAAGACTGGGGAAAAGGAGACCATTCCTGCCCAAACCAGCCCAATAATCATTGGCTTGATGAGTCCATTATTTCTTAAACCCCAATTACCCCAGAATGCATACATGCTTTTATAGTAGGCAGCCCCAATTAATAGAAATGAAACTAGAATCAACCAACTTTTAAAGCTAATTTTTGAAAAATGGGGTTGGAGACCATTGATGATTAAAAGTCCTATCAATCCTACCAAAAATGTTTGTAGTAGTTGAGCACTTTGAATCTTTTTTTTGTTGTTTAAATACCATGCAGTTCTATCATTTATATTGATTGGGTTTTGATTGACCTCTGAATAGTAAGCATGGGTATAATAAAGTACAGTTGCAGAAAATAGGATTAAGTAATAAAAGATATTGTTTAATGGTAGCCCAAGTTGAAAAGAACATTCAATTGAAAGAGCTACAGCACAAACTCCATAAAAATAGTTGCCGTAAAAAAAGCCTTTTATAAAAGCCAATAATTTCATTATCTGATTAAGATAATATCAGGAGAGCTGATCGTATCACTCCTATTGTTGGCTTTATCTTTTAACCAGAATCTAAAATAAGAAGTGTCATTTCGGTTGTTACAACCAACAATAGATGGTGTTCCAGGTACATTTGCATTGTATACAAAAGTTACTTCAAGCTTTCCTTTTAAATTGGGTGTTCCTGTAAAGTCTGGGACTCTATTAGGGCTAATAAATTGAACACCAGGTGTAGTAGGACAGGTTTTAGAAATTTTTTGAACCCAAAGCGTATCTTGAATATCCCCTTCTTTATCTGTAAAGTTTAAAGTGAAAATGAGCAGATTACCCTGCCTAAGTTCTCTTGAATTAACTTCTCCAAAAGAAAGTGTGGGCTTTGTATTAAATTCGTCTTTTTTACATGCATAAAAAAAGGCGGTAATTGTCAGCAGGATTAATAATTTTGTTCTCATCAGATTACTTTCTATTCAAATTTAGTTAAAACAATACAAATTAGGTTGGTACTACCCGTTGATATTAACAATATTTTTTCTGTAAATGAATCCAGTTTTGATGATTTGAGCAATACTGTATTCCAATTTCAGTACGAAAACAACTCGATTTATCGCCGATGGGTAGACCTGATTGATTCTTCTCCTCGTGATTTAAAGATACCACAAAAGATACCTGCGTTGCCTATTTCCTTTTTTAAGGAACAGCGGGTAGTTACCGGCAATTGGAAAGAACAGAAAATCTTTGAGAGCAGTGGTACTACAGGAATGATTACCAGTAGACATTATGTGGCTGATTTAACTGTTTATGAACAATCGTTTATCAAGGGCTTTGAAAGTCAATATGGCCCGATACAAAATTGGTGTGTTTTAGCATTATTGCCAGCTTATTTAGAAAGAGACCATTCATCCTTGGTATATATGGCCAATCAGATGATCAACTTGAGCCAACATGCGGATAGTGGTTTTTATCTGTATAATTATGCTGAGTTGGCGGTTAAGCTAAAGGAATTAGAAATGCAAGGTCAGCCCACGTTATTATTAGGGGTCACATTTGCCTTACTCGATTTTGCAGCACAATTTCCCATGCAATTAACGCATACCGTTGTGATGGAAACAGGTGGAATGAAAGGAAGGGGGAAAGAACTAACTAGGCCAGCATTGCACGAAATCCTAACTAGTCAATTAGGGACAACAACCATTCATGCAGAATACGGTATGACCGAATTGTTAAGCCAAGCTTACGCTAAAGGAGAAGGCAGATTTTATTGTCCTTCGTGGATGAAAATTTATATTCGAAAAGAAGATGACCCTTTTGAAGTTTTTACGGAGGGAACAGGGCTAATACAAATCATAGACCTAGCCAATATTTACAGTTGTTCTTTCATTGCAACACAAGATATTGGGAAGTTGTATGCCGATGGAAGCTTTGAAGTGTTGGGTAGAATGGATCACGCAGATGTACGCGGATGCAGTTTATTGGTGATATAATTCGTCCAAATAATATTTAGATTGATTTATACACTTCAATATGCTCCTTTGCAATTTTATTCCATGAACAATGATCAATTACCATTTGTCTAGCGTTTATTTTTTTTCTGTTCCATTGAACGGTGTCAATATCGTTCATGCTTTCAACAAAAATTTGAGTAAGTGCTTCTACGGTATTTTCTTTTAATGTATAACCCGCATTAGCAGATTGAATGAGTTCAGTAAAATAAGTTTCATTTGATACAATTGCAGGAATAGACATGGAAGCACTTTCTAACACAACATAAGGGGAGTAGTCTAACCTTGAAGGTCTTACCATAATATCAATCTTACTCAATTGCTCAAACTTGAGGGCGCCATAAACCATCGGCTTTACAAATACATACTTATGTAATCCTAGTTTTTTTATGGATTTTAAAATGGAATTCCTGTCTTTACCATTTCCCATAATCCAAAGTACCGCGTTATTAGAATTTGTTTTTTTAAATTTAGCGAATGCATTTAGTAAAATGTCAATACCCATATTGATCATATTTAGTTCGCCATAAAAACAATAGATAATTTCATCATGCTTCATGATTTTAGGAGCAATATTGATATTGTTATCTATTAAGCCATTGGGTAGTATATATGATTTTTGTAAGTCGAAAGGATAATATGCCATAAGCTCTTTTCTTTCAAACTCACTCACAAAATGGATAGCACTAGACCAATTAATAATATTGGTATCAAAATTTTCAAAATGTTTTCTTTTTAAAAAGCTAGCCAATTTTAATGTGTATCTATTGTACCTGCCATGTGGAGACAGTATAAATGGACATTGGATTTTATTCAGGTGAAAGATGATGGGATAAAATATTGGAATAATGCCCCCATGAACATGAATAATGGTTCCAGCTTTTATGTTACTAATGGCCTTTTTTATTTTGTCTAAGGTATTCCACATGAATAATCCTGTGCTGAAGCAAATGGCTTTATAGGGTTTTTGTTGAATCTGATCAAATGTGCCAGCACCAATTCCCCAAACTTGAACACTGTAACCTAATTTGATTTGTTCTGTTGCTAGCTGGTTGGCAATATCAACCAAGGGGTTCATTTTTTCTTTTGTTTTTCTAGCAAAAACCAAGTGTATTATTTCCATAATAAATTGAGCATTTATTTATTGCAGAATGAAAATACAGTATATTTAAATTATACAACGAATTACCTATGAAGTGGCGTGAACTAACTTCCCGTTCTATATTTTTCGCTTATTTTTTATTATTGTCGGGACAATTCTTATACTGGTTGGGTAGAATATTTTCGATTCATAATATCAAGTGGTTTATTTTGAAAGTAATTATTTATGCATATTTGAGTTTATGGTTATACAACTATATAAAAACTTGGCTTGGTACACTAAAACAGTTTGGTTAGTTGCAACAACAGCGGTAAAAGTTAGTTAGGGAAATTATTTAATGTAATCGTATGAGGTATCCATATAGTGTTGAGAGAAAATTATTAGACCAAATTTCATCCAATGATCATTTTGTTTTTACAACAGATTTAGAAGCAAATATTACTTTTTGTAATGACGCGTTTCAGCGAATCTATCAAATAGTAGGAGAGTCCGTTGTAGGGGTTCATATAGACTCATTGATGAGTGCTACAGATGC
>JACCDH010497822.1_pt1 | contig 24072 bp, 21 predicted proteins | sample 7442481 | NCBI WGS metagenome assembly JACCDH01 (sample SAMN15323433, study PRJNA562643) | freshwater metagenome | isolation source: river surface water | place: USA:Blue River Watershed | collected 2017-08-15
ATGATACCGATACCGATACATGCGCCGATAGCGCCGAGACCGATGATCAGACCGCAAGCCAGTGCAACGAGAGCGACGTTAGTCATGAAAACTCCTTAGATAGTCAAAGTCAAAAAAGTAAAACCGGGTACTGCAAAAAACAGGAACTACGGAATCAGTGGCCTTCGTGCGCCTGACCGATGTACACCAGGGTCAGCATCATGAAGATGAAGGCCTGCAGCAGGACGATCAGGATGTGGAAGATCGCCCAGACCGACCCTGCGATGACATGCATGCCGAAGCCCCACCAGGTGGCGGTCGAGCCCAACAGCGCAATCAAGAGGAACACGAGTTCGCCGGCGTACATGTTGCCGAACAGTCGCATGCCCAGCGACACGGTCTTGGCGACGAATTCGATCAGGTTCAGGCCGAAGTTCGCGATCCACAGAGCGGGATGCGAACCGAACGGTGCGCAGAACAGTTCGTGAATGAAGCCGCCGAGGCCCTTGATCTTCACGTTGTAGTACAGCATGAGGGCGAGCACGCCAATCGACATGCCGAGCGTGCCGTTCAGGTCGGCGGTCGGCACGATGCGGAAATGCGGCTCGGCACCGAACAGTCGGAAGATGCCGGCAAACAGGTCCACCGGCAGGAAGTCCAGCGAGTTCATCAGCAGCACCCAGACGAACACGGTCAGGGCCAGCGGCGCGATGAAGGCGCGATTGCCATGCACGATATTCTTCGATTGCTCTTCGACCATCTCGACGACGATCTCGACCAGCGCCTGGAAGCGGCCCGGGACACCCGCGGTCGCCTTGCTGGCCGCCTTGATCATGAACCAGAGGCCGACGACACCCATCAACACAGACCACAGAACGGTGTCCATGTTAATGACCGAGAAGTCAATAATGCCGTGCTGGTGGGAGGTCTGGAGGTGCCCGAGGTGGTGAACGATGTACTCGGAGGCGGTTGGCGCGTGGTTTACTGCGCCTTCTGCTGCCATTTCAGCTGCCATGTCAGTGCCTAAATAATAAGATGATGTAACTTTTCAGCGCGACGATGAAGGCAGCAAGCAGCGCCAGCCAGTTCAGATCGCGGTACCACCAGACGACCGCTGCAAGCAGGCCGACCGTCAGCAAAATCTTGGTGAACTCGCCGAAGAAAAACGTCAGCGGGCTCAGGGTTTCCGGCCGCTGCGCGCCGGCGTACAGACGCAAGGCAAACAGGCCGTTGGGCACTACGCAACACAGGCCACCCAGCAGCGCGGAAAGGAACGCATGCCAGCCAGCGATCAGGCCGGCGACGACTGCAGCGACCAAGGTCACTGCCAACTGGGTCAGGACCAGACGCAGCATCGGTCGTTTCAGGCGGGCCAGGGAGCTGTTGACGGCACCCGCAAGCCAGGCTTGCACGTACCGCGGAGTTGTTGCGACTTTGCAGGGATTTTGTAAGCTTTTGTCAGCTTTCCGTAAGCCACCTGCAAAGCCTCGGAATTATAAGTGGGCGCAGTGATTCGCGTCAAACTTTTCCCTATGTGTAAAAGGCTATTCCAGATGGTCAATCACCGCCCGTTTTAAGGCGAGCAATGACACCATCCAACTGATCGAGGTCGCCGAACGCAATCACCAGCTCACCACGGTTTTTTGCACCCAGTTTGATGGTCACGGCCGTTGCCAGCGCATCGGACAGCTCCTCTTCCAGCCGCAGCAGGTCACGCGATTTTTCCTTGCCCTTGCCACCCTTGGCGGCCTGGTCCTCGGTGGTCGCCCGCACCACGAGCTTTTCCGTCTCGCGCACTGACAGTCGCTTTGCAATCACTTCATTGGCCAGTGCTATCTGGGTCGCCGAGTCGACCGCCAGCAGTGCGCGTGCATGGCCCATGTCGATGTCGCCGGCCATCAGCATCGCCTGCACCGGCTTGGCGAGGTTCAGCAGACGGAGCAGATTGGAGACGGCACTGCGCGAGCGGCCGACGGATTCGGCGGCCTGTTCATGCGTGAACCTGAATTCTTCGATCAGGCGTTGGATGCCCTGCGCCTCTTCGAGCGGGTTCAGGTCTTCGCGCTGCATGTTTTCGATCAGCGCCATCGCCGCCGCGCCCTGGTCGTCGACCTCGCGCACCAGCACCGGCACCTCGGTCAAGCCCGCCAGTTGCGATGCGCGGAAGCGGCGCTCGCCGGCGATGATCTCGTGTGTGACGCCGGGCTTGCCATCGCTGATCGGGCGTACGAGGATGGCCTGCAGCAAGCCTTGCGCGCGGATCGAGTCCGCGAGTTCATTGAGCGCGCCTTCGTCCATGCGCGTGCGCGGCTGGTACTTGCCGGCCTGGAGTGCCGTGACCGGCAGGGAAGCGGTCGCATTCGCAGCCGAGGTGGCTTCAGGCGTGAAATCGGGTGAACCGCCGAGCAAGGCTTCAAGCCCTCGGCCGAGGCCCTTGGGTTTTTTGGTGACCATGATGTGAGATGAAAAAATGTTGAATCAGCTCAGGCGCAGCGGGCAGGTCGCGTTGAAGTGGTGACGCGAGTGCATGCTGCGCGTGACGAGTGGCGATGCTGGTCGCTCAGGCCGCGGCCAGCGACTCGATGCGATCGACCAGCTCCTTGCCGAACGCGATATAGGCTTGCGCGCCCTTGGCCGCCGGGTCGAAGATCACGCCCGGCACACCGTATGACGGCGCCTCGGCCAGTCGCACATTGCGCGGAATGATGGTCTTGAAGACCTTGTCGCCGAAGTGCTTCTCGAGCTGCATCGATACCTGCTGTGACAGCATCATGCGCGGGTCGAACATCACGCGCAGCAGCCCGATCACCTGCAGGTCCGGGTTCATCTTCGCGTGCACGATCTTGATCGTGTTGACGAGGTCAGACAGGCCCTCAAGCGCGTAATACTCGCATTGCATCGGGATGATCACGCCATGCGCGGCGCACAGGCCGTTCAGGGTCAGCATCGTCAGCGCCGGCGGGCAATCGATCAGCACGAAATCATGGTCGTCCGCCACCGCAGCAATCGCCTGCTTGAGACGCATCTCGCGCTGGTCGAGATCCACCATCTCGATCTCGGCGCCTGCCAGGTCGCGGTTCGACGGCAGCACATAGAATTTGCCGGAGTCGGACCACTGGCGCGTGGCACGAATGTCAGCCATGCCCAGCAAGACCTGATAGACCGATTTATCGAGCGCGGACTTGTCGATGCCGGCGCCCATCGTCGCGTTGCCCTGCGGGTCCAGGTCAATCAGCAGCACACGCTTCCTGAGGTTTGCGAGCCCGGCAGCGAGGTTCACTGCGGTCGTCGTCTTGCCAACGCCCCCCTTCTGGTTGGCAATGCAAAAAATCTTGGCCATATGGTCTACGCCCTTTTTATTGTGCTGCTGCCTCGGGTACTTCAATCAAAGTTGCACGTTCATTCTTGAGCCGCCACCGCTGCGTCAACCGCGCTCTACCTGTACGATATGGCGCTCGGCGTTCATGCCCGGCACGTGCAGCTGCGTGTCATTCACGATGCGCCATCCGGCGGGCAGTGCTTCGCGCTGCGTGGTCTCGGCCTGCCCTTTCAACGCCAGCATGCGCCCGCCCTCTTCCAGCAAATGCCCGGACCAGATGACGAAATCGCCCAGTTCGGCAAATGCGCGCGAAGTGATCACGTCGAACTTCTCCGTTGGCGCGAACTGCTCGACACGACCGGTATGGACCTTCACGTTCGCCAGTCCCAGTTCTGCCTTCACCTGCGTCAGGAAGGCGGTCTTCTTGTGCACCGTATCGATCATCTCGACCCGCATCTGCGGCTGCGCATGGGTCGCCCAGATCGCGATCACGAGACCCGGCAATCCGCCACCCGAGCCCACATCCAGTACATGCCGCGCACCGTCAAACGCCGGCAGCGCCGCCATGCAATCGAGCAGGTGCTGCGTCAACATCTGCTGCGGATCCCGCACCGCGGTCAGGTTATAGACCGCGTTCCATTTGTGCAGCAGCGCCAGGTATTGCAACAGCGCGTCGATCTGCGCTGGCGGCAGATTGAGCAGCAGCGCATCCGCTCCCGCGCGCAGGCTCGCGCGCAGCGAGGCTTCTTCACGCAAGCTCATTCAGGCGTCCGCACTCTCGCCGCTGGCTGCAAAATTCCTGAAGCCGCCCTTCTTCAGATGTACGAGCAGCAGCGAGATCGCGGCCGGCGTCACGCCACCGATGCGCGATGCCTGTCCCAGCGTCTCGGGCTTGTGTTTTGCCAGTTTCTGGCGCACTTCGATCGACAGCGCCGTCACCGCCATGTAATCCAGCTCGACCGGCAGCTTCAGGTGTTCGAAGTGCTCATGACGCTCGACTTCTTTCGCCTGGCGATCGATGTAGCCGGCGTACTTGACCTGGATCTCGACCTGTTCGGCGACCGCCGGATCAAGTTCGGGGTTATCGAAACGCCGGCCGTCCAGACCTTGCAGGGTCATCAGACTGTCGTAGCTCACATTCGGGCGGCGAAGCAAATCAGTGAGCGCATACTCTCGCTCTATGGCTTTGCCCAGCACACGCTCGGCCTCTGCCTCAGCGATGATGCGCGGGTTCACCCAGGTTGATTTCAGCCGCTCAAGTTCGCGCGCGATCGCTTCGCGGCGACGCTCGAAGACTTCCCATTGCGCATCACCGACGCAGCCGAGCTGGCGGCCAATCTCGGTCAGTCGCAGGTCGGCATTGTCTTCGCGCAGGCTCAGTCGATATTCCGCACGGCTGGTAAACATCCGGTAGGGCTCTTGCACGCCCTGCGTGACCAGGTCATCGACCAGTACGCCGAGGTAGGCCTCGTCACGGCGCGGCACCCAGGGTTCGCGTCCCTGCGTATGCAGCGCCGCGTTCAGGCCAGCCAGCAAGCCCTGCGCAGCGGCCTCTTCATAGCCTGTGGTGCCATTGATCTGGCCCGCGAAGAACAGGCCCTTGATCGCCTTGGTCTCGAGCGAGGCCTTCAGCCCGCGCGGGTCGAAGTAGTCGTATTCAATCGCATAGCCCGGGCGCAGGATGTGCGCATGTTCGAGGCCGCGCATCGAATGCACGACCTCTAGCTGCACATCGAATGGCAGGCTGGTCGAGATGCCGTTCGGGTAGAACTCATGCGTCGTCAGGCCCTCGGGTTCGAGGAAGATCTGGTGCGCATCCTTGTCGGCAAAACGATGGATCTTGTCTTCGATTGACGGACAATAGCGCGGGCCAACACCTTCGATCACGCCGGTGAACATCGGGCTGCGATCGAGCGCGCCACGGATAATGTCGTGGGTGCGCTGGTTGGTGTGCGTGATCCAGCACGGCAATTGCTGCGGGTGCATGGCTGCCGAGCCCATCACCGAGAATACCGGCACCGGATCGAGATCGCCGGGCTGCTCGGCCATCACCGAAAAATCGATGGTGCGGCCATCAATGCGAGGCGGCGTGCCGGTTTTCAGCCGCCCCTGCGGCAGCTTCAGTTCTTTCAGGCGCGCGGACAGGGATGCGGCCGGCGGGTCACCGGCGCGTCCGCCAGCGTAATTGTTCAGTCCGACGTGGATTTTCCCGTCGAGGAAAGTCCCGGCCGTCAGCACCACTGCCTGCGAACGGAAGCGAATGCCGACCTGCGTGACCGCCCCGACTACGCGATCAGCTTCGACGATCAGGTCATCGACTGCCTGCTGGAAAAGCCACAGATTCGGCTGATTTTCGAGCCGGCGGCGAATCGCGGCCTTGTACAGGATGCGGTCGGCCTGAGCGCGCGTCGCGCGCACGGCCGGACCCTTGGACGAATTCAGGATTCGGAACTGTATGCCGCCCTCATCGGTCGCTATCGCCATCGCGCCACCGAGCGCATCGACCTCGCGCACCAGATGGCCCTTGCCGATACCGCCAATCGAGGGATTGCAGGACATTTGGCCCAGTGTCTCGATGTTATGCGTCAGCAGCAGCGTCTTCTGCCCGGTTCGGGCCGCCGCGAGCGCCGCCTCGGTGCCGGCGTGGCCGCCACCGACAACGATGACATCAAATACAGTGGGGAAATCCATGAGATGGGACAAAGCCTGGGTGATGCAGAGCGTGGATTATAAAGGGATTTGTTTCACGTGGAACGTCTGATGCCACGCAGCCGACGCAAATTCTGCGGCAGCCCCGCACATGTCGATGGCATGGTCACCACCGTCGCCAGCCATCCGCCAGCCGCAGCACTTCTTTCCCCGGTATGCGGCTTCGGACGCCGTATGTTTCACGTGAAACCTGACGAAAGGCGCCGCCCGTGCACGCCTGTCCGGCGACCTCAGCGAACACCGGCGTCACCGGATAAACGCGTCATAACCGGTTTTCGCGATCAGTGCTGCCAATACCAATAAAAACAAGGTTCGAATGACAGGCGCCCCGCCCTTCAACGCCAAACGCGTGCCGAGCAAGGCGCCGCCCATATTGCAAGCCGCCATCCACAGGCCCAGTTGCCACAACGGCTGCGCCGTCGGCAGAAACCACGCCAACGCCGCGCCATTGCAGGCCACGTTGACCAGCTTGGCTAATGCCGACGCTCGCAGGAAGTCGAGGCCGAAACCACGGATAAAGGCAAACATCAGGAAGCTGCCGGTACCGGGTCCGAAAAACCCATCGTAGAAGCCAATTGTCATGCCCACCAGCACCGCCCTCACCTGCTTGCGTCTTCCGGCGCAGCTAGGCTGATATTCCGTGCCGAAGTCGCGCCGACGCAGTACATAGACTGCCACCAGCAGCAGAATCACCGGCAGCAGCTTGCGGAAGATATCGGGCGGAAAGACGGTGATCGCATAGGCGCCGGCGAATGCGAAGACCAGTGCCGCCACCGATGCGGGCAGCGCGATCTCCCAGTCAATAGCGATTTGGCGCGCGTAGTTGCGCGCGGCGACGGCCGTGCCCCAGATACTGGAGAGCTTGTTGGTGCCGAACAGTGTCGGTGGAGCCAGTTGCGGAAACGCCGAAAACAGCGCAGGCACCTGGATCAGACCACCACCACCGACCACGGCATCCACCAGGCCGGCAAACGCAGCGGCCAGACCAAGCACCAGCGGAATCGACAAATCGGCTGACATTTACTCAGCATCCAAAGCAATTTTGTTAGTATTCACTATCAATTTTCTTGTTGATTTTGCTGCGTTTGATTGCGCTGGCGACGACAGCACGCCCCCGAGGCCGCCGTGCATGCGCTGGCCCGGAAGATTGTCAGCCATCCACCAGTGAACCGGCAAGCCGAGACTGCGGGGTCAACACCTGCCTCACAAAAATGCCCCGGTGAGCCCGGGCTGCACAGCAGGTAGTCGCGCCAACCAAATCCCGCTTTTCCGACTCGGTCAATCCGAGCGGCTTGATGCTGGGGTCAGTGATGGGCGCATTGTCGCGACCGAGATCACCGCCGCGGTTGTAAAAGTCGATCACCTGCATCAAGATCGCTTTGCCGCCGTTGTGAAATTAGGGCTCCGTCAGCGCGACACTGCAAGGCATCAATGATGGTCAGCATCAGGATCATGAACGACCCGAACGGTGGCGCGCTGCGCTGCGCGCAGTCAAACGGAGCAGACGAATTCGATCGCATGCGCTGCCGCTGCCGCAGCCGCGGCACCGGCCGGCGACGAACCCGAGAGCGCCATGACGGGCCTGGTCCAGCCCGGGCCGAAGTTCGTCAGCGCGTGGCAGACCGGATCAGGTCCGACGCATGCTCGGCAATCATGATGGTCGGCGAATTGCAATTGCCCGACGTGATGAAGGGCATCACCGACGCATCGACCACGCGCAGGCCGGACACGCCGCGCACCCGCAATTCACTGTCGACCACGGCCATCGCGTCGTCTGCACGGCCCATCTTGCAGGTGCCGACCGGGTGGAAGATGGTCGTGCCGATATCACCCGACGCTTGCGCCAGCTCTTCATCAGTCTGCCACTGCACGCCGGGCTTGTGCTCCTGCGGCGCGTAGCGTTGCAGCGCCGGCGCTGCCGCAATCCGGCGCGTCAGCCGCAATGAATCCGCCGCCACCTTGCGGTCTTCCGGCGTCGACAGGTAATTCGTCGTGATCTTCGGTGCCGCAGTCGGGTCGCCGCTGGCAATCCGCACATGGCCGCGCGCCGTCGGCCGCAGGTTGCAAACACTCGCGGTGAACGCGGGGAAGCGGTGCAAGGGCTCGCCAAAGCGGTCCAGCGACAGCGGCTGCACATGGTACTGAATGTTCGCAGTCGGCTGCAACGGATCGGAGCGCGTGAACAAGCCCAGCTGGGACGGCGCCATCGCCATCGGTCCGCTGCGTGTCAACGCATACTCAAGGCCGATGCGCAATTTGCCGTGCCAGCTATTGGCCAGCGTGTTGAGCGTCTTCACGCCCTGCACCTTGAACACCATCCGTATCTGCAGATGGTCTTGCAGGTTCTCGCCGACGCCGGGCAAGTCCACTTGCGGCTGTATGCCGTGCTGCGCGAGCAGCGAGGCCGGACCGATGCCCGACAGTTGCAGGATCTGCGGCGATCCGACCGCGCCGGCACTCAGCACCGTCTCGCGCGTCGATGTGGCCGTCCAATACTGGCCACCGCCCGTGAACTCGACGCCGGTGCAGCGCGTCTTGCCCTGCTCGGTCGTCAGCATCAGCTTCTGCACATGGCAGCCGGTCATGATGGTCAGGTTGCCGCGCCGCGCGGCGGTGCGCAGGAAGGCCTTCGCGGTATTCCAGCGTATGCCGCTTTTCTGGTTGACCTCGAAGTAGCCACAACCCTCGTTGTCACCCGTATTGAAATCATCGGAATTCGGAATACCGGTCTCGCGTGCCGCTTCACGGAAGGCGTCGAGAATGTCCCAGCGCAGACGCTGCCTTTCGACGCGCCACTCGCCGCCGGAACCATGGTGCTCGTTCGCGCCGCCGTGGTAATCCTCGGTGCGGCGGAACAGCGGCAGTACCCGGTCCCAGCGCCAGCGGTCGTCACCGGTGACTTCGGCCCAGCGCTCATAGTCAGCCTGCTGGCCGCGCATGTAAATCATGCCGTTGATCGACGAGCAGCCGCCGAGCACTTTACCGCGCGGGTAAATCAGGCTGCGTCCATTCAGGCCGACATCGGCCTCGGTGCGAAAGCGCCAGTCGGTACGCGGATTGTCGATGCAATACAAATAGCCGACCGGAATGTGGATCCACAGATAATCATCTTTGGCGCCGGCCTCGATCAGCAACACCGATTTGCTCAGGTCTTGCGTGAGTCGGTTGGCCAGCACGCAGCCGGCCGTGCCCGCGCCGATGATGATGTAGTCGTACGTACCGGCCGATTGCGCCGACGATGGCGCTGCGCTGCTCGATGCCATGGCCGCCCTCGCTTACTTCGCGACCGGCATCGTGAATTCGGCGCCCTTGGCGATCGATTCCGGCCAGCGCTGCATGATGGACTTGTAGCGCGTATAGAAACGCACGCCCTCCTCGCCATACACATGCGCATCACCAAACAGCGAGCGCTTCCAGCCGCCAAAGGAATGCCACGCCATCGGTACCGGAATCGGCACATTGACGCCGACCATGCCGACCTCGATGCGGCGCGAGAATTCGCGCGCGGTATTGCCATCCGAGGTGAACAGCGACACGCCATTGCCGAATTCATGCGCATTGATCAGCTCGATCGCCGACGCCAGGTCTGGCACACGCACCACGCACAGCACCGGGCCGAAGATCTCTTCGCGATAGATCGTCATGTCGGGCGTGACCTTGTCGAACAGGGAGCCGCCCAGATAAAAACCTTGTTCATGTCCCGGCACACTCAAGCCGCGGCCATCCACGAGCAGCTGAGCACCCGCTTGCACGCCCTGCTCGATATAAGACGCGATCTTCGCCTTGTGTGCGGCCGTCACGACCGGCCCCATCTCGGCCTCCGGGTCCATGCCGTTTCTGACCTTCAGCGCTTTCACGCGCGGGATCAGCGCATCGACCAGCTTGTCGGCCACACTGCCGACTGCCACCGCGACCGAGATCGCCATGCAGCGCTCGCCGGCCGAACCATAGGCGGCGCCGATCAGTGCATCGACCGCCTGCTCGAGATCGGCATCCGGCATCACAACCAGATGGTTCTTCGCGCCACCCAGTGCTTGCACACGCAACGGATACGCACCCGCGCGACGGCTGCCCTCGTTGTAAATGTATTCAGCGATCGGCGTCGAGCCGACGAAGGACACTGCCTTCACGTCCGGATGCTGCAGCAAGGTATCGACCGCCAGTTTGTCGCCCTGGACCACATTGAACACGCCATCCGGCAAGCCGGCCTGCTTGAGCAAGTCAGCCAGCATCAGCGATGGCGTCGGGTCGCGCTCCGACGGCTTCAGTACAAAGGTGTTGCCGCAAGCGATGGCGACCGGCGCCATCCACAGGGGCACCATGACCGGAAAATTAAACGGTGTGATGCCGGCAGTGACGCCGAGCGGCTGGCGCAATTGCCAGTTGTCGATGCCGCCACCAATATTGTCGGTGAACTGCGTCTTCAGCAACTGCGGTATGCCGCAGGCGAACTCGACGATTTCCAGTCCGCGCACGACTTCGCCCTTGGCATCGCTGAACACCTTGCCGTGTTCGCGTGTGATGGCTGCAGCCAGGTCGTCATGATGCTTTTCGATCAACTCCTTGAACTTGAACAGCACGCGCGCACGCTTGAGTGGCGCCGTGTCGGCCCAGGCCGGTGCGGCCGCTGCTGCTGCAGCCACCGCTGCATTCACTTCATCGGCACTGCCGAGCGCGACCTGCGCGACAGCGCTGCCGGTTGCGGGGTTGTACACCGGCTGGCTGCGGCCACTGGTCGAGGCGACCACACGGCCATTGATGAAATGACTGATCACTGCTTCACCTTGTCTCATCCGCTTTCCTTGTTATGTTTTATGAGAGCCCCTGACTAAACGGGTATCGCGCAGCGACGCGGTCGCTGGCAAAGCGTGCCGCTGGCGGCATGGTCTTGAGGCTCCAATATGCTTGGCTGGCAGCTTACGTCGGATTAGGATCCCGATCCAATGAGAGATCTTCAACCAAGGCATCAACTTTACACATGATAAATGTTTACGACTGCTGGCCCCGTCCGTGAAGGACCGGGATTGTCACTGCTTGCGCGCCAGACTGTGGACACGGCTGGGGATAAAGACGCGGGATAAAGTGGATAAACGAGCAAAAGTCATGGGCTTCGATTTTTGTCCACGTTCTGTCCTTCGCCGGCACACGGTCTATTCAGGATTTATCTTCGCTGCAAGAGCTTGAACGCAAACGGGAAAAGAGAGTTATCCACAGAAAAGTGCCTGTCTTATCAATTACTACCAAATATAAATACAAGCTTTAAAGAACAAGATGATTTGAAATTCGGTGGCACTTTGAACACCATCCATGTGGATAAAGCTTGGGATAAGCAGTGCATCGATTGTGGAAAAATCCACGCCGTGCTGCTACAAGTGTCAACAATTTGAAAAAGCACGGGTCATGGCAACCTGGCACTGGGCAGACACCAGAATAAAGACGAAAAAAGAGCCGGTCGTGCCGGCTCTGTGGTCTGTCAGGGAGATTGAAAATCAGCCAGTCGCCGATTCTGCTGTGGTGTCGGGCGGGCCGGCAAATCGAGACAGCACCCCCGAGTTGGTAAACCGTTCACGCAACCAGCGATGGCCGGGACTGCGCGCATCACGTTCGTGCCACAGCATGTCGATGTGGACTTCAGGCAGCTTGAACGGCAGTTCTTTCGACACCAGATGATTGGTCATGCCGGTCGCTTCGATCAGGTGGCGCGGCAGCACCATCAGCAAGTCCGATGCAGCGACCACCTTGCCGGCAGTGAAGAACTGGTTCACGGTCAGCAGAATGCGGCGCTCGCGGCCCAGCGTGACCAACGCATCATCCACCAGGCCACGCGCACGGCCGGAGAAGCTCACCAGCAGGTGGTTTGCGTCGCAATAGCGGTCGAGTGTCAATGGCTTGTCGGCCAGAGGATGGTCCTTGCGCATCACGCACACATATTGGCCAGCGTACAAGCGCTCATGACGGATCGGGGTCTCGGTGGCGCCTTGCAGCTGCGCGACCACACCTGGGAAGAAACCGATCGCCAGATCGATATCGCCGCGCAGCAGCATCGGCCGCGGCTCACGCGTCGTCAGCGGCACCATGCGAATGTCGATGCCCGGCGCTTCGCTTTCAATCAATCGCACCAGCGGCGGCAACAACAAGCCGGCAGTGGCGTCGGCCATCGCCATCCGGAACGTTGCATTGGCCTTGGCCAGTTCAAAGCTGCGCGGTGCAACGGCCTCTTCCAGATCGGCCAGCGCGCGTCGCACGGCAGGCCAGATGGATTCGGCGCGTGCCGTGGGCTTCACCCCATGCGCGGTACGGATCAACAGCTCATCGCCTAGAGCGTCACGCAGGCGTTTGACCGCATTCGACACCGCGGGTTGGGTCATTGCCAGCCGGTTCGCTGCGCGCGTCAGGTTCTGCTCGGTCATCACCGCGTCGAACACACGCAGCAGGTTCAGGTCGAGAGTAAGAAAGCTCATGGTCATCGGGCAAAGGGTCAGAAGCCCATAGATATACCATAAATCTATTGGAACTATAAGAAAATGAAATTATGCGAATATCAGATAGGGCCTTATACTGCGCTGCAACAAACCCAATGTCGGAGCCCTTATGCAAAACTTCTTCGTCGCCGCCTCGGACACTTTCAAGCCCTTCTTCTTCAGCTTCCAGAACCCGTTCTCGGCGCTGCTGAAGAGCCACAGCAGCGGCAGCAGGATCGAGCAGGATCGCGTCGCGACGGCTGGTGGTCTGCAACGCATGGCGCGTGATGTCGAGCACAGCCAGCCCAACCTGGCGGCCGAGCTGCGTTATTTCGCATCCAGATCCTGAGTTTCTTTCGCCGCTCGCAGGCGTGCGAACCGTTTGCCGATCAGCCAGACACCAACACCGGCCGCAGCAATGATATGGCCCGTGCCCAGCTGCGCGAGCAAGGCGCCACCGAAAGCGACACCGGCGGCCTGGCCAACGAAGAAACAGGAAGCAAACGCAGCAACCGCTGCGCCCCTGCGCTGCGGCGCCATCTGCGTGGCATTGATCTGCAGCGTGTTGTGCATCATGTAGAAGCCGAGGCCGAACAGGAAGCACGCCGGCACCGCCAGCCACCAGACCGGGGTGTACGCGATCGCGATCATTGGCAAAGCCATCATCAGCGCGCCATAGCGGATCAGGCCCACCTCACCAAAGTGCCTGATCATCTGCCGCGAGCGCAGCGCGAATGCAAAGCCGCCAAAGCCGAAAAGCATCACCAGGCTGCCCGCAGCCGACAGTGACACACCATGGACGGTATGCAGGTGTGATGGCACGAAAGCGAGCGCGCCATAGACCAGTGCGCCTTCGATCAGCACGGTACCCAGTACCTTGCGCGCCCAGCGTACTTCCAGCACTTTGCGGAATTCACCCATCATCCGCATCAGTGCACCGCCTTCTGCGCGGTGCAATTGCTTTGCCAGCGCCGGAAGGCGAGCATTCATCCGGATCAGGTACAGGCCTGTTGCGAAGAAGGACATCGCGATCAGGAAGAATGGCACCCGCCAGTTCAGATAGTCCGCAGCAAACCCGCCAAGCACAATGCCAAACGACAGGCCGAGGATTTGCCCGATCAGGAAACGCGCCAGTACCGGCTGCCTGTCTTCGTAGGCCACCACGTCACCGATCCATGCCATCGACAACGGGATGATGGCTGCGCAGGTCGCGCCCGCAATCGCACGCGCCACCAGCAATGATGAAAAATCCGGCATCAAGCCACAAGCGAGTGCCGTCACCGCACAGCTCAGGCTGCCCCAGGCAATCACCAGGTATTTGCCGTAGCGATCGCCAAGGGGCCCGAACAGCAACTGCGAGAAGCCATACGCAAAGCCGAATACCGTGATCGTCATCGCTGCCGCACCCAGTGCGATATCGAATTCCGCGGCCAGACGTACCAGCATTGCGTCGGTGACGCGCATCGACATGCCGCTGCCGAACGCACCGAACGACAGCGCAAGGATTGCGGTCGCAGGGATACTGCCGACACAGCTGGCCACTTGATTGCCCGGCGTACGGTGTTCGCTGGGCGTATTGGGGGTCATGGAATCTTTCAACGGAAATCAGGAAGTCAGAGGCTGCGCTGGCTGGCAAAGCAGCGCTGCTCGCCACTGAGCGGGTCACGGAACGCAATCGAGCGCGCCAGCAGTTTCAGTGGCGAAGAAAAATCGTCGCCCTTGCAGGGCAACGCGACCGGATAAAAGCCATCATTGACGATGGGGATGCCGAGTGAATTCATGTGCACCCGCAGCTGATGCATCTTGCCCGTCTCCGGCATGAGCTTGTACAACGCCTGCTCGCCATGGCGCTCGATCAGCTCGATGCGCGTGAACGCATTCGGCTCGCCATCGACTTCACGCACGCGGAAGAATTGTTCATCACGCTCGATACGGCTGCTGATATCGCATGGCAGCACCAGATCATCACGCCACGGCGCGATCGCTTCATACACCTTGTGCACCTGACGGAAGCGGAACAGTGATTGCCACAGGCTGCGCGTTGCCGGGTCGACCGAGAACAGCATCACGCCAGCCGTCTCGCGATCGAGACGGTGCACGGGCGTGAGCGTGTCGATACCGGTCTTGCGCTTGAGCCGGACCAGCAGCGTCTCATGCAGGAAACGCCCGCCCGGTGTCACTGGCAGGAAGTGCGGCTTGTCGACCACCAGCAGCTGTTCATCCTGCCACAGGATCATTTCATCGAAAGGGATGGGCGTCTCGCCGACGCGCTCGCGGTAGTAGAAAAGACAGGCGCCGCCACGGAACGGGTCGTCATAAGCTACCGGTGCGCCGTGCTCGTCGACCACGTCGCCGCGCTGCATGCGCTCACGCCAGCTGTCGGCGCTGACCATCGGAAAACGATGCGCGAGATACGCGCCGAGGCTGTCCCAGCGTTCATGGGGCAGCCAGGCAAAGCTGGGAGAAATGCCGTCTCGGACGGGCAAGGGGCGCTGAAGCTTCATGCACGGGCAATTCTGGGAGTGGACGCATGATACCGCCGATGTCCTGCCGGGCGGCATTGCAGCCGCCCAAAGCCCGCCTATCAAGAGGCAGAAGCATGAAAAAAGCGGCCGGTATCAGCGGCCGCTTGGGTCATGCCGCCCGGGTCATCCCGGGTGAGTGACGGCTCAGGAACCAAGCCGCCCGGCGATGCGGGCCTTGACCTGTTCCAGTTGCACCGGCAAACGATGACGCAGCTTGTCGAACAGTTCGTCATGCAGCGCCAGTTCTGCTTGCCACGCATCGATCTCGATCGATGTGATGCGCGCGTACGCTTCGGCGCTGAAGTCGATGCCTTCCCACGGCAGGTCGTCGTAGCGCGGTGTGACGCCGAACACGTTCTCGTCGCCGCCCGCCTTGCCGGCGATACGGTCCAGCATCCACTTCAGCACGCGCATGTTGTCGCCAAAGCCGGGCCAGATGTACTTGCCATGCTCATCGGTGCGGAACCAGTTCACACAGAAGATCTTCGGTGTCTGTGTGCCCGAGCTCGCGACGCGCTCGCCGATCGACAGCCAGTGCGCGAAATAGTCGCTCATGTTGTAGCCGATGAAGGGCAGCATCGCGAACGGATCGCGGCGCACAATGCCTTGCTGGCCAGCGGCGGCAGCCGTGGTCTCCGAGCCCATGGTCGCGGCCATGTAGACGCCCTCGACCCAGTCGCGCGCCTCGGTCACCAGCGGCACCGTGGTCGAGCGGCGACCGCCGAAGATGAAGGCCGAGATCGGCACACCGGCCGGGTCATCCCAGGCCGGATCCAGCACCGGGTTCTGCGTGGCCGATACAGTGAAGCGCGCATTCGGATGCGCTGCCTTGCGACCGGTGTCGGCAGCGATCTGCGGCGTCCAGTCCTTTCCCTGCCAGTCGATCAGGTGCGCGGGCGCTTCCTTGCTCATGCCCTCCCACCAGACATCGCCATCATCGGTCAACGCGACATTGGTGAAAATCACGTTCGCATTCAGCGAGGCCATGCAGTTCGCATTGGTCTTCGCATTGGTGCCCGGCGCAACACCGAAATAACCGGCCTCGGGGTTGATCGCATACAGGCGGCCATCCTTGCCCGGCTTGATCCACGCGATATCGTCGCCGATGGTGGTGATCTTCCAGCCATTCAGGCCGGCCGGCGGGATCAGCATCGCGAAATTGGTCTTGCCGCACGCGGACGGGAACGCCGCAGCGACATAGTGCTTGTCGCCAGCCGGCGATTCAACGCCGAGGATCAGCATGTGCTCGGCCAGCCAGCCCTGGTCGCGGCCCATCGTCGACGCAATGCGCAGCGCGAAGCACTTCTTGCCCAGCAGCGCATTGCCGCCATAGCCAGACCCGAACGACCAGATCTCGCGCGTCTCGGGATAGTGAACGATGTACTTGGTCGGGTTGCACGGCCACGGCACGTCAGCCTGGCCTGCAGCCAGCGGCGCGCCGACGGTGTGCACGCACGGCACGAACTCGCCGTGCTCGCCCAGCACGTCGTGCACGGCCTTGCCCATGCGCGTCATGATGCGCATGTTGACCGCGACATACGGCGAGTCCGACAGCTCGACGCCAATATGCGCGATCGGCGAGCCCAGCGGGCCCATCGAGAACGGCACCACATACATCGTGCGGCCGCGCATGCAGCCCTGGAACAGCCCATGCAGCGTATTGCGCATCTCGGCGGGCGCGACCCAGTTGTTGGTCGGGCCGGCGTCTTCCTGCTTCTCGGAGCAGATGAAGGTACGGTCCTCCACCCGCGCGACATCCGACGGGTCGGAATTGGCCAGGTAGCTGTTCGGGCGCTTGGCCGGGTTCAGCTTCTTCATTGTGCCGGCGGCCACCATCTGTGCGCATAGCCGGTCAGACTCTTCTTGCGAACCGTCGCACCAGACGATCTGGTCGGGGGTCGTCAGCGCGGCGATTTCGGCCACCCACGCGATCAGTTTCTGGTTCTTGACGTAGTCGGGAGCATTGACCGGGGGAATGCCGGTCATGGCGGGCTGATTCATGAAAACTACCTCCATGCAATGAAGCTTGCCTGGCCGGCAGGATCGTCGTCAGCTTGTGGCAGCCCGCGGATCGGCACAGGGCGCGGTGGGCAGCGCAATGGACGGCGGGCGTACGGCGGTCTTGTCGTCTGCGGCGATATCACCGCATCACACGGTCGGCCACGGATGTTGCCGTCGTGCGTGGGGCACAGCTGTCTCGGATTAAAATGAAAGAAAGCGAATTAGGTCGGCGCGATTTTACTCCCGCCACCCCGGCGACCTGCCTGCTTTCGGTCAAAACACTCGGGACAATCGGTCAAAAGCCAAACTCAACTGTCGGTAAATGTCGATAAGTTGCCGCTAAAACAGCATAAATATTGGCTCTTCTAAAAATTACTTCCAAGTAAGCCCGATCTGCCCCACGTCATGCCCTCCCCGCTCAAAATAGCCATCGAGACCGAGCCCTTGCCGCCAACGGCATCCTTGCTACAGCTGCCGAACCTCATCGCCACGCCGCACCTTGGCTATGTCGAGCAGGACAGCTACGACATGTATTTCCAACCATTGTTCGAAGCGATTGCCGATTACGCACGCGAGCACGCGCAAGAAGCCCCATGAAGATCATCAGCGTCAACATCGGTCTCGTCGCGCCGCTGTTCGTGAAAGCCGACGGCAATTCGCAGACGGTGCGCTCGGGCATTCGCAAGCAGGGAGTCGCGGGCAAGGTGGCCGTGCGCCCGCTGGGCCTGGAAGGCGATGAACAAGCTGACCTGTCCGTGCACGGCGGACTGGACAAGGCAGTCTATGCGTACCCGAGCGAGCATTACGCATTCTGGCAGGCAGAGGCTGAACGGGTTTTCAAACAGCCGGTGACGCTGGCGCATGGCGCGTTGGGCGAGAACCTGACCACCGAAGGTGTGTTCGAGCGCGACCTCTGGGTCGGTGACCGCTTGCAAGCCGGTGAACTGGTCCTTGAAGTGACCGAGCCGCGCCAGCCTTGTTTCAAGTTCGGCGCGCGCATGGGCTATGCGCATGCACTCAAGCAGATGCTGCAGTCCGGCTATTCGGGGGTCTATCTGAAAGTTGTTCAGCCGGCCGAGGTCGAAGCCGGCATCAGCCTGACCCTGATCCCCGGCGTACGGGAAGTCTCGATTGCGTCGATCAACGAGCGGCGTCTGAAGGGGCGCCAGCGGGATCTGTTCTAGACACGGTCTCGCGCCGTGACTGCGCGGCCGAGCGCTGTCCGCGCCGCCACAAACCGCCCCAACCCGGTGGCCATGGCAGTGCCGGCCCGGCATACGGCGCGACCTGGTTATGCAGCGGGATCACCGGCAGGTGTTCTGGCAGCACGCCGTCATGGCGGTCCCAGCCCAGCGTGTAGGTGTAGTTGGGCAGCAGCGCATCGCAGACGTCGGCAAACCATGCGGTGTGGTCTTCATCGCGGCCCAGCGCACGCGACAATCCGTGCGGGTCGAACTTCGCCAGCGCCTGAACCAGCTCTTGCGCGCTGGCGCCGGGCGCATCACCCCAGCCCAGTATCGGGTTCAGGTTGTACTCCGCACCCGAGCCATACCAGCCCTCGCGCCACGGACGGGACACCCAGTCGCGCGGACCGGTGAACAGATGCCAGCGCCAGTGCAAGCCCGAGGGCTTGGGCCAGCTGTACAGGTACAGCCGCTGGTAACCTGCGTTGTGCAGCTCGCGCATCATGGCCATCAGCCGCCCGTGCGGCATGCGCTCCGGCGGCGAGCGCCGGAATTCGATCGGCTCGCCATCGGCATGCTGAACCTGGTCGCACGACAGGCTCAGGTCCAGTGTGCGGCCCTCACCGCCGAAGCGTGCCGAGATCCAGCCGGTCATCAGATTGACCGACGTGATCACGCCGTAGCCACGGTAACGGTGGAAGATGACGGTACCTGGTGCGATGGGCTTCATGGATCGCGGGTCAGAAAGGCATGCAAGCTTGCGACGTATTCAAATCAGCGGCCAGTGTAACGGCAGACGCCGTTATGCAGAAAAAAGAATATTTGTGCGATCGGCGGAACTATTGCGCCGACGAGGCTTGCGCCGTCGAATACGATCATGACAAACCGGCATGTGATTTCGCGCAGACTCACGCGCGAAATTAGGATGCAGGTCCATCTTGTCTCGGATGGCGGACAGCCCGGACTTTCGTCGCTCGGGTTGTCCAGTAATTTAGGAGTGGGTCGCTCACGACCCACTCCATTTTTTTGCCTGCGTTCAGCGCGTCCGCAGGTCGGCCCGCGTTATCATCCGAAAAAACTCCGACTTCCTGACCATGAACCTGCGCATCATCGCCACCGGTGGCACCTTCGACAAGCACTATCATCCGCTGACCGGCAATCTTTATTTCCGTGACAGCGTCGTGCCCGGCGCACTGCAGCGCGCGCGTATTGCGCAGGACTGTGTATTCGAAGCCTTGCTCGCGCTTGACTCGCTCGACATGAAGGATGAGCACCGCCAGCAAGTGCTGCAGTCCTGCCAGCGTGCTGCAGAAGCGCACATCGTTGTCGTGCACGGCACCGACACCATGCGCGAGACGGCAGCAGTACTGGGCAGCGCACGACTGGACAAGACCATTGTCTTGACCGGCGCGATGGTGCCTTACCTGATTGATGATTCCGATGCTTTCTTCAATCTCGGTTTCGCTTGCGCTGCCGCGCAGCTCGCGAAGCCCGGCGTCTACATAGCGATGAACGGCCAGCTGTTTGATTGGGGCAATGTAAAGAAGAACCGCGAGCTCGGACGTTTCGAAGCCTTGCGCTGAACCCGCTGCCGGTCGCATGGTCAAAATCCCGCTGCGTCAGCAGCCAGGGGAGTTGCCTGTGGGCCGGCTGCGTGACCCTTCCGCACGTGCCGGCGGAGCGCGTGTATGCCGGCCGGATCCGGATTCACACCAGCCGTCTCCCCGCGTTGGCGGCGCTTGCTGCTGCTCGCAAGCATGGCGTTGCTGTCATCCTGTGGCGGTGATGAGCACCCCGACTACCCGAACGCCGCGCAACTGGTTGCAGCCGAGGCCGGCGCGCCCAACGCCAGCGGCGACGTCGCTGGCGACGGCATCCGCTGGATGAATTTTCGCCGCGCGCAGGCTGGTCTGGCCACATTGCGCCGCGACCCGCGCCTCGACCTTGCCGCATCGCGTCACTCGACCTACCAGCAACTGAATGATCTCGTCACCCATGACGAAGACCAGCGCAAGCCAGGCTTCATCGCCACCGCCCCGTCTGAGCGTTTGCGCGCCGCCGACTTCCCGTTGCTGGCGACAGCCTTCGCCGATGGTGAAGTGATCGCCGCCACCGGCACGCCGGATGGCTTTGCAGCGGTCGAGGGTTTGCTCGGTGCGATCTATCACCGCTATGTCGTACTCGAGCCCATGTTCAACGCGGTCGGCGCTGGTTCCGCGTATCGCGACGGCAGTTTCCACTGGCTGACGATGAACCTTGTGGGCCTCAAGGGCGCGAGCGGCATCGCCAAGGGCGGCGTGGTGGTGTGGCCGCTGCCATCGCAGGCCAATGTACGCACCAATTTCTTCAGCGACCAGGAAACGCCGGACCCGGTGCCGCAGGCCGATGAGGTCGGTTACCCGGTCAGCGTGCATGCGAACCTGAACGCCGTGCTGCGCGTCGACCGCTTCACGATCACCGATGCCGACGGGCGCGAGCTCGATACGAGGCTGCTGGACGCCCGCGCAGATCGTGACACGCCACCATCAGCAGCAGCCATCATTCCGTTGCAGCCGCTGCGCAGCGGCGTCACCTATAACGCGAGCTTTGCCGGCCTCGTCGACGGGCAGGCGGTCGAGCGACGTTGGTCGTTCACGACGCGTTGAGCCTGAGGTAGAGCTCGGGAAGGCGTTGCGGCAGCTGGTTCACGGCATCGATCACCAGATAATGATGCGGGCCGAACACCTTGCGCACATAGCGTTCTGCTTCAGCATCGACCGATACACAAAACACTGGCGTACCTTCGGCATTTGAGCGCGCGACTGCGCGCGCGGCGTCATGCGTCAGTTGCGAAGGATGGAAGACATCAATGTCATGCGGCTCGCCATCGGTCAGCACGATGATCATTCTTTGCGCGGAACGTACCGACCGCATCTGCCGACTTGCATGTCGAATCGCCGCACCCAGCCGTGTCGACAACCTGCCATCGACGGCCGACAGGCGGCCAAGGACATCGTCATCCAGGGACTGCCCGAATTCCTTGAAACGCAGATAGTTCACTTCATGCCGGCCGTTCGAGCGAAACCCGTGGATGGCCAGCTGATCGCCGCCTTGCGCGATGGCTTCGCCCAGCAGCACGCTGGCCTCGCGGATCAGCGACAGCAGTGACGGTGCATGTCCGGGGGCAGTGCCTTTGGCCGCGAGCAGCTGACGGGTCGAGGCCGACAGATCGAGCAGCAAAAGCACCGATAAATCAGGTTTTCGCAGCCGCGTGCGCTGATATACGCGCAGCTCGGGGGCGATGCCGCTGCGAAGGTCCGCCTGCAGCCGAACCAGCGCATCAATCTCGAGGGCGTCGCCGTCATGCTGGCGGCGCAGCCGCTGCGGCCGGCCTAGCTTGCGCGCTTGCAGCAGCCGCGCCAGTTGCGACGACAGCGCCGCATGGCGCGCCAGGCTTGCCCGAAGTGCGCCGGCGTCGGCAATCGGCGGTAGCTGCTCGATCACGCGGCACCAGTTCTGGCGGTAGATACCGATTCGCTCGTCCCATTCGGGATAGGTCGGGTGATCGCTGTCGGCGCCGCCCTGCTCATCAGAAGCGGTAGCGACCTCACGCGGACGTGCGCGGTGTTCGTCATGGCCGTCGTCATCCAGCCTGTGCGTGCGACCTTGTGCGTCGTCACTGTGACGAAAGCCGCTGTCATCGACGTGCGTCTCCTCCGGTGGTGTCTCGCTGTCCCACAGGAACAGGTTGTCGTCGCGGTACAGCGGCTCGACCAGATAAGTCTTTGCATTGAACTGCACGCGCATCTGGCCAATGTCATTGCCGAGCTGTGAGCCGATCTCGCGCAAGGCCAGCGGATCATCGCCCTGCCGCTGCGACGCATGGAAGAGTCTGACGCCCTTCATCACCCATGGGTTGTCGTCGACGCGCTGCGGGTCAAGCAGCGCATGTGCGAGTCTCAGCAGCAAGGCCTCGGCGCTCGTGCCGTCGCGGCCGCGCGCGTCAAAGAATGTCAGCCACAGCCGGCGCAGCCCCGGCACCTCGCGGATGGCAAGCCCTTCGACGCGCGCATCTTCCAGCAGCGAGATGATCGCCAGCTGCACGGGCTTGAGCTTCCTGCGCTCGAAGCGGACGGTGGAATACGCGAGGTGCGCGGCTGCATGCGCCGCCGCCGCGCGGTACAGGTCGCGCAGCAGGGCGCCCCGGTGCGAGTGATACTGTCGCGGCAGGTGGATGCCCTGCTCGGACAGGAAAGGCCGTAGCTGCGTCGCCTTCTCGCACGGGCGCAGCCTGAATTCGCGCTGCCACAGCGCGCGCAGGTAATGTCGCAGCCGCGCCCTGGCCTGGTCCAGCCCGTACGGCGCGTCGGCCGAAGGCGATACAGCCGTCAGCACGTTCATTCGAAGTAGCCGAGCACCACGTTTTCCAGCGCGTCCAGCATATCGGGATCATCGCTGATCGGTTGCACCAGCGCCATGCTGCACGCAGCAAGCGGCGGGATGCCCTTGCCGATCAGGGTCGCCGCATAGACCAGCATGCGGGTCGACGCGCCCTCGTCCAGCCCATGGCCTTTCAGGTTGCGCATCTTGCCGCCGATCGCAACGAGCTTGTCGGCCACGCCGCGCGGCACATGGCCCTCATGCATCACGATGTCGCACTCGACCTCGGGCTCAGGGTAATGAAAGTCCAGCGCAACGAAGCGCTGCTTGGTCGACGGCTTCAGGTCTTTCAGCATGCGCTGGTAACCCGGGTTGTACGAGATCACCAGCTGGAAATCCGGATGTGCATGGACCAGTTCATTCGTGCGATCCAGTGACAGGCTGCGCCGTGCATCGGTCAGCGGATGGATCGCGACCACCGTGTCTTGCCGCGCTTCGACCACCTCGTCGAGGTAGCAGATGGCACCGGCACGCGCGGCCAGCGTCAGCGGCCCGTCCTGCCAATAGGTGCCATTCGCATCGAGCAGGAAACGACCGATCAGGTCGCTGGCGGTGGTGTCTTCATTGCAGGAGACGGTGACCAGCGGACGGCCGAGCCGCCAGGCCATGTGCTCGACAAAGCGCGTCTTGCCGCAGCCAGTCGGGCCCTTCAGCATCAGCGGCAGGCGCGCCGCATAGGCCGCCTCGAATTGCGCGATCTCGTCGCGCACGGGCAGGTAGTAAGGCTCGTCGGCTAACCGGTACAGGGCCAGTGGGGTCGCATGCAACATCGCAGCTCCAAAAAAACCGCCGGCCCGAGGTGGGCATGTTGCCATGCCCAACCCGCCCCGGGCCGGCGTCTACGAGGACGTAAATAGTCGTTCGCCAGAACGAGAGGAGATGGCCTTATTTGTGAGCCTTGTCACCCGCATTGGGGATGCCCGGGATCGGGCACTCTTCCGTGCCGACCGTCGGGCGGGTGATGGCCTCGACCATCTCGCGCGTGCCTTCCGGATCATTGACCCACTTCGCATAAAACTCATACGGGCACGCAGCGACGCCCTTGTCGTCTTCGCCGGAATTGATCTTGCCGGTATAGCCGCGGTGCAGCAGCTTGAACAAGTGGTTTTCGGACTGCATGTTCTTGCGCGCGTCGCGGATCAGCGAGGTCGACAGCTGCGCATACTGGATGCCCATCTCTTCCTCGCCGCATTCGCCCAGCGTGCGGCCGTCGAAGCCGATGATGGCCGAGTGGCCGAAGTACGAGTACACGCCGTCGAAGCCGGCCGCGTTGGCGACCGCCACATAGCTGTTGTTGGCCCAGGCCATCGCCTTGGCCATCAGCACCTGCTGGTCCTTGGCCGGGTACATGTAGCCCTGGCAGCGCACGATCAGTTCCGCGCCCTTCATCGCGCAGTCGCGCCAGATCTCCGGGTAGTTGCCGTCGTCGCAGATAATCAGGCTGATCTTCAAGCCCTTCGGCCCTTCCGATACAT